>Ga0075522_10003012_pt1 | contig 12356 bp, 7 predicted proteins | sample NGEPerA_FD_74796 | JGI IMG/M metagenome (GOLD analysis project Ga0075522, IMG submission 74796) | Arctic peat soil microbial communities from the Barrow Environmental Observatory site, Barrow, Alaska, USA - NGEE PermafrostL2-A | ecosystem: Environmental > Terrestrial > Soil > Wetlands > Peat ... | reverse complement strand
GCACTGACATTAAGCTGGGCGAAGGCGTGGCGGCGTTGGGCGGCTTGCATGTCATCGGCACTGAACGGCATGAATCCCGGCGCATTGACCGGCAGTTGCGCGGACGTTGCGCGCGCCAGGGCGATCCCGGTTCGTCGCACTTTTTCATTTCGCTCGAGGACGACTTGATGCGCCTGTTCGGGTCGGACCGCATTGTCAAAGTGATGGAGAAAGTGGGGCTGGAAGAAGGCCAGGAACTCGAGCACTTCATGCTCAACAAATCCATCGAGCAAGCGCAGAAACGCGTCGAGCAGCATAATTTCCAGCGCCGCAAACGCACGCTCGAATACGACGACGTGATGAACAAGCAGCGCGAAGTCATTTATGGTTTCCGCGACGAAGTCATCAAGTCCGACGACGTGCGCGAGCGTTTGATGGACATCATGGAGGAAGTCGTCATCCAGAAAGTGCAGGAGCTGACTTCGGTCTCCAACGAAATGACCGATTGGGACGCGCACCCGCTGGCCGATTGGATCACGCTGAACTTTCCCTTGCGCATCCCGGAGGAGGAAATTATCAAGGCCGCTCAATCCAGCACAGAACTGCCGGTGGCGGGGTCCGCTTTTGACGGATTGACGGCGGGGCAGTTTGCCGTCTGCCAGTTCGTCTGCCGCGCCTTGCGGGAGTCCTACGAATTAAAGATCAGTTTTGAAGAGCCGACCGCGCTCAAGTCGGTCGAGCGTTTTACCATCCTGACGGCGGTCGATGAACTTTGGCAGGAACATCTTTATGGGATGGACAGCTTGCGCGACAGCATTGGTTTGCGCGCCTATGGCCAGCGCGATCCGCTGGTGGAATACCAGTCCGAGGCTTTCAAGATTTTTGAGGAGTTAATGGTCAATATTAAGACGAAGATCTGTCATAATATTTTCCGCAGCGCCTCGAGCATGATGGCTTTCGACAGCTTCCTGCGCAACATGCCCAAACGGACGGTTCACCAGGAGGAAAGTTCCTTCAGCAATCAGCCGCCGTCCGCCGCGCCCGATAGAAAAAATCCCAGCGACATGGTCACCGAAGCGACCGATTTCGTGGCCAAGGCCAAGGCCAAACCGGTCCGCGCCGGTCCCAAGGTGGGACGCAACGACCCCTGCCCCTGTGGCAGCGGGAAAAAGTACAAGCACTGCTGTGGGAAGAACGGGTAGGCAAATCCATGGGAAGAATAGGCAAAAAAATGGGGGCAAAAAAATTCTGATCGGAATCTTATTGCCCTTATTTTTTGCCTTTAAACCCGTCAGCCTGGACGGGCTTCTTGCACCACCGCCAGCCCTTTGAGCAGGTCCAATGCGCGAACCAGGGCTGCGTCGGTCATGACCGGCGCGCCCGGCTTTTCAGGGCCTGAATCGGTCAAGTTGGAATTGTCGTCGAGGTCTTCGCCCGCTTTGCGTTCTCTGACCAGCTCCGCCTCGTTAAGACGGCGGCGCGGTTGATTGGTAGTGGCGGCGCTGGCGTTGGTGGAAGTCAAATCGGGATGAAGATTTTTGTAGGGATCTTTCAGGTAGGCCCTTTCGTCCGCGAGGCTTGCCGCGACGGCGATGTCAGGCTTGAGGCCATGGGTGAGCGTGCTTCCGTCACCCAGTTTGACGGGCGCGGTGGCGATGCGCAGTTTGTCGCCGTTGCCGAGGGGAAACTCTTCAAAAATGTTCGCCTCTCCCGCCGTCGGGCTGCCGAGGGTCAAACCGATGTCCGCTTCGCGCAACGCCGCCGCCAGCGCTTCCGCCGCCCCTGAAGTTTTGGAATTGATCAATATCGCCACCGGCACGGAAAAGGCGTTTTCTTTTTTCGTGGCGTGAGCCGAACTGGCGCCCCAGTCCAATAACGGCTGGTCCGAATTCAGAAAGCAATCCGCCGCCGCCGCCGCCGCCGCGTAATCGTTCCCGCCGGCAAAGCGCAAATCCAGGATGATCCCTTTGATCTTCGCTTTATTGGTCGCGCTCAAATCCTGGTAACCCGCGCGCAGTTTTTCCGCCAGGTTGTCCGTCACGGTTCCGACGCGAAAATAAGCGAAGGAACCATTGTAGAGGGCGGTTTTGGCCAGGGCTTCGGACGAAGAGGGAGCAGTCGTGCCGTTGCCGCCGTTTTCCACCAGCGACACTTGGCCGCGCAAGCCTTCGAGCAAGCCATGGATGGCCGCGCGGTCCAACTCCGCCTGGCTGCCGCCTTGCAAATGGGCGCGGAGCAATTGATAAACCTCTTCAAACTTCGGCGCGTCATTGGCCGAAGCCGCGCTGCCCATGGTGGACGCCAGAAGAAGACAACAAATAATATTTCGTGAGTTCAAGATTTTAAAATTTTCAAGCCAGAGCTTTGGCCGCAATATCGCGCCGAAACTGCGCCCCGTCGAATTGAATTTTCGCGACGGTTTGATAGGCCTTCGCCCGCGCCTCGGCCAGCCCCGCTCCCAGCGCCGTCACTCCCAGCACCCGCCCGCCGTTGGTCACGACCTTGTCGCCGTCCCTTTTCGTGCCGGCATGGAAAACTTTTATGTCCGCCATCCGGCTCGTCTCCAGCAATCCGTGAATCGGTTTGCCTTTGACGTAAGAGCCTGGATAACCCGCCGCGGCCATCACCACGCAAACCGCCGCTTCCGGCCGCCAGCGAAGAACCACTTGGTCGAGACTCCCATCCACACACGCTTCCAGCAAATCGAGCAAATCATTCTCCAGCCGCATCAAAAAAGCCTGCGCTTCCGGGTCGCCAAAACGGGCGTTGAATTCGATCACCTTCGGCCCCTCGGCGGTCAACATAACCCCGGGATACAACAGCCCGCGAAAATCGATTCCTTCCTCCGCGCAGCCTTTCAGCCAGGGCCGGATAATTTTCGTTTCCACCTCGGCCAATCCGGCCTCAGTCAAGAATGGCGCGGGCGCATACGCTCCCATTCCGCCCGTATTGGGGCCGATGTCCCCTTCGCCAATCCGCTTATGATCCTGGGCGGCGGGAAAAAGCCGCGCCATCCGCCCGTCGCAAAAAGCGTGCAGCGAAATCTCCATCCCCTCGAGCAACTCCTGGATGACAATTCGCCGGCCGGCCTCGCCAAATTTTTGATGAACCAGCAAGTCGTCAATGGCCAAAAACGCCTCGACCACCGTATGGCAAAGCAACACGCCCTTCCCCAGCGCCAGGCCGTCCGCCTTGACCGCGCACTGGCCGCGCAACGACGCCGCAAAATCCTTGGCCGCCTTAACCTCCGTGAAAGTCGCTCCCTTGGCGGTGGGAATGCCGTGCCGCTCCATGAAATTCTGCGCGAACACCTTGGACGATTCAAACTGGGCCGCCTTCTGGTTCGCCCCCCAAATCCGCAAGCCGTTCTTCTGAAACAGATCGACCATCCCCAAAGCGAGCGGATTGTCCGGCCCGACCACAGTCAATTCTATTTTATTTTCCCGCGCGAAAGCCAGCAGCCCTCCGAGATTCTCCGCCGCCAAATCGACGCATTCCACCATCGAGCGATTCGCGCTCAACTGCTCCGTTGCGATGCCCGCATTGCCCGGCGCGCACCACATTTGGGTGATGCGCCCCGACTGCGCGAGCTTCCACACCAGCGCGTGCTCGCGCCCGCCCGAGCCAATGACCAGAACTTTCATGGCTGGATTGAAACAAGTAGCCGGCTGGTTGGCCAGTTAGAGTTTCAAGAAAGAGGACTACAAATTTCATAAATGCTACTCAGAGTCTGTCGCCTCAGAGTCATCATAAGACCTAATCTTGCTTCCGTGAAAAAAGAGGCGAGAGAGATATTATCGGACAACATCCTTATTTTCCGCAAAACAAACGAGCTTTCCCAGGACGAGTTCGCGGCGCGATGCGGTCTTCATCGCACCTACATCGGATCCGTGGAGAGATGTGAGCGCAACGTCACCTTGGCAACTATCGAACTTTTGGCGCGGGCAATGCGGACTTCCGCTTCGGAACTGCTCAAAGACAAGGAAGCTTGATGAACAGGGCCAAGAACAAAGCTGTCAATTATGCCGCTGCCATTCGGAAAAGTGGCTTGACGCTTTATGATGCAATCGAAGTTGGTTCTCCACTCTGGATTCCTTCGCGTGAATTGGAACGCCTCTTGGACAAAGGATTGCGCGGCATTCCAACCTCCGGTATTCCGAACCGAACGCGTTCAAAAATGGTGAAGTCTCGAATTTGCGAAAATCTCGGTTATCCCATCCCGAAATCTTTCAAAAGATGTCGTCCGCGGTTCTTTGGCCAGGACTTTGATGCCTACGTTCAAGCAGCGGATAATTTACAGGTCTGGAACGACCAACTTTCTCCAACTCGTCGCTACGTTTTGATTCGTCCTCGACGAGATGGGCGGATTGCACATGTGAAAGTTGTTGCCGGAACTGATCTTGCAGCGTTGGACCGCACCGGAACTTTCATCCAAAAATATCAGGCCCGCCTCATTCTTGGCCAGGCCGCGATTGAACTTATTTCTCCATTCGACACCGAACGTCTGCGGTCTTGTCTGAGTCAAAATCACCCGCGAGAATTCGGCGTCAGCCCCATCGCCTACCCAACTTCTGATAGCTTGCTTCCGATTGCAGAACTCTACTCCCGGCTGAAAGGTTTGGTGGGCATGTCATTTGCAGACCTGGGATCCCATCAGGAAAGAAATCGGGGCGCCGGGTTGCATCGGCTCATTTGTGAAGCGTTGCACTACCCAAATTATCGGGACGATGGACGTTTTCCAGACGTCAAACATCAGTTACTCGAAATCAAACTTCAAACGGCCGCCACGATAGACCTCGGATTAGTAACGCCAGCGAGCGAGGCTCCTTTGGACGTTCCCAAGATCAACGACGCTCAGGTAAGGCACTGCGATGTGCGATACGCACTCTTTTGCGGAGAAACAGACGGCCAGGTGGTCACGCTGACCAGATTCTATTTGACAACGGGGCGCGATTTCCTCGGTCGATTTCCCCAATGTCAAGGACGCATCCTCAACAAGAAGCTGCAAATAAGGTTACCGCGTGATTTCTTCACCCGCCAAACCGAAAGCCTCGCAGACTAGCTTGTCAACTGCTTCTTCCATCTCGTCAGTTGGCCTTTGACCTTTCCAGCGGTGGATTTCCTTGGCGAGTTTCACAATCTGAATGGCGCTCGAGGCTGCCGGATTTGGAAGAGGAAAACATTCAACGTATTGAGTCATGAAACGGCGGCGTCCCGAATAAAGCTTATTATGAAAAACGTGATCGTAAAACTTTTCTATAAATCTGGAATTTGCCACTCCAAGCGCCAGCCACAGCAAATTCGCGCTGCCGCCGCCTTTTTGAGCAATCCAATAGCAGTCCCCATTTACAATACCTCCTTCCGTATCAATCCAAAACGTCGGACGTTCGGAAATGTCCGGAAAAACCAACTTAGGATGCTTCCATGCGTCAGGATCTTGGGGAACCCAGATTTCAAACCAGTTTCGGCCTGATTTTATCACATACTTGCGGGCTTCGAGCTGTGGGCGATGTTTATTTAAATAGGAAGCGGCGCGGGGAAAATTGTTCAGATTCACCGCTCTTTTCCGGCCTTCTACAATTTCATGAGTATAAAGGATCTGCGTAGGTTGTGCGGCCAGGTCTGCTCGGTATCGCCTTGCGTGATGATGAGTAATCAACGTCCGCAACAATTCGGGACGGTGCCCTTCGGGAATAAGGTGCCAATCGTGCCTGACAAATACTTTGTCTGCTGTCGTTTTGACCCCAACCCGAACTTTTCCAATGTCACCGAATTTGCAATGGGTGTGACTAGCAACGTTCCGCAACCACGCGTCACCCCCGTCCGTCGCCAGGCGCCACACAGCGGTACGATTTAGGCCATAATCAAGGGAACCATGACGGACAAGAAATCTTTCGCCATTGACCTGAACTCTTCCAGGAGAACGCAGCGCTTCGAACACGGTTGTCGCAAATGCTTCCGGTGAATCCGTTGTGGTATAAATCGCCGAAAATTGCGCGGGCTTTTGAATGACACTTTCATTCCCTTTTTTTTGCAAAATAAGAACGGCGGGCAGGACGGCGGCTTCGAATAATTTAGTATCTCCGAAGTCCACAATCCGCAAAATATTGAAGTCGTGCAACAAGCGTTCTCTCACCCCCACTCCTGCCCGCGTTGTCATAAATCGGTTCGAGACAATAACTCCCGCGATTCCACCTGGCCGCAGGACTTGGGCAATGCAAATCAAAAAGCTGAAGTACAAATCCACTCGTCCCGAAAGTCCGAAGGCGTCCGCCAATATTTGCGCTTTTTTTGCCCCCATCACTTGCGTGCGGACGTAGGGCGGATTAGCTATAACCATGTCAAACAGTTCAATATGTTCTCTCCTGAATAAATCGGTGTCGGAGGCCTTTAAACACATGGCTGTAAAATCGGATTCCGCCAGATGAAGACGACGGGCCGGAACAAAGTGCTCTAATCTTCGGTTTGCCGTCTGCACCGCGTTCGGGTCGGTGTCAAACCCCGTCACGTCTGGGGAATCCAAGCGTAGAACGAGGGCTTCCATTAATGAACCGTCACCGATCGAGGGATCCAATAGACGCAATCCACTTTTCGCGTTTGGCGAATGTGCCAACATCGCCTCGGCAACAAATGTTGCGAGTTCGGGGGGAGTGTAATGCGCACCGGTTTCTTTGCGCGTTTTAAGATTGAGATTGGACATATCAGCACGACGCTTTGGGCCGTTCCTTGCTTGTCATTTTTTATTTAAAATCGCTCCGAGCATGTTTGGACGCGCGCGATGACCTCCAAACGTGATGTCCTTCCCATAACCCCTTATTTCTTAAAGGCGGGAAAGTCTCGTTTGCCGCCGGATTGGAGGTAGGCGATGAGGTCCAGGATGTCGTTTTTGGTCATGGTGTTGACCAGGCCTTCGGGCATGGGCGAAAGTTTGGAGGCGCGGCGGCTGGCCACATCGCTCTTGAGCACAGTCACTTTGGTCTGTTTGACTGGATCGGTGATGACGATGAGCTTTTGATCGGTTTCTTCGACGACGCGGCCGACCACGTCATCCCCATTTTTGAGGGACAGAAGGGTATTTTGATATTGCTCGGAAACTACTTTGGAGGGTTCGAGGATGGATTCCAGGATGTCGCGCGCGGTCAGCCGGCTGGCCACCGCCGCCAACTCGGGGCCGACGGAGCCGCCGGTTTTGCCGAATTTGTGGCAGAGAATGCATTGCCCGGCGGTATAAGCTTCTCTACCCCGGCGAAAGGACCGGTCGGATTTCAATTGGCCGAGGTCGGGCTGAATGTCGGACATTTTCCAATCTTTGACAAATTTGCGGGGCTGCACGACGACCGGGGCTTCGTTGGTGGGCGGCGGCAGGAAGGCGGCCAGCTCGTTGGTTTCGCCGGGTGTCAAACTATTGATGGCGTCTTTCTTAAAGTTGCTGATGAAGAGCGCGAAGCTGGCCCCGTCGCTATAATCCCGCCCGGCGTCCTTGAAGTATTGCACCGTGACGGCGTCGTGCGCGATGTTGTCGCGATTTTTGTCGAACCAGGAAAGATAATGTTTGCGCTGGTCGAGGGTCCATCCATTGGTAATGGTGCGCAAGCGCAGCACGTAGTAGGTTTGGTCTTCCTGGGTCGTGGCGTGATCCAGCAGGTCCAGGGTTTTGGTGATGGCGTCGGGCGCATGGAGGTAAAGGAGAAGCTGGCAAAGCTCGTGGTTGATCTCCGTGTCGGTCGAGGGATAATGCGCATCCAGTCTTTCAATGGCCAGTTGGGCGAGATCGGGCGCGGGCCGGGATTGGCGAATGAAACTCAATTCGATCACGCGCAATTTCAATAATTTTTGCTCCTCATTCAGGCTGTCGAGCGGGAATTTCTTCAAGGCCATCAGCAAGTCTCGTTGCGTGTCCGGCGGCCCGCTGCGGGCCAGGGCCATCAACGCCGTCAAACCGCCAAAAGGGTTTGTTTCCGCCAGGGCGCGATCCTTCCACCAGGAAACATCCTGGAACTCGAGGGCGATGCGCGCGGCATAGCGAATCCAGCGGTCTTCGCTGCTCAGGCAAGGCCAGATCAAATCAACGCTCCGCTGATCGCGTTTGCCGTGGAAGAATTCCAGGTCATGCCGCAAGCGCCGGGCAACTTCGCCGTCTTTCTTGTTTTCACGTTGCTCGCGGGTGGGGGACGGTTCGTGAATTTTCGGGCCAACATAGCTCAGGCGATAAAGGCCCGATTCGGTGCCGCGTCCGCCGGTGATAAAATAGAGCGCGCCATCCTTGCCAAAATCCAGGGCGGTCAGGTTGAGCGGGGTGCCGTGCAGGACCGTCTCGAGGGTGGCATCGTAGGTTGCGCCATCGGGGGTGAGGTGCGCGGCGAAAATCCGGCCATAAGACCAGTCCAGCATAAAAAATGCGCGGCGGTATTTTTTGGGGAAATGGCTGGCCGTGCCAAATCTTACCCCGGTGGGCGAACCGACCCCCACGTCCAGGTTGGCCGGCAAGGTGTCTTCGTAGTATTCCGGAAATTTCCCTGTCCCTTCGCGGAAGCCGTAATCGCCGGCGGAAACCCAATGATTGATGCGAATGGGCCGATACCACGCGGTGCCCCAATCCCATTCCATATCGCTATCGAAGCCGAAAAGTTCTCCGTCGGTATTAAAATCAATGTCATAAGTATTGCGCGTTCCGGCGGCAAAAAGTTCGCAATTTTTGCCATCGGGATCCATGCGCAGGACAAAGCCGCCAGGGGGAAACAAGCCGGCGCCAAAACCGCGCCCATCCTCGGCGCGCGGCAAAAGCTGGTCTTCGGCGTAATTTTTATGGGGCGAGGTGGGCAGGAGGTCGGTCGGCAGTTTGGTGAAATTGCCGGAGACGACGTAAATTTTCTTGTCCGGCCCCATGACCAGACCGTGGGACCCATGTTCGCCGGTGCCTTTGATGAGACGCAGGAGAACGGGCGGTTCAAATTCGTTGCCCTTGGCGCGCAAGCAGTAGATGCCGATGCCCTGCGGGCCGTCGCCGTTGGCGAAGAGAGTGTGATCGACGTAAAGCAAGCCCATCGCGGAAGTGATCGGCTGGTCGATGGGCTCGATCTTGGAAACTTGGCCATGAGAGAGCGTAATGCGCAGCAGTTTGCCTTTGCCTTGCGGCGAAACGATCAGGCGGCCCTTATTGTCGGCCACCATGGAAATCCACGAACCTTCGCCGGGGGTGGCGGAATGGAGCAGCTCGACCTTGAAGCCGGGCAACGTGTGGAGGTCGGTGGCGGGAGTGGCCTGGGAAGGAGCCGCCATCGCGCCCGCGCAGGACACGAACAACAAACAGGCCGACGAAATAGAAACCCGCCACAATTGAGAATGCTTCATAACGATATGGAAACAAACTAGACGCGACATGGAAAGTCGAGATTCAAAAAGATTGCAATGGAGTGGAAATTGCCCGTCCCCGGGTCCATCGGTGTTCAAGCCGTTAAACCCCTATAATTACAATTGCAATATTGAAGCGGTGTCACTTGAGATTTGACGATAGTTCGCGGAACCGGTAATGGCCCGCGCCCACCACACATTTAATGAAAGATTGCTCTTCCTGGACGGCAAGAACTCCAGGAGCTTTGACTCTTGATTCTTCAGGCCACAGAAGTTTTCCAGATTCCATGATCGTCATATTTTCTTGGGAAAGCCTGGGGATATAAATTGCCGCGCGAGTGTTGGCGGGAACGGCCACTGAGAGAGAAAACGGATCTTCGGCGCTTTTCTCCCAACGGACGGTAATGAGGCCCTTCACGGTGGGAACTGTGCCTTCAGCAAAGTTCAGCCCGCCCGTCTCCGGCCGCACATCAAACGTCGCAAACCCACCGCTGGTCGGCTGAATTCCGGCGATGTATTTTTGAAAAAGATATCCCGGATACGATGTCCAGGCATGGTTCACCTCATTGCCGGAACTGAAACTTTCCCAATTGGCTTTGTTTTCTTCCAGCATCGAACGGTAACGGGCAAGGTCGGTGGCCGCAAAATCACCTCCACCGGCATTGAACAGCCCGCTGTAAAAGGCATCGCCGCCGTAACCGCCGAGCTTTGGTTTTCCCGCCTTGATGATAACGGCAAGGGCTTTGGATTTGATGGTTTCCGGCGCGATGTCAAAGCGCAACGCCCACGCCGAAGCCAGCGGAAACATTTCCGGCCGATCCGTCCGGGCCAGATAGTATTCGCCATTGAATAAGTTGGCGTTGATGCCGGCTTTGACTTCTTCCGCCTGCCGGAAATACTCGTTGCCATGGTTCGTTTGTCCCAATACTAAAAAAACATAGGAGGCAATGCGCAGGTTTTCATAATACTGGCAAGCGGTGGCGATGTTGTAACCGCCGCTGGGCATGTTGCCCCCGGCATAGTCCGAAATCCGCCATCCGGGAGGATTGAGCAGCTTGGTCGTTGGGTTCTGATAACTTTTGATCCAAATCAGGAAACGCTCCAGGCGCGGTCCCATGGCGCGAAGAAGCGTCTCATCGCCCGAAAACAAATATTGTTGCCAGAGCAACATGGGCCAATACATGGACCATTCCGGAATCCAGCGAGACCTGTGCGCCGGGCAGCAGGCCGGGAAATTTCCATTAGGAAGCTGTTCCACCGCATAGTCTCGCACGATCTTGTCCAGCATCATCGTATTGCGGTCGTTGTAGAGCAGGACATTTCCAATGTTCCAACTATCGGCCGTCCACTGGGATTGCTCCCGGTTGGCGTCCACGCTGATAATGCCCTGCTGAACATTTTGCCGGGCCGAACGCTCGCACATTTCATAAATGGAGTTGAGCAAGCTGTCCGAACAACGAAAACGCCCGGCCACATCCGCGTCGCAATAAGCCCAAATCCCGCGCGCGTCGGCGGTTTTTAATCGTCCCGCGTAGCCAGTAATTTTTAGCACTTGAAACGAAGCATGTCGTCCCAAGTCCGGCTTCCAGGTTTCGGTTCCGCCGCCGCAAATATATTCGTCCCAGCCGGCGGGTTTTCGTTCGCCGGTCATTTCAAAGTATTGGACACGAACGGCGTCGCCCGGATGGTTCGCGCGCATCGTGATTTTTGGCCAGCCATCAATGCATCGCCCGAAATCCACCAGCCATCCCCCGTTCGAAAACGTGACGCTCTGCGGCTGGAGTTCGGCCTGCTCGTTCTCAGCCGGCCCCATTTGCGCGAACAAATGATAATCAGACCGGTCCACGACGGTGGCGGAAGCCCATTGGGAATCGTCAAAACCAATCGTCTGCCAGTTCGCGGGTTCCCGGCGCGAGTCGAATTGGATGGCTGCCCGATTGCTCGATCCAGTCGCCCCGCCATAAAACACAAACTTCGTCTGATAATCGTCCCGGACCACCACCGTGGTGGAAGCCAATCGAGGATCATTCAAATCAACCGCCTGCCCGGGCGCGAGTCCCAGGCGTGGATCGGATGGAATGGCCGCGCGTCGTTTCCTTTTGCCCGCCTCGCTGAAATACGCCGCATTGGTCTCGATGAATCCAGTGTGAGCCAGGGCCTTCCAGGAGGCGTCGGTTCCAATCGTGGAAGATGAACCGCCCGGATAATCCAGCCGCGCCTCAAGCAAAAAGGCGGGTTTGGCATTGACTCCGCAGTTATTCCATGTGCCCTGCCAATGCCCGACGGCCGCGAACACATTCGAGCCGGCTTGCACGAGCTTGGTAATATCATACGCGTTGTATTGCCCGTGATAATAAGGATCGCACCGGGCCGGCCCCCGGCCCAGAAGTTGTCCGTTGAAATAGAGCAGGCAATCGTTGTGCGCTGTCACATATACTTTTGCAAGGCTGGGTTTGCGCGCGATTGAAAACGTCTTTCGAAAATAAGCGAAGTTATTCAAGTTGGTGGTTCCATCCCAAATAAATTGCGCTTTCCATTCATTTTGCGCCAAGCCAGTGTCAAAACAGGCGGGCGCGCTATAAGGGCCGGCCTTGCCCGTTTGATCCCACACCCGCACTTTCCACCAGAACCGCGCGGCCGAAGACAATGCCTTGCCCGCATATTCAACCGAAGCCGATCGGTCCGAATCCACCTTGCCGCTGTCCCACCACTCTACCTTTCTCGCGGACAAGGATTCGGCGCTTGCAGAAACAAGGATCTGATACGCGGTTTGCGTTTCTCCACGCCCGGCATCCACCGACATCCATGTGAACCGCGCCGCGTCCCGGTCAATCGCGAGTGGATTGCTCACGCCATCGACAAGCAAGCCCACGGGGGCAATCGGCTGGCAAAAAACTTTAGGAACGGCGGAAACGATGACGAGCGCGAAAGCAAATTGTATCGCCTTGCTAAAAATTCTCATGGAAAGAAATAATGGCCGATTCTGAATCGGATTTACAGACCGAGTCCTTCCCTCAATCGTAATC
>Ga0075522_10003011_pt1 | contig 12357 bp, 12 predicted proteins | sample NGEPerA_FD_74796 | JGI IMG/M metagenome (GOLD analysis project Ga0075522, IMG submission 74796) | Arctic peat soil microbial communities from the Barrow Environmental Observatory site, Barrow, Alaska, USA - NGEE PermafrostL2-A | ecosystem: Environmental > Terrestrial > Soil > Wetlands > Peat ... | reverse complement strand
GTTGAGGGTGTGGTCGCGCATCACGTCGGGGACGGAATGGTGCGGATGTTGGAGACGATGAAGTTGCCATTGTTTCTGGAGGCGACCGGAGACGCCCGAACCGCCGTGCTTGCGACGACGTCGTAGTCCGTCTCTTTCACACGAGCACCATTCAGCCGCACCGCCTACAGTGCACTCCGAAGTAGTGAAGCCGGCGCAAAATACAAAGGCATCTCGGAGTAATCTGGCAATAATTGCGAGGTCGACGAAGGCGGCCATTCTTGGCGGTCGCGACGCTCATAGTACGTTGGCTCGTGATGCGCTACGACGACTGGTTTCTCACCTCGAAAGAGCGGGGCAACCCAATGACCGAGATCGACTCGCATCGTTCCGGAGTTGCTGCGTGGACCGAAGGAAACCACGTTGACTTCCTTATTGATGGCGTCTCGTATTTCGACCGTCTGGCCGAAGTCATCTCGAGCCTCGAGCCTCACGACGAAATCCGCTTTACCGATTGGCGCGGAGACGCGGACGAACGTGTATCCCGAGACGGAACATCGATTGCGGCCCTCTTGGCCAACTCATGTCGACGAGGTGTCGACGTTCGAGGGTTGCTCTGGCGTTCGCACAGCGACCGCTTCGGGTTTAATTCGCAACAAAATCGACGCCTCGCCGTTGAGGTGACCGAGGCGGGCGGTGAAGTGCTGCTCGATGAGCGAGTACGCCGAGGCGGTTCGCACCATCAAAAGATGGTCCTCATCCGTCATCCCTCCCGTCTTGATCGTGACGTTGCGTTCATCGGGGGAATCGATCTCAGTCACGGTCGCCGTGATGACACCAGCCACGGCGGGGACGTTCAAGTCATCAAGTTAGACCCGCGCTACGGTCATCGTCCTCCCTGGCACGATGTCCAACTTGAAATCCGTGGACCGACCGTTGCCGAACTCGATCTCACGTTCCGGGAACGATGGGAAGATCCGACCCCGCTGAATCACTCGGGCCGACTGCGGGCGTTGGTCTCACGAGCGATGTCGCGAGATCGTGTCACCCGTCCACTCCCCGCGCGTTTGGGCGACCTCCCTGCGCAGGGCGGACACGCCGTTCAGGTGCTTCGGACCTATCCATCACGACATCCCAAGTATTCGTTCGCGCCCGACGGCGAGCGAAGCGTCGCGCGAGCATTTGCCAAGGCGATTACGAGAGCGCGCACCGTGATCTACATCGAGGACCAATATTTCTGGTCCGTCGAAATCGCGCGACTGCTGGCCGAGGCATTGCGTCAGCAGCCGCAACTGCAAGTCATCGCCGTCGTTCCTCGTTACCCCGACAAGGACAGCAAGTGGTCCGGGCCCCCGAGCAGGTTCGCCCAAGCGCGGGCCATCGCCATCGTGCAAAAGGCTGGCGGCGAGCGAGTCGGGTTCTACGACATCGAGAACGACGTCGACACTCCCATTTACGTCCACGCCAAGGTCTGCGTTATTGACGACGTGTGGGCGACCGTCGGATCGGACAATCTGAATCGCCGCTCGTGGACACATGACTCGGAACTTTCTTGCGCCGTGATTGATAGCGAACTCGATGACCGGATTCCCCTTGATCCGGGCGGCCTCGGTGACGGAAGCCGCAAGTTCGCACGCGCTTTGCGTTTATCGCTCTGGGCGGAACACCTCGGAAGATCGCCCGAAGACCCGGAGCTCTTGAATCTGTCCCACAGCTCTGTTCTTTGGCGAAAGACCGCCAATGAACTCGAAGCCTGTCGGTCGATTCCCGACGAGGAAAAGCGACCATCGAGTCGGATTCGAGCGCACGTCATCGATCCCGTTCCAAGTGGTAGTCGTGGTTGGGCCGGCCCGGCGTACCGGTTAATTTTCGACCCCGACGGTCGCCCGCTCAAACTTCGACTTCGACGGGGCTTCTAATCAATCGCGTCCGCGTGGCGATGGGGTCGGCCGCCGAGATCACGTTGGCACATCACTTGATTATTGACCCCGTGGTCAAGGGCCGACCACGGTTCTCGGTGTCGTCGTCAAACGTCGACGTTCGGTGACCGGTAGCGATGTCGACAACACTTTCACCGTCGACAATCTTTATTCCGGTGGAGCGAAACGCTCTTTGTCAAAAGGTCCGTCGAATGCGGTGCGATGCGAATTCGTCACACGAATTTAGTCTGAGTGCCAAAACTCCTTAAGATCTTTGTTCCCTGATCGAACAGTGAATTGTCCCCTATAGTGAAGTCGAAGGCACCTAGACCCCGTTCCTTTTTGTCTTGGCCGTTGGCCAAGTCGACAGGAGAGAAGTGCCAACCGTGGGCACCATCGAAATGGACCTTGGCGTTCACGCCGTCGCAACGAGAGCCCACGTGGATGGCGCGCTGGCCGCGCTAGACCGCGGCGTTCAGCTCAATACCGTCGAACGGGGCACGTTCAAGCAATCGGGACGGACGTTCGTCGTCCGTCCGATCGTGCACACACGTTGTTCACGGGCGCGACACGACACGCTCATCCAACGTGCGACCTCTGTTCACGCGCCGCGGCGCTCGACCCGAGGTCGTACCCGCTTCGAACCGGGACGGGATCTATGAGCGACGTGGTCGTGAAGGGTGACGGTTCACTCGTGTCGACGGACGGTAGAAAGGGCGACGGACCACACACCTTTCTCACCCCGTCGGCCGAGGGACCGGCGAATCGCCTAGCAAGAAGTGTGGCTCGAGGACATGGCAGCACCGCGATCGCGATCGCCGTGGTTGCCTCATTCGCCGTGATGGGATTAATACTCGTCGCACTGGGCCTCTTGCTTACCCACGTCCTCGAGCACGGCTCGATCGGCGTCTGGGACCACCACGTCATCCAGTGGTTCGACCGGCATCGCAGCGCTCGCTGGAACCGAATTACGGGCGACGTGACCGACATCGCTGACACGTTCGAAGTAGCCGGAGTTGCCGCGGTCGTAACTATCGTGCTTCTGGTTCGACGTTGGGGACGACAGGCATTTCTGCTTGTCGCCGGTCTGGCCATCGAACTTTCTGTCTTCCTTTCGGCGAACAAGATCGTCGCCCGGCCCCGTCCGGCCGTCAGTCATTTAGGGGGAACGCCATCGACGTACAGCTTTCCTTCGGGTCACACGGCGGCAACCATCGTCCTCTGGGGCGGCATCGCGGTCATAGTTGTGGTGGCGACCACTCGGAGGTGGCCCCGCATCGTGATGTGGACCCTCGCGGTCGTTCTAACGGTGGCAGTTGGCTTGTCTCGGGTTTATCGCGGCGAGCACTATCCGACGGACGTCGTGGCCGGATTGGTGCTGGGTATTGGATCGCTCGTGGCTGGCGTGTTCATCATTCGAGTGACCGGCGTCAATCGTTCCACCAAATCTCATTCGGCGCAGAAACAGATCCCAGCCCACGACGAAGGCCAACGAGACCCGGCGCCGCAATGACGTCGGTCGCCGTCATTGCTCACAAGAACAAGACCCTCGACGGCGGTCTCGTGGAACTGCGACAGGTCCTCGCCGACCGGGGTTTTCCTGATCCTCTCTGGTACGAGGTGCCCAAAAGTCGCGCGGCGCCCAAAAAGGCGCGTCAGGCGGTGGCCGAAGGTGCGGACCTGCTCTTCATTTGGGGGGGCGACGGCACCATCCAGCGTTGCGTTGACGCCGTGGCCGGAGAAGCCGTAAACCTCGCGATCTTGCCGGCGGGCACCGCCAACTTGTTGGCGAACAATTTGGGTATTCCGATCAATCTGAGTGGGGCGGTCGACGTCGGTCTACACGGCGACCGGCGACGATTAGATGTCGGGGTTTTGAACGGCGAGCGCTTCGCCGTGATGGCCGGTGTCGGTTTTGACGCGATCATGATGCGCGACGCCGACGGTGAGTTGAAGGGACACTTCGGCCGCTTGGCGTACGTGTGGACCGGCGTGCGCGCCACGCACATGACGAGTCGCAACGTTCGCATTGAGATCGACGGAAAATCGTGGTTCAAGGGTAAGGCCAGTTGTGTCTTGCTCGGCCAGATGGGCACGCTCGCGGCCGGAATCCGTGCTTTTCCCGATGCCCAACCCGATGACGGACTGCTCGAGGTCGGAGTGGTCACGGCGAAAAACGCACTCCAGTGGACGCGCGTACTCAGTCGACTGGTGGTCAAAGACGCCCAGCACTCGCCGCTGACTCAAATGGGTCGAGGGAGCAAGGTCAAAATCAGATTTGATCGGTCCACGACCTTCGAACTCGACGGGGGCGCTCGGAAGGCGAAAAAGAAGTTCCGAGCCAGCGTCGACCGCGGTGCGATCAGCGTCTGCGTACCACAGAAGCAGGAAGAATGAGTAGCGCCACACTCGTCCCCGAGACTCGTGGTCTCACTGGCGACGACGCGTGGGTGGTGCTGAAACGCACCGGCTGGGGTCGCATCGCCAAGGACGCCTTCAAAAGGATGCGCGTGGCGGACGGTTTCAGTCACGCCCGCTCGCTGGCCTTCATGATCTCGCTCCTCGCCATCGAGGGGTTGATCGGCACGGTCGGACTCGCGAGCGTCCTGCATAAGGGTGAAATCAGCAACATGATCGACGAGACCGTCCGTCGAACGGTTCCCGGACCGGCCGGCCACGTACTCACGACCGCCGTGACCCAGGCTCACCGCGTCGCCGCGGAACACCACTACGGCGCTCTTCTCTTCGGCGTGATTGGGGCACTCGTGGTCGCGACCACGGCAATGGGTCAACTCGAGCGCGGACTCAATCGAATTTACGGGGTCGAGCAGGACCGCCCCACTTGGAAGAAGTACGGACTCGCGCTGTTTTTCGCGCTCAGTGTCGGCACACTCGGCGCCGCGGCCTTCGTGTGCCTAGCCTTTGGCCGGGACCTCTTTATCTCCATTCACAATGACGCGCTCACGTCGGCATGGTCGGTGGCGCGCTGGCCGCTCGGCGTGGGCTTGGCGGCCATTTCGGTCACCGTGCTCTTTCGCTGGTCGCCGCGACGTTGCCAGCCCCGATTGTCGTGGCTCGCCTTCGGCTCGGGGATCTCGGTGTTCCTGTGGGGGTTGTCGACGATTGGCCTCGGTCTGTTCTATGGGTCGAGTTCGTCCTTCGGTGCGACCTACGGCCCACTGGCCGGCGTCGTGGCGTTGCTCGTATGGAGTTTGTTGTCGAGCATTTCCTTGTTTTACGGTGCCGCGGTGGCGGCCCAACTCGAGGCCCAGCGAACCGGCGAACCCGCGCCGCAGGACGCCGTGAAGGTCGTCGAATCAGATCCAGCGAGTGATCCAACTCGACAAAAGGAAGTAGTGCGTGAATAGTGATGACACTCCCAATTTGGCGCCGGATTCGCTCGAGCTGATTGGCTCGGCGAGACGCACGCTCGAAGGCGTCATCGGGGTTCCCGCGAGCGAGGGCAATCGTGTCACGGTGCTGCACAATGGCTGTGAGATCTTTCCGGCCATGCTGGACGCCATTCGTGGCGCCGAGCACACGATCGACTTTCTCACTTTTGTCTACTGGAAAGGCGAGATTGGCATCGAAATGGCCGACGCTCTCGGTCGACGGGCTATTGCCGGGGTCCGTGTTCGGGTCCTCTTGGACGCTTGGGGGTCGAGACCGATCGAAAGTCATCTGATCGACGAAATGATCAAGGCGGGGGTCCAGTTGCGCTGGTTCCGTCCACTTGGTCGGGTTCGCCTTGGCGAGGTCAACCACCGCACGCATCGCAAGGTGCTCGTGGTCGACGAGTCGGTGGCCTTCACCGGTGGCGTGGGCATTTCAGATCTCTGGAAGGGCGACGCACGCAACGAGCACGAATGGCGCGACACCCATTTCAAAGTCGAAGGCCCGGCCGTCGACGGACTGCGCGCAGCGTTCTTGGACAATTGGGCCGAGACCGGCGCACCAATCTTTGACTCGGCGTGCGACCGCTTTCCCAGTCAGCCCACGCCCGGTCAGAGCGTCATCCAGTGCGTACGCGGCGCTTCGGCCATGGGCGGGAGCGATCTGGCCAGTGTCTTTCGGACCCTCTTGCAGTTGACCCAACGACGGCTACGTGTGACGACCGCCTACTTCGTGCCCGACGACGATCTGACGAAGCGTCTCTGCGATGCGGCGGCGCGCGGGGTGCAGGTACAGATCCTCCTTCCCGGTCCCTTTGCCGATAAACGCTTCGTGCAACTGGCGGCTGAGGTGAACTATGAGGACCTCATCGAGTCCGGGGTCGAACTTTGGAACTTTCAGCCGTCGATGATGCACGCCAAGACCATGACCGTAGACGGCCAGGTCGCGAACGTGGGCTCGGCGAACTTCAACTCCCGATCCCTCAACTGCGACGAAGAGATCAACATGGTGATTTTCGATCACTCGATCGTGCGCGCGCTCGATCGCCACTTCGATGAGGATCTCGAACGAAGTGTCCGGATCGATCCGAGCCGCTGGAAGCGGCGCTCGGTTTTCCAACACGTCAGAGAAAAACTCGTCGCGCCATTGCGCGGCGTTTCATAGGGAGTCACGCGATGCTCATTATTTCGATCACCCTGCTTACGGTCATCATTCCGGGCGTCGCTGCCGGATTCTTTGCGTACCGATGGCCCCAGGCCGCTCCCACGGCCCCCAAAATAAGTGTCCAGAAGGTCGAGCATGAAGCTCGCCGACACCCACGACTCGTCGCCTTCACCCGATCACGACTAGATCCCGGCTCCGCCACTGGCCTGCTCTTGAGCGCCGCGATTGTCGTGTTCGTAGTGGGAGCCGCGTTGGTGGCGATCGTGCTCGTCATGATTCACACCAACACCGGATTCGCGCGACTCGATCGCAGTGCCAGTTTGTTCGGAGCACACCACGCGACCGCTCTTTCGACTCGGTTGTTACGGTTCTACACGCAGCTTGGAGGCGCGCTGGTCATCGTCCCCCTCGGGGTCATCGTGGCGATCGCGGAAACGATACGCCAGCGATCAGTCGGCGTCGTCGCGTTCCTCACCCTGGTCGTCGGAGGTCAGTTCCTTGTCGCCAACGTCATCAAAGCGATCGTGGATCGGGCCCGACCCAATTTTGATCAACTCACCGGATTCTCCGGGCCGTCATTTCCGTCAGGCCACGCCGTAGCCGCCGCCGCGTGTTTGGCGGCGTTCGCTCTGGTAATCGGGAGAAGGCGCTCACTGAAGGTGCGGGCGAGTCTCGCCGGCCTCGCTGTCGGTCTCGCCACCGGCATCGCGTGCTGTCGGGTGATGCTCGGTGTGCACTGGCTCACCGACGTGCTGGGCGGGTTGGCGCTGGGGTGGGCGTGGTTCGCGCTCTGCTCTATCGTCTTCGGTGGATACCAGTTACGATTCGGCGCCCCGGCGAAGACTGCTGAAGAAACCGTTGCAGCCTGAAATGGATGCCGCGAACCGAGTGGGTACCGAATTCTTGACGCGCTCCGCGCGGCGATGTGAACGGCGTCAGGTGCGATGGCCCGAGCATTTAGGATGCGAGTAGGAAGCCTAGATTTCGCTTCCTTTTGCCGAACGAATGGTTAAGACGAATTTACAGACGTTTCTAATTCCGGTGGAACGAGGAAAATATGGCCACACCTACTACACCTGTGGACTCATGTTCGAAGTCGAGCGAAGAGATCAACCGCAATGAAGAGCACTCCGTAGATATGCTCGATTTCTTGACCGGACTCAAGTGATTGCTCGCTGCTTATGCCCAACAACTGCGCTATACAACGAAATCGCCAAGACGGACCTAGGTCGGTGTCCTTGATCATCAACGCCGAGACTCGTCTCGAAACTGATTCACGATAGGTCGATTGTGATCGAACGCGTACGGTCGCTCTTTGAAGAATTCATTCGCACTGACGCGACCGACCTCCCAACGCCCGGATCGGGCGAGACATGGCGTCGCTTCGAAGTGCTCGCTCGCTGGGCGTCGATTGATCTCTCGGTGGCGCGGTTAGCAGAAGGCCACAGTGACGCGTTGGCAATTCGGGCCGAGGCTGGTCTGGAGGCCCCCGACATCGCGATGTCGTACGGAGTGTGGGCCGCCAGATCCCGACAAGGTGGCACTTCGGCCGAACACGTCTCTGGCGGGTGGCGACTAACCGGACGCAAGGAGTTTTGTTCGGGAAGTGGCATCGTCGATCGAGCTCTAGTGACGGCGGACACTGAAGACGGCATTCGACTCTTTGACATAGTTGTTTGCGAGAACGTCGTTTCGGTCCAACCCGACTCGTGGCCGGCAGTGGGAATGGCCGATTCGGCGAGTAAAACTCTCGAATTCGGTGGTTCCATTATTCCTGAGGCGCAAGTGGTGGGTCCAGCGGACTTCTACACGCAGCGCCCTGGATTCTGGTTCGGCTCGTCGGGCGTCGCCGCGTGTTGGTACGGAGGCGCCGTCGGCCTCGTGAACAACTTGGTCGCGTCGCTTTCACCTGAGCCCAACGCACACGTGTTTGCCGATCTCGGGGTCGCCTCGTCAGCTCTGGAGGCGATGCGAGCAATCCTCAAGGAAACAGCAGACATCATTGATCACGATTCGACGGACGCCGACGGCCAAGGTCGATATCGAGCGCTCGTCACGCGACAGGTCGTTCACGACTTAGCGACTGAAGTGCTCGCGCGAGCGGGAACCGCCGGCGGTGCACGACCGTTCTGCCACGACGTCGACCAAGCCCGTCGGTCAGCTGACCTCTACGTCTACCTGACGCAACACCATGGTGGGGTGGACTCGGCCGAATTGGGTCGGCTCGCGAAGAGCAGATTTCCTTGGAACTAGTCGTCGACGAGGATCATCTGGGGCGCTCCGAATTTATTTGGAGAAATTCGGGGCGTCAGGCGACTTTGGCTTCGTTAGAACTGTCGACCAGACGAGTCGTAGTCATCGCGCCCCACCCCGACGATGAAATATTGGGGGCGGGCGGTCTGATTCAAGCCGCGCTCGCGAGCGACATTTCGGTCCACGTTGTCGCCGTCACCGACGGTGAAGCATCGCATCCCCATTCGGAGGTGTCCAAAAGTATCGACTTCGTCGGCGTGCGTTCGCGAGAGTCGTGTGTGGCGCTTCGCCGACTGGGTTGGGACGAACCACGAATTACTCGGCTGCATCTGCCCGACGGAAAAGTTGCGCAGCGAAGGACGCAATTGGACGATGCGCTCGCGAAAGTGGTCCAGCCCGGGGATCTCTGCGTCGCGCCTTGGCGACACGACGGTCACCCGGATCATGACGCGTGCGGTGAATCGGCCCTCGAAGTGAGTCGGGCCGTTGGCGCGACGGCGATGGGTTACTTGATATGGGCGTGGCATTGGGCCGACCCTGACGGATCAGACGTTCCTTGGGATCACTGCCAACGATTGGATTTGAGTCGGCGCGAAAGCGCTCGAAAGCGCTGGGCGACGGGAGCGTTCCAATCTCAGACGCATCCGATTGGGCCGTACGTCGCGGACGCACCAGTTCTACCGGCGCCAATACTGCGCCGATTTTGGCGTAACTATGAGGTGTACGTCGACGAGATGGCAGTCGCCTAATGTCCTCGACGAATCGTGCCTACTTCGAGTCGATGTACGCGTCGGACCCTGATCCTTGGAACTTTGCCACGAGTTCCTACGAACAACGCAAGTACGCACTCACTGTGGCGGCATTGCCGAACGAGCACTTTTGTAACGTGTTCGAACCGGGCTGTTCCATCGGTGTATTGACTGAACTTTTGGCTCCACGGTGCGAGCGACTTCTGGCAACGGACATCATTCCCGGCGCGCTTGAAAGAGCGACAGTTCGATTGCGACCGTTTGAGAACGTCGTCGTTGAACGTCGAGCCATTCCCGAAGAGTGGCCGAATCAACAGTTCGACCTCGTCGTGTTCAGTGAGATTGCGTACTACTTCGACGCCCCGAACTTACGGCGCATCGTCGCTCTCGCCATCGATTCAACGAATCCCGGATCGCACGTGATTGCCGTTCACTGGCGAGGCGAGACGGACTACCCACTCACGGGCGACGACGCACACGCAGTGATCGATGAAAATGTGAAACTATCTCGAGTCACGCACTACGTCGAGGAAAAGTTCGTTCTCGATCTATGGGTTCGAGTCATATGAGCCACGTACGATCACGACTTACCAGAACACTGGCGGTCGGCGTCGTGATACCGGTCCACAATGAGGAAGAACTGCTCGGGGCGGCCCTCGCATCGCTGAACGAGTCCTTCGCTGAACTGCGCGGAATGGGTCTAGACCTCAAGACGGCGGTTGTTCTTGACGACTGTCACGACGACAGCGCGGACGTCGTTGCTAGGTGGGCCCGTCGACATGGGCGCAAGCGAAGCCTCGTAAAGAGTGTGGTGAGGACGTGCGCCGCGAACAACGTCGGCGTCGCTCGCGGGCTCGGCTGTGCGGCCCTGCTTGACGAGTGGAATCAAGTGGATCCATCGCGAATCTGGCTCGCCACCACTGACGCGGACTCGCGGGTTCCAAGGGATTGGCTGAGCGCACAACTGGAGCGACATGAAACCGGCGTCGATCTCTGGTCCGGTCGGGTCTCGGTTGAGGATTGGTCGTTTCATACCAGTGAGACAGCCTCTAGATGGCGGCGAGAATACGAAGCGGAAGATATTCCGATTCATGGGGCCAATTTAGGGTTCAACGCGGGGGCGTACCTTGCGACGGGGGGATTTGTTTCGATGCGCACTGGAGAAGATCGGGCGCTTCACCGTGCACTCTCAGATTGGGGTGCCGTATCGCATAACGATCCGGTTGTTCGAGTAGTGACGAGTTCGCGGCGAAACGCTCGAGCGCCACTCGGATTTTCTCACGCGCTCAACATGGTGGGGATGAGTTTCGATGCAAGAAAGTGCGATGCGGATTGAGCGGGCAATGTACTTAATTACTCGGCATCGTGACGGGTAACTCATTTCGAAGAAGCCCGTCGCGATTGGCCCAGACAGTCCTAGGAGTCAAGACCAAGTAATTCGTTATGGCCTCGCCCAAGTTTGGCGATTGGGTTTTTTCTCGCATTAAGGGCAACAGAATCTCAGATTCTGATGAGACTCACAACTTACTCACAGAAAATCTTGAACTTTCGAGGGGTACTTTGTTTTCAGGACGCCAAGACCCAGCTTCCTCCATTCCAGAAAATGGCCCTGTTTCAAAATGAAAGTTGGGATTCGAATGAAAAACCAATCTGACCGTCGATCGAGTTTGTACTTGGTTCACTCGGCCTCCGCAAAATATATGGCCAAAACTACGGCCGTGGCCGCCCTGGCACTTCTTTTGACCGGCGTGTCACTGATATCGGCATTGCCCGCCTCTGCCGCTGGCACGACGTCCAACACCATCTCGGCCAGTTCCGCTCCCGGAGCGGGTAGTGCGCGCGGTACCTACAAAGCCAGCGCCACGGCGACGTCTAAGGACACGGTGATCATTTCACTTGACAAGTACTCTTCGGGCTGTTCGATTGCTTCCGGCAAGGTCACCTTTACCGCAGCGGGTACGTGCGTGGTTGATTTTAACGACGCGGGTAACACTACCTACGCTGCCGCCGCCGAAGTCAAGCAAAGCATCAAGGTTTATTCGGCCAATACCATCTCGGTCTCTGCAGCGCCCAGTTCGGGCAGCGCCGGCGGTTCCTATTCACCCGGAGCAGTCGCCACGTCGGGTGACGGCGTTCTCAAGTCCCTGTCGAGCAGCTCAACGGGATGCTCGCTCTCGTCAGGCAAGGTGACGTTCACCGGCCTGGGTACTTGTCACGTGCTCTTTAATGATCCCGGCAACGGCGCCTTTGCGGCCGCTGCCCAGGTAGAGCAGACCATCTCGACGCACTCGGGCAACTACATCACGGCCTCCGTGCCGCCTGCCGCCGCCGCCATTCAAGCCACGTATTCTGCCAGCGCCACGGCCACCTCCGGCGACACCGTCGCCATCACGCTCTCGAGCGCGTCGACGGGCTGCACCATTGATAAGGGCAAAGTCACCTTCACCGCCAACGGCGTGTGTCGAGTTGACTTCAATGACGCCGGCAACGGCGCCTACGCTGCTGCCACCGAGGTTCAACAAGCCATTACCGTCGGTACCGGGGGACTGAGCTATCAGGCCACGCTCTCGCTTTTGACCACCGGCGGTAGCTACGGACACAACCTGAGCCTCATTTCCAGCGGCGGCTCGGGTGCCGGAGCAGTGACCTTCGCGGTGACCACCATCGGCACTGCCGGTTGCTCGATCAGCGGCAAGGTATTAAGCGCGACTCGCGTGGGTACGTGCACGGTGACTGTTTCAAAGGCGGGCGACTCGGCGTACCACTCGGCCACATCAGCGGCCACCACGGTGTCAATGGTTGCGCACTATCCCAAGAAGCCCAGGGCATTGCGTGTTCGCGCTCCCGTTTGGACTGGCCGCTCCACCGTCACGTCAATTGTTGGCGTTGGCTTCTACGGG
>Ga0075522_10003010_pt1 | contig 12359 bp, 9 predicted proteins | sample NGEPerA_FD_74796 | JGI IMG/M metagenome (GOLD analysis project Ga0075522, IMG submission 74796) | Arctic peat soil microbial communities from the Barrow Environmental Observatory site, Barrow, Alaska, USA - NGEE PermafrostL2-A | ecosystem: Environmental > Terrestrial > Soil > Wetlands > Peat ... | reverse complement strand
TCCATGCGGACCTTAAGCATTTATCTGGTATTGATTTTCTGTTCCGGGCCTGCGGCTGCCCAGCTTTTTCAGCCGGTCAATTATCCAAAAACAATTTTCAGGAACCCATTGGCCATTCCAATGAGCCTGGCAGCCAACTTTGGTGAACTCCGGAGTAACCATTATCACATGGGACTGGACATCCGTACCCAGCACCGGGTGAATCTGCCTGTGTACGCCGCTGCCGATGGGTATATATCCAGCATTAAAATTGAACCTTTTGGTTTTGGACAGGCCGTTTATATCCGGCATCCCCAGGGATATATTACACTTTATGCCCATCTCAATGCCTTTAATCCCGTGCTCGCATCCTATGTGAAGAAAAAACAATATGAAAAAGAAAAATGGGATGTTTACCTGAACCTGCCTGCCGGATTATTTCCGGTTAAAAAAGGGGACCTCATCGCCTATAGCGGAAATATGGGCGGGTCACAGGGACCCCACCTGCATTTTGAGATTCGTGAATTACCGGATGATGTTAATCTGAATCCCATGTTATTCGGACTACCGGTGCCGGACAATACCCCGCCGGTTGTCCGTAAGCTGGCCGTGTATGACCGTGATAAAAGCATCTATGAGCAGTCACCTGCCTTTTATCCGGTGAAAGGTGCGGGGTCACAGTATACCCTCGCTGGTAACCTCCTGGAAGTTCACGCAACCCGTGTGGGCTTCGGCATCTCCGGATTCGACACCCAAACGGGATCCGCCAATCCCAATGGCATTTATCAGGCCGTGGTTTACGACAACGGTCAACCCATTTCCGGTTTCCGGATGAACCACATCAGCTATAATGATACCCGGGGCATCAATGCGCATATTGATTACCGTACGAAGGCCATGGGAGGCCCTTACTATCAATTGTTATTTTCCCTGCCGGGTTATGATCATTCTGTTTATCAGCAGGTGGATAGCGGATACATAAGGCTGACCGATCAGAAGATCCATAACATTCGCATTGAACTGAAAGATGCCTATGACAATACCGCTGATCTTGATTTCAGGGTACAATACCGGCCCGCATTACCCGTGAATACGTTTTTTGAGGGGAAAAGTTTTTATCCCTTCATGGTGGACGGATTTGAATCGGACGATTGTGCCTTTTATCTGGGAGAAAGGTCCCTGTACGATTCCGTGCATGTGGTTTACCGGGGAGAGGAAGTGAATACTGCGTATGTGGTTTCGCGGCTTCACCACATCGGAACGCCAACTGTTCCCCTGCAGGATTCCGTTACCGTAAGGATAAAGATGACCAAACCGGTTGCGGATAAAAATCATGTTTTAATGCAATGGTTCACCCGGGATGAGGAGGAAGTTAAACGCGTGGAATGGCAGGGCGACTGGGCCACGGCCTCGTTTCGGAATTTCGGGGATTTCCAGCTGGTCAGCGATACAGAACCGCCCCAGATCAGTTTTGCCGGAATTGTAGAAAATGCAAACCTGGGCAGGAGTTCACGCATTGCCGTGCTGGTGCGGGACAATTTCAAAACCGTAAAAAATTTCAGGGCCACCCTCGACGGGCACTGGCTCCTTTTTTCCAACGATAAGGCCAGGGCATTCATTTATCATTTTGATGAACATTGTTCTGCCGGCAAACACGAATTAAAGATTCATGCAGAAGATGCTGCAGAGAATGTGGGTGAAAGGGTGTTGCATTTTACGAGATGACAAATTCAACCTCTCCGTGAATAAATGATCCTTCTCCCGTTACCAAATACCCCTGTTCGTTTACCGAACCGATACGGGTTTGGAATGTTTGGTTTCCTTTTCTCAGCGTCACCGTTTCTCCGTGTTTGTACAGATTTTGATTGAAGGCATCCAGGATGGCATCGGGATCGGCCCTCAGCAGTTCAACCTGTGTTCCGATTTGCGATACGAGTTCCCGGGCCAGTACCAGGGGCTCGAATGATCTTCCGGTGATTTGTTTCAGGGATACTGCATGGGGAAGGTGATCGGGAAAGGCAGTCTGGTTCAGGTTCATCCCAATACCGATCACGGCACAGATCCAGTCCTTGCCCCGGATCACGTTTTCGATCAGGATGCCTGCTGCCTTTCTGTCGCCCTGGTAAATATCATTTGGCCACTTGACGGTCCATCCTGCCGGTGCCTGTTTCCTTACCCCGTACAAACATCCGAGGGCTACGGCAGCGCCCAGCAGGAATTGGCCGGGCAGGCGCAAGGGACGTGGATCGAGCACCAGGCTCATGCTGATGTTATGCCCTGGGTCACTCATCCAGGTCCGGCCACGCTGGCCCTTCCCCGCCCATTGACGGTGGGCAAAGTACACCTGCCCGCCCTCAGCCAATCCTGCATGATACTGTGCCATGGCATAGTTGTTGGTGCTGTCCACCGAATCCAGCTCAATCAACTGATTGTCAAATGTTGCCCTGCGTTGTTTATCCATAGTGGGATGTGGCAAAAGATTACTATTTTTGAGCAGTGCGAAATTAGTATTCCTATGGTTAGTTGATACTTCGCCAAAAACTATTCATCACAAAATATTTTGATTATTGGAACAATTGTCAATGTTGGTTAGCCGGAAACCAAATAAATCTGTCCGGTTAGCGAAAAACTCTAAAATTTTAAAAACCATTATCCAGGCAATCCAGGAAAAAAAAGGCGAAAAAATCATATCTCTTGATCTCCGCAAAATTCATGAAGCTGTAGCAGATTTTTTTATTGTCTGTGAAGCAGGCAGTACCACGCAAGTAAGGGCCATAACGGATTCCGTTGAAAACGAGGTTAAGCATAATTGCGGAGAACTTCCCTATAAGCACGAAGGAAAGCAGGTATTACAATGGGTTATCATCGACTATGTCAACGTGGTAGTGCACATCATGCTTCCTGAAACCCGGCGATTCTACCAACTGGAAGAAATGTGGAGTGATGCGGTTGTGGAGGAACACGAAGGATAACCCATGCCAATCCATGTTTTAAACGGAATTTCCGAACTTTTTTATTTCCCAATCATTAATTACTAAGACACAAGGAAGACCATCACATGCCACAAAATAATATGAAACAAAATGAAAAGCCGGGATTTCCACGATTCAGGCCCAGGGGCGGAGACGAAAACAACCCCAAGAAGGGGCCCAAATTCAGTATTTACTGGGTGTGGGGTATCATTGCCCTGATCCTGTTCGGGTATAATTTTTTCGGAGCTTTTGCCCCGGATGCCCATAAGCTGGATTCCGAACTGGAATTCAGGAACAACATGCTTGAAAAAGGAGATGTTGCGCGGCTGGTGCTGGTTACCAACAAAAATCTGGTCAGGGTTTATATAAAAAAGGACAGTCTCGATAAACCTTACTACAAAGACAAACTGGGAAAAACTTACCAGGTGGTCAAAACAGAAGGCCCCCAGTTTGAGTTCCAGGTGACCAAGATCGATGAATTTGAAAAGCGGATGAGCGATTATTTCGTAAAAAACCCTTCCCTGGAAGTTGCCATGTCGCCCGTACAGGAAGGGGACTGGATCCCCGGCCTGTTGCAGATAGCCCTTCCGATACTCATCATCCTGCTGATCTGGGTGATGCTGATGAGGAAAATGGGCGGCCAGGGAGGCAGCGGAGGTCCCGGTGGGATCTTTAACATCGGCAAATCCAAAGCCACTTTATTTGATAAGGGAACAAAAGTGAATATCACCTTCAACGATGTGGCAGGCCTGGATGAGGCCAAGGTGGAAGTGATGGAAATCGTTGACTTTCTTAAGAATCCAAAAAAATATACAGCCCTCGGCGGCAAGATTCCCAAGGGGGCCCTGCTTGTCGGTCCTCCCGGTACCGGGAAAACCCTGCTCGCCAAAGCCATGGCGGGTGAGGCCCAGGTTCCCTTCTTCTCCATGAGTGGTTCTGATTTCGTGGAACTGTTTGTGGGCGTGGGAGCCAGCCGGGTTCGTGATCTGTTTAAACAGGCAAGGGAAAAGGCGCCCTGTATTATTTTCATCGATGAAATTGATGCCATCGGGCGCGCCCGCGGCAAAAATGCAATGATGAGCAATGATGAACGCGAAAGCACTTTAAATCAGTTGCTGGTGGAAATGGACGGCTTTGGTGGCGACAGCGGAATCATCATTCTCGCAGCAACTAACCGGCCCGATGTGCTGGATTCGGCCCTTCTCCGTCCGGGACGTTTTGACCGGCAGATCTCCATCGACAAACCGGATCTGAAAGGAAGGGAAGCCATATTCAAGGTGCACCTCAAGCCGATCAAAATTTCTTCCAAACTGGATATTTATAAACTGGCCGAGCAAACGCCCGGATTCGCCGGCGCCGACATCGCCAATGTGTGTAATGAAGCGGCCCTGATAGCAGCCAGAAAGGGAAAGGACAGCGTGGAAATGGAAGATTTCCAGGATGCCGTGGACCGGGTGATCGGGGGACTGGAAAAAAAGAACAAGATTATTTCTCCGGAGGAAAAAAGGATCATCGCTTATCACGAAGCGGGTCACGCCATTTGCGGATGGTACCTGGAGCATGCTTACCCGCTGCTGAAGGTGACCATCGTTCCGCGCGGTGTGGCGGCCCTGGGCTATGCCCAGTATACTCCAAAGGAACAATATCTCTATAATACGGATCAGTTATTTGATCAGATCTGTATGACCCTGGGCGGCAGGGCCAGTGAATCCCTGAATTTCCAGAAGATTTCCACCGGTGCTCAAAATGATCTTCAACAGGTTACGCGGATTGCTTATTCCATGGTAACGGTGTACGGGATGAACGATAAGATCGGAAACGTGAGCTTCTATGATCCTGCACAGGAAAATCAGTTTACCAAACCCTATTCTGAAGAAACCTCCAAACTCATAGATGAAGAGGTAAGAAAGCTGATCGATAAAGCATATATAGCCACCAAGGAACTGCTCACATCAAAAAGCAGCCAGCTCACCCTGCTCGCCGAAGCACTGCTGAAAAAAGAGGTTCTTTTCCAGAGTGATGTGGAAACCCTGATCGGAAAACGCCCCTATGAGGAAAAAAGGGCGCTGGATGTTTCCGAACATGAACTGGTGAACGATGTTCCTGAACTGAAACTGGCAGACAATGGATTGCCCGCTCCTCCGGTGGTCATTCCCCCCGTTGGAGAATAAGATCTCTGAGTGCTTATGAAAGTATCGCAGGCTAAGGAGAATATACTTAAAAAGATCAGGCAGGCACTCACTGAGCCTGTGCCCATCCCTTTTCCCCAGAGTGAAGGAAACAGTTCCGTTTATCAGCCCTCCCACCAGGAAAACGAAGTGGAGTTTGCCGAGCAGTTCACTAAAGTACAGGGAAAGTTTATTTACTGCGCAGACCAGCCGGAAATGCTTGTGCAACTGCAACAGCTGATCATGCAGAACGGCTGGACACATATTTTTTGCCGGGAAACCGGATTACTCCGGTTCCTGGGCACCCCGCTGAACGGATTAATTACCCAGGAATCTCTTGTCGATGCGGATGCATCCATTACTTCCTGCGAACTGCTGATTGCCAGAACCGGCAGCCTCCTGCTGAGCGCCGGTCAGGAAAGCGGCAGAACAGTGAGTGTATACGCCCCCGTTCACATCTGCATTGCCTATGCCAGCCAGCTTGTTTACGATATCCGTGAAGGATTGGAATTCCTGCAGGAAAAATATAAAGATAAATTGCCTTCCCTGATCACACTGGCTTCGGGGCCCAGCCGGACGGCCGATATTGAAAAAACGCTGGTGGTGGGCATACACGGACCAAAAGAGGTTTATGTTTTCCTCATCGATGCAGAGTAATTTATATTTGACCATGCAAATCGCTGCCGGGAAAAAAATTTATTTTCTATCTGACTTCCACCTGGGAACTCCGGATCATCCGACTAGCCTGCAGCGCGAAAAATACATCATTCAGTTTCTGGAATCCATCCGCCATCAGGCGGCCGAGATATTTGTTGTCGGGGACTTGTTTGATTTCTGGTATGAATACAGAACCGTGGTACCAAAAGGATATGTGCGCATATTGGGGAAACTGGCCGAATTGACCGATGCCGGGATCTCCGTTCAGTTTTTTGTGGGCAACCACGATATGTGGATGAAAAATTATTTTGAGAAGGAACTTAATATTCCGGTATATTATGAACCCAAAACATTCATCCGTAACGGCAGGAAATTTTTGATCGGACATGGAGACGGGCTGGGGCCGGGGGATCAGGGTTATAAAATGCTGAAGAAAATTTTCCGGAATAAATATTGTCAATGGCTTTTTGGTATTCTTCCGCCTGCTGCCGGAGTGGGCATGGCCAATTATTTCAGTCGTAAAAGCCGGGTGGCCACCGGTCAGTCCGATGACCGTTTTCTGGGGGAAGAAGGGGAATGGCTGATCGGATACAGTAAAACGGTATTGGAAAAAGAGTATTTTGATTATCTTATTTTCGGTCACCGGCACCTGCCCATCGATTTTCATTTTCCCAACGGAAGCCGGTATATCAATCTGGGGGACTGGATCCATTATTTTACGTATGCGGAATTTGACGGCGGTCAGTTAATTCTTCAGTCCTATGATCCCGCCCTTAACCTGAAAATCGTCCGGCTTTGAAAAAATTTGTTTCCTCCGTCATTTTAAGCTGGATGCTGGCTTCCGCATCGGGGCAGGTGGAAAACCCGGAACTGAAGGCCCGGTTTGTGCCCGGCAGTTTCACCGATTTTGAGGTGGACAATCTGGGTAATATGTATGTGTTGAATGGCGACAACCAACTGAAAAAACTGAGTGCGGCCGGGGATTCCCTGGCTGTATTCAACGACGTTCGCCGGTACGGTAAAATATCCTATATCGACGTGACCAATCCGCTCAAAATACTGCTGTACTATGGGGAATTCGGAACCGTGGTCATGCTCGACCGGTTTTTAAATAACATCAACAGCATCGACCTCAGGAAATTTAATTTTTTCCAGGTCAGGAGCATTGGTCTCGCTTACGATAATAATATCTGGCTCTATGATGAACTGGACGGAAAGCTGAAAAAAATCAGCGACGACGGCAGCCTGCTCCTGGAAACCACCGATATCCGCCAGCTCACGGATTCAGTTCCGGAGGTGGACATGCTGACGGACCAGGGTGGATTGGTTTATTTGTATGATTCCCTGAAAGGGGTTTTTATTTTTGATCATTACGGCGGATTTCAAAAATCCATTCCCCTGAAAAACTGGCAGCATTTTACGGTGATCGACAATGCCATCCTGGGTTGGGAAGGCAGTTATTTTTTCAAATACACGGTCAAAACAGGGGAGCAGCAGAAGCAGGAGATACCCGCTTATTGTTTACCGGCAATTAAAATGGAAGTGAGGCCGGAAAGTATTTATGTTTTGAAAACAGACGGCATTCATGTTTATAAGAATTGATATTTTATGAATGGATTCTGGAACCGGCTGATTTTTGATAACCCGGTCAAAAGCTTTTTGTTCGTAGTGATTGCCATAGGCACCGCGCTGTTGATCAAACGGATCATGTCGCGGTATATCGCGGGCCAATTATACCGGCTCGCGAGCACCCTGGATCCGGGGATCGACAAGAAGCCATTTGTGAAACTGATGCTTGCGCCAGTGGAAACTTTCCTGGTGACCTTTATTTCCATCGCGGCCATTGAGAAACTCCGTTTTCCCGGAGCACTGGAATTTGAAATTTATGAGGTTTCTTCCAGGGTGATCATTCATTCAGTGGCCAAAACCGTGCTCATTGCCATGTTTATCTGGCTGCTGCTGCGCATCATCGATTTCGTGGCCCTGCTGCTGAAAAGGAAATCCCTTGCCTCCGGTGGCCAGAAGGACCAGCAGATGGTGGTTTTTTTCCGGGACTTTCTAAAAGTGATCCTGGTGATCATCGGCATACTGATGATCTTCAGCATTTCTTTTGGGTTTGAAGTGAGTAAGCTCTGGACGGGTCTGGGTATCGCCGGCGCCGCCCTCGCCCTGGCCACTAAGGAAAGTATTGAGAACCTGATCGCTTCCTTTATCATCTTTTTCGATAAACCGTTTCAAACGGGGGATGTATTGAAAGTATCCAACGTCACCGGCACGGTAGAAAAAATAGGTCTTCGCAGTACGCGGATCAGAACGGATCAGAAAACTTATGTAACGGTTCCCAATAAACAGATGGTAGACAGCATCGTGGACAACCAAACGCTCCGCACCCAGAGAAAAGCGGAAATACGCCTTCAGCTGGATTCTTCAACGCCGCCCGATATTATTCAACAATTCATTGAGGAAAGCCGGAATTTGCTGAATAAAACCTATATCGACAATCCGACCGTTTACCTGGTCGATATTTCCGGAACGGCATTTCAGCTGAACATTGATTATTTTACCCCGCCCATTACAGTGGCCGATTTCAACGGCATCAAGCAAAAAGTGAACCTCGAAATTTTGAAATTACTGGAAACGCTGAAGATCCCGCTTTCCGGGACAAGTACAACGGTGAAGATTGTAGGTGAAGGGAAATTGAAAATTTGAAAATGTGCTAATTTGAAAATGCAAGGCAAACATTTAGAACATGGCCAATTTCATTTTCAAATTAGCACATTTTCAAATTATCTCAGCATGGCCTTCATTTCCAGCAAAAACCCCCTGATCTGCCCGAGTTTTTTGATGGTCTCGAATTTCTCTTCCGCTTTATTGTTCTTTTTCAGAAAATCCTTGGCGCCTTCAATGGTGTATTTGCGTTGACGGAGCAGGTGATAGATCAGGTGCAGGTTTTTTATATCCACGGGGCGGAAATACCGGTCCCCCTTTTTGTTTTTTTTTGGCTGAAGGATGCTGAACTCGGTTTCCCAGAAACGCAGGAGGGACTGGTTCACCCGAAACATCCCAGACACCTCTCCCATGGTATAATACTGTTTGCTGAAAAGCTGTTCGTCATCCGGAATCTGGATAAGATCCGCCTCTTCGGCAATCTGACGGATTGATTTTCTTCCCCGGCCGGATTTAATTTTCAGTAAGGGGGTAGCGGGTCTGCCGTTTGATACGGCTTTCTCGGGAGCAGCACCGGATTCGCGTTCTTCCGGATGTTTCAGCTTTTTGATCCTTACCCCGATATTCACGGGAGGATCCTCCTTAATGATCTGGGGTTCCTGAAGAATAGGCGTTTCTTCAACAAATTTCATTGAGATTTGGGAGAAGGTATCCATGGTTGTACCAAAAATAACAAAAACTATTCCGAAACAAACTAAAGTCTCCTGAAAAAATCTAATCGAAGCTCTGGTTACTGGCGGAAGCCAGTTTCAGCAGCCTGTCGTATTGTTCCGGTGTAATGTCATTATAAAAATAATACACCGGATCCACTGGTTCTCCATTGCGATGAACTTCGTAGTGGCAGTGGGGTCCGGTACTTTTTCCGGTGCTTCCTACCCAGCCGATAATTTCTCCGCGTTTCACTTTTTCTCCGGAATGCACTTTGATGCGGAACATGTGGCCGAATAACGTAGAATATCCGTATCCATTATGGATCACTACATTGTTGCCATAACCGTTTCCGGTATTGCCTGCCGTTTCCACCGTACCATTGGCCGTGGCATAGATGGGGGTACCCAGCGGGGCGGCGAAATCGAGCCCGGCGTGAAATTTAGTGGTCTTATACACAGGATCCACGCGATACCCGAATCCGGAAGCGATCCGTTTCAGGTCCTTATTGCTTACGGGTTGGATGGCCGGCGTACAGGCCAGCAGTTGTTCCTTGTTTTTGATAAAACCGTTGATGTCGTTGTAGGATTTCGACTGGGCATTTATCCTGGAACCCAGGTTGTTGAGGGAAGCGGCAATCGAAGAGGCCAGGTTTTCCTGATCCATTCCCTGTACCAACCGGATTTCCTGTGCCTTTGCCAGATTTTTTGCCCTGGCGCTGTCCGGTATTGGGTTGGCCTCAAAAATGGCCCGGTATACTTCGTTGTCGCGCTTTTCGAGACCGCCAATCTGCTCCTGCATTTTTTTTACCTGCTCATTCAATACAAAATAATTGTCCTTCAACGCCTCATTGGCCTGCATCAGTCGCTTTTCATTGGCAGAGGGGAAATACCGGTAGGCCATGGATACGAGGATCAGGGCCGTAACGATGGAAGCAGATATAAATCCCAATATACGCAACAGCGTAACACGAAGCGGAGTCTCGAGTTTTTCGTACCTGAGGGTATTGGTATTATAGTAATATTTGATCTTTTTCATGCAGTACCGGAGTACACCCAGTCGGTTTACGAAAATGATTGATGTACCTTTGCAGCGCCTGATTAATAACGCAATTGTACAATTTATTATCCTTTTATAAACCTACAACCAAAAGATAGTCTGTAAAATATGATGGTAAGCGCTGAGATAAGGGACAAATTTCTGGATTTTTTCAGATCCAGGGGGCATGTTATTGTTCCCTCTGCCCCGATTGTGGTGCAGCACGACCCGACCTTGCTTTTCACCAATGCCGGCATGAACCAGTTTAAAGATTACTTCCTCGGCAATAAAACTGCACCCCATTCGCGGGTTGCGGATACCCAGAAATGCCTGAGGGTTAGCGGAAAACACAATGATCTGGAAGAAGTTGGGGTGGATACCTATCACCATACCATGTTTGAAATGCTGGGCAACTGGAGCTTTGGCGATTACTTCAAGAAGGAGGCCGTAGCCTGGAGCTGGGAATTGCTTACCGGAATTTTTGGGATCCCGGTTGACCGGATCTACGTCACCATATTCGGTGGTGATACCGCAGAAAGTCTGGCCGCAGATGAAGAAACCCGGTCCGAATGGAAAAAATGGGTGGCAGAGGACCGTATCATTCCGGGCAGCAAAAAGGATAATTTCTGGGAAATGGGAGACACAGGACCCTGCGGACCCAGCACAGAGATCCATGTGGACTGCCGGACGGATCAGGAGCGGCAGGAATATAATGGAAAGGACCTGGTGAACCACGACCATCCGCAGGTGATTGAAATCTGGAACAATGTATTCATCCAATATAACCGAAGCAGATCCGGCCGGCTGGAACCACTGCCCATGAAACATGTGGATACGGGAATGGGATTTGAAAGGCTGGTCAGGGTTTTACAAAATAAACACAGTAATTACGATACCGATATTTTTACGGGCACCATTGCCGCCGTCGAAATCCTTACCGGTAAAACCTATTCGGGTTCAGCCGGCAAAAAAACAGATATTGCTTTCCGCGTGATCGCGGATCATATCCGCGCCATCTGTTTTACCATTGCCGATGGTCAGCTTCCGGCCAATACCGGCGCGGGATATGTGATCCGGAGAATACTCCGTCGTGCCGTTCGCTATTATTATTCCTATCTGGATCATCCCGATCCTTTGTTGTTTAAACTGGTGAAAGTGATCGGTGATCAGTTTGAACACGTATTTCCGGAATTGCATAAACAGGAAGCCTTTGTTGCCCGCGTTATCCGGGAAGAAGAAGAGGCCTTTCTGAGAACGCTGGAAAAAGGATTGAAAATATTTAATGAATATATTGAACAGGGTCTTTCATCTCCCCATGCGGACCGGCAACAAAAAATGATTTCCGGCTCATTTGCTTTTAAGCTGAATGATACCTATGGTTTTCCCATAGATCTTACTTCGCTGATGGCGCGGGAGATCGGCTGGACGGTAGACGCAACGGGTTTTGAAAAAGATCTGCAACAACAGAAGGACCGGTCCCGGTCGGCTACCCTGATGGATACCGGTGATTGGGTTCCTGTACATGAGAGCGGAAAAGAAATTTTTGACGGCTATGCGCATCTCGAAACGGATACCGAAGTGAACCGCTGGCGCAAGGTCAGTACAAAAGGGAAAGAGACCTATCAGCTGGTGCTGAATAAAACGCCGTTTTATGCTGAAAGCGGGGGACAGGCCGGGGACACCGGCATGCTGCATTTTGCCGGTGAAGACATCGCAGTAACCGACACTAAAAAAGAAAACGGGCTGATCGTTCACTATACGGAAACGTTACCGGCCAATATTGAAGGAACCGTTCATGCTTCCGTGCATGCCGCCATAAGAAAGAATACGGAAGTTCATCATACGGCCACCCACCTGCTGCATGCGGCCCTGCGTAAAGTGCTGGGAACGCATGTTGCCCAAAAAGGATCACTGGTGAATGCGGATCATCTTCGGTTTGATTTTTCGCATTTTGCCAGACTGAGCGATCAGGAACTGGCAGCCACAGAACAAATCGTGAACGAAAAAATCAGGGAAAACATTCCGGTCATGATCCGCGAAATGCCCCGGGAGGAAGCTTTGAAAACAGGTGCCATGGCTCTTTTCGGGGAAAAATACGGGGAAGTGGTCAGGGTGGTGATCGTGGATCCGGCGTATTCGGTTGAATTGTGCGGGGGTACCCATGTTGGCC
>Ga0075522_10003008_pt1 | contig 12362 bp, 15 predicted proteins | sample NGEPerA_FD_74796 | JGI IMG/M metagenome (GOLD analysis project Ga0075522, IMG submission 74796) | Arctic peat soil microbial communities from the Barrow Environmental Observatory site, Barrow, Alaska, USA - NGEE PermafrostL2-A | ecosystem: Environmental > Terrestrial > Soil > Wetlands > Peat ... | reverse complement strand
ATAATAATCAAATTTATCAACACCATACACTGGATTGCGGTAGCTGAGTTTACCGCAAACCACCGTGTTCGTGTCATGGTCAACCGATAAGGCCAATGATAGGCTTTCTTGAAACCCTCCCGAACCGAACGTTGCAGACCAAACAGTTTGTCCATTTGCATCTAATTTAAAATCCCCTGCTCCAGAGTAAGGATACGGAGACATGGCTACATAAATAGAGTCGCTGTCGGCCAACAAGGTTTGACAATTTACTACAAAGTTACCAGTTTGGTTTTGATCGGTGTTATATCCCCATAGGAACGCCCCGTCCGGCCCATATTTCAACACCGCCCCCACGGCATAATAGTTGTGCCCCGCTAACTGTTTGAAAGGCTCTTGTATGAACCCCCCGACATACGCGTTGCCGGCTGTATCGGCCGCGACCACTTGAGCGGTATTGGTCAACGTCGCAGGATTGCCCCACGGGTTGTTTGTTGAGACCGGGATGTAGTTTTGACTCCAGAGGTTTGAGCCGGCGGAGTTTAGCTTGAGCGTCGTAAAATAGTTACCTACGCCGGCGAGAAACACGTTGCAATTGGTATCGGCTGCAACCGAGAGACCGTTATATGGCGCAGTCCAAAGGACTTGACCGTTGGCGGTGTACTTGGCAGTCACCGCCGTGCCAGTAACCAGGACATTGTTGCTGGCGTCGAGGGCAAAGGCCAGCGCCTCAGCGGCGGGATAATTGGTGGAGTCGAACCGCGCCGACCAGAGCAGAACCCCATTTGGCGCGTACTTTAAGGTGGCGTATCCGGTCCCGCCATTGGTGTTTGCGGAGAAGCCGCACACGTAAATGTTGCACGTCGAATCCAGGATCATTTTCAACGCCTGATGATTGCCGTTGGTTATTCCATTGTTATATTTGGCCACCCAAGCCTGTTGGATCTGCGCGGTGGCGGAAAGACACAATACAGAAGCTAACAAAGTTAACAAAGCTCTTTGTGGTCGATTTGTTGGCTTTGGCGGAAGATTCATTGCGGGACGGTGTGGTAGAAGCGGTAAGGGAAGGAGGGGGCGTTGGTGTCGGTGAATTGGACGAAGCCGTTGGTGTCGGCCAGGGTGCTGCCCAGGTCGAGCCAGGTTTGCAAATTGGCGCTGGCTTGGAAATCGAAGCTCTGGCCGGGCGAACCGTAGGTTTGCAGGAGGATGGTTCCATTAGATTGCCGTTGCAGGGTGATGGGCGAATACTTGATCAGGACCATTTCGGTGCTGCCGTTGGTTTCGGTCTCATACCCGGCCACATAGACATTCCCCGCGTTGTCCACCGCAATGGCGTTGCCAACGTCATTGCCATGCCCCGGGCCGTCGTAGCGCTGGAGCCAGAGTTGGTTGCCGTTGGGATCGTAAGCGATCGTGACAATGTCATTGGCCGATGCGTTATTACTGGCAAACCCGGTGACATAAATGTTGTTCGCATTATCGAGGGCCAAACCTCTTCCGCCGGCACCCAGCCCGCCAGATACAGGATTAGGATAGTAAGTTTGCCACAATACGTTTCCCGCCGGGTCGATCTTTGCAGTCAGATAGGTGGGCGCTAGACGATACGGAGCCCCCGTGACAGTCTCACCGCTTATAATAGTGTTCGTCTGTTGATCAACCTTTAACTGCCGCGAGGATGTGGCCATAGAGCTATCGAATACGGTCCATAACACTGTTCCGGCGGCATTGAATTTCTCGGTGAACACCGGCCCATAAAGATACGAGTCCAAGGATATGTAAACAGCGCTGCTGCTGTCAACGGACATGGCATGACAGTCTGCTTCGAGGGTGCAACTGCAATCCGAATCGGTGTTATATCCCCACAGGAAAGTTCCATCTGGCGCATATTTCTCCACCGCGCCCTCGGCATAATAGTTGTTTCTGTTGTATGCCTGTTGGAAAGGCTCTTCTATAAAACCTCCGACATAAGCGTTGCCCGCTAAATCGACGGCGACTACTTGAGCAGTATTGGTTAATTGCGCAGGATTACCCCAAGGGTTGATTGTTGTGACCTGCGCGTTTTGAGTCCAGAGGTTCGATCCCGAGGCGTTTAGTTTCATGGTGGTAAAATTGCTGCCTACGCCAGCCACGAACACGGCGCAATTGGTATCAGTTGCAACCGAGAGACCGTTATATGGAGCAGCCCACAGTAGTTGGCCGTTGGTTGCGTACTTGACAGTCACCGCCGTGCCAGTAACCAGAACGTTGTTGCTGGCGTCGAGGGCAAACGCCAACGGCTCGGCGGCGGGATAATTTGTGGAATCGAACCGCGCTGACCAGAGAAGAACCCCATTCGGCGCGTACTTTAAGGTGGCATATCCGGTTCCGCCGTTGGTGTTCGCGGAGAAGCCGCACACGTAAATGTTGCCCGTCGAATCCAGCATCATTTTCAGCGCCTGAGGGTTGCCGTTGGTGACGCCGTTGTTGTATTTGGCGACCCAGGCGACTTGCGGCGATGCCGCAACGGAATGAAGAATGACGAATGCACAGTGGCAAAGGATTATGCGGAAGAAGGCGCTGGATGGGCGTAAGAGCGGGGCGGGATCGGCGTCATCGGCGGAGTCGGCGGCTGATCTATTGTGCCTGCGTAGCGTCCACCGGGCGTCGCGGCGCGACGCCCCTACCTTGGAAGGATTCTCTCTCGCGCTCTGGCGCGATGCGGGATGGATGAACCTATGTAGAAATGATGTTTTCATGGTGGCGCTTAGTTTCCAATATGAACGGCGGCGGACAGCGGGTCGAGGAGTGCAGGAACGGTGTTGCTGTTCGCGTCTATGAACTGGTTCTGATAAAGGATCCAATTGAACGCGTCCTGCGGCGGCAGTTTCAGAGCGTGCGCCATACGCGCAAGCCGCTTTCAAATCATCCGCCTCCAGGTCAGGATAATCCGCCAGGATTTGTTGCGAGGTCATGTCACCGCTTAACAACTCGAGCAAAAACTCAACAGGGTAGCGCAATCCGCGGACACACGGTTTACCATGGCAGATCTCGGGATCGACCGTAATTCGTGACAACAATTCGGCGTTTGACATGTCATGAATTTATACTGACAGCCGATTTGTGCAAAGATAAACCTGGGATGGCATTCCTGATAGCTTGCATTGAGCGTTAGATGCACTATCGGGATAAGATAAACATGCCACATAAAAATTACTGAAAAGGATATTGGTATGGAAAAAGTGATTGGTATTGGAGGAATCTTTTTTAAGGTCCGGGATGTGACTCGGATGACTGCTTGGTATCGCGAGAATCTTGGCATTTGCGCAGAGGATGGGCACGCTGATTTTGTTTGGGGCGAAGGTGGGCGCACGGTCTGGTCGCTTTTCCCGGCGGACACGGATTATTTTGGCCCTTCGGGTTCGGGGTGGATGATCAATTATCGGGTCGCCAGCTTGGATCGGATACTGGAGCAGCTTCGCCAGAATGGAGTCACCATCGAGAAAGTTGAGGGCCACGATTACGGCCGGTTTGCCTGGATTACCGACCCCGAAGGAAATCGGATTGAGTTGTGGGAGCCAAAGAATGGTTAAGAGCGTGTTTTGAAAATTGCTAGGCAGGACTGCTGGGCTGAATGGGAGTTAGGGCGTGGTATTTTAGGACGCGGACGTCTTCGAGGGTGACCATGCCGTCCTGGACCATTTCGTCGAGGGATGGGAGGAGCCGGTTGATGTTTTCTTCGCTATCGACAATCTCGATGACGATGGGGAGGTCCATGGAAAGACGCAGGATTTTGGCGGTGTGGAGGTGGCTGCTGGCGCCGAAACCCATCGGCCCGCGCAAAACGGTCGCGCCCGCCAGGCCCATCTCGCGCGCTTTGAGGATGATGGCCTCGTAAAGGGGCTGATGCTGCCATTTGTCGCTCTCCCCAATGAAGATGCGAAGGAGTTTTCCGTTTTCGGGAATTTTCATAAGGAACGACTCAGGATTTGACCGAGCATGTAGCCCAGCCAGACGGCAATCAAGCAGAGCACGACGGAAATCACGACATTGCCGCCGGCGTATAGCCATTGGCCTTCACGAGCCAGATTGAGGGTTTGCAGGCTAAAGGAGGAAAAGGTGGTGTATCCCCCGCAGATTCCGATCATCAGAAATTGGATGGTCAAGGTGCGGGTTTCTGGACTGAGACGGCCCTCCGGCGCGGCGAAAGCGCCCAAGCATCCAATTAGGAATGATCCCGTAATATTGACAATGATTATGCCCCAAGGCAACGCCTTGTTGACTCGGGCGTCGATCACTCCCGACAACCAAAAGCGGCCCATCCCGCCCAAGGCGCTGCCCAGCGCCACGCAAAGGTAAGACTTAAGAACGTCCGGCATAGCAGTCAGGCGGCGACGCCTTGCGGGCCTTGGCCCCCATTGATTAAGAATAAAACGGCCATGCGCACAGCCAGGCCGTTGGTCACTTGTTCGATGATGAGCGAGCGAACGGAGTCGGCGATTTCGCTGTCGATCTCGACCCCGCGATTGACGGGCCCCGGATGCATGATAAGCACCTCGGGTTTGGTTCGGGCCAGGCGAGCCTTGGTCAGGCCGAAGAGGCTGGTGTATTCGGCCAGGCTGGGGAACATGGTCTTGCGCTGGCGCTCGTGCTGGATGCGCAAGAGGTTGATGATGTCCGCCTGGGCGATGGCTTCTTCGACGTTGTAAGTGACTTTGCAGCCCATGCGCTCGAAGACCCGGGGCACCAGGGTGGAAGGGCCGCACAAGGTGACATTTGCACCCATCTTGGTCAGCGCCCAGATGTTGGAACGGGCCACGCGGCTGTAAAGGATGTCGCCCAGAATGGTGACATTGAGACCTTCGATTTTGCCCTTCTTTTCGCGAATGGTAAACAAATCCAGGAGCGCCTGGGTGGGATGCTCGTGGGCGCCATCGCCGGCATTGATGACGCTGGCGTGCAAAAAGCGGGCCAAAAAATGAGGCGCTCCGCTGGCGCTGTGGCGCATGACAATGATGTCGGCATTGAGGGCTTCGAGGTTGCGGGCGGTGTCTTTGAGCGTTTCGCCTTTTTTGAGGGAGGAGGCTTCGGCGGTGAAATTGATGACATCGGCGGTCAGGCGTTGCGCGGCCAATTCAAAGCTGATGCGCGTGCGGGTGGAAGGTTCGACGAAAAGGTTCACCACCGTTTTGCCGCGCAGGGCCGGGACTTTTTTGATGGCCCGCTCGCCCACCGCTTTGAAAGCCTTGCTGGTGTCAAGCACTGTGACGATTTCATCGGCGCTGAGGGATTCGATGTCCAACAGGTGTTTGCGGTTCCAAGCCATGGTTAAGCTTTCTCCAGGCTGACGGTGTCTTCGCCGCCTTCCTCGCTGAAGCAGACTTCGATTCGCTCGGCGGCGGCGGTTGGGACATTTTTGCCGACGAAATCGGCCTTGATCGGCAGTTCGCGATGGCCCCGGTCAATCAGCACGGCCAATTGAATGCGGCGCGGGCGGCCAAAATCGTTGAGGGCATCAAGTGCGGCGCGAGTGGTTCGGCCGCTAAAGAGGACGTCATCGACCAGGATAACCGTTTTGCCGGTGACATCGAAGGGGATAACCGTTGGATGCATCTGCGGGGCAGCATGATGATCGAGGTCATCGCGGTGCATGCCGACATCCAAACTGCCCATGAGGACCGGCTGGCCCCAAATCTCGGTCAGACTCTGGGCGAGGCGCTGGGCGATGATGACGCCGCCGCGTTGCACGCCAATCAAGGCCACTTCGCTGCTGTTTTCATTGCGCTCGGCGATTTCGTGGGCAATGCGGGTCAAGGCCCGGCGCATGGCGGCGGCATTGAGAATGAGAGTGGGCGAACGCATAAAAAAATCGAATCAACCCGGGCGGGCTAATTCGACGGTCCATGAGTTGCCGTTCATTATGACCCGTTATAGGCGGAATGGCGGCTCTTGCGCCATTTCGTGCGGTGCCGGATGATCCAATCGGTCAACGCCTGTTCAAAGCCAATGTCATGGCCTACTTTCTCGGACTCGATCCACTTGTGCCTCATAATCTCGTCGCGTTCCGCCTGGAACTCGCGATATAAGGACGATTTTGTGACCAAGTTGCCACCGTTCGACCCATCTGATGTGTTCGACATAACCGCTTGTGCTTTCTTGTTCTACGCGCGACAGGCAAATTATAACCGTCGTGAACGGGACGCAACAAAATTAAATCGCGTCCAAACCCAGCGTTTTGCGTCCTTCCGCGCTAATCATGCTCTGGTGCCAGGGCGGATCCCAGACCAACTCGACGTTGGCTTCTTCGATCGCGTCCAGCGAGAGCACCCTTTCCTGCACATTTCCGGCAATCTGGCCGCCAAGATGGCAACCGGGAGAGGTCAAAGTCAGCTTGATATTGGCTTGCCCCGCCTGCACCGCGACATTGTAAACCAGCCCCAAGTCAACGATGTTCAGCGGAATTTCGGGATCATAGCACTTCCGCAACTCTCCCCAGACCAGCGTTTCCAGCTCGCCGCCTGCTTCGCCATTTTGGCCAAATGGTTCCATAAGGTCAGTTTATCTTACCTCATCCGAGGGTCTTGCGCAATGTTTCGGCCAGGGCCAGGAATGGCCGGGCGGGCTCGCTTTGGGGAGCGTCCGCCATGACGGGATTGCCGGAATCGCCGCCTTCGCGAATGGCGACAAAGATCGGGATCTCTCCCAGGAATGGAACATTTTTACGCTGGGCTTCCGCGCGCCCTCCGCCATGGCCGAAAATCTCAATGCGCTGGCCGTTTGGGGTGATGAAGTAGCTCATGTTCTCGACGATGCCGAGAATGGGGACGTTGACCTTTTCAAACATGGCAACGCCTTTGCGCACCACGCCCAGAGAGGCTTCCTGCGGCGTGGTGACGATGACGCCGCCGTCCAGCGGAACTGTTTGGCAAAGAGAAAGTTGCGCATCGCCTGTCCCGGGCGGCAAATCGACCAGGAGATAATCCAGCGCACCCCATTCGACTTCGGAAATAAATTGTTGGATGGTTTTCGTGATCATGGGGCCGCGCCAGATCACCGGCGCGTCGCCCTCAATCAAAAACCCCATGCTCATCAACTTAACCCCATGGCGGGAAGGAGGAACCAGCTTCTGGGCCTCGCTGATCGTCGGGCGGTCGTGAATGCCCATCATCAGCGGAATGCTGGGCCCGTAAATATCACAATCGAGCAGTCCCACGGCCGCGCCCAAGTATTGCAAGGCACAAGCCAGGTTCACCGAAACGGTCGATTTTCCCACCCCCCCTTTGCCGCTGGCAATGGCAATGACGCGCTTGATTCCGGCCACTTTCTGCGGGCCTGTCCCAGCGGCGGCGACCGGCGGGCTGGCCGAGGCCATCACCTCGACTCGCGCTTGCTCCACTTCGCGCAGCCCGCGCAGGACAGTTTCGGCCTCTGCTTTGATTTGCCGCCCGATCTCGGCCGTGCCCCCCGTCAACTGCAGGGTGACGCTGACCGATCCGCCTTGAATGGCGATGTTGCGGACCAATCCGAAAGAAACCACGTCCCGGGTAAAGCCGGGGTATTTAACGGACTTGAGGGCGTCGAGGATGTTTTGTTGCGTTAGCATGAATGCCTGTTCATTGAATCTGAAAAGAGGCGGCGGGTCAACTGTCAGGGAACAACAATGACGGCGCGGAAGAACGCCGCTTCACTGTCCGCCGGGAGGGAAACGGCGCGAATGGGATCGGCGCTGAAATTGTTGGTCACGGTGGTCCACGCCGCCAAATCACCCGATTCTTGAATGGCGTAGGTGACGTTAATCTGTCCTGTCAGGGTGAATTCCAATTGCCCCATGGAATCCGTTGGATTGGATAATCGCGGGACGATATAATTGGTCAGGACCTGAATAATCGGCGCGGCCGCAGTCGTCGCCTGGTTGGCGCCGGGCGGAGAGTAAACTCGCCAGACATGTTCGGCATAATCCAGGGCATAAAGATTACTGACATTGTCCCAGGCGACATCGATGTACACCTGGCCAATGTTGCCATTTGGATCCTGGGTAATATTCGTGATTAACGAGCCATCGGCCGCCCGGAAAACACTCACGCCGCCATGGACCGCATCTTCGTCATCCGCGCCCTGCCCTCGAATAGCCGCCGCCACAAACGTTGCCGTGGGATCGACGGACACCCCGTACGGGTTGACCAGATTCGGATCGTTGTTCCCTAATTTCCAGAAAGACACCGTTTCGGCCCCGCTGGACTCGCTGAAAGGCGGGAAGCAAAGCAAAGGTGTGCTGGTGGCCGGTGTATTGGAACGGCTCAGATGCGGATTGACCACCAGTTGACTGGTATAAATATAATTATTCGACCCCACCGAGACGGCGAAAGGGGCGTAATCCAAATCCGAGTTGTTCGTCAAAGTGACGATAACCTCGCCCTGATCATTGGGAGCCAAAGTGCCGTCAGCGCTTAAGAACCAGCGCACAATGCCCGCCCCCTCGGTTTCCGAGGCAAAGGCGTCGGCCATCCAGATTTCCGTGTTTGTCCCGGCGCCGCGCACAAAAGGCCCGCTCAAAAAAGCGTCACCAAAAGAACTATAATTATCCATCCGCAACACATTGAGATAGTTGGAAGAAATGACTTGATCAAACGACATGACGGTTCCGTTGCCGCTCCAATCCTCGACGTACAATCTATCGTCGTCTGAAATGCCCATTTTCCACGGGCTGGGATTCATATAAGTCCCCCCCGACCACGGGTAGCCGCCGGTGCTGAAGCCGCCCTCGTCAGCCGCGCTGCCGTCCGCATTGTACTTCAAAAGGCCAACGGGGACGCCGCCACTGGCAACGTCGTTGCCGATGAAAACCCGGCCATAGTAGGGGCTGTGGATATTCTTGTTGACGACCACGCCGCTCGGTTCAAAAACGGAGAAATTGGCGCTGTCGTCGGTAATATTTGTCCAGGTCGAATAGCCGTCGGCGGCGGCGGTGATGGCCACGGAATAAATTCCGGCGGCGACGTTCGACCCGAACAGGTTGGTGCCCGTCCAAACCACTGAATTCGAGCCGGCGGAGGCGCCAGCGCCGCCTCCAGGGGCCGTGAAATTCCAGATGAGGCTGGCGCCGGAATAAATATTGACCGCCACGCCAGCCGTGGCCGGTTCATTGAGAATGTAGCTAATCCGAACGAATGATCCCGGGATGATTGCGCCCGCATAGAGGGAATTATTCAACTGGATATCGGTCGCATAAACATTCGCCCTGAGTGACAAAACGCCCGCAAAAAATGGAAGAAGCACGAACCAGAGCGTGAGGCGGCCTGCCTTCCTCCCGGACACAACTGCATTTCGGACACGATTCAAGCTTTAGGCCAAAATAATACAATAAATTCAGGGTTGACAGTTCAAAAGGAATGAATCAATCTATCCGCATTCGTTGATATAACGAATCTCATTCAGAGTGGTGGAGGGACTGGCCCGATGAAACCACGGCAACCGGCGGCAGAAATTCCGCGCCAGGTGCCAATTCCAGCCCGGCCGCCGGCAAGCCGTTCTTGCCTCACCCCGGGAAAAGATGAGAAGAGCCAGCAGTCCTCTTCTCTCGATGAGCAGGGGGCTTTTTTTTGCCCCGAGATTGATACGATATGGATAAACATGCCGGTTTCATGAAGGCGCTCAAGTGCCGCGAATGCGGACGCGAATACCCGCTGACCGCCAATCACGTTTGCGAATTTGACTTCGGGCCCTTGGAAGTCGTTTACGATTACGACCGCATCAAGCAGTCGATGACTCGCGCGGTCATCGAATCGCGCCCCAAGAGCATGTGGCGGTTTCGCGAATTGCTGCCCATTGCCGGCGAACCCACCGTGGGATTGCAGGTCGGCGGCACGCCTTTGATTAAGGCGGACCGTTTGGCCCGCCGTTTGGGCATTCGCGAATTATGGATCAAGAATGACGCGGTCAACTATCCCACCCTTTCCTTCAAGGATCGCGTGGTCAGCGTCGCGCTCAGCCGGGCGCGGGAGTTGGGTTTCACCACCGTGGCGTGCGCTTCGACGGGCAATCTGGCCAATTCCGTGGCCGCCAATGCCGCCGCCTCCGGCTTGAAAGCTTACGTTTTTATCCCCTCCGATCTGGAACAAAGCAAGGTCATCAACTCCTTGATCTACGGCGGCAACGTCATCGGCATCAAGGGGCACTACGATGAAGTCAACCGTCTCTGCGCCGAAATCGCGGGCAAGTATCCGTGGGCCTTCGTCAACGTCAATATGCGCCCCTATTACGCCGAGGGTTCCAAGAGCATGGGCCTGGAAATCATCGAGCAATCGGGCTGGCGCATCCCACGCCATACTGTCGTGTGCATGGCTTCGGGATCATTGTTGACTAAGATTCACAAGAGCTACCAGGAAGCGATCAAGCTCGGTCTGGCCGAAGATGTCAAACATCGCATCCACGGGGCGCAAGCGACCGGTTGCTCGCCTATCACGACGGCGCAAAAGTTGGGCCTAGATTTCTTCAAGCCGGTCAAACCCAATACGATTGCCAAGTCGCTGGCCATCGGCACACCCGCCGACGGTTTTTATGCGCTCAAAGTCATGAAGGAAACCAACGGCTCCAGCGACGATGTGACCGACGACCAGATTCGCGAAGGGATCAAACTGCTGGCGGAATGCGAGGGCATTTTTGCCGAAACCGCCGGCGGGGTCACGATTGGTGTCGCCAAGAAACTGATTGCCTCCGGCGCCATTCCGGCGGATGATTCCGCCGTGCTTTGCATTACCGGCAACGGACTCAAGACCCTCGACGCGGTGGCCGCCCATGCCGGCTATACGCGCGAGATTAAACCGAGCCTGCGCGAGTTCGAAGCGCTGCTCGACCACGATACCCGAACCACCGCCCACGCTTAAACGCCCGACGAAATTTATTCGCTATGTCTGTAAAAATTCGCATTCCCACTCCGTTGCGCAAGTTGACGCACGATGAAGAAATTGTTCACGTCGATGCCGCCACCGTCGGCGCCGCCATTGCCGAGTTGCAAAGCCGCTATCCTGGCATCCAGGAACGCTTGACGGATGAAGCGGGCGGCGTCCGCCGGTTCGTCAACGTGTATGTCAACGAAGAAGACATCCGCTTTCTGCAAAACCAGGAGACTTCTTTGAAAGACGGCGACGAAGTCAGCATCATCCCCGCCATCGCGGGAGGCTAAGGAAATCCTATGGCAAAAAAAACTTCGCCAAAGATCAGCGCACCCACTCCCGCCGGCCGGATGCGGCTCTGGTTAATGTATCCGCCCAAGCTCATTACCACTCCGGTGATTTGGGATCTGGCGCGCAAATTCCCTGTCATCACTAATGTTCGGCAGGCCAGTGTGACCGACGAAATCGGCATTGTTTGCCTCGAGTTGAGCGGCCAGCGCGTTGACTTGAAAGCGGCCATCCAATGGCTCGAGAAACAAGGGATCAAGGTTGAGCCTGTCGAAATTGGAGTCATAGAGAGTTAACCGTTAAGGGTTTCCCTCACAAAAATCTCGTCTATTTGTGCAATCATTCACTTGACCCCTATAGTCGATTGATATACAGCTTAACTGTCTTCTTAGTCAGAGTTTCGTGCCGGTCGCAGCCCGCGCGAAGAGTTAGCAAAAACCTATGACAAAACGCGATCTCGTAATTCGCATCAGTGATGAAACGGGCCTCGTTCAGCAACAAGTGCTGCAAGTGGTGCAGCGCACGCTCGATCATATCTCCAGCGCGGTCGCCACCGGGACCACCGTGGAACTCCGCAATTTCGGCGTCTTCGAGGTCAAGGTGCGCAAGGCGCGCATCGGACGGAATCCCAACCGACCCGAAACGGATGTTCCCATTCCTCGCCGCGCCGTCGTCAAATTCAAGCCCGGCAAGGAAATGCGGGAAGCCGTTCTCAAATTGTCTCCCACCCAGCCGGCCGCCTAGCCAGTTTAGCGGCGGCGCTCCCGCTCCCCCGGCTCCCGCAGTGTTTTTGTCATGAAGGATTTCGCCATTCTCACCGTGATCGGCCGCGACAGAACGGGCGTGGTGGCGCGCATCACTAATTTTCTCTTCGAGCAACGCTCCAATATCGAAGCGCTCGAAGAACAAGTCACGCGGGGTCAGTTTAGCATGACTCTCCAAGCTTCCTGGAATGGACCTTCCCGCCGCAGCGCCATCACTGCCGGCTTGGCCGCGCTGGCCACGGAACTGGGCATGGAAATCAAGGTGCGCTGGACCGATCCCAACCGCCGCCAGCGCGTGGCCATTATGGTCACCGGCGAACCTCACTGCCCTCTGGCGGTGCTGGAGGCGCTCCAGTCTGGCCATCTCAAAGCCGAACCGGCGGTCATGATTTCCAACCGGCGCGAATTGGCGGCCTTGGCCCTCCAATTCAAACTGCCCTTCGTTTTCATTTCATGGCAGGAC
>Ga0075522_10003007_pt1 | contig 12363 bp, 7 predicted proteins | sample NGEPerA_FD_74796 | JGI IMG/M metagenome (GOLD analysis project Ga0075522, IMG submission 74796) | Arctic peat soil microbial communities from the Barrow Environmental Observatory site, Barrow, Alaska, USA - NGEE PermafrostL2-A | ecosystem: Environmental > Terrestrial > Soil > Wetlands > Peat ... | reverse complement strand
TGCTTCATTTAAGAACTCATAACCCAAAGGTCGCTGGTTCAAATCCAGCCCCCGCAACCAAAGTCCCTAGATTCGAAACGGCTTCCGATATGAGTTCGGAGGCCGTTTCTGCCTTCGGCGTCAACTTCGGCAAATCTTGGGCAAAGAATCCCCTGTCCGGAAGCGCTTCAGGTTCTCCGCCTACCCCGAACATTGTCTACCCTCACAAACTGCTCAACACCACCTGAAGACTCTACTTGTGAGGAATACCAGTAGCCTGCCTTTTCAACGCGGAAATAATTCAAATTGCTCGATAGCGATCTTCGGAGCGTCGAACTGGTGCTCAACATCAGGAAGAATCAGCACCGTGATCTCATTAAACTTTTGCAGTTTTACGTCCGGCGCAATAGAAAAATGGAGTGTCTCGAAGACCGGTGCGGATTTGATTGAAAAGTGCCCCATCTGAGCCGATATGATCGGCTGCTCACCTAAATAGAGCGTCGGATTCTTCGCGGACGCTCCATCAGTCAGCAAGATGCCAAGAGAAATTGCACCGATCGTGTTGTCGCGATTCGCGACCTCAACCGTGATCTCTCGGCAGCGCGCAATGCGAATCGGCGCAGACAAATACTGGTGAGCATCCATGACCAGGGCAACGGAATTGCTGGAGTGTATGTCGAGCGCAAGCGGTGTGCCCTTTGCCAAATGAGCCCTTCGCCCCGGAACTCTATTAGGCGGCTGCAAATACCAGTAGGGGCCGTTGAAATGAATAATCAGTGGTTCTTTGGTTCCGGGCGCCAGCAGATTATTTTCAACGCTGATCGGCGGCGTAACCGGCTCTTTCTTCACAGATGGCCAAAGAATCACGCTCTCATAACCACTGCTGCCTACAGACGTTTTATCGCCCTGCGGTTGCCCGGCAGAATCGCCCGCGTCCCGGTCCTCTGCATTTGCTCTAACTGCCGCAGACACTGCAGCCAGGTGGTTACGATGCGCAACGCCGTCGAGCAACGCCCATGCCGTCACAAGCAATGCAGGAATCGCAAACGCTGCCAGTCGCAGCGCCGCTCGCTTGCGCTCTTTACTCCAGTCGAGTCCTGCAGATTGCGGTATGGTTTTCTTCCACGCAAAAACGGCGGCGGCAAACGCCAGCAACGCGGCAGCCGTGTGATACGAGCGAGTGAACAGTGCCGCTCCACCCGCGTACAGGCAGATCGCAATCGCATACCCGTACGGTTCAACATACGGAAGATAAAGTGATTCAACAAAAAGATTCGCCCCGCTTTGTTTTGTAACCTGATCTCGATGTGGCTCCGCAGCAAAAACAGCGAACGAAACTCTGCGTACTCCAGAGGTGAGCGTCAATGCGCCAATGGTGGCGATAATAGCGGTCGCGGGCGACAATTGCTCCGATAAGATCACCATCGCCGGAACCCAGACCCAGCCTCGCGCGCATGTAAGCACGAAAACGCCAAACGGCAACGGCTCACGCACGCTGAACGGGCTTGCCGGATTCTTCCAGTAAAGATAGGTTCCGCAGATTCCGGCTAGAACGCCCGCCAGCACATAAAATCCAGCCCGAACGCAAAGCAATGAGAAAGTGGGAACTTGCGCATCAGGCAATCGGCAAAGTAGAAATCCGGCAATCAAAGCATTCATCAAGCCCGCGCCCACCATCACCACAAAGAACCGCTTCACCACGAAGGAATCTGCAGGCGATGCCATCGCAAGCACGCCGGATTGCTCATCGGTTCCATTCGCGCCCGATTCTAAATTCACTGTCTCTACTGCGCGGCTTGAAACGGGAATTGCCTTCCATAACGCGATGACAAACGCGAGCAGGTAAGGAAGGCGAATCGCATCTGCCAGCACTCTGAAGTCGGCAATCTGCCCAAAGGTCGAACTCAGTAGAGGAAAGTTTGCAAAGTACCCATACCAATTCAAAGTGACCAGCAGATACAAGGCCCCGTACACCGGAACAAAAATGACAGGAGCAACGACGAATGCGCGTTTGTATTTGTCGCGATAGAGAGAGCCTCCGGTGCGCGTGTGAGCCACACTGAAAATCAGTAGTCCGCCCCAAAGGAAAACCGCGTGGATCACTATCCAGCCGATCAATGCCGCAATCAGCCAGAGAGGCCCGCCTAATTTCGATATCAATTCGCTAACAAAGTTGGTGCTGAGTTTTCCGCTTTCCACATTTTGGCAGAGCACATTCCACGCCGGCGCCATGATCGTCCACAAGATCGCGAACACCAGCATGGAAGCTCGCGCATGGAGACTCTCAAACCACGAAACAACGCAGGCCCCAAGTGCCTGCCGCCAATACCAGCCATCTGACCGGCCTCTGTGGAACACTTCGAGGAGATCCCCCGCAAGAGCCTCATCGCGGACACCGGAGGTCATATGCTCCAGCATCCATGCAGCAATCTGAGGTGGCTCTCTGCGCGTCATGTGCGTTCCTTTGCACCTGTCCGTCATCGCTGACGTGTTTGCTATTCGGCAAGCCTTGCAGACGTTTCAGTCTTAGGTACAGTGCCCCATAACGCGCACGCGGTACCGACCAAATACGGTATACGCGTGGTTATGCCCCATAATCCGAAATTCACAATCACGCCCGTAAGAGTAAGCGTTCTCACATCCACGCCACGCCCCGTCGGCTGTGATAAAAACGGACGCATCAAGAGCGCAAGTGCGATTTCGCATGCTGCTGCCGCAATAAATCCCACCAGGCTCATCACAACTCTTCGCCCGATTCGATTCAAGCTCGCGTGCGCCAACATGGCTTTCAGCATGACTGCGTAAATCAGAACTCCGGCCCCGATGAATAGGAAACTCATCGCAATTGATATGCCAATTTCACACACAGTCGACCAAGGCCAGGCGATTCTCCAGACAAAGCCTCCGAAGTCGCTCTCATTCCGGAGCCTGATCAGAATCAGATCCCAAGCAGGAGACAACATGGCCCAGCTTGTTGCAAAAAGGATCACGAATCTGTGACGCCGGTAGCTTCGGAGAACCCTGAGCGCGATCGCGGCGAAAACTTGACGCCAGTACCATCCGGCTGAGCGTCCCGCGCGAAAACTTTCCAGAAGGTCTCCGGCAAGCGCATCATTACCTTCTGCGGACATAAAGTGCTCAAGCATCCATGAGGCAATGCGTGGCGGTGCTGATCGATTCATGTTTGCTCCAATCACTGTTCAAATTTGAGATCCGGGATCGTCTGCCACAGTTGCGTCAGCACTCGCCGCGTCTCATGGACCTGGCGTAATCCTTCCCTCGTAATGCGGAAAAATCGCTTGGCCTTGCCGCCGCGTTCAGGCGTGGGATCGCCAAGGCTGGAGGCCACCAGTCCCTTCGCCTCAAGTCTTTCCAATGCCGCGTACACGCTGCCCACGGAAACATCTTTCCCCCGGTGTCGCTCAAGCTCGCGTGAGATCGGCACGCCATACGCTTCCTCATCCAGATGAATGACAGCCAGCAGCAGCAAAAGTTCGAACTCTCCGAGGTAGCCTCTGTTTTTCATTATTTCAATAATAGCGAAGAAATAGGACGTGTCAATGCGCTTGACCTCTGGTCCGGTAGAATCCCCCCTCCATTCACGGGCGCGCCTTCTCCAGGGAATTCGACTCATCGCTACATTGGCCGGACCATTATACCTGTGAGGTAGGTCACATCCCGCAGCGCTCGATCTGCCGTTCAATTGAGAGCCTGGGTAATTCCCACACCAAAGGAGCCGCGGCTATGAGGTCTTGTGATGGATGGAGCAGGCGTGATTTAGTCAAAACAATCGGCGCTGGCATGTTGGGCGCCGCAGCGATTCCTGCCGGAACCCTCGGCGCTTACGCCAAGGTCCTGGAGCCACCGCGTTACCGCAGCCGCGGAGGATTGAGCCTCTTTCATCCGCCGGATGAAGTTTCCAACGTCGCGCTGATTAAGGGAAACGATCGCAGCGAGAACATCTACAAGGCCCTCAAGCTCATTGAGAACCAGGTGTTCAGCGGCATTCAGGGCAAGCAAATTCTCATCAAGCCCAACTTTGTCCAAACCAACAAGCAACTGGCCGCTACCCACGCTGACGCGGTTCGCGGCATTCTCGAGTTTTTGCGCCCGCACTATAAAAAGGAAATTCTCATTGGTGAATCAACCGCCACCAAAGAAGGCACCTTTGCCGGGTATAAGAACTACGGGTATGAAGACCTGCAGAAGAAGTACAAGGTCAAGCTGATTGACCTGAACCTGGGCTCCTATGAGTATCGCTACACCATCGGCGCAAATAATCAGCCGGTCAAGATCCGCATCTGCTCGCCGTTCCTTGATCCCAATCTCTACATCATCTCCACTGCGATCATGAAGACGCACGGATTTGCTTCCGTCACGCTGTCGCTCAAAAATATGTTGCTGGGCGCGCCTATGAACGACTACAAGACCAGCGACAAAAACAATATGCACATGGGCCCGCACGGCGAACCGAATGACATTATTCACTTCAACATGTTCCACATGGCGCAGCATGTTTTCCCTGACCTGGCGGTCATCGATGGATTCACAGGCATGGAAGGCGATGGCCCCTCACGCGGTACACCGGTCGACTCGCGCATTGCCGTCGCCAGTGTCGACCCGCTCGCGGCTGACGTTCTCAGCGCACGCCTCATGGGCTACGACTCGAAGAAGATTCTTTATCTCTCATCCATGACCGAAGCCGGAATGGGCCAGGGAAATCTCGACAAGATCAAGGTGCTCGGTGATCGCGTTGAAGATTGCTCGTACCGCTTCAAGAACTCGCCGCTGTTGCACTTCTCGGCGGCATTGGACAGCTAAAGCACGATCATCGGCAGTTGCGATACAAGAATGGGCCGGCCCATCCGGCCACAATTGCAGGCGAGGGAAAACGGAGCGGGCATCCGCGACGCATATTCCCTCGCCTTCCTTTTCGTGGGCTTGATAATCTGAATCAGTTGTTCAATCGCCCTGAAGGCTGATTCGAGTTGCGCGCCGATGGAAAAAAAATTAAAAGCGGCTACCCTCCTGCACATATTCGGCGCGTCTCTATTGGTCTCAGCCGTTTGTATTGGCCAGCCGACCGCTGCTCCAGCCACCCTGAGGCAGAATGCGCTGGCATTCGAGCAGGCAGGCAATAGTAACGAGGCGGAAGCCGCCTGGAAATCCTTTCTCGCCATCGAGCCAAAAAGCGCTGAAGCCTACGCGCATCTCGGCCTGCTTGAAGCTCGACAGGAACACTACAAAGAGGCGATCGCTCATTATCGCAAGGCAATGGCCCTCAACCCGCAGTTTCCTAATTTGCGCATCAATCTTGGCCTCTCCCTATTCAAAGCAGGGGAATTGAAAGAAACCGTCCAGCTTTACGAGCCAATGTTGAAGCAGATGCCGAGCAACGCGCCCCAGCGGCTGCGGCTGGCAACGCTGGTCGGCCTTGCTGATTATGGAGTGGGAAGTTACGCCTCGGCCGTCCCGTATCTCAAAGAAGCCACCGCAGGTGATCCCGAAAATCTTGAGTTCAAGTTGATGCTTGCGCATAGCTGTCTTTGGTCAAAGCAATACCAATGCGTCCTCGAAACCTATCGCGACATCATCGCCATCAACCCGAACGCAGCGGAAGCATATATGTTGGCGGGCGAAGCCTATGACGAGTTGAAAGACGATTCCAGATCACTCGAACAGTTTCAAGCTGCGGTAAAAGCCGACCCAAAAACTCCAAACGTCCACTTTGGATACGGCTACCTCTTATGGCGTCTAATGCGCTTCGATGAAGCAGAAATCCAGTTTCGTGCCGAACTCGCTAACAATCCTGAGCATGCGCTTGCCTTGGCCTACCTGGGCGACGTAGAGGTTCACATGCAGCACAACGATCAGGCAATGCCACTCTTGGAGCATGCTGTTCGACTTGATCCCTCCATCGCCTTGGCGCACCTCGATCTGGGCGTAATCTACGCAAGCGACCATCGCAATGAGGACGCCCTCCGGGAATTTCAGGTATCGGCCAAGCTGAACCCGAAAGACGAGAATACACATTGGCAACTAGGCCGCCTCTACCAGTCAATGGGGCGAAAAGAAGAAGCCAAAGCTGAACTTGAAAAGACACGGAACCTGCAAAAGGTGCGGGACGAACCCCTGGTTGAGAAAATAAACAGGGTAGCGCCCCAGTCTCCAGGACAGAATGCCGACTCTCCTCAGAAATAGCAGCGCACGACGGAATTTTGTTCTCCTGCAGCCGGAAGGGGTGGCTCCGAAGTCGGCCGCTTTTCGCGCCACTATGGCGCAAGTCATAGGGTCATCGGAGCTTCACTTCCAAAGTGATGCTTTGCACCCTTTATGTAGTTGTTCCAACATCTAAATTGGCGCTCAAAAACTGGCCGCCTTGGATTAACGACTTTTTACCTCTTTTTAGAAAGAGGTTGTGCATATCTCCTTTTCGGTGGGACAATGAATTCCGGCTTGATGCTGTTCTCGCAGATGTACCGTTTTTCCGCTTGCAAAGCGTTTTACTAACGCACATCAGACCATTGGATTGGCCGGGGTTTCTCCCAGAATGAGTCTAGAAGTAGTTTCGGTGATGCACCCCAAGAAGTCCCCCCACAAGGCATCGGGGCAGCTTGAGGATTTGGTGCGCCGCGTCGAGTCCAGCGAGACTTTCGAGAAATCTCCGCGTCTCCGTGCTTTCTTCCTCCATGTGTGCCGGTGCGCGCTTGAAGATAAGTCCGAAGAAGCGACCGAACAGCAGATCGGGATCTTCGTTTACGGCAGACCCCCAGGTTACAACCCGAACGACGACAACATTGTCCGCTCGCAGGCTCGTGTCCTGCGCATGAAGCTGGAACACCATTTTGCGAATGAAGGTCTCGATGAGCCATACGTCATCACCATTCCAAAAGGCCGTTACCTGCCTACCTTTGAGCCGCGCGTTGTGGCGCCAATTCCCCGGCCAGAGATTCTTGCGCAACCTCAGCAGAAACCTCGTATCGTGCCTTGGATCTGGATCGGAGCCGCTGCTCTTTTAGCTCTTTTGGCAATTGGGCTCGGCTATCGTCTCTATCAGTCGAAATCCAAACCGGCTGAGACAGCGGACTATACAGCCACTCCTGTCGTCCAGGATATTGTGCCTGCTCTGGAAAATGCACCGCCATCCGCAAGTGACCAGCGGGTCGCGTTGGCCGATGAAGAAGGCGTCATTCGCATTGACGCCGGTCATACTGGCGCACCTTACGTAGATGTGTGGGGACATCGATGGGACGCCGACCGCTACTTCTTGGGAGGAGTAGTGCAGCCCGGGCCCAAGCACCTTTTCCCTCCCGTGGCTGACGACGGAATATTCAAGAACATCCGAGAAGCAGTGTCAGTAGACCCGATGGTTCCTCAGCAGGATCGCGGCTTTCAGTACAACATACCGCTTTCCTCCGGAGTTTATGAGCTCAGACTTTATTTCGCCGATCCCATCCGCATGTCAGACAATGACCAGAATGAAGACGGACAGAACCGCCGGCACTTCTCGGTTGACGTCAATGGAAAGACGGTTCTCGACAGCTTTGATGCAATTGCCGATGGTGGTAGCGCGGCGGTGGACGTTCGTGTCTTCAAGGACATTAGAGCCGCCTCCGACGGCAAGCTCCACCTCAATTTCCATTCTGACTGGGGCGAGCGGGCATTCGTCAGTGCGATCGAACTGACGCCCGGTACCGCCGGAAGACTGAATCCGATCCGTATCGCGGCCCGTCGCTCAGATTTTGTCGATGAAAACGGAGTTCGCTGGAGCGGCGACCGTTACTTCGTTGGCGGCCGCACCTGGTCCTATCATCCTCAAAACGGCCCTAAAGCATCCGCGATCTACCTGGTGGAACGGCACGGAAACTTCAGCTACGCCATCCCGGTTCCATCGGGAAGCTATACGGTCAGACTTCACTTTATGGATACATACTTCAGCCCGCTGATCTCGGCCGCGGCCTGCAAGGGAGCCGGTTGCAGAGTCTTCGACGTGACCTGCAATGGCGTCATGTTGCTCCCGGATTTGGATATCGTTCAGGCAGCTAACGGCGCGTTTCAGCCTTTAGTGAAAGAATTCCACGGCCTCCACCCCAACGGGCAGGGAAAACTCCAGATATCCTTCTGGTCAAAAGTGAACTATGCAGAGATCAGGGCCATCGAAGTAATCGACGAGTCAAAGTAGACTCACAGACCTGAATCAACGAAAGTTATCGATTCTTCCAATACTTGGAATCCCCCCTCTAGCTGACCTCGCGATTCCGAATACCCTGCCATATGGGCCGTCCCATTCCGGGAAACTGGATCCGGGCCTCAAAATCCATTTTTGCGGAGAATATAGTTGCCATTGCGAAGTTAAGTCGACTTCCAATCGAGCATCTTGAGGCCCTCAGGCTACGCTATACCTCACCAACCTGCCGTTTAGATAGACGCTGTAAAATCATAAGCTGTTGATTGCACGTCGATTACTGAGAGTGATTACAGATTGTGCGCCTTTGCGGGCGCTGCCGTCGCCTCATTTCTATATTTTTCCGTATGTTAGGTAAACCGATTTACTCTATCCGGTATTCACAAAAGATTCGCTTTTTGTTCCCGTGAATCACGGTGCAGTTAAGCCCTAAAACACCGTAACTCCCCTTCACACTCCAACTAAGCGGCTGATTAAATTCTGGCTGCTTAAAAAAATGGAGAAAGAGACAGCGCTATGACTACGCCTGTCAGTTGTCGCAGGGCCGTAATCGCTAACTGAGTCGCTGTTTCACTTTCCACCAACGGGGTTAATTGAGGAGGACAGACTTGATGAAACGAGAGACTGTAAAGACACACAAATACTCGCTGCTGCGGATTCCGCTGGCGCTATTCGCGATGCTGATTTTTATAGGCACCGCCGCATACGCTCAGGGAACTGCCAGCGTCCTGGGAACGGTGACCGATCCCTCGGGCGCCGTTATCCCGAATGCAAATATCACCATTACAAATCAGGACAACGGTTTCATCCGTACGACCGTGTCCAACGGAACAGGCAACTACAGTGCCCGCGAACTCCCCAACGGAAACTACAGCGTCAAGGCTGAAGTTGGGGGCTTCAAAACATTCGAACAGAAGAATATTGCCCTGAACGTCGGTGCAGTAGTCCGTGTCGATGTTCCGCTCCAGGTTGGTGCTGTTGGCCAGACCGTATCGGTCGAGGCAGACGCTCTCCAGGTCCAGGCGGACACGAATGACGTCAGCCAGACCATCACATCCACGCAGATCACCAATCTTGCCACCAACGGGCGAAACATTCTGCAACTCACTGCCCTGGTGCCCGGAGCGGCTTCCAACATGCCGGATTTTGATTCGCCCGGCGCGCAATTCCAGAACCGCAGCATCCAGTTCAACGGCATGCGTTCCGATGCCAATAACTGGATCATCGACGGCGGTGAGGCCTACGATCGCGGCGGCGGCGGCATTCTGCTCGTCTCCCCATCCCAAGACGCGCTCCAGGAATTCACCATCACCACCAGCAACTATGCCGCGGATTTGGGAAATTCATCCGGCGGCATGGTCAGCATGGCCATCAAAAACGGCGGTAAAAGGTTTCACGGCAGCGGTTGGGAGTACAACCGCAACGACGCCATCGATTCCTGGGGCTATTTCTTGAAACAGACGAAAATAGCAACCCCATCTACCAGAAAAGCCGAACTCCGCTACAACGCATTCGGTTTCAATATCGGCGGCCCCGTCGAGTTCAAGTCCGCTCAGCCCAAGACCTTTTTCTTTTACAACCAGGAATGGCGCAGGCAGATCAACGGTGGTGCCATCCACCAAAAGGTTCCGACCGCCAAGATGTTTGGATTCGGCTCTTCAGGTACGACCGTAAGCAACGCCCCTGACATGACAGGTCAGGGCTTAAACATCTATGTGCCTCAGACGACCGATCCAGCCGCCATTGCAAAATTTGCCTCTTTCAGTTTGACTCCAGGCCAGCAATTCCCTGGCAACGTCATCCCACTGGGACTAGTCGATCCGACCGCCAAGGCATACCTTGCGGCTGGTTATATGCTGCCTCCAAACGATGCGTCGGGAGTGTATTACAACTCAGGCGCCAATACCAATACCTTCTACCGTGAAGAGATCGCTAGGGTCGATCACCAGTTCAGCGAGAAATTCACCGTATTCGGCCACCTGATCTATGACTCACTTAGCCAGGCGGCGCCCACCGTGGCGTGGACGGGCAACACCTATCCCACCATCGGTTCGCTCGAAAATGTTCCTTCGTGGGCCGCTGTTCTGCACACGACCTATTCCCTCCGTCCCAACTTGTTGAACGAGGCTGCATTCAACGAGAACGGCAACAACATTCTCATCACCAACACCGGTGCGTGGCACACACCAGCGGGCTTCAATACCACGCCGCTCTTTAATTCCAACACCATCAATAAAGTTCCGGGAGTTGATCTAAGCGGTGGCAACTTCGCCCCATCCATGGACAACGGAAACTGGCCGTGGACAAACACATGGAGAAGCGATCAGTTCAAGGACGATGTCTCCTGGATCACGGGCGCGCACAACTTCAAGTTTGGTTTTGCTTGGTTGTACGGGCATAAGAATCAGCAGATCTTCACAGATACCGCCGGAACCTACCGCTACAACGGCAATGCCACTGCAGGCGGCGGCAACAACGGCGTCGGACTCGCCGACTTCCTGCTCGGTTATGCCAACAGTTTCAACCAGGCACAGACTCAGGATTCCGTCTCCATCTCCTTCAACACTCTCGATGCTTATGTGTTGGACGATTGGCGCGTCAACAAGCGGCTCACTCTGAACCTGGGCCTTCGTTGGGAAGCTCTGCCCCACGCCTATGATTCAAACGGCCGCATGTCTAACTTCTACCCGCAAATGTGGGATGCCACCAAGGCAGCGCAATTCACGACTCCTACAAGCGGCGCTTTGAATACCAATGGACCGGGATTCACAACTGTTGGCGGCATATCTCTTAATACCGTCCCGTTTTATCTGAATGGAATTGGTCTCGCCGGACGGAACGGAATTCCGAAAGGCTTGACCGAAAACCATCTTGTCAATTGGGCTCCGCGCGTCGGCTTTGCTGCCGATATTTTCGGAAACCAGAAGACTATCCTAAGAGCTGGAAGCGGAATCTTCTTCGAGCGTAACGGCGGCAACGAAGAATACAACATGGGCGCCAACGTTCCTTTCAGCAACAGCTCCACAACGCAATTCGCCTACACGTCAACTCCAGCAGTCTCCTATCTGAACGGAACGAGCGCTGGAAAATCACCCACTACACCACAAGGCTTCACCGGCGTCCAGAAAAATTTGCCGATTACGACTGTCTATCAGTTCAGCCTCGGCATTGAGCAGCAGTTCCGCAGCAACATGGTCGCCAGCGTGGGTTATGTAGGAAACACTTCATCCCACCTGTCACAAACCGTTGATATCAACACACTGCCGTATACAGATCTGGTCGATCGCACGAACGTTTGCGGCACGGCTTGCGGCGGAGCGGCCGGCACTGACGCTGACTACTTCCGGCAGTATGTAGGCTTTGGCGGCATCAACCTTGTTGAAGACGGCGGCAACGCTCACTACCATGGCTTGCAGGGCACCTTCCGTGCATCGTCATTGCACGGTGTGACAGTTGGCGCTGCATATACCTACTCGCACACCTGGGACGTGATCGACGCCCAGCTCTTTAACAACCTCACCAATCCTCAGAACCCACGGTACTCGTTTGGGACCTCGGGCTTCGATCGCAGGCAGATCGGTGTCGTCAACTTTGATTACAACCTGCCAGTCTTCGAGCATTCCAAGGGACTTGCCCATAACGTACTCGGCGGATGGACAATCTCCGGAATCGGTTCCATGCAATCCGGAAACCCGCTAACTATCAACGCCGGCAACAACACTCTTGGTCTAGGTGGCGACGCTACTTCTTATGCGGACCAGGTGGGGCCAGTTTCATATCCTCACACCGTTCAGCACTGGTTCAGCGGGGTAGGCGCGTTTGCTCAGCCTGCTGCTCTTACCTGGGGTAATTCCCACAGAAGCGCTGTAAAAGGCCCCGGACGCGACGCCTGGAACATTTCCTTGTTCAAGGACTTCCACTTCACTGAGGGCTCAGGCGTGCAGTTCAAGGCTGAGAGCTTTAACACCTTTAACCATACGCAATTCACCGGAGTTGACACGGGCGTCCTAAGCGGCCAACTTGGTACCGGTGCCGGCGCGTATAACGGCACCGGTGGTGCAATCAATGGCATCGCCGATCCGCGTGTGTTCCAGTTCGGTGCGAAGGCATATTTCTAAACAACTAACCAACATGCATTAGTCTCCACCCCTGGCACGTCGACCGGTTTCGACCGATCGACGTACCAGGGATTTTTTTTT
>Ga0075522_10003006_pt1 | contig 12364 bp, 9 predicted proteins | sample NGEPerA_FD_74796 | JGI IMG/M metagenome (GOLD analysis project Ga0075522, IMG submission 74796) | Arctic peat soil microbial communities from the Barrow Environmental Observatory site, Barrow, Alaska, USA - NGEE PermafrostL2-A | ecosystem: Environmental > Terrestrial > Soil > Wetlands > Peat ... | reverse complement strand
ATCCTATGCCCAGTTCCCATGCGCTTGCCCGTGTTGCTGCGATACTGCTGCTGGCCGCGATCGCGGCCAGCAGCAGTATCGCAGCAACACGGGCAAGCGCATGGGAACTGGGCATAGGATCGGCGAAAATTTAAACGCGCAGTCGCTGCGCCATCGAAATATACAGGTGTCGATTCGATCGTGCACGGACATCCAAGCCTTGGACACACCCAAGGTTGAGCCGGTAGCAACCGGGCTTTGCCGGGCGCGCGTAGGTTGCCGGAACCGCCCGCAAATGTCTTCTTAGCCTTGCGCAATTACGCTATCCTTGCGCGCACTTTTGCAGCTCGCGCACCAAGGCCAATCTGTGCACCAACGAACTCCCAAACTGCTCCTGGCATTTGCGCTCGTGATTGCGGCTCTGGCCCCGTCCGTGATGCAGGCGAAAGACGCAAAGGATGCCAAGGCCGCGGACAAGTCCGATTCGGCCAAGGATCAGGCGGGCAGCTCATCCAAGGACGACGATTTCAAGTTACCGCCGTTTCCAGAGGATCGAACGGTTCATCAATCCATGCAGCTCGGCGGTCGCCTCTTCAAATATGACGTCACCGTCGGCTCGCTGCCGGTATTCGACGAAAAAGGCAAAACCATCGCCAGCGTGATGTTCACGGCATACACGGTCCCTGGGGGGAATCGGCCGGTCACCTTCGCCCTGAACGGCGGCCCCGGCGCCTCCTCGGTTTATCTCAACCTTGGCGCTTTGGGTCCCAAGCGCCTGCAATTCGGCGCCGCAGGCAACAGCCCGTCCGACCCTCCGACTTTGACTGACAACGCCGGCACCTGGCTCGATTTCACCGACCTGGTCTTCATCGATCCGGTCGGAACCGGCTTCAGCTACGCGCAGGTTAAGGAGGATGAGGCGAAGAAGCGCTTCTACAATCCCACGGCGGATGTTGAGTATCTGTCGCGGATCATTTTCGATTGGCTGGTGAAGAATGAACGCCTCACGTCGCGCAAGTACCTGGTAGGAGAAAGCTACGGCGGCTTTCGCGCCCCGCGCATGACCCATTTCCTGCAGACCCAAATGGGGGTGGCCATAAACGGTATGGTGCTGGTGTCTCCCTACCTGAATCCGGGTGCCTCGGGCAACGGCGACTTGTCGCCATTGCCCTGGATGCTGACCTTGCCGACCATTGCGGCGGCGAATCTTGAGCGGCACGGGAAACTCAATGACGCGACCATGGCGGACATCATTGCCTATACACGCACGGACTACGTCACCGACCTGCTCAAGGGCCGCTCCGATCCACAGGCAATCGACCGCATCGTCAAACGGGTATCCGAATTGTCCGGCCTTGATCCGGTGTTCGTGCGCCGCGCTGGAGGGCGCCTGGAAACCCAAGCCTACCTGCGCGAAGTGTTTCGCGCCGAGGGGAAACTCGGCAGCCGCTACGACTCCAACGTCACTGGCTGGGATCCCTTCCCTTTTTCACCGGACCAACGCACCAACGATCCCGTTTTAGACGGCATCATCGCCCCGACCACCGAGGCCATGGTGGACTTCATTACCCATACCGTCGGCTGGAAGTATGCGGCGCGGTATAACGCCCTGAGCTATGAGGTCAATAAGGCGTGGCCGGGCAACGATGGAAGCGGCGACGACATAACGCTAGGGGGGCGCGGCTCGGTGGAAGAATTGCGTCAGTCCGTGGCCATTGATTCCAAACTCAATGTGCTGATCGCGCACGGTTGGGGCGATCTGTCCTGCCCGTTCATGGCCTCGGTTCTGATCGTCGATCAAATGCCCATCATGGGCGATCCGCTGCGTGTACAGGTAAAGGAGTATCCGGGCGGTCACATGTTCTACAGCCGCGCCGACAGTCAAATTGCCCTTCACGGCGATGCCATGAAGGTTTATGCAACCCATTGAGGCCGTTGCAGTCGCCCTGCGCGTCCCAGGCTCCATCTTTGCACTTTTATACAAACGATAACCAAATGAGGCGCAGAATCGGGCTCGTCTGCCATTGGGCGGGGCGAACCAAACGCGCTGCATGAGCACTGCATCCACTCCAAAGTCAAACGCTCTGCTCGCGGCGCTGCCCGAGGCAGTCTATCGCCGCCTGCTGCCTGACCTTGAAGCCACGGTGTTGCGGGATGGCGATGGGTTGCTCGCTCCCAGCGGGAGCATGAAGTACGCCTATTTCCCCACCAGCAGCATCGTCGCGCTATTGTCCGACGTCAACGAAACCGGGGCGCCGGTCAACGCGTGGCCCGTCGGTCGCGAAGGCATGCTGGGCATTTCACTGTTTCTGGGTGTGCCGAAGTTTGTCACCCGGGCCGATGTGCAAATTGGCGGGGCCGCATTCCGCATTCCGGCCGCCGCGTTGCTGGCCGAATTCCAACAGGCGGGCGCGCTGCAACAGCTGTTGCTGCGCTACGTTTTTGCGCTCATCACGCAGGCCTCGCAACTCGGCGTCTGCGGTAACTACCATCCGATCGAGCAACGGCTGTGCCGATTTCTATTGGGGGCCTTTGACCGCGTCGATGGCAACGAGATTGATTTCACGCAGCAGCGCATCGCCCAGTGGCTCGGTGTGCGGCGCGTTTCCGTCACACAGGCAGCCATCCGGCTGCAGGCCGATGACCTGATCGAGTACGTGCGCGGCCGCGTCATTCTGGTCAATCGAAAAATGCTCGAGGAGCGCTCGTGCATTTGCGCGGGGGTCATCAGGCAGGCATTCGCTGCGCTACTGGAATAGCCTCGCGGTCGCTGATTCCAGCTAATGAATCAGGACGGGAGTCCTTGATAATTGCCGATTGCATAGACGCAGGAATCAACCTGCGCGCGAGCAAACCTGGGGGATACTGATGAGCGATTCACTGGTACGCCGATTGTCGTCAGCGTTGGTTCCGGCGCTTTTGGTTTTTGCGCCCCTATGCGCCAACGGCGCCACGGGCAATGCCGGCAACGCAATCGACAGTGGCGACACGGCTTGGCTACTGACGGCCACGACCCTGGTGTTGTTCATGACCTTACCCGGACTTGCGGCATTCTATGCCGGGCTGGTCCGGTCCAAGAATGTCCTGTCGATTCTCATGCAATGCTTTGCGATTACCTGTGTCGTGTCGGTTCTGTGGTTACTGGGTGCCTATGGACTCATCTTCGGCAACGGCGGCAACTGGCAACCATTCATCGGCTCCTTTTCGAAGGCCATGTTCACGGGTGTCGACCGCGCAGCAATCAGGGGTACCACGCCTGAGTTGGCTTTTGCAATGTTTCAGCTCACCTTCGCCATCATCACTCCCGCGCTGGTGATCGGCGGCATTGCCGAACGCGCGCGATTTTCAGCCGTGTTGCTGTTCAGTGTGTTGTGGTTCCTGTGCGTGTACGTGCCGGTATGCCACTGGGTGTGGGGTGGGGGATGGCTGGGCAAACTCGGCGTGCTGGATTTCGCCGGCGGCCTCGTCGTGCACTTGAATGCAGGAGTGGCGGCTCTGGTGGCCGCGCTGGTGTTGGGCAAGCGCAGAGGATTTCCTCATGTCGCGATGCCCCCGCATAGCATGCCGCTCACAGTATTGGGCGCGGGCATGTTGTGGGTTGGCTGGTTTGGCTTCAACGCCGGCAGCGCGTTGGCCGCCAATGGCTCGGCCGCCTCGGCAATGTGGGTGACCCATCTGGGCGCCTCCAGCGGTGCATTGACATGGATGTTCATGGAATGGTGGCGCTATGGAAAACCAAGTGTACTGGGCATCGTTACGGGCGTAGTCGCGGGTCTCGGTACAATCACTCCGGCATCCGGATTCGTCGGTCCGATCGGTGCATTGGCGATCGGAGCCACGGCCGGCATAATTTGTTTCCTTGCGACGCAGCTTTTGAAACGCCAGCTGCATATCGATGATTCACTGGACGTGTCACCGGTACACGGCATCGGTGGAGTAATTGGAACGCTACTCACCGGGGTATTTGTCAGCACCCGACTGGGTGGCATCGGCTATGCCCTCGGCATGGACATGTTGCGCCAGACCGGCGTACAGATTCTCGGCATTGCTGCGACGGCGGCCTGGTGCGGCGCGCTCACTTATTTGATTCTTAAAGTGGTCGATGCCTGGATCGGATTGCGCGTGGCGGAGGAACATGAGAGCGAGGGCCTTGACCTGGCATTGCACGGCGAGCGAGGTTACAGTGAATGATCACGCCTTCTACATGAAAAAGCTCAGACATGAAGCGGAGTTGTTCAAGGCAGCGCTGCTTGCCGGCGTTCAATATGCCGAGGGCCGCAAGGCGGTCGAATTCGAGGCCACCGACTCGGCCAGCGCCAAGGCGCTATACGTCTACCGCCTGCTCGTGCATGACAAGCTCATCTCGCCAATGCCAGAGGATCAGGTCAGCGAGAAGACCATTCGGCACCGGCTCGCGACCTGGTATGCGCATCAACTACCGGAAGGACATCGGCTGTTGGAATAAGACGCGCGCCTAATGCAAAGCTCAACAGCGTCCTGGTCACGAGACAATGCTCTCTACTCATTTTTTCAGGAAGCCGCCATGATTCGCTGCCTGTTGCTGATAGCTCTGATTGCTTCGATGTCCGGCTGTGTACAAACCAGGCCCGCCAGGGAGCAGCCGGCCGCGCCTGCGATGCAATGGCCGGTGCACGACGGCACATTCGAGATCGCAAATTATAATTTCCACGATGGCGAGACTCTCCCGGTACTGCGCCTGCACTACTTGACCCTTGGCACCGTGCATCGCGACAGCCAGGGTCACGCCGACAATGCGGTCCTCCTGCTTCACGGCACTGGCGGTAGCGCGCACTCGCTGCTGGCGCCGCAGTTTTCAAAAGAGCTCTTCGGCCCCGGACAGCCGCTCGACATCACCAAGTACTTCCTCATTTTCCCCGACGACATTGGTCACGGGCAGTCCAGCAAACCCTCGGACGGCCTTCACATGCATTTTCCGGCCTACGACTACGATGACATGGTCGCCAGCCAGCACACCATGCTTCTGGACGGTCTTCACGTCGACCATCTGCGTCTGATCCTTGGCACCTCCATGGGCTGCATGCAGACCTTTGTCTGGGGCGAAACCTTTCCGGAGTTCGCCGATGCACTGGCGCCGTTTGCCTGTCTGCCGATTGAAATCGCCGGCCGCAATCGGATGATGCGCTACCTGGCGATCGATGCCGTCAAGCGCGATCCGGCGTGGAAGGGCGGAGAGTACCGCAGCGAACCGGCCCAGGGCGTGCGCACCGCCAGCGAGCTGATATTGATCATGGGCTCGAGCCCAAAACAGCTGCAGAAGAACTATCCCACGCGCGTCGATGCCGAGCGAGCCGCCGATGCCAGCCTGGATCGCATCGTCGCGCAGATGGACGCCAATGACCTCATCTACTTTATCGACGCCAGCCGCGACTACAATGCTGCGCCGAAACTCTCATCCATCACCGCACCGTTGCTGTGGATCAACTCCGCTGATGACTTCATCAATCCCCCGGAACTCGGCATCGCCGAGCAGATGGTTACGCAGATGCCGCACGCTGAATTCATTCTGATCCCGATCTCTGACGCGACCCGGGGCCACGGCACTCATACCCAGGCTGCCGTCTGGAAAGGCGACCTGCAGGCCTTCCTCAACCAGACCGAAAAGAAATAACGCCGGCAGCAAATCGTGCCTGGAAGATGCGCCTTGCGGTATCTTTCTGTCCCATGTCACAGCCTGCCCCCGTCACGCAGAACGCCGATGTCCGGTTCCTGGGAAAACTGCTTGGAGATGTGATCCGAACGCACGGTGGCGATGCGCTGTTTCAGCGCATCGAAGCCATTCGCGCGGCATCTGTCGACCGGTATCGGGGCATAGCAAACCCGCGGGGCCTGAGCGCTGGCCTTGAGACTCTGTCGCTCGATGAGACTGTCGCCTTCGTGCGCAGCTTCATGCTGTTTTCGATGCTGGCGAACCTGGCTGAGGACCGGCAAGGCGCGGTCACCGAAGAGGGGGCGACCCTGGCGTCGGCCCTGACTTTTCTGAGCTCACAAGGCATCGACAGCGCGCAGGCCGCAGAGCTGTTGAATCGAAGTTTGATCGTGCCGGTCCTGACCGCGCATCCCACCGAAGTCATGCGCAAGAGCATGCTCGACCATCGCAACCGCATCGCGGCATTGCTGCGACGGCGCGACGCGGGACGCAGCGAAACGGCGGAAGGAGAGCCGATCGAGCAGGCCATCGCCTGGCAGATTGCCTTGCTTTGGCAAACCCGGGCGCTGCGGCACGAACGCCTCTATGTGGCCGATGAAGTCGACATGGCCCTCGCCCACCTGCGCGATATCTTCCTGCCCGTGGTGCCCATGCTCTATACGCGTTGGGAGCGCCTTCTCGGGCAGCGGCCCGCAAGCTTCCTGCGCCTGGGCAGCTGGATCGGCGGGGATCGCGACGGCAATCCCTTTGTGGTGGCTGATTCCCTGCGCCTGGCCCTGAGCCGGTCGGCACAGGCGCTGCTGGCGGATTATCTGGAGCAGTTGCACTCGCTCGGCGCCGAGCTATCCGTTTCCAACGAGCACGCCAGGGTGTCTGATGCCGTCAGCGGACTGGCTATCCGCAGCGGCGACACCAAGTCGGGCCGCAGCGATGAACCCTATCGTCGCGCGATCACGGGCATGTATGCGCGGCTGGCCTCCACCTATCAGGCGTTCACAGGCCAGCCACCACCCCGCCGTGCATCGCTGAACGCCCAGGATTACCCCGATGCTGACAGCTTCGGCGCGGATCTGGCGATTCTGGCGCAATCGCTCCAGGCCGAGAGCAAGGGCGGGCTCAGCGGCAGCGGCCGCCTCTCGCGCCTGATTCGAGCGGTGGAGACGTTCGGCTTTCACCTGGCGACGCTCGATCTGCGACAGAACGCCGACGTGCACGCGCGCGTGATGGCGGAGCTGCTCAAGGTCGCCGGGGTCGCGCCCGATTACCAGGCGCTGGACGAACGCGAGCGCGTGGCGATATTGCGACGCGAGCTGGCCAGCGAGCGCCTGCTGGCGAGTCCGTTCTCGAGTTACAGCCCCGAGACGCTGTCGGAGCTGTCGATTGTGCGTGCAGCCGCGGACGCCCACAAGCGCTACGGGCCGGCCTGCATCACCAACTACATCGTATCCAAATGCGACAGCGTGTCGGACTTGCTGGAGATCCATATCCTGCTCAAGGAGGCCGGTCTCTACCGCGGAGGGGAAGCCCCGCGCGCCGCGATCATGGCGGTGCCTTTGTTCGAAACCATCGGCGATCTGGAGAATTCCAGTCAGGTGATGACGGCCTGGCTGGAACTGCCCGAAGTGGCTGCCGTTGTCGCGGCACACGGCTTCCAGGAAGTAATGGTGGGTTACTCGGACTCCAACAAGGACGGCGGCTATCTGACTTCTGTATGGAGCCTGTACCAGGCCACCTCCTCGCTGGCTGGCGTGTTTGCGGGCTTCGGCACTGCCATGCAGGTATTCCACGGCCGCGGGGGTGCGGTGGGGCGCGGCGGCGGATCGTCTTTCGCCGCGATTCGCGCCCAGCCTCATGGCACGGTGCAGGGGCGTATCCGCATTACCGAGCAGGGAGAAATCATTGCCGCCAAGTACGGCACTCCTCAGAGCGCGGCCGCCAATCTGGAATCGATCGCCTCCGCGACCTTGCTCGCTTCGCTGGAGAACGCCTCGCTCTCGGATCAGAACCGCAGCCGCTTCGCGGCTGCGATGGAAACATTGTCGCAGTCGGCATTTCGCGCCTATCGCTCGCTGGTATACGAGACCGAAGGCTTTTCGACTTTCTTCCGGCAAATGACACCGCTGCTCGAAATCTCACAGCTGAAGATCGGCTCGCGCCCGGCATCGCGCACCAACTCTGAGCGGATCGAAGATTTACGTGCGATTCCCTGGGTGTTCAGCTGGGCACAGGCCCGAGTCATGTTGCCCGGCTGGTACGGCGTGGGTCAGGCGCTTCGCTCGTTTGGCGATACCGGCTTGCTGCGCGAGATGCTCGAGGCATGGCCCTTCTTCCGTGCCACGATGGATAATCTCGAGATGGTGCTATCAAAATCAGATATGGGCATCGCCGCCTGCTACGCCACCCTGGTCGAGGATATGGCTCTCCGGGAAGCAATATTCAGCCGTATTCGCGACACCTGGGTCGCGACGCAGGAAGGGCTGCTGACCATCACCGGGCAAACGCGCCTGCTGGAAGCGCATCCCGCGCTGGATGCATCCATCCGGCTGCGCCTGCCTTATGTCGAACCGCTGAATCTGCTTCAGGTTGAGTTGCTTAAGCGTCACCGAGGCGGGGAGAAGGATCCGCGGGTCAGGGAAGGCATCCAGCTATCCATCAACGCCATCGCCACGGCGCTGCGCAATAGCGGCTGAACGGCAAACACGCCACCGAGGAACTCCATGAAAAAAGATCTCGTACTTGGCGGCCTACTGGTGCTGGCGGTGGGTGCGGCTTGCGCAGCCGATCCGGGCCCTGCCACCGATACGACGCCAACGGTTGAGACCGAGATCAAGCGGGGCATGGATGCCGAGTCCGCCTGCGCCAGCGCCCTCGTTGCGGCCGACTACTCACATTGCGTATTTGGTATCGAGAACCGAAACCGGCAAAGGCTGCTGGATTACAATCCGTTCGATATCGGCCTGTTCTTCAGAGCGTGGGTGCTGATGGACGCACGTGCTAACCCGAGCAGCCCGGCCGACAGTGACGAGACAAAACAGCTGTCCGCCGCGGCGCGTCACCAAGCCTTGAGCATGTACACGGTCTACCGTGCCTACCAAAGAAAGGTGGGCGTAACCGATGATTTCGTGATCGCCGTCTCGGGCATGTCACAGAGCCTGGTTGAAGCGAGGATTGCGTTCTGGGATAGCCAGCCGCCGTAACCGGCATTCGCCTGCGCGGTGATGCAATTGAGCGCAACTTGAGTGCAACTTATGCCTCGCCCGTCAGTCATTGGACTGTAGTGACGGTGATGTGGCTGCACCGGTTCGTAGGGCGGGGTAACATCGGCTAACAAATCAATGACTCCGCCCATGCGCATGCGCCCATCGCGGCCGCGAAGCGCGTACAGGTAGTTCCAGTGACCAGTAACAAGGACAAGGTATACGCGTTCGATTCCCGGATCGAAGTCAATGGCGTACATGGAAAACCGAAGCTGCTCTTGCTCGCGGCCGCGGTCATGTTGCAGATCGCCGCTTGCGCGGTGGGACCCAACTTCAAGACGCCGGCTGCTCCGCAAGTCAGCGACTATACGGCGCACCCGCTCTCGACCACGGTCACCACTACCGGCGTTCCAGGCGGGGACACCCAACGCTTCATCAAAGGAGACGACATTTCGGCAGACTGGTGGACCTTGTTTCAATCCCGAGCGCTCAATGAGCTGATTGACCGTTCACTGACAAACAATCCCGACCTCAAGGCGGCACAAGCGGTCCTGTCAGTTGCACGGGAGAATGTGCTGGCGCAACGCGGCGCTTACTATCCCAGTGTCGCTGGCAGTTTTTCCGCCAGTCGCCAGAGACAATCCGGACAGATCGCACCCACGCCCAACTCAGATACCTTCCTATACGATCTTTTCACTCCGGAGGTCAGCGTTTCTTACGTGCCGGATGTCTTTGGCCTGAACCGCCGGACCGTGGAGTCATTGCAGGCGCAGGAGCAGGAAGTCCATTTCCAGATGATCGCGACCTATACCACATTGACCGCCAATGTAGTGGTCACGGCGATCCAGCTTGCGTCGCTGCAGGCGCAGATAGCTGCCACACGGCAACTCATCGACATCAACTCCAACATGCTGCAGATTCTGCAATACCAATTGGCCAAAGGTTATGCCAACCAGCTTGATGTGGCCGCGCAGGAATCTCAGCTCGCGCAAGTCAGCGCGACGCTGCCGGCGCTGCTCAAACAATCGGCGCAGCTGCGCGACCTTCTGGCCGTTCTGGGCGGCCGCTTTCCGAGTCAGGCGCCGGCCGAAGAATTCGAGCTGTCGAGTCTGCAATTGCCCCAGGAGTTGCCGCTGAGCCTGCCTTCGGAGCTTGTGGCCCAGCGTCCGGATGTGCTCCAGGCCGAAGCGAACCTGCATGATGCCAGCGCCAGGATTGGAATCGCGATAGCGAACCGGTTGCCAAATATTGCACTGACCGCGGATGCCGGCAGCACAGCGCTGGCCCTGGATCAGCTGTTCACTACCGGCACGGGCTTTTGGAGTGTGGGTGCGGCAACGACAGCACCGCTTTTCCAGGGCGGAACACTACTGCACCACGAGCGCGCTGCGAAGGCCGCCTACATACAAGCGTCTGAGCAATATCGCAGCACCGTTCTGACCGCCTTTCAGAATGTGGCGGACACGTTGACGGCAATGGAGCAGGACGCCGAAGCATTGAAGGCCAATGCAGCCGCCGCGGACGCCGCCAAGGTGACGCTGGATTTGGCGCAACGGCAATGGCAAGACGGCTATGCCGGCTATCTTGCGCTGCTGAGCGCCGAGCAGGTCGATCAGCAGGCCAGGATCAACCTGGTCCAGGCCCAGGCCAGTCGCTATGCCGATACCGCGGCATTGTTTCAGGCGCTCGGCGGCGGCTGGTGGCACCGCACGGATCTGGTCGATGACAAACATGCACATTAAAGCGTTTTCTCAGAGCGCACGTGCCGTTGCCGTCATGGCAGTGGCTACGGTTACGCTCATGTCGATCACCGGCTGTTCAGCGAAAATCGCAAACAACCCACAGACGGCTGCCGTGACAGCGAGCAACGTGACACTGACACCGGCTCAGCGGCAGAACCTCCACCTCTACACGGTCGAGCCGTCCCAATTTCGCAAGTCCATTGAGGCCACCGGGGTGGTCGATTTCGACAACGATCAGGCCACCAGCGTGTTGGCGCCCTTCTCCGGCCCGGTCTCGCGGCTGCTGGTATCCCTCGGTGCCCAAGTCAAACAGGGGGATCCGTTGGCGGTGGCAGATTCACCGGATTTTGCGACCGCCATCAGCAGTTATCGCAAGGCCATCGCCAGCGCCCAGACCAGCCGCCGGCTCGCTGACCTGGACAAGGATCTTGGCGAGCATCACGGAGTATCGCAGCGCGAAGCGCAGCAGGCAGAAACCGATGCTGCCAACGCTGAAACTGACCGCGAGACTGCACGGCAAACGCTCGTCTCGCTGAAGGTTCCTGCTCAGACCATCAGGGATATTCAGGGAGGCAGGCCGATTTCGCCGCTCGAGGCAGTCATCCGCTCGCCGATCGCGGGCACCGTGGTCGAAAAGCTGATCACTCCCGGAGAACTTCTGCAGGCCGGCACCACACCGTGTTTTACGGTCGCCGACCTTTCGCGCGTCTGGGTCATGGCGCAAGTTTTTGGTTCTGACCTCGCCTCGGTGAGCCCCGGCGATCCATCCGAAGTGGAAACCGGCATCGGCTCAGAGCACTTTTCCGGAACAGTGGACAACATCTCGGCCCTCGTGAACCCCGACACGCGTTCGAGTCTGGTGCGCGTGGTGGTCAAAAATCCCGGCGACGTTCTGAAGAAACAGATGTATGTGCGCGTGTTGATTCAGTCCCGTCAGCAAAGCACCGGGCTGCTGGTTCCGGTTGCGGCGATTTTGCGTGACGACGAGAACCTGCCATTTGTGTACCGCGCCAAGTCCGACGGCAGCTTTGAACGCCAGCATGTGAGCCTGAGTTATCGTGCCGGCGACCAATATGACATTGCCGACGGTCTCCAGGTGGGCGACAAAATTGTGGTTGAAGGGGGCATCTTTGTGCAGTTCATGCAAAATCAATGAACGACCCCGCGCCCGCAACCGGATCTTCGCCGCGGACGGCTTCGATGATGAACCGGATCGTGGCCTCTTCATTGCAGCAGCGCTTTCTCGTGGTCCTCATGATGCTGCTGTTAGTAGGCGCGGGATGGCGCTCACTCGAGCGCCTGCCAATGGATGCCTATCCCGATCTTTCGCCGCCCCTGGTCGAAATCATCACTCAATGGCCCGGGCACGCCGCCGAGGAAGTTGAACGGCTGATCACCGTTCCCGTCGAGCTCGGGATGAACGGCATCCCGCAGACGACCACCAAACGCTCGATCTCGCTCTATGGATTGTCAGACGTCATCCTGACGTTTAGCAATGGCACGGACAACTACTTCGCCCGCCAGCAGGTATTCAATCGCATGGGAGCCTTGAGCCTGCCCAGCGGCGTGAGCCCTTCCGTGTCACCGCTGTCGGCGCCTTCGGGTCTGATCTATCGCTATGTATTGCAAAGTCCCGACCGCTCGCCGATGGAGCTCAAGACCTTCGAGGACTGGACCGTCGAACCGCAATACAAATCGGTGCCGGGCGTGGCGGATGATTCTGGATTTGGCGGCGGGACCATGCAGTACCAGGTACT
>Ga0075522_10003005_pt1 | contig 12365 bp, 10 predicted proteins | sample NGEPerA_FD_74796 | JGI IMG/M metagenome (GOLD analysis project Ga0075522, IMG submission 74796) | Arctic peat soil microbial communities from the Barrow Environmental Observatory site, Barrow, Alaska, USA - NGEE PermafrostL2-A | ecosystem: Environmental > Terrestrial > Soil > Wetlands > Peat ... | reverse complement strand
TCGCAGCATCCTGCGTAACAACCGCAGCTTCCCGATGCTCGGCGCCGTCCAGTTCGTTGAAGTCGCGTCCTCGCAACAACGGCAAACGTATTTCGTCAAAGTAGCCGGGCGTTTGAGGGACGTAAGAAACGAACGGCAGTTTCGCCGTGTTGCTTATTGGCACGTGCTCAAATTCAATTTGTTGTCGCGGAGCTCCAAGCCCCGGCCCATTAGACGCAATGCCAGCATGCGACACACCGGGAATTGCTCGCAAGCGCGGCAGAAGCTCGTCGATAAACCGCCGGCAAGCGTCGGAGTCCTTGTACCGGGTGGGAGGCAGCAGCAAGCGCGCCGTGGTTATTTCTTTTGCGGGAACAAAACTGTTCACAGTGAGCGCACGAAAAAGGCCACTGATAAATACGCCTGCCCCGGTGAGCAGAACCAGCGTCAGCGCAAATTGAAAAATAACCAGGCCACCTGAAAGCCATCCCCCACGATTCCGGCTTACCGTATGCGAACCCTCTTTAAGCACGCCCATTAAATCCGGTTTCGACGAGCGCAATGCCGGCGCGATTCCGAAAAGTACTCCACTCAAAATGCACAGCACGGCAAAGTATCCAAACACCGTGTAGTCCATGGTGAAGTCAATCCAATACGGTCGCACGGTGTTCTTTGGCGCGGCTAAATCAAACCAGTGCACGCCGGCCACAGCCAGACCAAGCCCTGCCACACCCCCCAATGAGCTCAGCAGAATGCTCTCAATCATCAGTTGCCGAATCACCCGCCAGCGCGATGCGCCCAGTGCCGTGCGAATCGACATCTCGCGCTTTCTGCTCAGCGATCGGCCAAGCATCATGTTGGCCACATCGGCGCACGCAATCAGCAGCACAAAGGCAACGGCCGCCAGCATCATGAGAAAGATCATGCGGATGCTGCCGCCATTAAACCGCTGATGAAATGTAAGGACAGTCATGCCGAGGTCCTTGTCCTCCGGATACTGACCTGCAAGTCTTGCCGCAATTCCGTCAAGCTCGGCAATAGCCGCACGAATTGTCACCCCGGGCTTGAGAATTGCGAACGCGCGCAACTGTCGTTTGTCGCGCTTGGCTAGATCGGCATTCGCTTGCAGGGGCATCCACGCATCGTTATTGCCGGGAAACATGAAACCTTTTGGCATCACGCCGACGATCGTCGCCGGCTGCCCATCCACGCGCACCTGTCGACCAATCACTGACGTCTGACCCGCGTATCGCTCCTGCCACAGGTCGTAGCCCAGTACGATGATCGGAGGCGCGCCTGCCAGCGTATCGGTGGGCAATAACCCGCGCCCTAGTATGGCGTTCGCATGCACCATCGAGAAAATACCCGAGGTCGAACGCGACACCAAAAACTGCTGCGGTGTCACGTCGCTTTCGCTCATGATAGCCATCACTCCGACCGTTGCTTCCAAGGACTCAAAGGAATTGGTCTGCGTTTTGTAGTCCACGAAATCGGGATAGGAAATGGGCACGTTGTTATCGTCGCGAACCAGACTGCGGTTGGTAACGGAAACCAGCCGTTCGCCGCCGGGCACAGGCACGGGCTTGTGCAGCACCGCATCCACCAGCGTGAAAATCATCGTGTTCATTCCGATGCCCAATGCCAGCGTCAAAATAATGGCGGCTGAAAACCAGCGGTGCGCCAGGATGCCTCTCCACGCATAACGCACATCTTGCGTCACCGTTTTCCAATCCACCAGCCGGGACGCTGCTGTTCGCATCTCTCGCGCGTAGCTTGCACGCCGCCAAATTCAATCAGCGCCTGCCGGCGTGCTTCCATTACCGGAATGCCTGCGGCTGTCTTGGCTGCAATCGACTCTTCCAGATGAAACTCAAGCTCCTCGTCTACTTCGCTCGCCTTCTTGCGGAAGACTAGGAATCGAATGCGCGTCAGCAACTCCGTCATCATCTCGATGCCTCCGGTACCCGGCCCAGGACAAGCCCGATTGCGGAAGACAGGCGATCCCAGGTCTTGAGTTCATGCTCCAGTTGCTTGCGGCCTGCGGCTGTCAGACGGTAGAACTTGGCCCGCCGGTTGTTCTCGGAGTTTCCCCAATCCGACTTGATCCAACCCTTGTATTCAAGCCTGTAGAGTGCCGGGTAAAGCGAACCCTGGCCAATCTGCAAAGCATCGTTCGATACCTGCCGAATGCGCTGGGCGACACCCCAGCCATGCATCGGTTCCAGCGAAAGCGTTTGCAAAACCAGCAGGTCAAGCGTTCCCTGCAATAGGTCGGTCGAAGTCGGCGCCATGTTTCCCCTCGATACTCGACAAGAAGGTAGGCCAACTTCCTGTCGGTTGTCAAGGGGTACGTTGCGGCAGCTAGGCCGGTTCCCGTGGCGCGAAGATTGTTGCGTGACACATAAGCACAATGCGTCTTGTGATTGCGCCTCTACATTTTGCCGTCACATCGGCCGGTTTAAAGTGTGTGGTATGCTGTGCGGCAAATCATAGAAGAACCTTGAGGGGGAGCCGCAAAGGGAAATACTCTCATCATTTCGCCTCTCAAAGAGTTTGCGGCGGGCATTGTGGACATCTATCGCATTGATGGAAGCGGCAAGGTGGGCGAGTTCTTTGGAATTCCAGTCGCCACGGATGCGTCGACCGGCATTGTTGCCGGCGTCAATCGCGACAGTGAGGTTCTGTTGGTCGACGAGCGCACCGGAAAAGAAATGAGACGGTTCACCCTTGCATCCCCCGTGCGTTTGGCGAGCATCGTGGGCAGCAAGGAGAAAACACTGTTGTTAACTGCCGACCAGGTGGTCCACCGTGTTCCGCTGGCCAACTAGAAGGCCATGCATTTCGGCTGGAATGCGATTCCTTGTCGGCAGTTACCGTGCGTTTTGTGCCGGGGGCGCTTTTCGTTTATCTGGTTGAAACGATTTGGTGTCGCCGTGCACTATTCCGCATACGATTTGCCTTGACATATTGATTTGGTAAGGCAAATCTGTTCTCAATCGATTTTTTCCCCCAGGGAGCCCCAATGACCTGCAAACGAGTTTTCTGGATGCTGGCTTTTATGCTGGCGGTCGCGACAGGTATTGCCGACCGGCCCGCAAGCGCGCAAGGTGCGCCCGCACGTAAACCCCGCATTGCCGTGATGGATTTCGATTACGGAACGGTGAGATCGTACGCGTCGGCGTACTTCGGCTCAGACATCGATGTGGGCAAGGGCATTGCCGACCTGCTGGTAACCGGCCTGGTCAAGGACGGCTCGTACTCGGTGATCGAGCGCAAAGCGCTGGACAAGATTTTGTCGGAGCAGAACTTCTCTAATTCCAACCGCGCCGATCCAACTAGCGCTGCAAAAATCGGCAAGCTGCTCGGCGTGGACGCGATCCTGGTGGGCAGCATCACCGAATTCGGTAACGAGACCAAAAAGACCGGATTGGGTGGCGCCGGCGGCAACTGGGGGGGCTACGGACTGGGCGGTTTAGGCCACTCGAAATCGAGTGCCAACGTGGGTATCGATGCCCGGCTGGTGAATGTGGATACGGGCGAGATCATGGCCGTGGCTGAGGGCAAGGGCACGTCCAGCCGTTCGAGTACGACAATGAATGGCGGCGGCGGAAGCTGGCACGGCTTTGGCGCCGGCCATGCCGACTTTGGCGCCAGCGATTTCCAAAACACCATCGTTGGCGAAGCCACCAAAGACGCGGTGGACCAGTTGACCAAGGATCTGGTCACCAGCGTATCGAAGGTCGGCGTACGGACCATCACCGTTGAAGGCCTGGTGGCGGCTGTCGATGGCGGCCAGGTGATTCTCAATGTGGGTGGCAGGGCCGGCGTCAAAGTAGGCGACCAGCTCAACGTGATGCGCGTAACCAGGGAGATCAAGGATCCGGCAACGGGCGCTGTCATTCGCCGTTTGACCACCAACGTGGGCGTCGTCAAAGCTACGGACGTGGACGACGCATCGGCCGTGTGCACGCCGGTTTCGGGCGAGGGCTTCAAGGTTGGCGATGCGGTGAAGTCGATCACGCAATAATCGAGGAAAGCTGAAGAACAAAAGCCCGCCGGGCCAACCCTGGCGGGCTTTTTTGTGTCGAATTGGGATTGGCCTTGAGGGGTTAAGGTATTCCCCACGGGTCTGGTGGTACCTTGATCTCTGACGACCGTTCATGAACCGACGTACACGAAGAACGCTCTTGGTTGTGGCTGCGGTGCTGGTTTTGCTGGCCCTGGCAATCTTTCTGCGCTCCAAGGCTCCCCCTGAGGCCGCGCGGCTGCTGCCGGAGTCAGACGGCATAGTCTACGTGAATTTCAAACCGATCAGGACCTTTTCTCACTTCAAAGATCTAAAGCCCCCGCAGCGCGATCCGGATTATCAGCGGTTTGTTGACGCTACCGGAGTCGACTGGGAGCAGGACCTGGATCAGGTGGCGATTGCCTTGCATCGCATGCCTGACCCCAAGGGACCGAATGGACCAGTGGCCTACTCCATGGTCCTCGTGGGCAAGCTGACAGGCGAAAAGCTCAATAGCTGGCTTGACGCCCATGCTGCCTCGCGCGAGTCGTATGGCGGACACACCATCTACAACATTACTTCTCAAGACCGCACTGTTCGGGTCACGCAGATTGGCTACGACATGATCGCCGTGTCCAACACGCCCACCACCGAACAGATTCACTCCATGCTCGACCGGCATCGCGCCGCGGCTCTGCCTTTTTCCGGATCGTCATTGCTGGAGCGCTACTACAAGGAAATTCCACTGCTCTCAATCGCCTGGGGCATGGGGCAGATCGGTGCCCCATTTTCAGAGAGCGGGACGATCAAGATTTTCGGCATCTCTCTGCCAATCGAGGCCGACTCTACCTTTATCGCCAGTATTCGATGGGCCGGATCGCTTCACCTGCGGGTGGTGGAGATCGCTCCAAACGAAGGCGCTGCCACGGAGCAGGCCGCCTCGCTTGCCACTCTGCTCACCATGGCCCGCGGCCTTGCAGCCCCGCTAGGCGAAAACGCCGCCAACGACGGCCTGAAAGAGCTGCTGAAAACCGCCGTCGTCAACCAGAATCAGGATCGCGTCGTTCTCACGGCTACTGTTTCTCCCGCCCTGTTTGCCACGCCAGAAAATTCTTCGTCCGGCCAGACAACCTCGCCCGCCCCTGATGCAACAAAGTAACAGACGCGCTTCCCAATCGGTCCTACACTGCTGCATAGGCCGCCGGAGCGCTGGTTGAGCTTGGGTGTTTCCACTGAGACGCCACGTTTTCCAGCCGCTTCCGGCAGAGCCGAATCAAAATCCCTCCCCCAGCAATTCACAATCAGCGGGCTTGTCGCTGCAAAGCTTCAGCCTGTGTCTGAAGATTCGGGCTTAACAGCTTGCGAAAACTCTTTGGCGGTGTCGCTTTGAAGGGTACGGGCTTCAGCCCGTACGGAAACGCCTTCAAAGTAACCGGGGCTTTAGCCCCTGAGGGAATAAAAGTCCTCGCTACCCGATAAATCCCCGATTTTTCGCAACTTGTCGTTCACAATTCTTGAGTGGAGCACAGCAGCCTCAATCATCCCGTCAAAATAAGATTTCAACCAATCTCAAGAATTCACCCCATTGCAAAATTGCCGTAATCCAAATACAAACTTCAAACCCCTATAGTCCTGATTGGAAGGAAGAGTCCCCAGGCCTTCTGCACCTTTCTTGAATCGGGCGTACTCACGTGCTCGCAAAGCGTGGGCAGGCTGAGTGCGCGTGAACTCACTCAAAAATCAGATCTGTATCGGAGGTTGACAAGCGTATGAAGAAGGCAGCTCTTATGCTGGTTGCAACAGCGCTGTGTGGCTCAATGCTTACGGCGCAGGATCGCGACCATGATCGCGACCACGACCGAAACGTTCCGCACCTCGATCACGTGTTCGTGATCATGATGGAAAACCGTTTCTATGGCCAGATCATCGGCAATCCCAACGCAAAGTACATCAACGACTATGCGAAATCGGCAAATCTCGCCACCAACTATTTCGCCGTAGGTCATCCGAGCCTGACCAACTACCTTGAAATCGTGGGCGGATCGAACTTCGGAATTCAAAACGACAATGCGCCGGATTGGCACAACACCAGCTGCGTTTCCACATTGAGCGTTCCGGTCGACGAGTCGTCAGCGCCGGTCATATGCCCCATCAAGGGCGCGGGCATGGACGCGGCAACGCCGGCGGTCGATACCACCAACGAGGGCACCCCGCAGGAGCCCGTGTACAACGACCCTCTCGATGCGGCCCCGACCGTCGGCATGACGATTGCCGATCAGCTCATGGAACGCGGAATGACCTGGAAATCCTACCAGGAAGATCTGCCGCCCTATGGCGCTGACGGCGTCAATAACAGCGACGGCCTGGTTTCAAACACCACGCAGAGCGAGCCGGGCATGCCGAATTTTTACGCCGTCAAGCACAACCCGTTTGTGTATTTTGCGAATGTGGAAGATGGCGATCGTCCGCGGCTGAGCCTCAAGCAGGTGACGGATTTCCATCAACTGTTTGCCGATCTCAAAAAGGGCGACGTGCCGAACTACTCGCTGATCGCGCCCAATCAATGCCACGATCAACACGGACGCGGCACCAGCGAAGTTGGGCCGGGATGCTCTGACACTCAAAACACAATTGCGCAAGGCGATGCGGCACTCAGCATCCTCATTCCGGCAATCAAAAACTCGAAGGTCTGGGAGCAAGGCAACAACGCCATCGTGGTTGTCTGGGACGAGAACGATTACAGCTCTCTGCCCAACCAGGTGGTCACCATTGTGGATACCAACTACGCGCCAGGCGGCAAAACAAGCAACGTGAAGTACAACCACTTCTCATTGCTCAAGACCATCGAAGCAGGATTCGGTCTGGATTACCTGAATCACGCCGCGGATCACAACGTGAAAGTTATGTCGGATCTTTTTAGCGCAAACTAGTTGACGCATCTGTCCAGCATCCCATGTCTCGTTTTCGAGACATGGGATGCCAGGTCATTTCACGCTCATCGTGTGACTGATTAAAGCAACGCCGATCTGCTCAAAGGCGTTCGTCAAACTCATTCTGCTTGTGCATCTCGACGAAGATAGGGCATCACGTTCGGCGTGTCCGGTGTGATGCCGGGCAATGGCCACGGTTGAACGCCGACATTCTGCGCCCACTCTCTGTATGCGGCCGCCATCTCGCGTACGCGGTCTGGATGCTGATCGGCCAGATCGTGAAACTCCGTGCGGTCCTCGTCCATATCGTAGAGTTGCCAGTAATCCGGATACGCGGAGACGAGCTTCCACTTGCCCATGCGGACCGCACTGTTGCCTTCGTGCTCCCAAAAGAAAGTCCGCTCCTTGCGTGGCTTGCCCGTGAACACTGGTACCAACGTGCTGCCCACAGTCGGCGGAATCGGATGGCCCTCTCGAATTGCCGGATACGAGACGCCAGAGAGGTCAGCCAGTGTAGCCATCACGTCCGTTTCGTGCGCCACCTGGTGTGTGATCGCTCCGCTCTGCAACTTGATGCCCGCAGGCCAGTGCGCAATGAATGGCGTTGAAATTCCACCTTCCTGCGTGTAGTGCTTATACATTCTGAACGGAGTATTTGCGACATTGCCCCAGGGAATTCCAATGCTTTGATAAGTGTCTTCGCCGCCCGGCATAATCTCAGGCAAATTGCCGGCGTGCACCATGCGGCCGTCCCGCGTTGCATGCGGCAAAAAAATCGCGGACTGTCCAAGCGGACCAGGATCTCTCATCTCCTCGAGATTACCGCCGTTGTCTGACATGAAAAGAATCAGCGTGTTTTCGTAGGCGCCTTTCTCTTTCAACTTTGAAACAATTCTGCCGATGTTGCGGTCCATGCATTCAATCTGCGCTGCATAAACCGCCATGCGGCGAATTTCCCATTCCTTGTGCGCTGCTAATTGCCACGGCGGCACACGTTGATCGCGCTCGCTTAATGTCCATTTCGCCGGCAGAAGCCCTGAGTCGATCTGCCGCTTATGCCGTTCGGCCCTGATTGAATCCCAACCGCTTCGGTATCGATCAGCGTACTTGGCAATATCCTTTTCCAGCGCCTGCAACGGCCAATGCGGCGAAGTGAATGCCGTGTAGAGAAAGAACGGTTTTGCAGCCGGCCCTGTTGTGAACTCGTCAATGTACTTCACCGCGTGATCGCCGATGGCATCGGTGTAGTAAAAGTCGTTGCCGGCGCGCGTGCGCTCATTTCCATCAACCAGCGTTACCGGATCGAAATAACCGCAGGCTCCTGCAATGGTTCCAAAGAAGCGCTCAAATCCCCTTTGCACTGGCCAATTGTGTTTCGACTCCAACTCTGGCGGCGTCAAATGCCACTTGCCGGTCATCGCAGTTCGATATCCGCCCGCTCGCAGCACCTCCGCAATCGTCGCGCTGTCCTGGCTCAGGTCTCCGCTATAAGCAGGGAAGGGGAACTTGCCGTAATCGTCCGCCATCAGTCCGAAACCAACCTGGTGCGAGTAAAGCCCTGTCAGCAGCGAGGCGCGCGAAGGGCAGCAGCGCGGATTGTTGTAGAAAGTCGAGAAGCGCAGGCCACCGTTTGCCAACCCATCCAGGTTCGGCGTCTCAATCTCCGATCCATAGCATCCGATATCGGAATATCCAAGGTCGTCCGCCAGAATCAGAACAACGTTGGGTCTCGTCGCTCCGCCCTCGCCCTGGGCAATTCCCGTTTCCATGCCGGAAAGAGCTACACTTGCTGCCATGGCAGATGCTGACTGGATAAATTTACGCCGCGTCGTCATCTTTTTCCTCTCAGTGTAAAAGCGTCAGAGTTGCATGAAGAATGAAATCTCAACTCAACAGGTAACTCTAATGCATTCCCGCGAGTCAACCCGAAACTCTTACATTTGTGGTGAGGATCGAATCAATGGAACGCAGAGACTTTATGAAGACCGCCTCGCTCAGCGCAGTCAGCGCCATGCTTCCTTCAAATGGAGTTGCGCAGGCAGAATCGCGCAACCGCCGCTCGCCAAACATCATCTTCATCGTTTCCGATCAGCATCGGCCTGGGTTGAGCAAACGCTCCGGTTTCCCGCTTGATACCAGCCCAACGCTCGATAAACTAGCCGATCGCGGCATCGCATTTGAGCGCGCCTATTGCACTTCGCCTCTCTGTGTTCCCAGCCGCATCAGCATGCTCACCGGCCGCTGGCCCGATGCACATCGCGTGCGTATGAATTTGGCCGCAGACGACGCGTTCTTTGAAAAAGATCTCTACCAGGTTGCAAAAGAGCAGGGCTACAAAACAGGTCTCGCCGGCAAGAACCACACTTACCTGAAAGAAAATGCGCTTGATTTCTGGCGATCCTACCAGCATTGGGAAGGTCACATTCCCGCCGGCGCGCCAAAAGAGTACAAGGAATATGACAAGTGGCTGGGCACTCTGCAGGCCAACGCTGCGCTCACGCCAACGCCGTTTCCGCTTGAGCTTCAATATCCATATCGCATCGTGTCTGACGCCATTGAGTTCATTGACAACTGCGGCGATGCGCCTTTCATCCTGCAGGTGGGCTTCCCTGAACCTCACGATCCAGAGCAGGTTCCCAAGCCATATTGGGATATGTTTCCGCCCGATTCAATTCCGAATCGCCGCGGAGGCCCGGAATCCCTCAAGCAGCTCGGTTTCAGAGCGCAGTGGTTGTACGGCATTCAAAACGCCAGCTACGCATCTGAGAAGAACTGGCGCCGCTACAACTCAAATTATTTTGGAATGCTTCGCTTGCTTGACGATCAGCTCGCGCGCCTGCACCAGCACCTTGAGCAAAAGCAACTCGTGGATAACACCGTGATTGTTTATCTTGCCGATCACGGCGACTTCCTCATGGACTATGGCCTGGCGCGCAAGGGCGTTGGCCTGCCTGAATGTCTCACGCGCATTCCCATGATCTGGTCCGGCGGCCCGGTCAAGCCGTCGAGCATCGGCGCCACTGCCTGCGTTTCCAATGCTGACGTAATGCCAACATTTTGTGAGGCCATGAGAGCGGAAATACCGCATGGCGTGCAGGGCAGAAGCCTGTGGCCGCTCTTGCTCGGCCAGCAGTATCCGCAGGAAGAATTTCGCAGCATCTATGCAACAGCCGGTCTCGGCGGACTGTACTATCAGCAGTTGGACGACATTCCCTACAAGTCTGCGTCGCTCAGTACCGGCAATGCTGGAGCGGTCGATCCCACCTATGGCATCGGTTGGGACGAGCTGAACAAGGTAACGCAGAGCGGCTTGCAAAAAATGGTCCGCATGGGCGACTGGAAACTTATCTACGACATGATGGGCTACGGCCAGCTCTACGATCTGTCTACTGATCCAGGTGAGTTGAAGAATCGGTTCAACGATCCCGCAGCTTCAAAAAAGCAGCAGGAGCTGATGGCCGAACTCCTTATGTGGACCATTCGCACGCAGGATTCGCTGCCCACCGGGCCTCAAAATGCGAAATACCAGACCAAGTGGTCAAAGCAGCACAACTGGTATTCGCCATACAGGGAACAGCCGCCAGACACGGCATTCATCCCTTAAATAATCACGCTTGTCGTGCGCAGCAGTGTTTGAATTTCTTTCCGCTTCCGCACGGGCAGGGATCGTTGCGGCCGGCGTGCGCCATTGCCTGCTGCGCATCCTGCGTCGCGGTCCATCGCATCACGTTTGCCGGCGCGCGCTGTGCTGCAAGCTCGCGCGCCATGAAACGCATATACGGGTCCACGTGATGGAAGAACATTTTGTAACCTGCGCAAAGATAGTTCAGTCCAGCCTCTCCGTCCGGCGTCTTCAAAAAGCGATGCTTAGGGCACTCGCCGTTGCACGCAAAGCGCACGTCGCACTCGCGACAGTATTTTGGCAGCGTCGATTCCTTCGCTTCGCCAAACCTGCGCTGCTGTTCTGATTCCACGAGAGCCGCCAGCGGCGCGTCCATGATATTGCCCAGCCGATTTTGCGGATAAACAAAATGATCGCAGGAATAAAGATCGCCCCCGTGCTCAAGTGCAAGCGCCTGGCCGCACTGCCGTTTGAAAATGCACAGGCTGGCTTCCATGCCCGACCATGTCTCAAGACTTACATCGAACAGTTGCACAAAGCATGTGCCTACATCCCTGCGCACCCACTCGTCGAAAATGGCGCATAAAAATCGACCGAACTGTCGCGGCTCAACCGACCACGGTGCTACCTGCGCCGCCCCCGCAAAGTCCGGCGATATCAGTTGCAGCCCGTCCGCTGTAACCTGGCGCGCAATCCGCTCCACAATTGGAATGAACTGCATAAAGCCGCTGCCGTTCTCTTTCAGAAAGCGATAGACCTCGACTGGATGATCGCCATTGCCGCGATGCACCGTTGTCAGCGTGTTAAACTCCACGCCGTTTCGCTTCAGCGTTTCAATGCCGCGTATGACGCGGTCAAACGTGGGCTGCCCGCCTTTGTCAACGCGATAGGCATCATGCAGCTCGCGCGGTCCGTCAATGGAAACGCCGATCAGAAATTCGTTTTCTTTGAAAAGCGCAGCCCAGTCATCGTTGAGCAGCACGCCATTCGTCTGGAACGCATTCTGAATGCGTTTGCCGTTCGCGTACTTCCTCTGGATGTCCACCAGGCGGCGAAAGTAATCCACGCCAAGCAGTGTTGGCTCGCCGCCTTGCCAGGCAAAGTTGATCACGGGAGTGTCGTGGGCCTCAATGTATTGCCGCACGTAGCTATCGAGCACGTCCTCCCGCATGGCCCACTTTTGCGCCTGCGGATACAACGACTCCTTCTCAAGATAGAAGCAGTACTTGCAGTCCAGATTGCAGATGGGCCCAATCGGCTTGGCCATTACATGGAAATCGAGGGGCGTCATCAATGCCTCACCGGAATTCTCTACTTTACGGGAATCACGCCCTTCTTCAGAATCAGGTTCCCGTATTTCCGCACTTCTCCTGTCATGACGATTGCGAAGGCTTTTCGTGCTCTCTCATAAAACGCATGGCGCTCAATGCGTTCAGGATTCGGAGCCGCCGGTGCATGTTGCCGCACCGCCTGCATGTAATCCCGCTCCACCGTTGCATCAGGTTGGTCGCCTGCCACGTAGTCCATCATTAACAGCGGAGCAGCGTACGAATCCAGTTCGAACAAAGGCATGATGCCCTCAAGCAACTGCGTCACGGTAATGCCGTCCGCGCGTATCACCTGCGGGCCAATGCTGTGGCCAGGAAAATGCGCGTCGGCCAAAATAATCTCATCCCCATGCCCCATGCGATAAAGTACCGCCAGAAGCTCGGGGCTCATGTATTTCGAAATGCCTTTTAACATCGTTCGGCCTCACTTGATTTGCCGGTAAAAGTGGCCCCGGCTATTTCCACATCATTCGCTGCTAAACACCTGATGACTCACAGTA
>Ga0075522_10003004_pt1 | contig 12368 bp, 13 predicted proteins | sample NGEPerA_FD_74796 | JGI IMG/M metagenome (GOLD analysis project Ga0075522, IMG submission 74796) | Arctic peat soil microbial communities from the Barrow Environmental Observatory site, Barrow, Alaska, USA - NGEE PermafrostL2-A | ecosystem: Environmental > Terrestrial > Soil > Wetlands > Peat ... | reverse complement strand
CTTCCGGGCGCGGCGCGGGACCAGGGGCGGGTTCGGCGCCCCGCCCCGGCTCACCTGGTCCAGACGAATTGGGCAAGCCGGTCACTTCATCCGCAGGCGCTCGACCGGCACGCCGCCGAAGATGTGGCGCTCGACGATCTCCGACACGTCGGCGGCGGTGACGCCGCCGTACCAGACCTGCTCGGGGTAGATCACCACCGCGGTGCCCCGCGGGCACTGGTCGAGGCAGCCGGCCGCATTGGCGCGGATGCGCCCTTTGATGCCGCGCTCGTGGAGCTGGCGCTTGAATTCGTCGCGCACGGCTTCGCTCCCCTTCTCCGCGCAGGACCCCTTGGGGTTGCTCGGATCCCGGCGGTTGACGCAGACGAAGACGTGTCGTTCGAAATGAGGCTCGGCCATGGCGGCGGGATTATAGCGTCCCGATGGCGTCGGCGTGGACCCATCCGTCGAGGCCGTTGCCGAGGCGCACCCGCACCCAGTCCTGATCGCGCTCGATGAGCCGCACCCGCAGGCCGGCGTGGACCTCGAAGGCGGTCCGGTAGTTGGGATCGGCCCCCTCCTTGACCGCGACCGCGTCCGGCAGCACCACCCCGAACGGTAGGTGCTCGAGGCGCACGCGGCCGAAGAGCAGCGCGCCGGCCAGCAGCGCCGCGGCGCCCAGAACCGCCGCGCCCGCCCCCAGCGCGGGTCGGAGATCATCGCGCGCCCCCCGCCGGAGCACCAGGAGCGCGAAGAACCCCAGGTAGACCCCCACGAAGGCCCAGGTCTCGGTCCCCGGACCGAGCGCCGAGACGGCGCGGATCCAGAGCGGATCGCGATCCTCCCCCTCGATGCGATCGTGGGCCTGCCGGGCCGCCAGCTTGCGGGCCTGGTCGAGGTTGTAGCGGGCGTCCTCGTCGCCCGGATCGAGCGAAGCGGCTCTTTCAAAGGCCCAGATGGCCGGGCCGAGCGCCCCCTTGCGGAAGTAGGCGTCGCCCAGATTGAAGAAGAGATCGGACGAGACCACGCCCTGGCTGCGCAGCTCCTCGAAGGCCGCCACCGCGCCCGGGTAATCGCCGCGGAGGTAGGCCTCGTTGCCCCGGTGCCAGGCTTCGTCGCGGCGATCGGCGCGCGCGAGCCCACCCGCCAACAGCGACGCGGCCAGCGCCAGTCCAAACACCAGTGCGCTGGTTCGTGCCCGACCGATCGCCCGAATGGGCTGCCGCCTCTGGTCCATCGTTTTCAAGCTTCACCGCCGAGCGGCGCCTTTTCGATGGCTTCGAGCAGCTCGTCGGCTCGGGCCAGGGCCGCCGCCAGCGCGGCCGGATCGGCTTTCTCGCCGCCGGGCGCGAAGCGGGCCTCGTCGCCGGTTTCGAGCGCGCGGACCACGCCGCCCGCGTCCTCGGCCGGCAGCCCGCGCGCGGTCAGCAGCGCGCCCAGCTCGTCGAGTCGCAAGCCACCGACCTCCGTGCGCAGCCGTTCGGTGAGCGCCTCGCGCAGCACCCGATCGATCTCCAGGTAAAAGGCGGTGGCCCGTCCCGCCGCCCGGTGCGCCTCGGCGGCGCGCAGACGACGGCGCGCCATGGTCCGCGCCCGGCGGCGCCGCGTGCGGCGCGAATCGCGACCGAGGCGCTCGCGCACCCGCCCAAAGAGCAACAGCAGCGCCAACGCCAGCGGCGGCGTGACCACGGTGACCGGCAGTCCAGCGCCGTGCAGGAACGCCCAGCCCGCCTCGCCGGCCGGACGGCTCCGCACCCGAATCGGCCGGATGGTCCCGCTGATCACGTTCTCGACGCCGGCCGGCGCCGGTAACGGGCCACCGGCCGAGGGGATCGCCCCCCCTTCCCCGCTGACGACCAGCTCGATGGGCTGGCTCCGCACGGCGCGATATCGCTTGGTCGCGGGATCGAAGGTCTCCATCACCAGGGGCGGGACGGCGGTCCTGCCGGCGCGCTCGGGGCGCAGCAACCATTCGACGGTCTTGCTTCCAGAGATGACCTCGCCGCCATCGACGGCCACGTCGATCTTGGGCTCGTAGCTCTTCCATCCGTCGAGCGCCGGCAGGGCCGGGGGCCGCACGTTCCGCACGTTGCCGATCCCCTTTACCACTACCTTCAAGGTCACGGCATCGCCCACGGTGACCGCGCTGCGGTCGACCGCCGCCGAGATCTCGTATTGACCGACGTTGCCGGTCTCGAAGTGCGCCGGCTCGCCTTCGCGCGGCAGCGGCTCGGCGTCGATCACCACCGGCTCGGTCTTGATGCGCCGCGCCCGCACCGGCGTTCCGAAGAAATCGACCTGCGCGACCTGCGCCTCCATTGGCGTGATGGTCAGTTTGCCCGCCTGCAGCGGGAAGAGCGCCTTTTTGAAAAGCAGCGCGACGTTGTAGGTGTGCCCCCCCTGGTTCTCGGGCGTAAAAGACAGGCGGCCGGACGGGTTGGTCGACGGGATCTCCTCCGACCAGAAGCCGTCGGTGTGCGGCTCCGAGAGGGTCTCGTACTTGTTCTGATCCTGCGAAAGGTAGAGATACCAGGCCACCGTCACCTGCTGGCCGACGAAGACGCGGGTCTTGTCCGGAACGACGCGGATGAAGGCGGCGGAAGGCGTGGATGAGACCGCGGCCGCCGGATCGTCGTCGGTCGGCGAGCGCATCGGTTGGCCGCCGAAGAGCTGCTGAAAGAGATTTCCCCCACCGGCGGACCGTGCCGGTCGCTGCCGACCGCTGGAGGCGCCGATGCGGAGCGGCACCGGATTCGACGCCAGCTCCCGGCCGCCGACGCGCACGTGGGCGGCGCCGATGTTGAGCGATCCCTTGGCGCCCGACGGCAGGGCCAGCTGGAAGGTCCAGGTATAGGTGTTCTGGATCACCTGCTGCCCGCCGCCGATCTGGACGTTGGTGGAGCGGTTCGGAAACTGCGGCGCGGAGAGCACCTGCAGGCCGTGGAAGTCGGGCGCGCGAAAACCTTCCACCGACTCGTCGGCGGCGGTCAGGCTGACCTCGAAGACGAACGGCTCACCGGGCGCCACCGCCTCCCGATCGAGGCCCGCCGACAGCGAGGCCGCGCGCGCCAGCACCGGCCAGGCCAGCAGAGCGACGACGGCGCAGGCCGCGGCCCGCCGCCGTCCCGTCGGAACGCGCGCCGAGGACCGCATCACCAATCTCGCGCCGGGGGCGCCCGCCGGACCGCGCGCGCCCTGGCCCGCTCTTTCTCCAGATCCTTGGAGCTCCGTTCGAGGTTGTCGAGGACGGCGTCGATCTGCTGCTCGTCGGGTTTGTCACCCGGCCTCGGCGGCGGTTGGTCGGCCTGGTCTTTCTGGTTCTGATCCTTCTTCTGGTCCTGTTGGCCGGACTTGTCGTCCTTCTTTTTGTCGTCTTTCTTCTGATCGTCTTTCTTGTCGTCTTTCTTTTTGTCGTCTTTCTTCTGATCGTCTTTCTTGTCGTCTTTCTTTTTGTCGTCCTTCTTCTGATCGTCTTTCTTCTTCTGATCGTCCTTCTGCTTTTGCAGCGCGATCTCCAGGTTCCACTTGGCCTGCTTGTCGGCGGGATTGAGTCCCAGCGACCGCTTGTAGGCCTCGACGGCCTCCTTGAACTTGTCCTTCTTGAAGAAGGCGTTGCCCAGGTTGTAAAAGGCCGAGGCCTTGAGGGCACCGTCTTTGGCCTCCGTCGCGCGCAGGAACTCCTGACCGGCCTCGTCGAAACGCGACAGGGCGTAGAGCGCCGCGCCGCGATCGAAGTGCGCGCCGGCATCGGCGGGAAGCTTGGCGATCGCCTTGTCGTAGTGGCCGAGCGCGTCTTCGGCCTTGCCGGCCTTGAGCGCGGCGTTCCCGGCCTCCACCTCGACGTCCCGCTTTTCGAGCAAGGCGAACCCGCACAGCAGGGGTCCGAGCGTCAAGACGAGAGCGATCTCTGGGAGGCGTCTCACGGACCCACCTGTGTCCCGTGCCGCGTGGACGGAGCCGGCCTTGGCCCGGCGGAGCCGATCGCGGGGGGGTGCGGGGACCCTCCCGGGGTCCCCGGGTTGATTGCCGTCCTCCTCCGCCGCTCGCTCATGCAGGCCTCGCCGATCAGCAGCAAGAACGCGGGCAGCAGCAGGAGCTCGAAGATCTCGTCGTACTGGCGAACGATACGCGCTTCGTTCTCGGTGCGCTTGAGGTTGTTGAGCGCCCGCTCGACGTCCTCGACACCGAACCGCTTGCTGTCGGCGTGAAACAGCTCGCCGCCGGTGCGGCGCGCGATCTCGGCCAGCGTGTCCTCCGCCAGCCGCGAGGTGACGTAGTGCCCGTCGGCGTCCTTCACGTAGCCGGTGACCTTGCCCTGCTCGTCGTACTCCGGGATGAGCTCGCCCGAGCGCGAGCCTATCCCGACCGCGAAGATCTTGACGCCCAGCTTCGAAGCCTCGTCGGCCGCTTCGAGCGGCTCGCTGTCGGTGTCCTCCCCGTCGGTGAGAAGGAGGATCGCCTGCCCGCGCGAGGACTCGCCCTTCGAACGCAGCGCGACCAGCTGATCGAGCGCCGCGTGGATGGCGCGTCCGATCGCCGTGCCGCCCACCGGCATGTCCCAGGGGCCGAGATCCCGCCAGAACAGCTTCACCGCCGCGTAGTCGGTGGTGGGCGGATAGCCGAGGGTCTCGCCGGCGAAGGCGACCACCCCCACCCGATCACCGCCGAGGCCGTCGAGAAGCTGTTCGAGCTCGCGCTTGGCGCGTTCGAGGCGCGAGGGGTAGACGTCCTTGGCCAGCATCGAGCGCGAAAAGTCTAGCGCCACCACCAGATCCAGCCCGCGCTGCTTGGCGACCCGCGCGCGGCCGCCCGCCTGCGGGCGCGCCAGGGCCACCGCCAGCAACGCCAGCGCCAGGGTCACGAGCGCCGCACGGATCACCTTGCGCGCCACCGACACCGTCGCCGCCATCTTGGCGACCAGCATCGCGTCGCCGAGCCGCGCCAGCCGCCGCCGCCGCGAGGCGAACGAGAGCCCATAGGCGATCACCGCGGCCGGCACGGCCAGCAACAGATAGAGCGCGTGGGGATTGGCGAAGCGCATCAGGGAATCCGTTGAAAGCGGCTCAGACGCAGCGCCATCTCGAGCAACAAGAGCGCGAAGGCCGCCAGCAGGAAGCGCCGGTAGAGCTCCGTGAAGAGCGTGCCGCGATCGACGATCCGCGACTTTTGGAGATCCTCGAGGATCTTCTGGAACCGCTGCGCCAGCGCGGCGGTGTCGGTGGCCAGATACGGCGTGCCGCCGGTCATCGAGGCGATCTGCTCGAGGAGCTTGGGGTTGACCGGCTGCCGCTGCTGGCCGGGCGCGGCGGCCGCCGCCTCACCGTCGTCGTTGCCCGCGAGCACCGTGTAGATCTTGACGCCGAGCTGCTGCGCATAGCGGGCGGCCTGCTCGGGCGAGATGTTGCCGGCATTGTTCTCGCCGTCGGTGAGCACGATGATGACCTTCGACTTGGCGTCGGATTTGCGCAGCCGGTTGAGCGCCACGCCGATTCCATTGCCGATGGCGGTGCTGCTCCCGTCGATGATCCCCAGGTGCAGCTCGCCCAGCATGCGCAGGAAGGTCCCGTGATCGAGCGTGAGCGGGATGTCGGTGAAGGCCTCGCGCCCGAAGATGACCAGACCGATGCGATCGGAGGGGCGGCGCCGCACGAAGTCCCGGATCACCATCTTGGCCGCTTCGAGGCGGTTGGGAACCAGATCGGTCTCCTGCATCGAGCCCGACAGATCGAGCGCGATCACGATGTCGATCCCCTCCAGCTCCAGATCGTTGGTGACCCGCGTGCTCTGCGGGCGGGCCAGCGCGACCCCGACCAGGCCGACCACCGCCAGGCGCAGCACCATCGGCAGATCGCGCAGGCGCGCCACTAGACCCGGCTTCTGCGCGTGCAGCTCGGCGGCGCGCGAATAGACGTAGAGGCCGCGGCGACCCGGCGCGCGCACCAGGCCCGCCCAGGCGCAGAGCGCCACCGCGGGCGGGATCAGCGCCAGCGCGAAGGGGTGCGCGAAGCGAAAACCCTCCACGTCGCGCAGCATCCAGAAGTACCCCGCGCAGAGCGGCGCGAAGACGATCGCGATGAGCGCATACGGGATCGGCGCCCGCTGCGGCGGCTGGGCGTCAGGCACGGGTGGCCTCCGCGGTGCCGACGGCTGGCGCGACCACCGGCTCGACCACCGGGCGCGTGGTGGAGACGATCCGGATCGCGCTCTCCAGCGCGCCGCGGGCCTCGGCCGCGCTGGGGGAGATCTTGGCGAACTTGACCAGATCGCAGGCCGAGAGCCAGCCCTGGATCTCGCCCACCACGATCTCGCGCCCCGAGTGCCGCCGCAGCTGCGCGATCAGCTCGTCGGTGGTCAGCTCCAGCGAATCGAAACCGTAGCGGGCGCCGAGATATTCGCGGATCACCTCCGAGACGGCGAAATAGAACGGGCGGTTGTCGGCGTTTTCGAGGAAGCCGTAGGCCCCCAGGCGATCGAGCCGTTCGAGGGCCACCTCGTGCGCGGGCCTCGGCGGCGGTCCCGGGCGGTGCCCGCGGCGCGCCCGCAGGCGGCGCACGACGACGATCGTCAAGAGCGCGCCCAACCCGGCCGCCACCAGCCCGCCCGCGATATAAGCCGGCCAGAGGTTCTCCTCCACCACCGACACTGGCGGCGCCGCGTCTTTGAGGACAGGCTCGGGCTCGTTGGCGATGAGGCTCCCGATCTTGACCGCCACCGGCAAGGTGCGCACCGTCCGCACGTCGCCGCGCGGGCCGAGGTAAGTCACCGCGATGGACGGGACCTCTTTGGGGCCCGGCTCATAGGCCGCGATGGTCAGCGTGAAGACCCGGCGGATCCGGCCGTCGCCCAGGTTCTGTTCGGCCTCCTGGCGTCCCAGCAACGAGAACGGACCCAGCTCCAGCGTCGAGGGGAGATTGACCGGCACCGCGCTCTTGGCGATCGCAACCACCTCCAGCTTGACCGGATCGCCGACGTGCGCCTCGGCCTTGTCGACGCGCGCCGCGACGGTCGGCGCGTCGGGATCGGGCTTGTCGGCGGTGCCCCCATCCTCGGCGTGCGCCGCCAGCGCTGTCACCAACGACAGCGCCAGCATCAATCCGAGTGGCGGCAGCCGCCAGCGCCCGCCGCGCCTCAATGCCGCATCCTCCGGGCGCGCGATTCGAAAAAGCTCGTCAGCGCCGGCAAATACGGCCGATCGGTCCGCAGCTCGATGGGATCCATGGACAGCCGCTTGAACAGATCGCGCCGCGCCTCGACCGCGCGCCGCGCCGTGCGCGCAAAGGCCGCCGCCTCGGGGCCGCCGGTGTCGAACACCAGCCTGCCACCGGTCTCCGGATCCTCGAGCTCGATGAGCCCCACGTTCGGCAGACCCTCTTCCAGCGGATCGCCGATGGCGACCGGAATGAGATCGTGGCGGCGCGCGGTGATGCGCAGCGCCCGCTCGTACGTCGCCACCGGCTCCAGAAAATCGGAGATCAAAAATGCCACCGCCCGCCGCCGCGCCACCCGGCTCAGGAACTCCAGCCCCGACCCCAGCGACGTCCGCGGGCTCGACTCGGAGAACGACAAGATCTCGCTCACGACGCGCAACACATGCCGCTTGCCTTTCTTGGGGGGCACGAACTTTTCGACCTGGTCAGTGAAGATGATGAGCCCCACCCGATCGTTGTTCCGGATCGCCGAGAAAGCCAGCACCGCCGCCAGCTCGGCCGCCAGATCCCGCTTCTCGCGCACCCGCGAACCGAAGCGCCCCGAGGCCGACATGTCGACCAGCAGCAGGACGGTCATCTCGCGCTCTTCGGTGAATTGCTTGATGTAGACGTCGTTCATGCGCGCCGAGACGTTCCAGTCGATCATCCGAATGTCGTCGCCCATGATGTACTGGCGCACCTCGGAAAACGCGATCCCGCGCCCCTTGAACACGGAGTGGTACTGCCCGGCCATCCGATCGCGCACCAGACGTTGGGTGACGATCTCGATGCGGCGAATACGCTTGAGAAGCTCGCGGGGAAGCATGCGGCGGGAATTCGGAAAAAGTGGGTCGTCGCGTAGGCGGGTCGTCGGGTCTACGGAACTTCGACCCGCTCGAAGAGCTTGCGCACCACCGTCTCGGTCGTGATCTCCTCGGCCTCGGCCTCGTAGGTCAGGATCACGCGGTGGCGAAGCACGTCGACGCCAATGGCCTTGATGTCCTCGGGGGTCACGTAGCCGCGGTGGCGCAGGAAGGCGTGCGCACGGGCCGCCTTGTTCAAGAAGATCGACGCGCGCGGGCTGGCGCCGAAGGCGATGAAGTCCGCCAGCTCGGCCAGGCCGTAGGCCTTGGGCTCGCGCGTGGCGTGCACGATGTTGACGATGTAGTCGCGGATCTTCTCGTCGATGTAGACCTCTTGCACCACCGACCGCGCCTCGGCGATCTCCTGCGGGGTCGCGACACGCTCGGCGCTCACCGTCATGGGGCCGGTCATGCGGTCCATGATGGCCCGCTCTTCTTCTTTGGTCGGGTAGCCGACCTTGATCATCAACATGAACCGATCGAGCTGCGCCTCGGGAAGCGCGTAGGTCCCCTCCTGCTCGATGGGGTTCTGGGTGGCCATCACCAGGAACGGATCGGGCAGCGGGTGGGTGGTGTCGCCGATGGTCACCTGCCGCTCCTGCATCGCCTCCAGCAGCGCCGACTGAACCTTGGCCGGGGCGCGGTTGATCTCGTCGGCCAGCACCAGGTTCGCGAACACCGGCCCCTTCTTGGGGACGAACTCGCCGCGCGCCTGGTTGTATATGACGGTCCCGACGATATCGGCCGGCAGCAGGTCGGGGGTGAACTGGATGCGCTGGAACTTCATGGCCAACGTGTCGGCCAGCGTCTTGACGGTCAGCGTCTTGGCCAGACCAGGGACACCCTCCAAAAGGACGTGCCCCCCGGTCAGAAGGCCGATCAGGATCCGCTCGATCATCGCCTTCTGACCGACGATGACCTTGCCGACCTCTGCGTTCAGCTTCTCGACGAAGGCCGACTGTTTGTGCACCAGCTCGTTGATGACCCGGACGTCCATAGGCTCCCTCGCTCGATGATCGAAAAGTGCTCGGTGGGAAAATTGCCGCTCCGCGCGGCGCAGCTTACAACCGAGAGGCCCTCTAGGATATTTCCGTCGCGTGTGCTAGCTAAAGCCGCCATGAGCCGCGACGCGGAAGCCAAGCCCGACCCGAAGACCGAGCGCCTGTTCGACAAGCGAACCGTCGAGCGGAACATCAAGAAGACCCTCATCGGACGCAAGGACTACGAAAAGCACCTCAAAACGCTCCCCGACGTGGCCAGCAAGGGCGTCTACGGCGGCAAAGAGGGTGACGACGACGAGGCCGAGGGCGGCGACGGGGGCGAGTCCGCCGAAGCCTGAAAGATCGACGGTCATTGAATCCGCCGCGCTCCGTGCTTAACCTGCACGGCATGGCGACTGGCGATTCGAAGGCGACGGGGTTCACGATCAACGACCGGCGGGCGTTCACCGAAGGGGGTGACGCACGGGCCGCCGCTTCGGCGGCGGTGGAAAAGAAGGCCGATTCTGAGCCGGAGGAAGGCCAGGCGGCCGCGGAGCCGCCCCTCGGGCTGCCGGCCGTGGACTTCCACACCTTCGTCCTGTCGCTGGGCAGCTCGGCGCTCCTGCACCTGGGCGAGCTGGAGCATCCGGATGTCGGTGCGCCGCAGATGGATCTTCCGCTGGCCAAGCACACCATCGACATCCTGGCCATGCTCGAAGAGAAGACCAAAGGGAACCTCAGCCCGGCCGAGGCCAAGCTCATCGAGAGCCTGCTCTACGACCTACGGCTGCGCTTCGTCGAGCTCAGCAAGAAGTAGCGCCGGCGCAGCTCGAAGGAGCGGTCAGCTGAAGTAACTGACGTGCAGCACGTCGGAGACGATGTTGCAGAGGGCATGGAAGGTGGCGCCGGCCGCGATCGATCCGGTGCGCGCCCGCATCCAGCCGAAGACCAGGGCCGGGAAGAACACCGCCAGCCGCTGCGGGTTGGGGATTACCAGCAGGTGCCCGAGCGCGAACAGCGCGCTCGAGACCAGCAGCGCCATCCCCACCGGGGCGCCGAAGAGCCGCCGGGTGGGCGGCCAGACCCGTTCGAGACGCTCCATCAAGTACCCCCGAAAAAACAGCTCCTCGGGGATGGCGACCACCACCAGCTGGCTGACCGCCAGCAGCGCGAAGCCGGGCGGTAGCCGCAGGTGGCCGTCGGAAAAACCGAGCCAACGGTTGCAGAGCCCGCCGAAAAATCGCGTGGCCGAGGTGGCCGGCACGGTGCAGACCCGCCCATAAAAGGCGAAGAACCCGCCGATGAACGCCGGAAAAGTCAGCGCCGCCAGGGCGCCGAGCACGGCGAAGTTGAGCGCGACCGGTGAGGCGCGCAGCCCAGCGTCACGGTAGTCGAACTCGCGGCCGGCGCGCCGGGCCGCCACCGCCGGGCCGTAGAAGAAAATCACCGCGATGAAGGCGTGCAGGTTGTTGCGCACCAGCGGCACGGTCGTCCCGACCGCCGCCAAGATCGCCGCCAGGGCCGTCGCGACTGAGAAAGCCAGGATCGGCTCGCGGAGGCCTATCCACGTTCGCGACGTTCGCGCCACGTCGGCAGTCTAGCGCCGGGCGAACGCGCCCAGCGAAGCGAACGCCGCGTCGGCCACCTGGGCCGCGCCGCGCAGCCGATCGGCGGACGCCGTATCGGGCGCAGCGGTCGGGTCGCGCAGCGCGGTCAATATGGCGTCCAGCTCGCCCTGCAGTCGGCAGAGCGCCGCCCGACTGTCGCCCAGCGCCGCCACGAGGTTGCTCGAACGCAGCAGCGGCGCCTCACTGCGGCGCACGGTCACCCGGGAGCGCGCGGGGACCGCCCGGGTGCGAAGCCCGGAAGCGGCGGCGCTTCGTCGACGGAGACCCATGCGTGTTACGAGAATTAGCCCGACGGCGACCGCTGTCAATTTTGTGCGCTCAGGTCCGACCGAGCAAATAGCGGCGAGACGGATCGACGACCACCCCCGGACCGAGAGCGGTCCGGCCGACCAGCATAGGGAACAGCATGTCGCCCCGGTTGGTGAGCGTGACCGCGATACGCCGCTTGATCGGACCGAGCTTGAGCGCCGTCTCGATCACCGGCCGCCGCTCGGTTCGTCCCGAGGTGTCGCGTACGACGACGAAGTCGCGCACCGCCGCGCGCACGACGTGCGGCCGCCGCCCGCGTCCGCCGCCCGGCACGGTGATCTCGAGGATCGGACGGCGGTGCGGACCGCCGGTGGTGTCGATGGTCCGCATCCGCATCACGTGCAGCGCCGAGGTGCGGGCGCCGGTGTCGATCTTGGCCTTGAGCCGCTTGATCTCCAGGCCCGGTAACCCGACGTGTTCGACCCACCCGACGCGCATCTTGCCACCGGTGGGCGCGCGATCGCCGGCCAAAGCCCCCGGGAGGCCGGCCGCAGCGCCGCGGACCAGCGCGCGGGAGATCGGCGAGCCCGGCGCGAGCGGCACCAAGACGAACAGCGTCGCGCCGGCGCGGACCGGCCCGGGTGGCGCCGCCTCGATGACCAGTCCCGCCGCAGGCGCGGCCACGGAAGTCGTCCGGCCGGGTAGAAGAGGGCTGAGGCGCCCCAATATCGCGCGCGCGCGGACGACGCCGCCGGGCGCGACCGGCGCGTCCAAAAAACCGTCACCCGCCGCGCGCACCCGCAGCACCTTGCCGGCGATCACGGGAACCGGCGGGCGAAGCGAGCGCTCGGCGCCACCCGACGACGCGTCGCCCGACGTCAGCATCCCCAGGCCCGTGAGCAGCGTGCGCACCGATTCGGCCAGCCGCCCGATCGCGAAGTCTTCGCCCCCGGTGCCGGCTTGATCGGCGCGCGGATCGGCGCCCCGGGCGTCGCCCGGCGGACCAGATGCCGAGAGCGTCAACCCGACCACTTGCGCCTCGGCGGCTGCGGCCAGCAGGCTGCCAGGCCTAGGCTTGGCCGACAGCGCCGCCACGGCGCCGCTGCCGAGCGCCAGCCGCCGGACCCGCGGATCATCGAACGCGCCCCGGGCGACCACCGTGCCGCTTCGACCCCGCCGGGGTCCACCGAGCACCACCAGAGCGTGCGCGCCCACGACCACCGCCGAGAACAGCGCGAAGGCGTCCCGCTCGGCCCGCTTGCCGGACGCGTCGCCTGGAAATCGCATCGCCGGCGCCCGGCATCCGCGTGCAGCGAGCCGGCCGGCCGGGCGCAACACCGGCACGATCACCACGCTGCCGGTCAGCTCTTCCGGGGCCAGCCTGGAGCACAGTGCCCGGGCCGCCCGCGCGGCCGTGGTCTCGACCCCGTCGATGGCGGCGACCACACTGACCCGCGGCCCCGGCCTCACGCCCACCACCAC
>Ga0075522_10003003_pt1 | contig 12373 bp, 12 predicted proteins | sample NGEPerA_FD_74796 | JGI IMG/M metagenome (GOLD analysis project Ga0075522, IMG submission 74796) | Arctic peat soil microbial communities from the Barrow Environmental Observatory site, Barrow, Alaska, USA - NGEE PermafrostL2-A | ecosystem: Environmental > Terrestrial > Soil > Wetlands > Peat ... | reverse complement strand
CCGCGGCATGAAGCTCAAGCAATCCGGCAGCGGCAAGACCATCGGCGTCCACAATCCGATTCTCTTCTTCGCCTCCGAACGCGAAACGGTGGACGAAGCCTGGCCGGGCGACATTATCGGCATTCCCAATCACGGCGTTCTGCGGGTGGGCGATACGCTGTCCGAATCCGGCGACGTGATTTTCACCGGCATTCCCAATTTCGCGCCGGAAATCCTGCGCCGGGTGCGCCTGGCCGATCCCATGAAGCAGAAGCATCTGGCCCGCGCCCTGGAAAGCCTGGCCGAGGAAGGCGTGACACAGTTGTTCAAGCCGCAGATCGGCTCGCAATGGATCGTGGGCGTGGTGGGTGCGCTGCAGCTCGATGTGCTCAAGTCGCGGCTGGTGGCGGAATATGGCTTGGAAGCCGATCTCGAAGCCGCGCCTTTCGAAGGCGCGCGTTGGCTGTCAGGCGGTGAAGCGGAGATCGAGAAATTCGCCGCCGCCCATCGCGGCGGCATGGCGGCGGACCGCGACGGCGCGCCGGTTTTCCTGGCCAAGAATGCCTGGGAGCTGGGTTACGTGGCCGAGAAATTTCCCAATCTGAAATTTCTCAAGACGCGTGAGCGTCACGAAGTTCATGCCGAAAGCTGATCACGCTGCCATTGCCGGCCATGCGCAGATTTTCCACCGCTTGGGATGTCACGGCCTCATAGCGGTCGAGCGCGGCATAACATTGCGCGGTGTCGGGTTTGCGGTCCGTCAGCATCGCCAAGGTGGAAAATACTGCGCGTGACAAGCCAAGCCTCTTGCAGACCAAGGCCAGGCCATGATCGGTGGCGAGGATTTCCTCCAGCCGGGACCGGGACAGATTGAGCGCTTCGGCCATGCGCGCGTGGACATCCAATCCGGTGCGCGTCATTTCGATCATGGTGCGGCCCAGATTGTCGTTGGGCCGCACTGAATCCTCACCGGGCAGTACGCGCGCCGCCAGCGCGGGATCGGCGCGGAGTTTTGTCCGAAGATCGGCGCGTACCGAATCGTCCATATCCTGCGCGGCACGCGAGAGCAAAGCCTCGCACGGCGCGCGCATATCCTGCGGGCAATCGCTGGGCCAGAAAGCGAGAAGCTCGGTCAATTCCTCGACCAGCGCGTTGCGCAAAGCCGGGCCTTTGTTGACCAGTTCCAGAAGGTGGGTGAGGCGGGGATTGCCGTGCATGGCGCCATGCTCCTCCCAGGTTCTTAAAGATTGGTTGGGATGGACGCTTCTTTGATAACCCATTGATAAACAACAATCTTAGTAGGCTGCATTACTACCTTGCGCTACATGGTACTATGCGGTATAAGGGTCCTATGTCAGAGTCACTGCAAGTTCAGCTGAAGAAGGGGGTGTTGGAGATGTGCGTACTGGCGCTGCTCTCCAAAGGTGACAATTACGCCTATGACATCGCCGCCCGGATGGCCGAGGCCGTGGGCATGGGCGAGGGCACCATCTACCCGCTGATGCGGCGGATGCAGAATGAAGATCTGGTCAGCACCTATCTGCAGGAATCCGCCAGCGGTCCGCCCCGCAAATATTACAAGCTCACCAAGGCGGGCGCCGCAGCGCTCAAGTCGCAGCGCGCCGAATGGGACGCGTTCGAAATAGCGGTGGCGAAAATCATGGGAGACGCGTCATGAACCGCGCGAGTTTTCTTGCCGAATTGCGCATGGGCCTGTCGGGCCTGCCGGCGCAAGAGAAGGAAGAGACGATCGCTGATTACGACGCGCATTTCAGCGAAGGCCTGGCGGCAGGACGCAGCGAAGCGGCGATCGCCGCGGCGCTGGGCGATCCCGCGCGGCTGGCGAAGGAATTGCGCGCCGAAGCCGGCTTTCGCCGCTGGGAAAGCGAGCGCAGCGCCGGAAGCATCGTCGGCGCGGTGATCGCGCTTCTGGGCTTGGCCACGCTGGACCTGATTTTCCTTGTGCCGTTCGTCTGCGTGATGGCGGCGATCCTGATCGCCCTGTTCGCCAGCGCCGTGGCCCTGGCTTTCGCGGGCGGCGCGGTGTGGTTGCTGGCCATATTCCCCGGCATGATGGTTGCCGGTCCCACCGGCATGCTGGGCAGCGTCGCCGCGCTATGGCTGGCCGGCCTGGGCCTGATCGCCGCCGCGATCGGGTTGGGCGCGCTGGCCTGGCTGCTGATGGATATCGTGGTCCGCGGTTTGGTGAATTACGCCCGGCTGCATTTCCGCCTGCTCGATTCCGCCCAACACAATGAAGACAAGGAGTGAAGGATGCGCACCAAACTCGCCGTGATCGCTCTATCCGGTTTCGCCGTTGCCGCCGTCTGCCTGGGAGGCGCCTTTGCGCTGGACGCCGGCAAGCTGAAAGACTCCATCATCAGCTTCGGCGATTCCGACTCGCCGCGTTGTGACCTATCGCTCACCGGCCAGCAAGCGACACGCAATCTGGCTTGGGATGGAAGGGACACTGCCGCTGTTGCGGTGCCCGCCAACATTCATTACCGCCGCGGCCTAGGCGACCAGGTGGTGGTGACCGGCGACAGCGCGCTGGTGCCGCATGTCGAGGTGGTGGACGGTGCGGTGCGGCTCAACTGCCGCATCAGGAGCCTCAAGGGAACGCGGCTGGAGGTAACTTTGCCGGGCCGTGAGTTCAAGGGCTTCTCGATCGCCGGCGTCGGCGACATGACCTTGGAAAATATCGACCAGCCCGATTTGACGATCAACGTAGCCGGCGCCGGCAATGTCACGGCCAGCGGCAACGTCAAGAGCCTGGAACTGCAAGTGGCCGGCGCCAGTGACGACAAACTCGAGGGCCTCGTGGCCGATCGCGTCGCGGTTCATATCGCGGGCGCCAGCAATATCGATGTCGCACCCAAGGACGACCTCAAGGCCAACATTGTGGGCTCCGGCACGGTGACGTTGCACGCCGAACCCAAGAGCATCGAAACCCACATCATCGGCTCCGGCCGGATCATCCATCCCAATGGCTCGGTGTCGGGCCATCAACCTGTCTAACGCAATCGTTTGAAGAGGAGAGACTGATGCGCACCAAACTCGCAATCATCGCTTTGTCCAGTTTCGCCATATCCGCCGCATGCCTGGGAGGCGCCTTCGCCCTGGGAGGCAATCAACTGGGCGATGCCGCATTCAATTTCAGCGACTTCGGTGGCGGCTTCGGCCTGCCAAGCTGCGGCGTCAGCGGTTCGCCCGCGGCGACGGCGGGAACACGCAGCCTGCCATGGCAGGATGGCAACGACGACCGCGCCTCCATCGCCATCCCCGCCGTCACCCATTATCAGGCCGGCAGTGGCGACCAGCTGGTGGTCCGGGGCGATCCCGCCATCCTCTCCCATATCCGTGTCCGCAACGGCACGGTGGAACTGGACTGCCGCAACAACTTCATGCATTGGGGCAACCAGAACCGGATCGACGTGACCTTGCCCGGCAAGCGCACCTTCCAGAAATTCGAATTGCTAGGCTCGGGCGACATGCAGCTGAATGGCCTGTCGCAACCTGAAACCAAGGTCGAAATCGACGGCTCCGGCACCATTGAGACTGAAGGCAATGTGAACAAGCTCCATCTGGAGATCGACGGTTCGGGCACGGTCCAGTCCAAGGGCCAGACAGATGATGTTCGTGTCGAAGTGAATGGCTCGGGCAATATCAAACTGGCCGATCTGGTCAATAAGGACGCCCATGTCGAGATTTCCGGCAGCGGCAAGGTGGAAATCGCGCCTCAGAATTCGCTGAACGTCGATATCTCCGGCTCCGGCACCATCTATCTGAAGACCGAGCCCAAGACCATCGAAAGCGACTTCAGCGGCAGCGGCCGCATCATCCATCCCAACGGCACGGTCGAGGACCGGCATGAGCGCCATGCCGAACTGGAAGGAAAATACCGCCATCACGCGATTTATGTGGGCAATGGCAGGGATGGCGACGAGATCAACGCCATCGTGCAGGAGGCGGTGCGCAATGGCCGCGCCCCCGATCCCGACAGGCTTCAAGCCGCCGAGGAAAAGCTCAACGCCAAAATCCGCGAGAAGGTGGCGAAGGAGCTGGACAAGGTGAATCTGGGAGACGACGACAACGGCCGTTGATCAGCCGTCCGCGTCTCACTCGTCCACAATGGCCCAGCTGTCGGGATAGAAGCCGTTGAAGGTGGTGCGCACCGCCACCGAATAGGCCCCGATGGCCTCGAACACCAGGAAGTCTCCGGCCGCTACATCGTCAGGCAAAATGAGCGGCCGGGGCAGCACATCCAAGGTATCGCAGGTGGGACCGAAAACCCGGAACGGTTTCATCTCGGCGGCGAGCTTGCGGGCGACGCCGCCCTGATCGATCCGCATCGCCGTGACCGGGTAATCACCTGTCCAGCCCGGCAAGGTGAGTTCGTCGAAACTGCCATAGGTGCCGTCGTTCATGTAAAGGCTGGAGCCTTTGCGCAGGATCACTTGCGTCACCAATGACATGCCTTCCGCCACCAGGGCGCGGCCCGGTTCGCACAAAAGCGGGATGTTGGGATTTGTCAGTGTCTGCAGCGCTTCCTTGATGGTGTCGAAATACCAGTGATAGGGCGGGACGTCATTGCCGGTATAGGGGCCGGGGAAACCGCCGCCCACATCCAACGCCTGCAGCTCCACCTTGGCCAGGGTCGCAGTGCGCCGCGCCATCTCGATCGCCTGGGCATAGGAGAAAGGCGAAAGACATTGCGAGCCCACATGGAACGTGACGGCGGGAATGGCGCCGGTCTTGGCCACGCGCTTGAGCAGCTTGGCTGCTTCGGCCGGCGGCGTGCCGAATTTGCTGGAAAGTTCCAGGATCGCGCCGCCCAGAGGCGTGGCGATGCGCACGAAGATGCGCAAATTTTTCGCGCTGCCGGTTTCGACCAGAAGCTTGTCCAGTTCGAAATCGCAATCCACCACATAATCGGTGACGCCATATTTCTCGAACGCGACCTTGGCCGCGCCGGGAAGCCTGACCGGCGTCATGAAATGACATTGGGCGTCGGGAAAGCGGGATTTGATCAGCTCGATCTCGCCCAGCGAAGCGGTATCGAAATGGCGGATGCCGGCGGCCCAGATCTGTTCCAACGCTCGCGGGCTGGGATTGGCCTTGACGGCGTAGAGCGCGTCGCCGGGAAAGGCGGCAAAGCGTTCCGCGACAGCACGAAAGCGCTTGGGATGAAGTAGGTAGAGAGGCACGCCGGGTTTTTCCGCCGAGACCGCGTCGGCGATGGAAGCGTAGCGCGGCAGCGCCTTGATACCGACAGGAGCGTTCAAAGCCAGCCCATTGAAAAACGACCCGCGCCTCTTTGAGGCAAGCAAGCCGGTTTAGCAAGATTTCTTTGAAGCTCGGTCGCAATGCGAAGGCCGAAGGGGAATTAGATGACAGTTCGACTACGGCGCGGGAGGCGGCGGAAGATCGCTCATTCCCTCCGGACGAGGCGGCATCGGGCCATGATCGCGTCCCATCATTGGGCGCGGCGGCGCCAAGGTCTGGCGTTGATCGGGCGCCAGCGCGGCATAGAGAGCGGAGAAGGCCGGACGCTCGGCGTCCAGATCGGTGATCCGCTGTTTGAGCATCGCTTCCTCGCGGCTCATACGCGCCACCGGATCGGCGCGATCCCGATCGGCGCCGGTCCGCGCCGCGCAATCGGCGGCTTGGCGCTTGGCGCTGTCCAGCCGCACATCTTTCCAGTGAGCGAACAGCGGTTGTTCGGCATCGGTAAGATGAAGACGCGTCTCCAGATAAGCCATCCGGCCCACTTCGCCGGCATAGCGTTCGTCGCAGAATTGCCCGGGATCGGGGGCGAAATCCCGCGATGCACCCATGGCGTTGGGCGGCGGCGGCGTATCGGGAAGATTTTGCGCCATCAGGGGATCGCCCAACAGCGCCACCATCACCGGCTTACGGGGACTGGCCTGGGCGTGGCTGTTACTGGCGATCAGGGCTGCCGTGCCAGCGCCACACAAAGCCAGCGAGGCAACCATGGGAATCAGGGCTTTGCGCATGAAATTCCATCCTCATTGCCATCGCCCTCCCGCGACGGACACTGATGCGGCCGACATGAACCGGAGATGAATGGAGTTCCCTGCCGTTTTCCGCAGGGTCTTACCGCTGGGGCCTAAGGGCGCTTTCATGCCAGTGCCGAAGCAGCGCCCATTCCAGCGCCGAGAAGGCCGCGAAAATGGCGATGCCCAGCAGGGCCAGAAGCGCCAAAGCAGCAAACATGGTGGCGATCTCCAGCCGGTTGCCTGCTTCCACGATCCGCCACGCCAGACCCGTCGCAGTGCCCGAACCGGCCACGAATTCCGCCACCACCGCGCCGATCAAAGAGAGGCCGCCGGCGATCTTCATCGCGCTCAGAAGATAGGGCAGCGCAGTGGGTAGCCGCAGGCGCCAGAGAATCTGCCAACGCGAGGCGCCATAGAGCCGCATTAGATCCACCAGATTGAAGTCCGCCGATTTAAGACCCAGCGTGGTGTTGGAGAGGATGGGAAAGAATGCCACCAAGGCGGCGATCAGGGCCAACGCCGCATCGATATGCTCGAAGCCCACCCAAATCAGGATCAAAGGCGCGATCGCCACCACCGGCGTCACTTGCAGCACCACGGCATAGGGATAAAGCGCGCGCTCGACCAACCGGCTTTGGCTGAAGGCGATGGCCAGGCCCATACCGACGATCAGCGCGGCGATGAAACCTTCCAAGGTCACGATAAGAGTCGAAAGCAGCGACTGCATCAGCGAGCCGAAATTCTGGATCAAGGCATGGGCGATGGCGCTGGGCGCTGGCAGGACATAGGGCGGAATCGCGCGGGCCTTCACGACCCATTCCCACAAGGCGAGAAAGACGATGCCCAGAGCCAAGGGAAACACGATGTTGAGGATGCGCGTCATGCCGCCTCCAGCAACGCTGTTGCCACGCGCGCTTGGCTTTCCGCGAAGCCAAGGGAAAGACGGTCGCGCGGACCAGACGGCAACACGATCTCGCTTTTGACCCGGCCTGGACGGGGCGACATCACCAGCACGCGATCGGAAAGATAACTCGCTTCCGTCACGCTATGGGTGACGAAGATCACGGTGATGCCATCCTCGCGGGACAGTTTGAGCAGATCGTCATTCAGGCTCTGACGGGTGGGCTCGTCCAGGGCGGCGAAAGGCTCATCCATCAACAATAGGCGCGGCGCCGCCGCCAGCGCGCGGGCAATCGAGACGCGCATCTTCATGCCGCCCGATAATTGGCGGGGATAGGCGTGAAGAAAATCTCCCAGTTCCAGCCGCGCAAGCGCACGGGCGGCGCGGGCCTCGCTTTCGGCGCGCGGTGTCTGCTTGAGGTCCAGCGGCAGCCGCGCATTGGCAAGCGCATCCGCCCAGGGCATCAAGGTGGGCTCCTGGAAAACAAAGCCCAGCTCCGGGCGCACGCCTTGCCATCTGATGGCGCCATGATCGGGCGCGATCAGGCTCGCGATCAGGCGCAGCGCCGTGGATTTACCGCAGCCGCTAGGCCCCAGCAGCGAGACGAATTCTCCTTCGCTCACCTGGAAGCTCAAGCCCGACAAGGCGTCCACGTCATTGGCGAAGCGTTTGCCCACTTCTTCCAGCGTGAGCAGCGTCATTTGAAATTCTGCAGCGAGCCGCGCATGAAACGCAGATCATAGGCCTTGGTGTAATCCAGCCCCTTGGGATAAAGGCCCTCGTTCTGCATGGTCTGATAGAAAGTCCGCCAGCGCAGTTCGGTCATGCCGCCCGCACCGAAAACGGGCGCGTCTCCGCCCGACACAAGACCATAGCGTTTCATCTTGTCGATCGCCTGGGCGATGATGGCGTCGGTCATGTCGGGATTGTCGCGCTTGATCAGAGTATTGGCAGGCGCGGGATTGCCATTGAGATAATCATGCCAGCCATCGCGGCTGGCGTCGTAGAAGGCCTGCACCGCCTTGGGATTGGTGTCGATCCATTTCTGCGGCACCAACACCATGTTGGCGTAGCCTGGATAGCCGTAATCGGCGAGCAGGAAAATCTTGGGCGCGAAATGGCCTTGGTTCTGAACGGTGAAAGGCTCGCTGGTGAGATAGCCCTCCTGGATGGCGTTGGCATCGACCAGGAAAGGCGCAAGATTGAAAGTGTATTTGCGGATCTGGCTATCGGAAAAATGCCAGCGCGCTTTCAGCCAGGGCCAGAAGCTGGTCATGGCGCCGTCGGATATCAAAATCGGATGGCCGCGCATTTCTTCCAGCGAGGCGAGATCGCGGCGGGGATGGCTGATCAGGACTTGCGGGTCCTTCTGGAAGATCGCCATCACCGCGCGGATAGGCACATTCTCCTTCACCAGATTGAGAGTGATGAAGCTATTGGAGCCGATGCCAAAATCGGCCGCGCCCCCGGCCAGCAATTGCGGCACGTTTATTTGCGGGCCGCCCTCGCGGATGGTGACGTCAAGCCCGCGCCTGGCATACAGCCCCTCGGCCAGCGCCTCATAGAAGCCGCCATGCTCGGCCTGGGCCTTCCAGTCGGTGACGAAGATGATGTGGGTGGGCGCGGCCAGCGCCGGCGACATCAGAAGACTGAAGAACAGAGCGGCGAGAAAGCGCATCGCCCGCTTATAGCATGATGGCGAACACTGTCGTCCTCCCCCGCGCATGCGTCAGCATGCTGGTGGGGGAGGTGGCCGTAGCAGCGTTTACGATGCGAAGGCCGGAGGGGGTAAATTTAGCGATCGTTAGGATAGACTGGCTGAGGCGGCGGCGGACGGTCGTCATCGTCACCGAACAGCCAGCCTAGGATGCCGCCGCTATGGCCGCGGCGCTCCAGCGGGGGTTCGGATGGCCGGTCGGCTTGCGCCAAAGCGGCTGCTGCGGCTTCGTCATCACCTGGCGCCGAGCCGGTCCCGCCGGAGGCGAAAAGTCCGGGCTCATTGGCGGGCTGTGGCGGGGTGCGGGCGAGCGGCTTCATCGGCAAGCCTTTCTCGGCGGTGAGCATCGCGCTTTTCCAGATCTGTGCCGGCAAGGTGCCGCCGGTGACGCCGCGGGTGGGCGAATTGTCGTCATTGCCGACCCACACCCCTGTCACATAATCGGTGGTGAAGCCCACGAACCAGGCGTCCTGGGAATTCTGGGTAGTGCCGGTCTTGCCCGCCGCCTCGCGCGGCGCAAGCGAAGCGCTGGTGCCAGTACCTGCTATGATCACGTTCCACAACATCGCCACCAGATCGCGGTCAGTCGCCGAGCCGATGACGCGTTGCGGCTGGGGCGGCGTGCGGCGATAGAGCAACTTGCCATCCGCGCCGTCCACTTCGGTGACGAAATAGGGAGTGACGCGATATCCGCCATTGGCGAAAGCAGCATAAGAGGCGGTCAATTCCAGCGGCGCCACTTCGCTGGTGCCCAAAGCCAGCGAAGCATTGTTTTCCAACGGCGAGGTGATGCCGATGCGCCGCGCCGTCGCCACCACATTCTTGATGCCGACTTCCTGCCCCAGATTCACAGTGATGGTATTGACGGAATGGGCCAGGGCGTCGGCCAAGGTGAGTGTGCCGTAATAACGGCCGCCGAAATTCTGCGGCTTGTAGCCGTTGATATCCACCGCTTCGTCATCGCGCGTGTCCCAAGGCGAGATGCCTTGTTCCAGCGCGGTGAGATAGACGAAGGGCTTGAATGCGGAGCCGGGCTGGCGGCGCGCCTGGGTGGCGCGATCAAACACCGAACTCTGATAATCCACGCCGCCCAACAATGCCGTCACCGCGCCGTCCGGTCTCATCATCACCACAGCCGCCTCATGGGCGCGGTCGTGTTTTCCATAGCGGCCGATCACGCGGGCGACAGCTTGACGCGCGCCCTCCTGCGCCTTGGGCTCGAGTGTGGTGTGCACGATCAGATCGTGATTGGACCCCGGCGCCAGCGCCTTTGCCTGATCGGCGGCCATGTCGAGGAAATAATTGCGCGCATCCACACTGGTGCGGTCGATCACGGTGGCGGGATGGACGCGGGCATCTGCCGCTTGCGCTTCGGTGATGGCATGGGTCTCGACCATCGCGTCCAGCACCAGGCTGGCGCGCTGCTGCGCGGCCAAAAGATCGCGCCGGGGCGAGAACACCGACGGCGCGCGGGTGAGTGTGGCCAGCATCGCCGCCTGCGGCAAAGTGAGATCGCGCGCCGAGACGCCGAAATAGACCTGGGCGGCTGCATCCACGCCATAGGCCGCCGAACCCAGATAAATGCGGTTGAGATAGAGTTCGAGAATCTGCTTTTTGCTGAGCGCCTTTTCCAATCCCGCCGCGTCCATCAGCTCGGTGAGTTTGCGCGAGGCCGTGCGCTCCTGCCCCGTATAGACGATCTTGGCGGTCTGCTGGGAAATGGTCGAGCCGCCCGCCACCCAATGGCCGGCGCGCAGATCCAGAAACAGCGCGCGCAGAAGCCCACGCGGGTCTATGCCATTGTGCGAATAGAAGCGCCGGTCTTCCATGGCGATGAACGCCGCCGGCAGATAGCGCGGCATGTCTTCCAGCTTGAGCCTATCGCCCACCACCGCGCCGCGATGGCCCACATCCTCGCCCGCTTCATCGAGAAAGGTGAACGCGATAGGACGGTTCACGGCGTAGAGATCGGTGGCAGGATTGAGCGGCGCCGCGAACAGGCCGAGGAATGTCGGCAGCAGATAGAGCAAAGATGCCGGCACCACCAAGGCGGTGAGAATTTTGGTGAAGGTGGGGACCCAAGGCTCCGCGCGCTTGAGGATTTCCTGAATCCGTTCCTCCAGCAGAGACCAGTCATCGGGCATGGGGCGCAATCAAGCACCGATATTTGCGGCATATTCAAGGCTTCCCCCATCTGTCTTCCTCGGGATAAACCCTCGGAAGACATCTTCCCCCACCAATGGCTTCGCCATGCGGGGGAAGAAATTCACGACCAAGTCGATCCAGCACTTGTTGAAGCTTGGTCGAGACCTGTCTCCCCCGCGCGTGCGAAGCACGCTGGCGGGGGAGGTGCCCGTAGCAGCGCTTGCGATGCGCAGGGCGGAGGGGGAATCAAAAATGAAAAGCCCGCGTCTCGGTAGAAACGCGGGCTTTTCCTTGACAGCCTAGGATCCTATGGGGAGGGGCATGCCACGGATCCTATGCCCAAGCTCAGATCAGGATTTCACCCATGAAGGCTCCATCCTTGAGATCGATCTCCCACGCGGCGTGATGGATTGATGCTGCGCGCCGCCGCGGGCTGACAAAGATTCACAGGCGTCGCGTGCGCCGCGCCGGCCACGGCCAGGGATGCTGCCGTCAGGAGAATTGTTCTGCTATACATCGCCTTCTCCTCCATTCCCGGACAGGAGCGATCCCGTCCATCCCGCGTAATCTAGGGGCAGCCCCCTGAACCTTTTCTGGCTCTTCCGTTCATGTGTGGTTCATTCGAAAAAGGCTAAAAAACGGCCATGCGCCCGGCCTTTATCTTGTTGATGGCTCTTCTGGCCGCCGGGCTTTCGACCCCGGCTTTGGCGCAGATTCCGCGCGCGCCCGGGGTGCAGCCGCTGGACCGTCTTCTGCCCGAAGTGCGCCGCTCGGTGCCCGGTCAATTTTATGACGCCGACGGGCCGGTGCCGGGACCCGATGGCTCGCCGCATTATCATCTCAAATGGTTGACGCCGGACGGGCGCATCGAATGGCTCGACACCGACGCGCGCACCGGCCAGGTGCTGGGCGCGTTTCCCGGCCGCGACGGTTTCGACGGCCCGGGTGCGCGGCGTTATTTCGCCCCGGCCCCATCCTATCCCATGCCGCCCAGAGCGATGGGACCGATGCCGCCACGCTTCGAAGGCGGTGGCCGCGGCCGTGGTGGCTATGGCGGCTATGGGGGCCGTGGTGGTGGTGGCGGCGGAGGCTGGCGCGGCAGGCGCTAGGAGGCATATGCGTATTCTTCTGGTCGAGGACGATAATGACCTGCAGCGCTTGTTGAAAAAGGCGCTGACCGAGGCAGGCTATGTGGTCGATACCGCCGCCGATGGCGAGGAAGGGCATTTCCTGGGCGATACCGAACCTTATGACGCGGTGGTTCTGGATCTGGGCCTGCCCAAGCTTGACGGCGTGCGCGTGCTGGAGAAATGGCGCAAGGCCGGCAAGACCATGCCGGTCCTGATCCTCACCGCGCGCGATCGCTGGAGCGACAAGGTGGCGGGCTTCGATGCCGGCGCCGACGATTATCTCGCCAAGCCATTCTATACCGAGGAATTGCTGGCCAGGCTCCGCGCGCTGCTCCGCCGCGCCGCCGGCTTCGCCACCGCCGACATCGATATCGGTCCCTTGCACATCGACACCCGCGCCAGCCGCGTCACCTTGGACGGCAATCCGATCAAGCTCACCAGCCTGGAATACAGGCTGCTGGCTTATCTCGCCTATCATCGC
>Ga0075522_10003002_pt1 | contig 12376 bp, 11 predicted proteins | sample NGEPerA_FD_74796 | JGI IMG/M metagenome (GOLD analysis project Ga0075522, IMG submission 74796) | Arctic peat soil microbial communities from the Barrow Environmental Observatory site, Barrow, Alaska, USA - NGEE PermafrostL2-A | ecosystem: Environmental > Terrestrial > Soil > Wetlands > Peat ... | reverse complement strand
CAGCCACCATTCCGAAAAACGCAGCAGGATCAGGACGAGGAATACGAGGGGCAGGTTCCACAGGTCGCGCGTTTCGCGCATCGTCACGCCGGCTTCTGAAAGCGGAATGCCTGCGGGAAGTTTCGCAAGATCCGCCGGCTTCCAATATTGGCCGCCGGTTTGCGACGCCAGACGCTCCAGTAGCGGGCGATTTTGTTCGGTGTGGAAATTTTCGGCGACTCCGTCCATGCGCTGGAACGTCAGCACGTCACGGCCGAGTTCCAGGACTTTGCCAGTGCCGGGGTCGGCACGCTGCGCGGTTACTTCGGTCAGGTACGAACCTGTTCTGGGCGCGGACCACGCGGCTTGAAACTGGCCGGGGCTATCGGGCACCGGCGTCATCTCGACGAGCGCGGTGATGCCGCTCGGGCCAAGAATGTGCGCTTCCACTTTCGCGCTGGCGGCGGGGTTGTAATAAGGATCGCGCACGTCGGCCGTGATGGTCACGGCGCTGTTATCGAGCAGCATTTGTGCAGGGACGGACGCGCTCACGTGGCCGGGCGTATCGGAAACCACCCAGCGCAACAGCTGTTGCCAAAACAAATCGTGCGCCGTGTCCCCCAAGGGCGAGCTCATCTGCCAGCGCCAACTGCCTCCGGTAGCCATGATGCCTGTACGTCCACGTCCGAAATTTTCGGTGATCAGCAGCGGAAGCCTCTTGCCATCGGGCGTGATCATGTTCGCGAGCACCGAAGCGCCGGGCTTGGGCGTGCCGGGATCTTCGTAGTCCATCAGATACGGCAGGGCTTTCCATTTCGCGGCGTTCGCCGCCGGATCGTCTACCAGGCGCGTGATGATATTGTCGACGCCCGCGGGCGCGAGCTCTGCCGTCGTGTGCGTGACGCCGGTTTTCGGATCTTTCTCGCGCTCGAAGGTGCCTGTGCGCGTTGGGAGCACGGTGGGGAACAAATCAACCAGCTTCGAGGAGCTCCACGCGCCGTCGGCCAGCGAAAACTGGCCGCCCAGTAGCAGCAGACCGCCGCCGCGGCGATCGACGAAATCGTGAATCAATTGTTGCTGCGCGGCCGTGAAATAGCCAGCTTCCACCGAGCCGATGATGATTCCCTGATAACCGAACAGGTCTTCGGGGCGGGCGGGGAAACCGTTGACCAGTTCCTGCGGATCGCTGATGCCCTGGCGATAGATTTTGTTTTCGCTAGTGCGAACCATGGAAGCGATCTGCACCATGCGGTCGTCCTCTTCCGCCTGGCGGATGAATTTATATTCCCAGCGCGGCTCGCCTTCTATATATAGGATGCGGCGAGCGTCGGCGCTGACGTTCACTACGCGCGTCAGCGTATTGTTGGCCGTGTTCTCCTCGGCCCCCAGCGGCGTGGCCGCGATCTGCAAGGTCTTGGCTCCCGCGCCGCCCACGTCGAACATTAGCGTTTCGGTTTGCAGGTTGCCGTCCGTACCCAGCGTGACAGCGCGAGCAGCCAGCACCTTCGGTGTTCCCGTGCTGACATCGCGCACCGTCAGCGTGAGTTTTGCGCCCGAATATCCGTGCTGATGGAGCGTGATCTTCGCCGCCAGTCGCGAGTTCGCCATGGCGCGCGGAGCGATGACCGCGTCTTCCAATTCCACGTCGCGCTGGGCGTTTTCGCGCCCGAAGCCCACGGTGTGAACGGGAATGTGGCGGGAGCGCAGCGCGTTGATCGCGTCGGCGCTAATGCCGCCCGTGTTATCGCCGCCATCGCTGAGCAGCACCACGGCGCCGATCGGCAGGTCAGAGGTTTCGTCCGCCAACTGCTTCAACCCGTCGCCGAGGCGCGTGGAGGCCGCGACGGGTTGCACGTCCTTCAAATTGTCGACGCGGGCGAGCGTGCTATCGATGCGATACAGACGTGTCTGAAACGACTTGTTCAGGTTCGCCAGCACGCCGTCCTGCAGCGCCTTCACGGCTTGCGCCTCGCGCGTGGTGCCGTTCTCGTTGATCGCCATGCTGCGGGAATCGTCCAGCACTACGGCGATGATGTTCTGCTGCGGCTTAAGCTGGGCCACGGTGATGGCGGGCTGCCACAGCAGCACCAGCACTAGCGCGGCGAGCAATGTTTGCAGGCTCCAGATCAACCAGGCTCGCCAGCCGCGCATCACCGGCGCCGCCTCAGAGAGGCGCGCGCGGATCAGCCATGCCAGCGCGCCGGCTGCGGCCAGGATGAGCAGAACAAGGATCCACTTCGGCCACGCCCCCAGGAGCGCGAATTGCCCGTGCGAATAGACCGATTGCGGATATTTAAAGAAGAACTCGAACATGGGACGCCGGGCGCTGCGCGAATGGGAAGAGGTGTTTCATCTTTGTGCGTGATGCCTGGCGGCCTTTAGTGCGTCATAGCGTAAGTAATGTAGTTGAGGACGATGCGGAAGGCAAGTCCAGAAAACTTTTCGGGATATTCGGGGCTGTCGGCCCACTCCCAGGCGTCGCCCAGATGCATGTTGGCGCAGATCGCCACCATGATGCGGCCGTGTTCGTTGCGGATGGCGCGCCACTTGGGCACGTAGCCATCCTTCTCATACGTGCGGCCGGTGTTGACGTAAACCTCGCTGGGGATCTGAAACTTTTCGTTGATGTCGTAAAGGACGTGATAGATCTCGTCGCCATCCGCGAGATCCTCCACCGGCCGGTCCGGCAGCACCATGCGCATGCCGGCCATGAAATGCTCCCAATCCTCGGTGCCGTGGAAATCGTCCACCATGAGGAAGCCGCCCTTCATCAGGTAGTCGTGCAGACGCTTGGCCTCCTGCTCGGTAAACGTCCAGTTGTTGACCGATACGGCATAGATCCACGGATAGTCCATCAGGTGATCGCTATCGGTATCGGCGACGTTGAGCGGCGAAGGAGAGTTGATGCGTGTCAGGCGCCGCAGCACGATGAGGCAATCGTTATCGGCCTTGGGATAGTCGCGCGACCAGCCTCCGTAGAAGCCGCGAAAACGGTAGCTGCCGTTGGCGGCGCCGGTGTTGTACTGCAGGCGCGTCCAATAAAATTCGGACGGTATGGATGGTCCCCCGTAGTCATAACCGCGATAGCGTTGCAACGCGGACAATCCGGCGGCGAGCGAGAAAAACATGAGGACGGCCGAGACCGGTGCCACGAGCTTCGTCCTGCCCAGCGTCGCGATGATTGGTCTCTGCGCCACGGTTGATTTCGAGGATAACAGAAGCGGCGCTGCATCTCCAGCGTGGCTGTAACGTTGCCTTCCCACGGTGCGGACAGTATTATGATCGAAGGCTAGCGCGGTATTTTCCGGACGACGGACTTCTATGCAACGACGCGATTTTCTGAAGATAGCCGGAGTAGCGGCTGCCGGCGGCAGTATGACGGGCCAGAATTTTCTCGTGCCGTCCGCGCCCGAAGACGTCGCGAGGACCGAATTCACGTTGAATATTGGACCCGTCACGGTGGAACTGGCGCCCAATCGCATCATCAGCACGGTGGGCTACAACGGCATGTCGCCAGGACCGCTGCTGCGCGTGAAAGAGGGCGTGCCGGTTACGGTAAACGTGGTGAACGACACGGACGTGCCGGAGTTCGTCCATTTTCACGGCCTGCTGATTCCGTCTGACGTGGACGGATCGGAAGAGGAAGGCACGGCGCCCGTTCCTCCGCACGGGAAAAATTCGTACAAATTTACGCCGACGCCCGCGGGCACGCGCTGGTATCACACGCACACGATGTCGATGGACGATCTGCATCGCGGCAGCTTCACCGGCATGTTCGGCTTTCTGATTATCGAGAGCGGGAACAATCCCGGGCGCTACGATCAGGAACATTATTTAGCCCTGCGCGATTGGGAACCGTACTTCAGCGGCCAGGCGATGGATAACGACGATCTGGACGCGACGGGTCCGCAGCCCGAAAGGCCGCCGACCGCCAAAATGGATACCAGCCAGCCGGGCCTGGAAGTGCAGTCCGACATTTATTCCATCAACGACAAGGCGCTGGGCGCGGGCGAGCCGATTCGCGTGAAGCAAGGCGACCGCGTGATGTTTCATCTACTGAACGCGAGCGCCATCGAGATCCGGCATCTCTACCTGCCTGGGCACAAGTTCAACATCGTCGCGCTGGATGGAAATCCGGTGCCGACGCCCGCGGCGGTGGATGTGCTGATGCTCGGTCCGGGCGAGAGGATCGACGCGTGGGTGGAGATGACTCAGCCGGGCGTGTGGATTATGGGCGCTCCGGAGGATCCGGTACGCGAAGGCGGCCTGGGCGTCGTGATCGAGTACGCGGGGCAAAAACGCACGCCGCAGTGGATGGCGCCGCCGAAATCCACCTGGGATTATACGATCTTCGGGAAGGCGCCGTCAGGGCCAGCGCCGACCGAAAAGCTGGACATGCTGTTCGAGAAAGTAGTGCGCGGCGCGGGCAAGTTCAACACGTTCACAGTGAACGGCAAAATGTATCCGCACGATCAGGAGTTCGTGTTGAAGCAGGGCACACGCTACCGGCTGACGTTCCACAATCGCACGGACGATTCGCACCCGCTGCACTTGCATCGGCACCAGCTGGAGATCGCCGAAATTTATGGCAAGGCCACGGCAGGCGTTATCAAGGATACGGTGGTGGTTCCCACTTACGGGCGCGCCAGCGTGGATTTTACGGCCGATCAACCGGGGTTAACGCTGTTCCACTGCCACATTCAGCAGCATATGGATTACGGCTTCAAAGCGCTGTTGCGTTACGCGTAAGCGCGTCGCTATAGTCTGGTTCGCTGAAACACGCTAGCCAATAAACAAGTCAGTGAACTAGCCGATAAAGACGTCGGCGAACAATGTAGCGACGTAGCCGAAAGCCACTCCCGCGGCCACGAAAAGCGCGAGTGCAGCGGTGGGGGACAGGCCAAAGTTGATGTCGAAGATTGCTGGAAGGCAGAAACCGAGCACGGCACCCGCTACGCATCCGGCCAAACGTCTTTGCATTAATTCGTTCCTCGCTATGTAATCATCGGACAGAGTGTTACAAAAAGCCCTCGGGGTTTGTCTTAGCCGGTGATTAAGATGCCTGAGCTATGCGGGTAATCTCTTCTAGTACTTTGGACGACGTGGGTCCAATGCGTAGTAGCACCCTAGCTGGAGGGGATGCGAGCACACAGCCTGCACAGTAGGTTTAAAGAAATGCAATGGCGCGACCCGCCAAGGCAATTCCCAGCCAGCAGGCGAGCGAAACAAACGCTGCGAGCTTGGCAATATGCTGCCCGCTTCCCCCGGTGATAGCCCGGCGATGGATGGTGATGTGCACGAGCACGGCGATCAAAAGGAACAGCATCTTGTAGGCGAACGGGACGCTCGTCGCCAGATGGACGGCTTCGCCGAGAAAAAGGCATCCGCCGGAGAGCACCATAGTCGCGAGCGACACCCAAAACCATGGCGCCAGTCGCGCGGACAATTCCGCCACGGGCATTTGCTTCAAACCTAACCCGAGCAGCCGCAGGTCCACCACCACCATGGTCCCGAGCAGCACGGCCAACGCCATGATATGCACGGTCTCGATGGTGGCGAATCCCCACATGGCTTGCTTGAGCCAATAGCCGATGGGCGTGGCTTCGCACCAAGCGAAGAAAGAATACGGCAGGATGTGCGAGAGCATCATGAGAAGGGCTCCTTAAATAGGGCTCCTATAAATACGCCGTCCGACATTATAAGTACGCTGTCCAGCGTCCGGCAATGATGATGCCGAACCACAAAACCATGGAGACGGCGCCCACCATTTTCGCTTGCCACGGCGCACTGGGCGCCTCATCCCAATCGGCGACGCCCGGGTAGACTTTCGCATGGAAATACCAGACGTTCAATCCGGTCAGCACCAGCATGATGGCTTTCAGTTGAAAAGAGAGCGTGGTGAAACACTTCATCGGTTCGGCGAGGAACAGCAACGCGCCGCTCACGAACATGATTGCGAAGCCGCCCATCGCCCACGGCTCCAGCGGCCCGACGATGGCGGAGACGCGATGCTGTTTGGTGACCAGACCCAACAGCCGCAGGTCCACCCACATGATGGTTCCGACCGAGAGGCCGAGGCCGAGAATATGGATGGTTTCGATGATGGGGAATTGCCACTCGCCTTCGCGCAGCCAGACGCTTACGGCGGAGCTATTGAGCCATTGAAACAGGTCGACCAGATGCATGAAGTGACGGGTTCCGCGCGGGCCTTTCGCAATGCGCTCGTTTCCAGGATCGGAGCGCGCTCAACTCCGGAAGCGCGGGAACAGAGTGAGCGCGTTGTCGCGCTGAATCTGCTGAAGCTCGGCCTCGCTAAAGACGCCGCATTCGTTCAGGCCCTTCACATGATCCGTCATCGCGCGCGCGGGATAATCGGTCCCGAAAACGATTTGCGAAAGCGGAACCACTTTGCTGAGAGCGCCCATGGCCACCGGATTCGAGGTCCAGGCCGTATCGTAAAACATCTTGGCCGCTTCCGGCGCGAAGCCCTGCGGAAATTGCGCCTTGAACTTGGGATTGCGGGCGGCTGCCTGAAAGCGTTCCACCAGATAAGGCATCGTTCCGCCGCCGTGCGAAAAGATAATACGGATGTTCGGATAGCGCATGATCGATCCGCTGAACAGCATGTTGGCGATAGCGCGCGTGGTGTCCGTTTGCCATTCGATGGTGCCGTCGCCCACGCCCTTCAGCAGATTGCCGCAGCAGTTCGCCGTGATGGGATGCGTGAAGATGATGGCGCGGCGGCGGTTCAGTTCCTCGAACACGGGATCGAACGCCGCGTCGCCGATCCACTTATCGCCATAGTTCGTGTACATGCCCACACCATCGAGCTTCAACGTGTCGTAAATGTAGGCAATTTCCTTCAGCGTGGTGTCTACGTGCGGGAGTGGCAGAAAGGCGAACGTCCCGAAGCGGCCCTTATGATCCGACATCAGCTTTGCAGCGTATTCGTTTGTCGGCCGCGCGAGTTTATCGACCACCTTCGCATCATAGTGCGGCGGCACGGAGACCATGGCGGTCTCGATGCCGTTCTTGTCCATTTCGGCGAGCGCGATTTCGGGCGTCCACTTGGCGAAGTTGCCGAGCTCTGCCGCACCCATTACCTCCAGCACGATGGGCGGCGTCATATGGCCGTGGATGTCGATGCGGAAAGGCTTGCTCTGCGCTCCCAGGCGACCGGCGGCGCCGAGCCCCACGGCAGCTGCTGAGGAAACGAAGCTCCGGCGCGACATGGCGCCTCCGGCGATCAGAAGATCGTCCGCGCACCGGTGCGAACCCCCACGCGGATGGTCGGCTGGATGTTTCACGGTTCCCTCACTCACCAAGTCGCGCGAGCGAGGCCCGCGCTTTGTCATTCGTTGTCATTCGTCAACATTTGTCGTCATTCGCCGTCGTTCGCCGGTGCCGACCGACGCCGTGCCAGCTAGTTGCGATCCGTATTCACCAGGTGACTGCTATCAAGCTCCACGCAGGGAGCTTCTTCGAGCGCATGGCCGCTGGCGATGCCGTGAACCAGGTGGCGGCTGATCACCCACGGCTTGGTGAAGACACCGGGATCTTCGATCGAGATCTCCCAGGTGATCACGTTGCCTTCGCGTGTCAGCTTTTCGATCACGTGCATCTTGTCGCTGTGGATGGTGCCGTTCTGGCTGAGCCAGGTATCGTCGACAAAGTTCGTCACGTCCACCACCAGCGTGTTGCCCTCCCAATGGCCGACGGAATCGCCATAGTAGGAAGGATTCAATGTCACGTCATGACCGCGGCCGTCGACCGAGATCACGCGAAACGCGTTTTGCTCGGAGGAATTAACTGTGTCGTAGAGAAACGCGAGGGTCTTGGTGTTGGCTACGATTTCCGTCGGCGGGCCGACGCGCGGAAAGCCTTTCGGCGCGCAAGTAAACGCCGGGTCCATTTTGCTTTGGTGCTCTGCCAGGTCCTTCACCTTGGCTACAAGTTCAGGCTTGTACGGGGGAAGATTCGAGCCTTCCATCCGTTTCTTCAATTGGGCTATCTTTTCAGGTGTTTGATTCGGACCGTCTTCCTGCCGCTGCGTAAAAGCCGTCTTGCCGTCGGCGGTGACTTTGCCTTGCGTCACAGCGTAGCCCCATCCGGCGGGGTTCCAAAAGCCCGTCAGATCGATGTGACCATCGGACAAATGCGGCGTAGGAGCCTTCTTCGCTTCTTCGACGGCTGCGGCGGGAGGTTCTTTCCACGGCAGTCCCGTGCCATCGGGATCGGCGCCGGCGAACGGTTGGTCTTTATCCAAGCCATAGCCGGTCTTTACAGTTTTATCGGCGATCGCTCCGGGAGCGACTCTCTGGGCCGGTGCGAGGCCGCAAACGAGTATCACGCCCGAGATAATCATCGAGGCACGAATGTACGAGCTAGGTTTCATGGTCGAACTCCTGGCAGTCACGTTTCTACTTGTTCGCGTTTTCGACTTCCTGCGCATCCTTACCCACAACAATCGTTTTGCCGTCAGCGAAATGATAGGCTCTCACCAAACCGAGATGCTGGGTGCCATCTTTAGCCGCGTAGGCATCGATAGTCATTTGGTCCCCCACCGCGAACATGGTCCGAAGCACGCCCGAACGGCGAAGGTTTCCGGGGGGTCCCGTTTCGAACGAATAGTTGGTGACGACGCCTTTGTCGTCTTTCGTCTGGAGATAAACATAAGCGTGCGGGTTCACCCACTCAATTTTCGTGATGGCTCCCTTCACGGTGAACGACTTCGACGTGTCGAACTCAGCCGTGATTGAGTGATGCGCCCATACAGGCAGCGCCAACATCAGTCCTGCGATCAGCAAATATGCGATGGTCAATTTCTTCATCCAAATCTCCTAAATAGCAAAGATTTATCGTAGGCAGTCTGGGTTACCTAGCCGGTTACTTGCCGCCTTCTTTTTGTTTCAAAGCCTTGAGCTGTTCCACATCCTGATTATTCGTACAGAAGTATTCCTGTAGTTTCTCGTGGCCCAGCGTCCACATGCGCGGGGCGGATACCCACGGCTTGGTGAGAACCTTCGGGTCCTCGATGGTGATCTGCACGAACAGGTGATTCAAGTCAGGACGTGTGAACTTCTCGACGACGTGCTCTTTGTCGCTGTGGAACCAGCCGGTGAAACTGTTCCAGGTGCGTTCGTCGATGGCAATCGAATCGATGATCAGGGCGTCGCCGTCCCACTTGGCCGTTTCGTCGCCCAGAAAGCCCGTGTCGGGGTCGGGATCGTGCGGATGTCCGTCGATCGACACCACGCGCCAGTTGTTGTTCAGCTCGGCAAGCTGGACAAACTCGCCGGGCTTCATGACCAGCTGAAACGGATACGGATTCAGCATCACCAACCCGGGAGTTCCGCGCGGCATGCAGTTGACGGACGCACGGCCCAACTCGAAATCGGTACTGGTCATCGCCTTGACCTTGGCGGCGGCCCAGGGCTGGAAGGGAGGCGGTTCCTCGGGCGTCACCTTGGGGTCGAACTGGCGGCGCGCACCCGCGTCATAGGTTTGCCCGCCCGCGGCGCCCTGAAACCACACGCCCGATAAATCCGGATGTCCATCGGGCATGCGCGGCGTGGGACCACCGGGGCCCAGACGCACGGCTTTTTTCGCATTGATGGGCGCGGCTTTTTCCTGCCCGAAGGCTAAGGGGGAGGCGAACCACAACGCGAGACACGCCACGCCGCACAACACAATCCGCGGCGCACCAGCGATGAATTGAGCGAATCTTTTCACTACGTTTTCCTCCGCTTCACTTTTTACCTGGTGGAACACGAAGAGCAACCGGATGCTTCCGCGGTCCATGCCGCTTACCCGACGCACGCCTGGCGAGGAGGGTAGTTGCGGGTACCGGCAAGCGCTTGCGCCTGTTAATATTCCTGGCGTCCGCCGTGCTCCACTTCCTGCCCGACAATGCGCGTCTGGCCGTCGCTCATCTTCAGAGTCTCGGCCGCGGCGCGATTCTTCACGCCATTTTTGGCCAGGCAGCCTCGCACGTAGACCTGCTTGCCAATGTTGGATTCCATGTCCTGGCGCGAGGTTCCGCTGCGCTTCATGGTAATGATGGAAACGGTCTGGAACGTCCACGCTTCCGTGGCGCCCGACGCGCTCTTCACATCCACGTGGAAATAACCATGAGGATTCTGCCATTCGACGCCGGTCAGCGTGCCGTTAAAATCCTGGCACTTGGTGGCGTCGAACTCAGCGGCGAAAGAATGATGAGCATACGTCGGGACCGCGGCCACGAAGCCTATTCCGACCAACACCAATGTTCGAAGCTGAAATCTGTTCATTGAATCTGCCTCCTCCCTAGAAAGAATACTTGAGCGCTAATTGGATGACACGGGGGCTGACCGAGGTGCCCACGATCTGTCCGAAGGTGGACTGGTTCGCGCCCGTGCCTGGGTTGGCGAACTGCGCATGGTTGAAGATGTTGAAAAATTCAGAGCGGAACTGCACGGCCTGGCGCTCTGTGATGCGAATGTTCTTCGAAATCGACGCATCAAAGTTAAACTGCCCAGGTCCTGTTACCGCGCCGACGCCCATATTGCCGAAGCCGCGGCCGCAGGTTGCGCACGCGGCGGAAGTCGTGGGCGTTCCGTCCGGGTTGAAGGCCACGGTGGGAATGAGCGCACTGCCTGCTACCGTAGAGCCGCCCGTGAAATATCCATAGTTACCGGGGCCGCCTATTATGCCACTGGTGACGCGACTCTGGATGCTGCCGGAGGACAGCAGGTCACTATACGTCTTTCCGGGAGCCATTTGCGCGGTGGAGTAGGCACCGCCGCCGGAGTTGGGCGCGCCGTTACCGCCGAGGAAGATGGACCCACCGGTATCCGTGATCGTCAGGTAGCTTCCGCTCTGAATCGTAGTCACGCCGGAGAGAGCCCAGCCGCCGACAATGTTCCCCAACAGACCCTTAGCCCTGCCGCTCGGGATGTTCCAAACATAGTTGGCGACAAACCGCTCGGGGCGATAGTTGTTGTTGGGCCCGTAGGCGTGGATAACATACGGCGCCTGGTTGATCCCGAACGGCAGCGTAATGAACGCCCGGCTATGCGTATACGAAGCCTGGAATTGGAAACCGTGGGACATCTGCTTGCGAAGCGTTACCTCCAGGCCATTGAATTTGTAATTCTCCTCCGTCGCCAGAACCGCATTTTGGGCGCTCACGCCCACCTGCGGAACTCGCAGCACAACGTTCGCTACCGTGTTGGTCGTGACATCGTAGGTAGCGCAGCTCGTGCAGCCGGGACCGACCAACGGCGCGGCGTTTTCCCCGATGAACGTCGTAATCTGACCCTGTTGCGCGGACGGGGACTCAGCGCCCTGATGGATGCCATGAGCACCGACGTACGCGACTTCTATCAGCCATGAGGGCAAGTATCAGCCATGAGGGCAAGAACTCATACTGTGTGTTGATGTTCCATTGGTAGGTCGACGGTACGGTGAGATTCGGATCGGTCGACGAGATCGAAAGATTCGAGGTCACCGGAGTCGCACCCGGGGTGGTGCCCGGATTCGCCCACAACGGCGAGAAGCCATACCCCTTGCCCACGGAAACCGGCGAGGATTGTACGAAGAGGTTCTGAAGACTGATGGCCGGACTGATGAGCTGAGGCGAACCGACTGAGGGAGGCGCCGTGAGCAGATAGTTGAGGAAAGCGGCTCCGGCGATCAGGTCGTAGAACACGCCGCCGCCGCCGCGGATTACCCACTTGGAACTTCCAGTGGGCTGCCAGGCGAATCCCACGCGAGGAGCGAAGTCATGCAAGGGAGCGCCGTTCATAACGGGGCCGTTATTGTTGTAGACGGTGAGCCCGAGTCCGGCGGGAACCGTCCCCGAATAATTCCCTGGAACTCCGTATCCAGCTAGAGTTCCGGCCGACGTCGTGCACCCGGCGCCTTGCACTACCGGGCAGGTGGGAAGCGCGCCTTTCGTCTGCAGACTGGGGAAGAAGCCACTGGTCAATCCTGTATCCGTGTAGGGGAGACCGTCATATTCCCAGCGCAACCCCGCATTGATCGTCAAACGCTGGCTGACCTTGAAATCGTCCTGAATAAAACCGGCCGCCTCATGGGCGCGCCACAGCCAGTGCGTAGTGGTTGCCGGAGTCGAGGTGAAGTTGCCGATGGTCGAAACGTTGCTGGCCGAAGTTCCATTCGTGCCTTGGGGATTGCCGACATTGCAAGTTGATGGATTAGCGGAAACTTGACAGCCGCTGCGGCCGATCAGAAAATCGGCGAATCGCGTAAACGTTGGATTTCCGATTGCGTGGCCCGGGTAGATGGTCGCGAAGCGCACATCTTCGAAATCGAATCCGAAGCGCAGTGTGTGCTTACCCTTGGTCCACGAAAGCTGATCGCCCCAATTCCACTGCGTGTCGTGAGACGTCAAATC
>Ga0075522_10003001_pt1 | contig 12381 bp, 9 predicted proteins | sample NGEPerA_FD_74796 | JGI IMG/M metagenome (GOLD analysis project Ga0075522, IMG submission 74796) | Arctic peat soil microbial communities from the Barrow Environmental Observatory site, Barrow, Alaska, USA - NGEE PermafrostL2-A | ecosystem: Environmental > Terrestrial > Soil > Wetlands > Peat ... | reverse complement strand
ATCCTAGCCAAGACGGTGGGGCGGGGCACCGCGTTGCTCGAAAGAGCGCTGCCGGGCGCGGACGTCGACGTCCTGGGCCCACTGGGGTCGAGCTTTCCCGAACCCGGGGCCGACACCACCGACCTGTTGGTGGCTGGCGGCGTGGGTCTGCCACCCCTCTATATGCAAGCGGCGCTGGCCGCCGATCGCCGCCAGGTCGCCCGGTCGGAGATGATTTACGGTGGCCGAGGTGCCGCCGACCTGGTTCTTCTCACGGAAATGCGGGGGATGGGGTTCGGCCTATTCCTGACCACGGAAGACGGAACGGAGGGGACCCCGGGGCTGGTGACGCGCGCCCTGCGAGCGCGGCTCGAGCACCACCGCGGCTCGCCGGTCCGCGTGATGGGCTGCGGCCCCAACGCCATGCTCTGGGCGGTGGCGCGAATCGCGCGCGACCAGGGCGTCCCCTGCTTCATCTCGCTGGAAGAGCAGATGGCCTGTGGAATCGGCGTGTGCCTCGGCTGCGCCGTCCCGGCGCGCTCGCGACCCTATCGTTATGTCTGCAGCAACGGGCCGGTATTCGACGCCGCCGACGTGCTCGATGTCGAGGGGCAGCCGCTGCCCGCAGCGCCCTCGGCCTGCCCGGCATGAGCACCGCCGTCAACCTCGCCATCGAGACCGGGGGGATCGCGTTTCGCAACCCGATCCTGACCGCCTCGGGCACCTTCGGTTATGGCAAGGAGTTCGAGTCATTGACCGAGCTCGGCGCGCTCGGCGGGCTCGTGACCAAGGGGATCTCTCCCAAACCCCGCTTCGGCAACGCCACGCCGCGGATCTGCGAGACGGCGTCGGGCATGCTCAACTCGATCGGTCTCGAGAACGTCGGCGTCGAGGGCTTCGAGCGCGACAAGCTCCCCTACCTTCGCGGCTGCGGGACGCGGGTGCTGGTTAATTTTTTTGGCGCCACCTTCGACGAATACGTCGACTGCGGGGCGCGCCTCGACGCCCTCGACGGGGTCGACGGACTCGAGATGAACGTCTCCTGTCCCAACATCAAGGCCGGCGGCATCGAGTTCGGCACCGACCCGCGGGTCTTGCGCGATCTGGTGCGGGCCTGCCGCGCGGCGGTGAAAAAACCTTTGTGGATCAAGCTGACCCCCAACACTTCGGACATCGTGGCGCTGGCGGCGGCCTGCGCCGAGGGTGGCGCCGACGGTCTGTCGATCATCAACACCATCACCGGCATGGCCATCGACGCCCGCACGCGGCGACCCAAGATCGCCACCGTCTTCGGTGGCCTCTCGGGGCCGGCCATAAAGCCCATTGCCCTGCGGATGGTCTACCAGGTCCGGCGGGCGGGAATTCCGCTGTCCATCTCGGGCATCGGCGGCATCCAGGACGCGACCGACGCGATCGAATTTTTCCTGGCCGGGGCCAGCACGGTCCAGATCGGAACGCAGAGCTTCGTGGATCCCGACGCGTCGGGCAGAATCGTGCGCGATCTCGAGGCGCGTTTGTCCGCCGACGGCATCCGCGATGTCCGCGAATTGGTGGGCGCTCTGGTGGTAGAGTCAAGCACGCCGAGGACGGGCCAAAGTCCTTGACGCTCTAGGGTTACGACGATTTAACTGCTGCGAAACTGACTCGAAACAATCCGGCGCTAGCGTGGAGATCACATGAAAAAGATCGAGGCCATCATCAAGCCCTTCAAGCTGGACGATGTGAAAGATCGTCTCCGTGAGGTCGGTGTCCAGGGAATGACGGTTTACGAGGTCAAAGGCTTCGGTCGGACCGGTGGGAAAAAGGAGGTCTATCGCGGCTCCGCCTACGTGGTCGACTTCGTGCCCAAGGTGCGGATCGAGATCGTCGTCAAAGACGACATCGTCCGCGACGTGGTGGAAGCCATCATGAGCGTCGCGCGTACCGGTCGCATCGGCGACGGAAAGATCTTCGTCACCCCGGTCGACGAGGCCATCCGCATCCGCACGGGCGAGCGCGGCGAAGACGCCCTCTAAGCAAAAATTTGGTAGCACCTCAACACCCAACGAGGAACGATATGACTCCATCCGAGGCCTTGAAAGTCGCAGAGAAGAACGGCGCCAGAATGGTCGACTTCAAGTTCGTCGACCTGCTCGGAATTTGGCAGCACACGACGATGCCGATTTCCAAGCTGGAGATCGACGTGTTCAAGGATGGATACTTCTTCGACGGCAGCTCGATCCGCGGTTGGCAGCCGATTCACGCCTCGGACATGATCTTCATCCCCGATCCGGCCTCCGCGATCATGGATCCGTTCTTCAAACTACCGACGCTATCGCTGACCTGTGACATCGTCGATGCCATCACCAAACAGCCCTATTCGCGCGATCCGCGCACCATCGCCGCGAAGGCCGAGGCGTATTTGAAGTCGACCGGTATCGGCGACACGTCGTACTTCGGTCCCGAGCCCGAGTTCTTCGTGTTCGACGAGGTCCGCTACTCCGAGGGGCCCAACCGCTCCAGCTACCTGGTCGACTCGATCGAGGGGCGCTGGAACACGGATCGCGCAGAGAGCCCGAACCTCGGCTACAAGCCGCCGCACAAGGGGGGCTACTTCCCGGTACCCCCGACGGACACGCTCCACGATCTGCGCGCCGACATGGCCGTCACGCTGGAGTCGGTCGGCATCCCAGTCGAGGTGTTCCACCACGAGGTCGCTTCTGGCGGGCAGTGCGAGCTGTCGATGAAGTTCAACAGTCTCAAGAAGATGGCGGACTGGACCATGTGGTACAAGTACGTCGTCAAGAATGTCGCGCGCGCCAACGGGCGGACCGCGACCTTCATGCCGAAGCCGATCTTCGGAGACAACGGCTCGGGCATGCACTGTCACCAGTCGATCTGGAAGGACGACAAGAACCTGTTCGCCGGTGACAAGTACGCCGGGCTCTCGGACACCGCGCTCTACTACATCGGCGGTATCCTCAAGCACGCGCCGGCGCTTTGTGCCTTCACCAATCCGGGAACCAACAGCTACAAGCGGCTGGTGCCGGGCTACGAGGCGCCGGTCAACCTGGCGTACTCGTCGCGCAATCGCTCGGCGTCGGTCCGTATCCCAATCGGCGGCAGCTCGCCCAAGGCGAAGCGGCTCGAGTTTCGCTGCCCCGATCCGACCGCCAACCCTTACATCGCCTTCTCGGCAATGCTGATGGCGGGCCTCGACGGCATCCAGAGCAAGATCGATCCGGGCAAGCCGCTCGACAAGGACATCTACGCGCTGTCGCCCGAGGAGTCGAAGGACGTGCCGAAGGCGCCGGGCTCGCTCGATGACGCGCTCAAGGCGCTCGAGAAAGATCACGCCTTCCTGCTCAAGGGGGACGTGTTCACGCCCGACGTGATCTCGACTTGGCTCGACTACAAGCGGGAGCACGAGGTCGACGCGATTCGCCTCCGCCCACACCCGTACGAGTTCGCCCTCTACTTCGACAATTAGAGCGATCTCATAGCCCAGACCGTATCGGCGACGGTCGATTCGGGCTACCGCGCGGAGAGAACGCCGCGGCTCGAACCGCGCGAGCCTCCGCCTGGTGGCGCTCGCCGGACGCGCGGATACGGCGGACTGGGCGACGCGCTCGTCGCAAAGCGCGGAGACGGCACATCGTTCGAGGTCAGCGACGGGAAAAGGGGTCGTGCGGGATGATGACAGGCCCTTAGGCTTTGACGGCGGCGGTGAGCTGACCTAAGATTCCAGGTTCGCGGAGACGCCCGCGACGCTCCGAAAAATCCAATGAGTGGGCTATCTTTCAGCGATCGGGCTCGGCGCTCGATGTGGCGAATCGTCCCCAAACGCGCCGTATCTGGGGCGATCGGGTGGGGCGGCAGCCGGGCCATTCCAGCCCGCCTGAGAGGGGTCATGCTGTCGCGTTTCGCGCGCATCTACGGGATCGACGTCTCGGAAGCCGAGAAGCCGCTGGAGGACTACGCGGGCTTCGACGAGTTCTTCACGCGTCGCCTGAAGGCCGGCCTGCGCCCCATCGCCGAGGGGCCGGGGCAGATTGCGTCGCCCGCCGACGGAACCGTCGTGGAGTGCGGCCTGGCCAGCGCGGGCAAGTTGATCCAGGCCAAAGGCGATCTCTTCGAGTTATCGGAGCTGCTGGGCGATGCGGACGTCGCGGCGCGGCTGGAGGGAGGCGCTTACCTCATCACCTACCTGTCGCCGAAGGACTACCACCGGGTGCACTCGCCCGTCGCCGGACGGGTCGTCGGCTGGCGCCACATTCCGGGGACCCTGTTTTCGGTAGGGGCCAAGAGCGTTCTCTCCGAGCCCGGTCTCTTCATCCGGAACGAACGCTTCGTCACGTTGATCGAGATGGAGGGCGGCGGCCTCGCGGCGGTGGTGATGGTGGCGGCCATCGGAGTGGGGCATGTCACCGTTTCTTACGATCCCGAGGTGGCGACCCATCGGCCTCAGTTCCTTCGCGCCGCCGTGCGCGAGCGCCGCTACGACCAAACAAAGCCTATCCGGCGCGGTGAGGAGCTGGGCATCTTTCACCTCGGCTCGACGACCATCGCGGTGTTCGAGCCCGGTCGGGTCGATCTGGACGGACTGTCGCCCGGCGACGCGGTGAAGATGGGTGTCGGCATCGGCCGGCACAAGGGTTGAGTCGGTGTCCAAAGCCCACGACGAACCCTCTCGCCAAGCGGCCGCCGAAGCGGCCGAGACGGTGGTGACGCCCGCGCCGGCGCCGACCGACGATGTTCCGGTGGTCAAGCAGTCCCCCACGGCCGCGCGCCGGGTCCGCACGGACGTCTCGCGCGAGCGGAGCGGCCCGATAGGGATCGCGTCCGGTGACTTCGCGACGCCTTCCGTACGGCGGCGGACCATCACTCAACCCCGTGGGACCCCTATTGTGGGTCTGGGCAAGGAGGTCGAGGCCCCGCTCTCCGCTCCGATCTCGCCGCCGGCGCCCAATCTGCCGCCGCCTCCTCCCTTGCCGCAGGAGACGACTACGCCGGGCGCAACTCCGGTCAATCTCGTCGAGGCCCGCAGCGTCGACCGAACGCCCCCGCCGCCACCCGCGCCGGTCGATAGCCCCTTCGCGGGGCCCGAATCGGGCGGTAGCGAGCTGGACAATGAGGCCGCTGTGCTGGCCGCCGAGGCCGCCGCCGTACGGGCGCTCGACTCGGGGCCGCTGACGCCGCTGCCCGAGTTGGCATCGGCTGCGCCGCCGATCCAACCCGCGGTCGCTCCCGCCGAGGTTCGCCCGCTGACCGAAGTCGCCGGAGCGAACGATCTGACCCCACCGCCGCAGCCGCGGGAGGCGGTCGTGGCATTCAAACCTCCCGAGCTTTCGGCCACGCCCGGGCCGGACGTCGCCGGGGCCTTACCGGTTCGACCGATGGGCTCAGACGGCAGCGCGGCCTCGGCCGATCTGTCGGCTGCGGCGGTGGCGACGCCGGCCCCGACGGGCGACGCCGATCCCGAGATGGCCGTCGATGAGTTGGAGGTTCTGGACGGCAAGGACGGTCCTTCGGCCATCATCGAGACCGCGGTCGATGCCGCCTCGGTCGAATCGCAGGAGACCCCGCGGCCGATCTCGACCACCCGGCCGCCCCCGCCACCCATTCCTGGAAGCTATCTGAAGACGCCCGGTCCAGAGCCGCAGTCCACACCTGCCCCCGCGATTGAAGACGAGCGCCCCCTGCCGCTTCCGACTTTGCCGACTTTGCCGGAGGCTCTGTCGCTCCGGCCCAGGCGCCCGAAGCGCTCCAAGCCCTGGTTCGAAGAGGTCTTCGACGAGGACTACCTGCGCACGCTACCGTTCATGCGCGCCGATCAGACGCTCCGCGAGGTCGAGTTCATCTCGAACGCGCTGGAGACCCCGCCCGGCGCCGAGATCCTCGATGTGGGCTGCGGCTATGGGCGGCACGCGATCGAGCTGGTTCAGCGCGGTTACAACGTGACCGGTTTGGACCTCTCGCTGCCCCTGCTCATCCGGGCCGCAGACGAGGCGCAACGGCGGGCGCTGGCGGTCAACTTCGTCCACGCCGATATGCGCGAGATGTCGTTCGAAAACCAGTTTGCCGGCGCGTACTCGATGCTCACATCGTTCGGCTACTTCGACGAGGAGACAAATCTCCGGGTCGCCGAGCGAATCGGCCGCGCGCTCAAACCCGGCGGGCGCCTTCTCCTCGACGTGCTCAACCGCGATTACGTGGTGGCCGATCTGCCGGTGCGCGTCTGGTGGGAGGGAACGGGCTGCGTCGTGCTCGAAGAGGTGGACTTCAACTTCCACACCAGCCGCATCAACACCCATCGGTCGATCGTTTTCGAGGACGGCCGCCAGGTCGAGCAGGAGCTCTCGGTCCGGGCCTACAGCCTTCATGAAATCGGGCGGCTCTTGAGGCAAGCCGGCTTCCGTGTGATCGACGTCTCTGGCGGCCTGGCGACGCGGGGTCAGTTTTTTGGCGCTTCGTCTCGCAGCTTGTTGATTTTGGCGGAAAAGCGCGACGAAGAAGCCTGAGCGCGCATCCAAGCCGGGTGCTTAACGCGGCGCGCCGGATGGTCTGCGAAAAACCGGTTGCACGGCCATTGCGCCCGTGTCAGCGCGCCCCCATGTTCCCAGGCGGTACCGTGCAACCAAACCTCGCGAGCAAGCATCGAAGTCTACGAGGCGTGGCGCGGTTCAACCGGAATATTTAACCGACGAGAGTCGTATATCCCTGGGCGGTCCAGGGGTGTCTGGATCGCAACGCGGCTCGATGGAGATAACTAAGATGCACGTGCGAGAAGCCAAGGCGAGGACGAATCGTAAAGCGCGACCGATTGACGGTGGCCACAAGGCGAAAGCTGCCCGGGCGGCCGGCAAACAGCGCGCACCGCGGGACGTGAAGGCCAAGAGCTCGGTCAAGCCGATCCGGTCGACGATTCCCGCCAACGACACCCTTCCCGCGGAGCTGATGGATCTTCCTGGTCTTCCGGTCGACGAGCTGGCCGTGGAGGCCGTCTTGGGTGCGGCCCCCTCGGTCGAAATCGAAGCCGACGAGACCGACGAGGTCGCGGATATCCCAGTGGTTGCGGCCGAGGCCGATGCGGACGCCCAGGAAGATCAAGAAGAGCAGGAGGAGCAGGAAGAAGAAAGTGAGGCGCCTGCCGGGGCCACCGCCAAGCGCAAGCGGAGCGAGGATGAGCCCGCCAGCTTCCTGGCGATGTACTTCCGCGACATGGCGGAATTGGACGTCCTACGCCCCGAACAGGAGTTCGAGACCGCCCGCAATATCGAGGAGATGGAGCTGGGGCTCTGGCGGACGATCCTGGGCTTCGTGCCCGGGACCGATTGGGTGCTCGACGTCGTGGAGCGTGAGGTCGGCAAGCCGCTTGGCGAGGCCAAGATCCATCGGGCCGCAGCCGAGCGGGCGCGGGGCAAATCATCAATCCCCGCGCGCGGCCGGTTCGAGAAGACCGCGGGCGCTCTGGCCGCAAAGCTCCGCACGCTGGACATCGATCGGATCTTCCTCGAGGCGGCATTGGCCGAGATCCAGCGGGTTGGTCGCGCGGTGAAGGGACTGCCGTTCGAGGGGACGGTTCCGTTTTCCACCTCGACCAAGGCCTTTGCCGAGTACGTGAAGATCGTGGGGACCAAGGCGGTCCGCCTCAAGGCGGCCAAGAACGAGTTCGTCAAGGCGAACCTGCGCTTGGTGGTTTCGATCGCACGCCGGTTCAACCACGGGCGCCTGCCGCTGGCCGACCTCATCCAGGAGGGCAACATCGGCCTCATGAAGGCTGTCGAGCGCTACGACTATCGGCGCGGCTTCCGTTTCTCGACCTATGCGAGCTGGTGGATCCGGCACGCGATCAGCCGGGCACTGGCCGACAAAGGTCGCGCGGTGCGCCTGCCGGTGCACATGATCGACGCCTACCATCGGATCGCCAAGTCCCAGCGCGAGCTGCAGTCCAAGCTCGAACGGGTGCCGACCACGCAGGAGATCGCGGCGGCCACCGGGATCGAGGCCGAAAAGCTCGAGAAGATGAAGACCTTCCTCTCCGAGACGCCGGTGTCGCTCGATCGGCCAATCTCCGACGAGGACGGTCGGCGCCTCATCGACGTGCTGGTCGATCCGAACGAGGGTCCGGCGGTGCCGGAGCAGATGGCCTCGACCGAGACGCAGGGTGAGATGATGAAGTTTCTTTCGGCGCTCAAGCCGATCGAGGCGGACATCCTGCGCAAGCGCTTCGGTCTGGTGAACGACCGCGAGCGGACGCTCAAGGAGATCGGCGACGAGTACCGGCTCTCCCGCGAGCGGGTGCGTCAGCTCCAGGAACAGGCGCTCGGCAAGATGCGTCGGGCGATGGCCAAGCGCGAATCGGTTTGAGCGCCCAAGCGGTGGGCGCAGCGTCGGCGGATGGTCAATCCTTGACCGGTCCGTCGACGGGGGCTATGGTCGGCGCTTCCTTTCGCACGGAGGCGAACACGATGAAACGTGTCCTCGGTCTTGCCCTTTCCATGGTGGCGTTCGTAACGATCGCCGCTTGCACGCAGAGCGGTGGTCCACTCAAAGTCGAATCGGTCGAGCCCCCGCAGGGAACTACCGCGGGTGGTGAGGAGATCTCGATCCTCGGCGGAGGCTTCCAACCTGGCAAGACGCAGGCGGAGGTCAAGTTTGGCCGCAAGAAGTGCGAGAGCGTGCAGATCGCGTCGACCAGCAAGATCAAAGTGGTGACACCGGCCAACGAAAAAGGACCCATCGACGTCACCGTGATGTTCGACGACGGGAGCACCTTCAAGATCCCCAACGCGTTCCGCTACGTCGAGCCGGCCGAGGGGGGCAACACCCGACAGGCGTTCTTCGGCGGACAAAAGAGCGCTGCCGGCGCCAAGATCGAAATCGAGAAGAAGTAACCTTCGACCGGGGCCCGCGCTGCGGTCCTCGGTATTTTCTCGGCTCTTTTCCCGTGACGAGCGGGCCCCGAGCCAGAGAGGCCGAGCGCCTACCGGAACTCGAGCCGGAAGAGCTGTTGGCCCATCAGCATGAAGGAGCCCGTGGCGACCGTGCGTTCCTGCCGAAGGCGCAGGAAGGTTCCGTTCGACGAGCCCAGATCGCTCAGGAAGACGCGATCGTCGTGCAGCGAGATCCGGGTGTGCGTGCCGGAGACGTAGCCGTCCTCCGGGAACAAGATGTCGCCTCGCTCGCGGCCGAGCACGATGGACTCGCCGAAAAGCGGAAAAGCCGAGCCGTCGACGTCGCGACCCACGATGACCGAGAGCCGTCCCCAGAAGCCGGGATTGGGCGTCCCCATCACCTCGGTGCCGTCCTCGAGCGGCTGCGGCGGCGAGATCACCTCGAAGCGCAGTAGCTCTTGGCCGATCCGGAAGATGTCGCCAGATTCGAGCGGTTCCTCCTCGCCGATCTTGAGGAAGATCCCGTTGAGACTCTGCAGGTCGCGAATATTGACGCCGTTCGGCCCCAGCGAAAGCTCCGCGTGCCGCGGCGAAAGGTAGGCATCGGCGTCGAAGAGCGGGCCCTGCCCGCGGCCGATGAGGTTCTCACCGTCGTGCAACGGGTGCGCGCCACCCTCGGTGCCGTCGGGTCGAATCAGGATCAGGCGGCCGCGCGGAATGGCGACCGGCGCAGGCGCTGCGGAGCCGGCCATGAACATCGTGCGCGGCGGGCCGCCCACGGCCGGCGAGGCGCCCGAGGGCTGCTTGGCAATCCGGGTGCCACAGCCGCCGCAGAACGCGAATCCGATCTGGACCATCTTGCCGCAGGTCGGACAGGGGATCTCGCCGGCGGATGCCGGGGCAGCGCCACCGGTGACGCGCAGCGGGCCTGGGGTGCCGCCCAGCGCACCGACTGCGCTGGCGCCTCCCGACGTGGAGCGGGTCCCCGCGGAGGGTCCGGCCAGCGGGTTGGGCGGTAATTGGAAGGGGATGGGCGCCGGCATCTTGGGCGAGTCCCCCCAGGGGATGCCACCACGCGCCTTGGGCACCGCCGGCGACGAGGTCCGCAGCTCGCCGGCCATTGTCGCGGCCATCGGGGCGGGGGGAAGCACGGTCCGCGCGGTCTCCATCGAAGCGTCGCTGGATTCGACCGCGGGCGCCGGGGCTGGTTTCACGAGCTCGCTGCCACAGCCGAGGCAAAACTTATAGTGGTCCTGGTTTTCTTTGCCGCAGCGGTTACAGGTAATCAAAAGGGACCCCCGGTAAACCTATCGCAACTAGCACGACGCGCGCTCAGCGTCAATTCACACCGACGAGAATGTGTGTCGCGCGCCCCCACTTTCGAAACTAAGTCACCTCCACGCGCAGGAGCTGCTGCCCGAGGAAAACGTGGTCGCCGTGGTCGAGCGCCAGATCGTCGTTGATTCGCACGAAGGTCCCGTTCTTGGAGCCCAGATCGGTCAGCGTGATGAGACCTTCGGCATTCATGGTGATCTGGGCGTGGCGCCCCGAGATGAAAGGATCGTCGAGGAAGTTGACGTCGTTCCCCTCGCGGCCGATCGAGATGGTGTCGCTGCGCGAGCGGTAAATCATGCCGACCTCCCCCCCGCGGAGGCGCTGGATCAGCTTCATCTTCGAAGGTCGCTTGGGGCTGGCGTAAAAGTAGGTTCCCTCCGAATCGGGCTGCGGCCCCAGATCGGGCGGCGAGGGATCGATCTGCAGGAGCTGCTCGCCGATCAGGAAGAGCGCCCCCGGCGCCAGGCTCACCGGCGCCTTGATGCGGATGAAGACGCCATTGACCGAGCCTTCGTCGACCACGTGCAGCTTGCCGTCGCGATAGACGAAGTTGGCATGGCGCGGCGAGAGCAGCGGATCTTCGGGGAACATGATGGCCCCTTCGTTCCGGCCCGCCAGATGCTCGGTGGCGTTGAGCAGGTAGGTCACGCCGTCGACGCCCTCGCCCTTGATGACGGTCAGCTTGGCGCGGCCGGGAGGCTGCTGGCTGGCGCCGAAGAACATGGTCTTGGCGGGGGCGGAAGGGGCGTCGATCTTGTTGCCGCAGCTACCGCAGAAACGGTTGTCGGCCGGAACTTCGGCGCCGCAGGTAGGACAGAGCTTGCCGGACATGTTCGTCTTGACCTCCGCCTGGCGTCGTCGGCCCGGCCCGAGCATTGTCGGCCGTGGGGCCGGCAAGTCAAGCGGGCGGGCCGCTTTTCCGCGGCCTTCCCGCGCCCTTGTCCCGTGCTCTTGTCCCACGCTCTTGTCCCACGCTCTTGTCCCACGCTCTCATCCCGCGCTCTCATGGACCGTCGATCGTGACCCGTCCGCGATTCGCCGCCGCGGGTGTGTGCGGGCACCCGTATCCGGAACTTTGGTTTCGATCAGCGATGTTGGTCCGGCCGGGCCAGAGACTCGCGCGCGGCCTGCCGGACGACCGGATGCCGATCGGCCACCGCGCGATCTAGATAAGGGCGCCCGGGTGGTCCCAGCTCCGCCAGAACTTCGACCGCCGCCAACCGCCGCCGCCAAGGTGCGGCCGCCACATCCTCAGACAGCAGGGGCCCGACTGCCGCGGCGACGGCCATCGCCATCGACGGTCGCGACCGCCGAAGCTGTCGGGCGGCGACGACGGCCGCCTCTGCGAGGGGGGGCGATCCGTCTGCCGCAGCATCGGCCACGCGAGCGGGCGTGGCGCGGGCGTCGCCGAGCTTGGCCAGCACCCGCAAGGCCGCCGCACGGACTTCCCGATCCGGATCGTCGAGCAGGATGGCGATCCGATCGGCCAGCGGCACCGCGACCGCGCGCAGCGCGGAAGCCAGATCGGCAGAAGGCTGAGCTTCGGTTTGGGGCTCGAGCGCGCCCAGTCCAGGACCATCCTGGCGGCTGTCGAGCGCAGCCAAGGCGTCTCGGCGCAGCGCGCCACCGCCGGTCAACGCTTCGCTCAAGATATCCACCAGCGCGCGGGTATGGGCGCGCCAGAGCGGGGCTAAATCTCCGCGGGCGGGAAACTCGGCGAGGCCCGCCAACAGGTCGGTCGGATCGAGCCCCTCGCCGACGAACCTGGCTTCGTCGGGAAGCGGTTCGGCTGCCAGCCAGACGCCGAGCGCAGCGAGCGGTCCCTCGGCGTCGGGCAGCGCGAATTTGCGGGGCAACAGCGCACGGGCCAGCAGCGCCGGCAGCGCGCGCGGCTCGCCGGTCCTCGCCAGCGCCAAGGCGACCGCACGCGACAGCTCCGCGTCGCCGGCGTCCAGCAGATCGAGCAAGGCCGGGGTGGCCGCCGTTCGGCCCGGCTGACCCAGCGCGAAGGCCGCCGCGCGCCGAACGATCGGCGGACGCGCCGGATCGACCGCGAGGCGAACCAGCCACGCCACCGTCGGACCGTCGGACGCCCGACGACCGAGACCCAGGCAGGCCGCCGCCTGAATCTCGGGTACCCGCTCCGTGAGCGCCCGCTTCAGGATCGCGGACGCGCGCGGGTCCGCGATCC
>Ga0075522_10003000_pt1 | contig 12385 bp, 9 predicted proteins | sample NGEPerA_FD_74796 | JGI IMG/M metagenome (GOLD analysis project Ga0075522, IMG submission 74796) | Arctic peat soil microbial communities from the Barrow Environmental Observatory site, Barrow, Alaska, USA - NGEE PermafrostL2-A | ecosystem: Environmental > Terrestrial > Soil > Wetlands > Peat ... | reverse complement strand
GGTCGAAGGCACCGGCGATCATGGCTGCGAGTATATGACCGGCGGCGTGGTGGTGGTGCTGGGCGAAACCGGGCGCAATTTCGGCGCCGGCATGTCGGGCGGCATCGCCTATGTCTACGATCCGGATAAGCGCTTCCCGCCGCTCGCCAACACCGCGATGACCGATCTCGAAGCGGTGACGGCGGCGGGCGACGGCGCGCATGATGACGATCGCGACCGGCCGCGCCAGCGCGCGGCGAGTGTCGACGATAATGGCATGGGCGATCCGCTGCGCTTCGACGCCGAGCGCCTGCGCATCCTGGTCGAGCGGCATCATCTCTACACCGGCAGCGCCCGCGCGCGCGAATTGCTGGACGATTGGGACGCGGCGGTGACGCGCTTCGTCAAGATCGTGCCCAAGGATTACCGCCGCGCGCTGGGCGAGATGCGCGCCGACCGCGACGCCGCCAAGGCCACCGCGGCCGAGTGAAAAGAAAAATCTTGAACCGCCAAGACGCCAAGACGCCAAGTTCTGTCTTAGAGATGCTGCTGAAAAACAATTTCACCTTACCGGCGAAAGCCGGTATCCACGGCGCGGCTGGGCTCCGGCCTTCGCCGAAAATGCCACCCGTTCTTGGCGTCTTGGCGTCTTGGCGGTTCAATTCTTTTATCTTCGAGCGGGATGCGTCACATGGGTAAGCCCACCGGCTTTCTCGAATTCGAACGGCGCGACCGTGGCTATGAGAAGGCCGAGGCGCGCACCAGGCATTGGCGTGAATTCGTCAAGCCCCTGCCCGCGCCCGAGCTGACGCAGCAGGCCGGCCGCTGCATGGATTGCGGCATCCCGTTCTGTCATCAGGGCTGCCCGGTCAACAATCTCATTCCGGACTGGAACAATCTGGTCTATCGCGACCAGTGGCAGCAGGCATCGACCGCGCTGCATTCGACCAATAATTTTCCCGAATTCACCGGCCGCATCTGCCCGGCGCCGTGCGAGACGTCGTGCACGCTGAACATCGACGACAATCCGGTCACCATCAAGACCATCGAATGCGCCATCGTCGATCGCGCCTGGGAAGAGGGCTGGCTGAAGCCGCTGGTGCCGGCGCATCGCACCGGCAAGCGCGTGGCGGTGGTCGGCTCCGGCCCGGCCGGCATGGCCTGCGCCCAGCAATTGGCCCGCGTCGGCCATGCGGTGACGCTGTTCGAGAAGTCGGACCGCATCGGCGGGCTGCTGCGCTATGGCATTCCCGACTTCAAGATGGAGAAGCACCTCATCGACCGGCGCATGGCGCAGATGGCGGCGGAGGGGGTCGAGTTCCGCGCCGGTGTGCATGTCGGCGTCGATGTCGGCATCGCCGAGCTGATGGGTGACTACGACGCCATCGCCATGACCGGCGGCGCCGAGTGGGCGCGCGATCTCGAAATCCCCGGCCGCGAGCTCGACGGCATCCACTATGCGATGGACTTCTTGCCGCAACAGAACAAGCGCAATGCCGGCGACGCCGAGAGTATCGCGGCGCCGCGCGGCGCCATTTCCGCCGCCGGCAAGCATGTCGTGGTAATCGGCGGCGGCGACACCGGGTCGGACTGCATCGGCACCTCGACGCGCCAAGGCGCGGCGTCGATCACGCAGCTCGAAATCTTGCCGCAACCGCCGGAGCACGAGAACAAGGCGCTGACCTGGCCCGACTGGCCGTTGAAGCTGCGCACCTCGTCGTCACAGGAGGAAGGCGTCGATCGCGATTGGGCCGTCGTGACAAATCGTGTCATCGGCGAGAATGGCCGGATCCGCGCGCTGGAATGCGTGCGCGTCGAATGGGCGCGCGACACCAACGGACGCATGCAAATGGTGGCGGTCCCGGGCGGCACGTTCGAGCTCAAGGCCGATCTCGTCCTGCTGGCGATGGGTTTCCTCGGCCCGGTGCGGCCCGGCATGATCGAACAGGCCGGCGTGGCGCTGGACCCGCGCGGCAACGTCCAGGCCAACACCCGCGACTATCGCAGCTCGGTTGAAAAAATATTCGCGGCGGGCGACATGCGGCGCGGCCAGTCGCTGGTGGTATGGGCAATCCGCGAAGGCCGGCAATGCGCCCGCGCCATCGATGAATATTTGATGGGGAAGAGTTCCCTGCCCCGGTGACCTGTTTACGCCATGTCCTCATGCTGAGGAGCACGCAAAGCGGGCGTCTCGAAGCACAAGAAAAAAAATCACCTTACCGGCGCAGGCCGGTATCCATGGTGCAACGGCACGATGGATACCGGCGTTCGCCGGTAAGGGAAAAATTGTTTTCAATTTTGGCGCCGCCTCAATCGCCAAAAAAACGGGCGGGGAAATTCCCCGCCCGTTCCGCGTCACGTCAACGCGCGATCAGGTCGAGAGTTGATCCGCGATCGGCAGATTGCGAATCCGCTTGCCGGTCGCGGCGAAGATCGCGTTACACAGCGCCGGCGCGAACGGCGGCACCGCCGGTTCGCCGACTCCGCTCGACGGCACGCTGAGATCGGCCGGGACGATATGAACATGCGTCACGGCCGGCGTCTCGTCGATGCGTACCATCTTGTAGTCGTGGAAGTTGCTTTGCTCGACGCGGCCATTCTTGAAGCTGATCTCGCCATATTTGGCGAGGCTCATGCCGAACACGGCGGCGCCTTCCATTTGCGAGCGGACGCGGTCGGGGTTGGCGATATACCCGGCATCGATCGCGGTATCGACGCGCGGCACCGTCAGATTGCCCTTGGCATCCACCGCCACTTCGACAACGGTGGCGATATAGCTGAGGAAGCTGCGATGCACCGCGAGGCCAAGACCATGGCCCGCCGGCATCGTGCGTCCCCAACCGGCCTCCTTGGTGGCGATCTCGACCACCCGGCGCAACCGCGCCGTATCGATGGGATAGGTCTCCCACGGATCGCCATAGTTCCAATAATCCTTCACGTTGACCGATTTGCGCGGATCGACGATGCGATCCTTGCCAATCAGCGTCAGTAAAAACTCCCTGTGGTCCTTGCCGGCGGCATGCGCCATCTCGGCCACGAAGGATTGGATCGCGAAGGCATGCGGAATGTTGGACACGGACCGATACCAGCCGATGCGCGTATGCGATTCGGCCGCCGGGTTTTCCATCCGCATGTTGGGGATGTCGAACGGATTGTCGATCAGCCCCATGCCGAGTTCGACCGGGAACTCGTGAGTCTGTCCCGGCGCGAAGGTCGAGAGGATGGTCGGGGCCACGCTGCGATGACGCCACGCCGTGACCTTGCCGGCGGCGTCCATGCCGGCATCGATGCGTTCGACCGAGACGGTGTGATAGAAGCCGTGCTGGATATCGTCCTCGCGCGTCCAGACGACCTTGACCGGCGCGCCCACCGCCTTGGACAGGATGGCCGCTTCCTGCGCGAAATCGCACTTCGATTTCCGCCCGAAGCCGCCGCCGAGCAGCGTGACATTCACCGTCACGTCCTCGACCTTCATCTTCATCTTGGCGGCGAGATCGTCGCGCGTGCCGCCCGGACTTTGAACCGGCGCCCAGACTTCGAGCTTGCCGTTGGCATAGTTCGCGGTCGCGGCCGGCGGCTCCATCGTCGCGTGCGCGAGATGCGGCAGATAATATTCCGCCGTCACGACCTTGGCGGCCGTGCCGAGCGCCTTGTCGGCATCGCCTTCGCTACGCACCGGCGTGCCGGACTTGGCCGCCGCCGCCGACATTTCCTTCCGGAAGGCGGCGGAATCATAGCTCTTATGCGGCCCGTCATCCCACACGGGCTTCAGCGCCTCGCGTCCCTTCATCGCGGCCCAGGTGTTTTTCGCGACGACCGCCACGCCTTCGAGCGGGGCGAATTTCGCCGGCATCGGGGTGCCGTCGATCTTGATCACCTTTTCGACGCCCGCGACCTTCATCGCCGCGGCTTCGTCATAGGAGACGAGCTTGCCGCCCAAGACGGGGGTGCGCGCCACCACGGCGAACTTCATGCCGGGGATGATCACGTCCTGGCCATAGGTCGCCTTGCCGACCGTGACGTTGTAGACATCGACCGTCGGGGTCGTGCCCTTGCCGATATAGCGGAACGCCGCCTCGGTCTTGAGCGTCAGCTTGTCGATGGCCGGCGTCGGCAGCGCCGCCGCGTCGGCCGCGAGTTCGCCATAGCCGAGCTTTTTGCCCGAGGCTTTATGAATCACTTCGTGATTCATCGCCTCGACCTCGCCGACCGGCACGTTCCACCGCTTGGCGGCGGCGGTCGCCAGCATCAGACGACAGGCGGCGCCGCATTGCCGCATCGGCTGAATGAAATGCCGCGTGCTGCGCGAGCCGTCCGTGTCCTGATTGCCATATTTCTTCTCGTCGCCGGGCGCCTGAACGACGCGGACGCGCGACCAGTCGGCCTCCATCTCGTCGGCCACCACCAGCGGCAATGTGGTCCGCGAGCCAGTGCCCATTTCCGCGCGATGCCCGGCGCCAGTCTCATAGGCGTAGGCGGCGCTCGGCAGCATGCGCACCGCCAGTACCAGACCACCCACGGCGGTTACGCCCTGGATGAAGCGGCGGCGGCTGACATTTTCGATTTCGAATTTGGGCTCGAATTTGGGCGTAGGGATCATTTTGGTCATGGTCATGCCCCCGTCGCCGCGGCTTTGATCGCGGCGGTGATGCGCTGATAGCAGCCGCAGCGACAGATGTTGCCCGCCATCGCCTCGGCGATCTGGGTCTCGCTGGGGTTCTTGTTGCTGTCGAGGAGAGCCGCGGCGTTCATGATCTGACCGGCCTGACAGTAGCCGCATTGCGGCACGCCGGCCTGGCGCCACGCCTTCTGGATCGGATGGTTGCCCTCGGCGTCCAGCCCTTCGATGGTGGTGATCTTGTGGCCTTGGATCTCGCTCATTTGCGTCTGGCAGGAGCGAACCGCCCCGCCATCGACATGCACCGTGCACGCCCCGCACAGCCCGACGCCGCAGCCGAATTTGGTACCCGGCATCGCCAGCTCGTCGCGCAAATACCATAGCAGCGGCATCGACGGATCGCCGTCGTAGCTTCGCTGCTGTCCATTGACCTGCAGACTGATCATCAAATCCTCCCGTTGATGGATAGGCGTGAAACTAAATCTCGAACGGTGAACTAGCGTAAGCTGAGTTGGGGGCCGACCTCCCCTTCGGCCCGAGATTGTCGCGCCCGCGACGGGCGCCCCCGTTATTTCCGACGCGATATAGCGCCGGCTTCTTCTTCTTTTGCGAGAGCATAGGACCGCTTCTTTCGAATTGACAAGGCGGGTTCGGAGGCCGATGCCGCCCCGCCCCTTCACGCTTTGGTGAAGGCATGACGGCCCGCGATCCGCGCGCTATAGTTCCCCGCGACGGGACCCGACGACGCAATCCGACAGGGGCGCGCGCAATAAATTCGGGCGAGGGGGACGCGACATGGCCACGCAAGACAATATCGTTGACGTATCCGACATCGTCGAAAAGCAGAAGCTGTCCGGCTTTCTCCTCGGTCTCGTCGTCATTTCGTGGATCATTACGTTTTTCGACGGCTTCGACATGATCTCGATCGGCTTCATCGCCCGGCCGATCATGACGCAGTTCAAGCTGACGCCCATCGAGATGGGCAATGTGTTCAGCATCGGCCTGGTCGGTACGCTGATCGGCGGCTTCGGCCTCGGCTGGATCGCGGATCGGGTCGGCCGGCGGCCCGCCGTGGTGTGGGCGACCTTTGCCTTCGGCGTGCTGACCATCCTCTTGGCGTTCGCCAACAGCTATAGCCATCTGCTGATCCTGCGGCTGATCGACGGCATCGCCATTGGCGGCATGCTGCCGGTGGCGTGGGCGCTCAATATCGAATACGCGCCGAAACGCTATCGCGCGACCATCGTCACCGTGATCATGATCGGCTATTCCTTCGGCGCCGCGGCGGGCGGTCCGGTGGCGAACTGGCTGCTGCCGATCTATGGCTGGCCGGCGGTCTTCATGTTCGGCGGCGTGCTGTCGATCGTGGCGTCGATCGCGCTGTTGTTCATGCTGCCGGAATCCGCTCGTTTTCTCGTAGTGCAGGATCAGAGAAAGGCGAAAATTGCATCGAGGGTTGCCGAATTGGGCTTGCCATTACTGGCCCAATTCCATCGCCGGCGCTCGGAAGTTATCCGTTATCGTCTGGTTAGACAGGTCGAGGCTCTCAAGCCGGACGTGGTCGTCGATAGTCAGACATTATTCGTAGTGGCGGATGAAGGCACCAAGACCAGCGATTTCAAGCCGTCCGTGCTGTTCCGGGGCGAGCTGAAATGGATCACGCCGATGCTGTGGGTCGCTTACATCTTCAGCTCGATGACGGCGTTCTTCCTCGCCAATTGGGGGCCGATCGTGGTCATGTCGCTGGGCTTCTCGCGCGAGGCGGCGAACTGGTCCGGCACCGCCAATTCGATCGGCGGCGCGCTGGGCGGCCTGCTGCTGATGCGCTTCACCGACAATCGCGGCGCCATCGCCATCACCATCATGCCGCTGGTGGCGATCCCGGTCCTGCTGTGGATCGGCTTCGGCGCCACCGCCAGCACGATGGTTCTGGGCCTCGCCTTGTTCTTCTATCTATCCTTCATTGCCACCCTGTTCCTGATCGGCGGGCATTTCGGCCTGCACAGCATCGCCGGCATTTTCTATCCCAGCGCCTATCGCGGCAACGGCGCCGGCTGGGCGACCTCAGTCGCGAAAATCGGCTCGATCGCGGGCCCATGGATCGGCGGCTATATCCTGCAGTCGAGCCTGCCGCGCAAGGAGATATTCGCGGTGATGGCGATCTGTCCGGCGGTGTTCGTGATCTGCATCTTCGTGGTCGGCACCATCCACAGCCGGATCATGCGGCGCGAGCACGTCTCGGCGGGCGAGGCGGCCAGCGACGCGTCAACGGCGTAACCGTCCGACGATCCCAGTCGGAAAGAAATAGACGATCAGGATGAATAAAATCCCGAGCCACAACAGCCAGCGATCGGAGTGAAACAGCGCCGGCAGGATCGGCACGTCCGCGACGGCATTCGACAGCGCGCCCATCGCCGGCTGAAGATAGTATTGCGCCATCACCATGATCGCCGCGCCGAGAATGGCGCCGTACATCGTGCCCATGCCGCCGATCACCACCATCAGCAGAATATCCACCATCAGCGAGAACGACAGGGTCGCGTCCGGCCCGGTATAGCGCAGCAGCAGCGCCATCATCGCGCCGGCGATCGCCGCCACCGCCGCCGAGATCGCCCCGGCCAGCGTGCGATACCATAACGTGCGAAAACCCAGCGCCTCGGCGCGAAATTCATTCTCGCGGATGGCCTGAAGCACACGCCCCATCGGCGAATTGACGGCTCTTAGCAGAAAAAGAAACAGCAATGATGCCAGAATCAATATCCCGTAATACGTCACCAAGGTGCCGTTGAAGCGCACACCAAGCACCCGTCCATCGACCAGATGAAACGCCGGCGTCAGCAGGGTCGGCACCTCGAAGGTCAGCCCATCCTCGCCCCCGGTCAGGTCGCGCAGCGAGGTCGCGAGGATCAGCGCGAAACTCGCCACCGCCAGCGTGATCATGGAAAAGAAGATCGCGCGCACCCGCAGACTCAACAGCCCGATCACCACCGCGATCGCCACAGACAGCGCCATGCCGGCCGCCGTGCCGAGCAATACCGCGCCCCACCCGACCCCCAGCCGAGTCAGCGCGATCGCCACGCCATAGGCGCCAATGCCGAAAAACATGGTATGCGCGAACGACACGATGCCGGTATAGCCGAGCAGCATGTCGTAGCTCGCCGCCAGCACGACGAAGATGCAGATGCGCTCGGCCACCGCCATCGACCGCGTGCCCGGAAAGACGAAGGGCGTCACCACCAGCAACAGCACGACCGCCGCCACCAGCACGGAAAGTATTTTGCCGCGCGGCGGATCGCCCGACAGAAGGTGCGTGGCTAGTCTCATCCTTTCGCCACCGGGAACAGGCCGCGCGGCCGCCACAGCAGCACCAGCACCATCAGCAGAATGTTGGAGCCGAGCGATACGGTCGGCGCCAGGAACCCGACATAGTTCGCGGTGAGGCCGACCAGCATCGCGCCCACCAGCGAGCCGCCGACCGAGCCCAGCCCGCCGATGATCAGGATGATGAACACCAGGATGGTCATGTCGCCGCCGATCTGCGGGGTGACCAATTCCTGATAGAGCGCCCAAGTCACGCCGCCGATCCCGGCCAGCGCCGTGCCGAGCACGAACACGCCGATGAACAGGCGGCGGATGCGATAGCCCAGCGCCTCGACCATTTCGCGATTCTCGACCCCGGCGCGGACCAGTAGTCCCACCCGGGTACGGTTCAGCATCAGATGCAGCGCGACGAACACGATCAGGCCGAGGGCCAGCGCGATCAGGCGATATTTCTCGATCGCCGCCGAGCCGAGCAGGATGCTGCCGCGAAATGCCGTCGGCTTGATCAGCGGGATGGCGTTCGGTCCCCACAGCACGACGAACAATTGCTGGGCGACGATCAGCCCGCCGACCGTCACGAGAACCTGCCGCAGCGGCGCGCCATAGACGCCGCGGATGATGATGCGCTCAAAGCCATAGCCGACCGCGCCGCTGACCGCCATCGCCACCACCACGGCGATGCCGAAGGCGGCGAGGTTAAGCGTCCAGGAATCGGCGCTAGTCCACCCCGCCAGCGGCCCCAGCACGCCGATCCCGACATAGGCGCCCAGCGTGATGAACGCACCATGGGCGAAATTCAGCACATCCATCAGGCCGAAGATCAGCGTCAGGCCCGCCGCCATCAGGAACAGCATCGCACCCATGGCAAGGCCGGCGACCGTCAGCACCACCCAATTTGACAACCCCATCACCGGCAGCGCCAGCAGCACGATCGCCGGCAACACCAGATGCGGCGCCACATCGTCCCAGCGATGCCTCACTGATGCACCGCCAGACTGAGGCCCAGCAGGCGGTGCTGCAGCGCCTCGTCCTTAGCGAGGTCGGCCATCGACCCGGTATGGACGATGCGGCCATCATCCATCACCGCGACCTCGTCGCCGACCGAGGCGGCCATGTGAAAATTCTGTTCGACCAGCAGGATCGTGGTCTCGCTCTCCTTGAGGCGCAGGATGGCGTCGATCAGCAACTGGATCACGGCCGGCGCCAGCCCCTTGGTCGGCTCATCCACCACCAGCAGCCGGCGCGGCTCGATGATGGCGCGGCCGATCGCCAGCATCTGCTTCTGGCCGCCGGACAGGACGCCGGCGGCCACCGCCCATTTCTCCTTCAACGCCGGGAACAGCGCGAACAGCCGGTCGAGCCGCTCGTCGGTGAACCCCGCGCGCCCGGTCGCCAGCAGCAGATTCTCGCGCACGGTGAGCTGGGAGAAGATGCCCATGGTCTCCGGCACATAGGCGATGCCGAGCCGCGCGATGTCGGGCGTGCCGAGCGCCTCGATGCGCCGGCCATCGAATTCGATGCTGCCCGCGCTCGCCCGCCACAGGCCCATGATGGTGCGAAGCGTGGTGGTCTTGCCGGCGCCGTTGCGGCCCAACAGCATCGTCACGCGGCCGCGCCGCACATCAAAATCGACGCCGTGCAGAATGTGATAGCGGCCGATGCGCGTCTCGACCCCGCGCAATTCCAATAGCGCGTCAGGCATGAATGTCCGCCGGGGCGATGCCGAGATAGGCTTCCCGCACGATCGGCGACGCGACCACTTCCGCCGGCGCGCCGTCGGCGACCAGCCGCCCCTGATGCAGCACGATGACGCGATCGGCGAGACGCCGCACCACCTCCATCTTGTGCTCGACCAGGAGGATGGTCTTGTCGCGCGTCTCGCGGATTTCCTCGATCAGATCGAGGATCACCGGCACTTCGTCGACGCTCATGCCGGCCGTCGGCTCGTCGAACATGAAGACCAGCGGCTCCAGCGCCAGCAGAATCGCGACCTCGAGCTTGCGCTGATCGCCATGGGGCAAGGAGGCCGCCGCCGCATCCGCGCGCACGGCGAGCTTGACGCGCTCCAGGCATGCCATCGCCTGGTCACGGAGGCGCCGGTGGCTGCTTGCCATGGAGAGAAAATCCAGCCCCGGCCCGAGCCGCGCCTGAAACGCCAGCCGGACATTCTCGAGCACGGTCAGGTTCGGAAAGAGATTGGTGAGCTGAAACGCCCGACCCAGCCCGAGCTGCGCGCGCGCCGGGGCCGACAGCGCGCCGATGTCGCGGCCCGCCAACATGACCGTGCCCGCGCTCGCCCGCAACTGGCCCGAGATCAGATTGAAATAGGTGGTCTTGCCCGCGCCGTTCGGCCCGACGATCGCGGTCAGCGTACCGCGCTCGAACGCGCAGCTCACACCATCGACCGCGACGTGCCCGCCGAAGCGGATGGTCAGGTCACGGGTTTCGAGGATGGCGGCATGCTGCATCACCATGGTGCGTCCTTCGAGACGGCCGCTTCGCGCCCTCCTCAGGATGAGGATCATGTGCGCGTCGCCTAAGAAATGTCCTCAGCCTGAGGAGCGGCCGAAGGCCGCGTCTCGAAGGCGGCACGGCATCGCTACCGCTTGTTCTGAATCGGCACGTTCATGTCGCTGATCTTGATCACCCGCGTCAATTCCGGGATCGCCCATTTGACGCTGGGGTCGACTTTGATCTTGAAGGCGAACATTTCTTGCAAGGCCTGGTGATCCTCCTTACGGAGCATCATCTCACCCTTCGGGGTCGGGAATTTCATGCCCTCCATCGCCGAAATCAGTGTCTCGGTGTCGGTCTTGCCCTTGGTGGCATTGAGCGCCGTCACCGCCGCCATCGCCGCCGCGAAGCCGCCGCAGGTGAAGAAATCGGGCGGCGATTTGTAAAGCTTCTCATGCTGCTCGACGAGCCAGTCGTTCACGGCGTTGTGGGAATCGCCGTAATAGTAATAGGTAGACCCCTCCATGCCGGGAAAATCCTTATAGAACACCAGCGCCGGCAGGATATTGCCGCCGGTGGAAATCGAAATGCCCTTGCGCGCGGGGTCCAGGGATTTAAGCTTGCCGAGCGGATTACCGGCGCCCGCCCAGATCACCCAAATGATCTTGCGCTCCGCCTTGACCTTGTCGAGCGCGTCGAAAATGCGCTGCGCCGGGGCGGTGAAGTCGGTGGTGGCCGGCGGCGCGTATTCCTCATAGACCAGCTTCGCGCCGGTGCCTTCGAGCGCCTTCTTGAAGGCCGCCACGCCGTCGCGGCCGAAGGCGTAATCCTGACCCAGCGTCGCGATCACCGTGCCGGGCTTGCCGATGGCGATGGCGTTGGAGATCGCGTCCTGCGACGAGTTGCGGCCGGTGCGGAAGATGTAGCGGTTCCATTTGTCGCCGGTGATCGAGTCCGCCACCGCCGGCTCGACGATCAGGATTTTCTTGTTCTCCTTCGCAACCGGCAGCATCGCCAGCGCCACCGCCGAGCTGGTGCCGCCGATGGCAAGATCGGCGCCGTCGTCATTATACGCCTCGGCCAGCAGGTTGCGGCCGACATCGGGCTTGGTTTGGCTGTCCTTGTAGATGATCTGGATCTTGCGCCCGGCCACCTCGTTGGTGCCTTTTGTCGCGTAATCCAGGCCGAGCTTGAAGCCGTTGATCATCTGCTCGGCATAGGCCTGCAGCGGGCCGGTCGAATCCTGGATGACCGCGATCTTGATCGGCTTGTCGGCTTGCGCGAAGGCCGGAGCGGCGAGACCCAGCGCCAGCGCCGCGACCGTAAGCGACATGTGAAATTTCATGGAACCCGCCCCATTTGTTTTGTTCTGGGGGCAGTTTCACCCGGCCTTTCGCTAGGCGCAAGAATTGTTACGCTGGCGGAAATCCGCTATAGGCTGGGGCTAAGGAGAACGTAATGGCGAACAGGTGGCTGCCCGATTCCTGGCGGGGCATGCCGATCAAGCAGGTGCCCGATTATCCCGATGCGGGCGCGCTGGCCGCGGTCGAGGAGAGTCTGCGCAACTATCCCCCATTGGTGTTCGCGGGCGAGGCACGGCGGCTGAAATCCGCGCTCGGCGCCGTCGCCGAGGGCAAGGCGTTCCTGCTGCAAGGCGGCGATTGCGCCGAGAGCTTCGCCGAGTTCCACCCCAACAATATCCGCGACACGTTCCGCGTGCTGCTGCAGATGGCGGTCGTGCTGACCTATGGCGCCGCCTGTCCGGTGGTGAAGGTCAGCCGCATGGCCGGCCAGTTCGCCAAGCCGCGCTCGGCCGATACCGAAACTCAGGGCGGCGTCACCCTGCCCGCCTATCGCGGCGACATCGTCAACGGCATGGATTTCGACGCGGCGACGCGCGCGCCCGATCCGCAACGCATGATCCGCGCCTTCAGCCAGGCGGCGGCGACGCTGAACCTGCTGCGCGCGTTCGCGCAAGGCGGTTACGCGGACCTTCACCGCGTCCATAGCTGG
>Ga0075522_10002999_pt1 | contig 12385 bp, 10 predicted proteins | sample NGEPerA_FD_74796 | JGI IMG/M metagenome (GOLD analysis project Ga0075522, IMG submission 74796) | Arctic peat soil microbial communities from the Barrow Environmental Observatory site, Barrow, Alaska, USA - NGEE PermafrostL2-A | ecosystem: Environmental > Terrestrial > Soil > Wetlands > Peat ... | reverse complement strand
CTCCCACCCTTTGCGCAAAGAACGCACAAAGGATGGGGCACCCGAAGTTGTGTTAACACTCAACTCGAAAATGCTGTAGAATCGCGTTCTCAAATTCCGCTGTGCATCCGGTAAGGTTTCAGCCGGGCCGATTCAGAGCTTGCTGGGCGATGAATCCTTCGGTGGTGCGGGCGCTGAGTCCTGGGCGGTCGGCGGACTTGCTGGTTCGGTTGTGGCCGGAGTTGCAGCAGGCGGCGGAGCAGCGGTCGGCGTGGCCGGAGGAATGGCAGCCGGCAGAGCCTGCGCCGTTGCTGCCTTCGAATCTGCCGCGCTGGCAGGCGTTACCGGCAGCGTGAGTGTCTGCACCGTAGCCGGATCATCGCGCAGCTTCAGATAGAGGATCCCGTTGGCCGGGTGGGGCACAGTCAGCTGGGTTCCCGTAAAATCCGCCGGAACCTCGGTGGAGTTTTCGAATTCCGTGGTGGCAGAGATTGAAGCGGCCAGAAACAGGTTGCTTCCGGTCAGCGTGCACGGCTTGGCCACCGCGCGCGGACAGCGCAGCTCCTTGAAGCCGGGGAGCCGCACCAGCGTTCCCAGCGGCAGCCAGTCGCCGGTAGCCCCATTTGCTGACAAAACGCGTACGCGGAGCGGCCCGAAGGCAGACGCGCCGAAGCGTGTAAGCGGCTCCACGCTTCCCATCGCGGTCTTTGCGTCCTCAAGCATCAGGCTGCCGTCGGCCAGAGACAGCACAGTATTGAAGCTGCTGTCGTCTGAGGCCACCTCGACCTTCTGGTTGCGGGGAAACTTAACTGGCACGGTGGACTTGAGAAAGAAGACCAGGCGTCCCTCGAGGGGCAAGTCGTCCGGGCTACCCAGTTGAACGGGGGAAGGCGCGACGGAGGCGTCTCCCTGAGTGCCCTTGCTGAGCAAGACAACCTGCGGCCGCGGCGGCTCTACGGTAACCGGCGCTTTGAGCAAACGGCCGTCCTTCAACTCCACGCTCGCAAAGTATTGTTTTCCTGGCTGCAGGCGAGCCGTGGAAGCTGTCGCTTTCATCAGGAGCTGGTCGTGGTCCTCAACCCGGCTGAGAGTGGAGGGCGTGAACGAAATGTCATCGAGGTCAGCCTTTGCCACCTCGTCCAGACGGGTGCCTTTTAGCTGCGCGCCCAGATCGCCGGCGCTCAGCGTGAGACGATCCAGAGAGGCTGCGTCGGCAAAAGCCGTCATGGCAATTGTTTCCGGCTTCTCGACACCGAATTGATAGATGGACACGGTAACCGGCCCTGGAGCGGCCTCCTTCATGGGTACTGACACATCCAGCGCCCCCGGCTTTGGTGACTTCCAGATCAGCTTTTTCGGTATTCCGGTGCCGGCCTGTTCCTCGACTCTGTCGACGCAAAGCGTACCCTGTCCTTCAAAATGCAGGGTGTCTTCACGGCCCACCACCAGCGCGGACTGGTCCGCTGTGGCCAGCGTCCAGCCGCCCGGCTGAGACGAAAGAAGGTGGAACTGCGGGCCATTCCAGTTGTCAAAGCCCCACTTGCCGCGGATGACGCCAGTCAGCTCGCCGGGGGGCAGCGGAGGGGCTGGTTGCTTGAGGACGAGGCCGCCTTTTGAGGGGTCGGCCAGTACCGGCAAATCGATTGGCCCGGTTGCGGGAGAACTCTTTGAGCCGGTCCTGGCATCGATATGCAAGGTGAGATCGTGAGCCAACTGGGAGGAAAAAATCATCGGCGCACCTTCGGCGGGCAGCACAAGGCCGGGCTTCTGAGCGCAAAAGCTATCCGCAGGAACGACAGGGTGAAGTGGCTCCGGTTTGGCCGGACCGAGAGGCGGCAGACCGACCACCACCACCGACTTGGGATTGCGGAATGAGGGCGGCATGTTCAGCCGCAGGTTGAGCGTTTCGTCAGACGGCAATGCCAGCGCAGGAATGTACTGAAAATGCGCCGTGTGCAGCGAGGAGAGGATCTTCGCAGTGTCCACGATTGCGCCGATATAAGGACTGTAGGCGCCTCCACCGGCCATGCTCGAATAGCTGATCTGGTTCATCAGGTCTGTCGTGCTTCCGCTGGTCAGTTGCGCCACCAGCGATTGCGCATTGGAGTCGTCCAGCACCAACCCCGCCGAATTCAGCGACAGGCAGGAGACCTGCTGGTCAGGGGGCCTTTCGAAGCAATCCTGGTTGATCTTGATTCCCAGGCTGCGAGCAGCCATCTCAGCGTGTTCTTTCAGTGACTTGGGGTCGGTCTGGGATGTGACCTTGACCTGCGCCAGGAAGGATTCCACCCTCATCCTGTCCCAACTGGCGGCCTGCAGGTCCTGGGCGGCGCGGATGAAGGTACCGGGCCGGTCGTGCACCGCTTTTCGCAGAGTATTGAAGTCGCCGCCGGTCTCCGGAGCCAGAAAAATCAGGGCCTGCTGCGCTTCGGAGGGAACGTTGACAAACACACCCTCCTCCCGCGCCTCGCGGGTCCAAGTCTCGACCCGGGTGAACCACTCCGGAGGGGGCGGATTGGTGGCACCGCGCAGGAAGGCGACAACCAGCACAAAGTGTGTGGACTGGCTTTCAGGCAGGTCAGGATGAATCCAGAGCCGGTCGCCCGGCAGCAGATTTGGGGTCTCTGAGATCGGCAGAGTGACGCTGCCACGCTTGACGTGAACATCGACTTTGGGTCCGGCGAGGTCGAATGCCTGGGCCAAGGCGCGCGGTCCGGTTGAAGCCAGGCAGCCGAGCAACAGCAACAGAAAACAACGGCGCATAACTTCCATTGTACGAACTCTGGCGTCGCAGGTGTATGCGGGGAGGGCGCGACTTTTTGCCGGGACTGGAGCTCGAAGCGCATAACTGTATGATTTTGCAGTGCGCTTGGATGAGAATTCGGGTACACTGTCCCATGTAAAGCTTTGAACTTTAATGAGGGCCCGGCAATTTTTAACAGGCCCTAAAGTATTTCTCGAACCTATGTGAAGTAAAAAAGAAAGCTGAAAAATGGCTTTTGTCAGGTAAAGGCCTTATGCAGAACTAGTCCCGTCCACATTGATTTCGAGAAATGCAATGGCCATTTTCGCTGGACGGATATTTTCATAAGTCCGCAGAACCATTCATCACACGCATAGAGACTCACCCAAGCCAGGGCAGGCGTGACCAGCACTACGGTGGACTGAACAGCGCTGAGTTGGACGCAATTGTTACAGGTTTAGAAAGAAGACTGTTGTCTTTCGCGCACTGGGGCGCGACACAGCTCCATTTTATTGGGCCGCCAAACGGCAGGACGGAGCAGCCGCCGGTTTCTGGGGCGGGAGACGCACATACGGAGAGAAGAGATGAAATCGACGAAAGCTGCAGCCAGCAGCATAGATGGCGCCAACTTGAGCATTCCCGCTGCGGAAGAAATTATTGAAGAAGCTTTGAACGAGCTTGCATTTTCGCAAGACCCCGGCCTGGTGCGTGCGCTGCGCTTTCTTGCACCTCCCGGATATCAGGCAATTGTTGAGCTATGCAGCGAGAGCGGGCGCAGCAAACGGCGCAATGCCTCCGCGGATACCTGGTCGCCTGAAGATGACGAGGTGCGCATCTACTTTGAGCGCACTGACGACAGTGAACCTTCTCCTCGCGCAGCGCGTTCGCCGCGGACGTTTACCGTCCACGTTCCCGAGGAGGAAGACGATACCCAGGAGGCAGTGCTTCCTGCCGATATGGATGCGCGCGTGAAGGAACTGAGCGCGGCGCTGGCCGAGGCTGAGCGCGGCGGTCACGCTTTCATCGCGCTCAAATGGTTTCGCGATTCCTTTCTGCCGCGCAAAACCTACCGCTGGAATCAGCATCCCGAGACACGTCAGATGGTGCTCGCCGAAGCCATTCAGCGCGGCGTGGTGATGACCAGCAAGATAGCCAATCCCAAGACACCGGCTTACCCCACCACGACCATTCGCCTGAATCGTGCAGAAGCCGGCATTCCCGAGGAAGCACAGCGCTTCCATCCCGTTGCCATGCAGGGCGAGCCGCTCGCCGAGACCATGGAAGAAGAACGGGGTGAGTTGTGAGCTTCTACTTTCTTGAGGCCACAGCTTTCATCAAGCTGTTTGTGCAGGAGCCGGGAACGGATGCGCTGATCGGCCTCATGGAGGCGGCGGAGGATAATCGCAAGCTGATTTCTGCATCGACACCGTTGGAGGTTTACGCCGCCCTTCGGCGCCGCGAGCGGGCCGGCGATATCACTCCGGAAGATGCCACGTCGGCGCTCGCGGTTCTGCGCATGGAATCGGCGCGGATGGTCCAGCAGCCGCTGAACCCGGGCGTGCTTGAATCCGCGCGCGAGCTTCTGGACCGTACCACCCTGCGCTGGACCGACGCCCTGCAACTGGGCGCTGCGTTGGCGGCTCGCGAAATGTTTCAGGGCACCGAGATCATGTTTGTGTCGGCTTCTGCCAGGTTGCTTGAAGCGGCCGCGAGCGAAGGGTTCAAGGTGCTGGACCCCGGCAAGGAAGCTGTCGAAGCGGTCAAGGAAGCAGAGTAAAGCGCGGCGCCCCTGTTCGAATTCAAAAAAGAGCATAACGATCCAGGAAATGCCGTAAGCTTCCCAATGTAAGGAGAAGAGACGCGCATGAACCGCAGAACCTTTCTTCAAGCCTCCGCTGCAACGGCGATTTCAGTTTCGATTCCGTCCTCGCATGCCGCTATCGCGCTTCTTTCGGGCCAAACGTCGCAGGGTGCTGGGCCCGGATGGTGGATGACTGAACCCATTCGCTGGCTGCAGACCAATCTTCGCGAAACCGATGCCGCACTCGCCCCAAAACAATTCATTGCGGACGTAGCGAATTTCAACGCCAATGTTCTCATGATGTCGGCGGGTGGAATTACCTCGCATTATCCGAGCAGTGTGCAGTTTGAATACGTCAGCTCGTACCTTCCCAAGGGCCAGGACACATTTGGCGAGGTAGTTCGCGAGGCGCATGCCCACAAGATCCGCGTGGTGAGCCGCTGGGATTTCAGCAAGGCCCACAAGGACGTTTACGATGCCCATCCGGAATGGTTTTTCAAGCGGGCGGATGGCCAGCCGGCAATCTACAACGGGCTCTACCAGGCCTGCATCAACGGCGGATGGTACAAGCAGAAGTCGCTCGAAATTCTCGGCGAAGCTCTGGACCGATACGATGTCGATGGCTGCTTCTTTAACGCCTTCAGCAATCCTGCGGCGGATTACAGCGGGAATCCCCTGGGTCTTTGCCACTGCGACAACTGCGAGCGTCTCTATCGCGCGCGCTTCGGCCGCGATGTGCCGATGTCCCCGACGACGACTATCACGTTTTTCTGCACGACGCCGGCGTGACTGTTTCCGTTGCCATCCGCGCGCTGGTAAAGAGCAAGCGTCCCGGCTGCGCGGTGCTCGGCATGGCGCCCGAGATTTCAGATATCGCTTACGGTGAAGCGAACACGGCGGTCCGGCGCCCATTGCCGCTGTGGCCTTACTCGGCCAGCGACAACACCAATCAGTGGAAGAACAGCTACCCAGACAAGGGCGTCGTCTGCCAGGGAATGTCGTTTATCGACTACCCGTGGAGATTTGCGACCGTTCCGCAGGCGGAGATTCGCACGCGCATCTGGCAGGACGTCGCTAATGGTGGAGCGGCCGCATTCAACGTGCACGGAACCCTCGCCGAGCAACAGGACAGGGCTGCGATCGAAGTTGCGATTCCAGCTTACGCATGGCTCAAAGAACACGAACAGTACTTTGCCGGACAAACGAGCGAAGCGCGCGTCTTGCTTCTAGCTCCAAGAGGCGTTGGCGTTGGCTTTCGCATTGCACAGGATTCGTATCGAGGCTTCTTCCGCTTGCTGACCGAGCTGCACATTCCGTTTGCGGCGGTCGAGAATCTTGACTGGCTAGGGAAACGTGACGCGGATCTTGTGATCTCGCCGGGACAAACGCCAAAGGCTCTCGAAGAATATGTGCAAGGCGGGGGACGGCTCATCATCGCCAGCGCTGCCGCACCGGAGTTTGAAGTTGCGCCGACGGTGAAGTTATGGAAAGACCCAGACGGCGCCTACTTTCGCATTCGCAACAAAGCACTGTTCCCATCGTTGAAAGATACGGATGTCGTCTTCATGTACGGAGATTATCTGCAGGTGAAGGCAGAGGCCGACAGTGCCATCACGTTCATCCCGCCTTCGATGTATGGCCCACCGGAATTCGTGCATATCGACTGGAAAGATACCAGTGATCCGGGTCTGGTGATGAAGAGCATCGGAAGCGGAGGGGTCGCGTGGCTGACCTGGGATCTCGGTGGCCTCTATTACAGGCACAGCTCCGAAGCCCACTCAAAGCTCATGAGCGACCTGATCGACAGTATGCTTCCCAACGGACGCCAGCTCACGACCAACGCGCATCCCCTCGTCGAGATCACGCTGATGCGGCAGAACGATCGGCATCTGCTGCAACTGGTTAATCTCTCTGGACATTCCGATACTGCGTACTTCGATCCCATTCGCATGACCGGCATCCGCATCGGTGTAAAAGGAAGCTTCCGTTCAGCCCATGCAGTAAGGTCCGGCGAAACAATGGCTGTCGCAAACGGCACGGGGTACTCCCGATTCGAGCTTGCCGCGTTAGACGAATGCGAACTCATCGAGCTGGGATGAGCTGCACAAAACAAAAAGGAAGCCGTCAGAGTTGACGGCTTCCTTTCTTGGAATCAGATTTGAATCCGGCACGCGAGCCCGGGTCGGAACGCAGCTGCGGCTACTTCTTCCCCACAACCACGATCATGAAAGTATCCGGTTTTGCCTTCGGGCGCTGTGAAGCTGCTCCCGGCGCAGGCGCCTCAAACTCCGCTGTCGGCAGATAGAGCGAATTCGTGGAGTCTTCAACGCCCATGGTCCGCGCTCCGTTGGGCGTCTTGACTACCTGCTCCACTTCATACTTCCCTGCCTTCTCGCTGACCACGGTCAACGTGCCGTCGCCGCAACTCGCAAAGGCATGGCCGTCGTGGAACTTGGTTGCATCCACGCCCGCGCCGATGGGCAGGTCGGCCAGTACCTTGCCGTCTTCCGCACTCATTACGATCAGCTTCTGAGGATTGCGGCAGCCGATGAACAAGCGGTGCGTCTTCCTGTCAATTGCCATCCCCACAGGTCGGCCGCCGGGTGCAACGGGCCAGCGCGCAATCACCTTCCGCGTCTTCAGGTCCACCACCGCTACCAGGCTCTTGTCTTCCAGGTTGACGTAGGCCTTGCCCATTCCATCGACGGCCAGAAACTCGGGCGCGCCACCCAGCGCGATCGGCGGATCGATCTTGCCCTTCACCGGATCGACACTTGGCTTGAAGGTCATCAGCGCGTTACCGTCGCCGGAAACAGTCAGAACCAGATCCTGCGACTTGTCATAGATAATGCCGTCCGCATCGGGCATCGCTGCCAGCGTTCCCAACACGGCGTAAGTCTTAAGGTCGAAGACCACAATGGCGCCGGTTCCACCGCCGTCGGAGATGAACCCGCGCCCCAGCTCCGGAACAATTGCCGTGCCATGCGACCGCTTCTGCCCCGGAATATCGCCCAGAGTCTTTCCCGTGACGGAGTCGATCACCATGGTGTGAGTGCTTCGCGTGACGAACAGTCTGTGCGACTGTTGATCGACAGTCACATAGTCCCACGCACCTTCTCCACCGATATGCATCGTCTTCGTCACATCCCACTGCGTCTGCGCTAAAGCCGGCAGGCAACCGGCAAGCGCAAGCGCCGCCGTCATCGACATCACAACCATCCGCATGTTTCTCATATGTATTTCTCCCAAATCCGATTCAATGTTTCAGAGAACAATCCAGACCCATTGAATCGACAGCGTTGACGATACCATATGCGTGAACTGCCATTCCTGAAGATTTCCTTAATTCTCTCAGCGCAAATCCTTCGCTTGCGCGGCAGCATTTAAGCAGGCGTAGACTGGGCCTACAGGACGGCAGAGCTCTAAGAAACAAGGAAACGCATCGCCAAGGGCGTGGGACCCGCTCCTGTGAAAGGCAATCATGTTGTCCAGGCTTCTTTCGATCTTTGCTTCGATCCTTCTGTTTCCACTCCTGCCGTCCGGCCTCGCTGCTGCGCAAACAGTTGGTCCAACTTCACCGCTGAGCTCTCCAGCCGGCCGCTGGAAGACCATCGATGACGAGACCGGCAAGGTAAAGTCGATCGTCGCTATCCGCGAAGAGAACGGCAGGCTTTACGGCAAAATCGAGAAAGTCCTCGATTCCGATCAGCCCGGTCCAAATCCCCTTTGCCTCAAATGTGAGGGCGATCTGAAGAACAAGCCTGAGAATGGCCTGCAGATCATGTGGGATCTGAAGAAAGATGGCAATGAGTGGTCCGGCGGCCAAATCCTCGACCCGCATAACGGCAAAGTCTATCGCTGCTATATTTCGCTCGAAGACGGCGGCAAGAAGCTGAAGGTGCATGGCTACATCGGCTTTGCTCTGCTGGGCCGCACAGAGTATTGGGTACGCATGGAGTAGGAGGTAGTTTGCCTTCCCAAGCGTGGAAGTAGCATTGCGTTAAGAGATACTCTTCTCAACTCTGCCCGAATATAGTTGAGCAACGATGGATGCTGGAGGTCACGGGAGGGTATGTGCCGAGATTTCGCGGAAGTTTGATGCTCTGCATAGCCGCCCTGGCTTGCCAGGGGCAGACTGGGGCACCAGCGAGGACGGATGTTGCGCCCCCTCCTTCGGCTCGATTTCCGGCGAGCTGGTATCCACCGGACAACAGCTTAACCTCCACAGAGGCTCCGCAGACGGGTGCTCCCTATTCTGCCACTCTGGTAATTACGTCCCGATTCCTCAATCTGGCAACGGGAAAGGTCGAGGCTGTCAGCAGGAGCACATTCCAGGCGCGCGATGGCGACGGCCGCAGAAGGGATGAGGTCGCGACCCCGAGGGCAGACAGCAGTGGAAAAATAGTTAACCCGCACGTGGTTTCGGTCAGCGATCCTGTTTCACACTGCAGATTTCAGTGGATGGAGCCATGGGTGGCGCCAGGCAAGCCGACAGCGGCTGTCACTTGCATGCCGCGCACGCTGAATCTCATAAGCCAGAACATCTATGCCGAGATGACAGTGACTGAACCGCGGGAGGTGCGATCACCTGCCGTGTTGGACCGTTTCGAACCGCTGGGGAGGCGGTTGTTCGGAGACCTGGAGGCAGTAGGGACGCGCCACACGAGAACACCGGCGAAATCTCAAACGGGCGAGAATCGAGAATTGATTGAGGAGATCTGGTACGCGCCCGATCTGAAAGAGTTGCTCGTGATGAAAGAGATTTCGGCACCGGGCGCGGAGGAAAAAATCAGCGCGATTCATGATTTCGAGTTGAAGGATATCCATCGTGGAGAACCGAATCCGGAACTGTTCTATCCCCCGGATGGATATCAGATCAAGTCGGGAAATTAGAAACGTCTGGCGGATTCATTACTCGCGGCGAAAGCGGTTCGCCTGCTCAAACTCGTCGCGCAACTCCGGCGTGCGCAGGTTTTCGCGCAGATGGGCGATCCGCTGCTCCAGCGCTTGCAGCGCGGCCTGGACTGCTTCAGTGTTTGTATAAGCGATGTCGCGCCACATGGAGAAGGGGCTTGCGCCGAGCCGCGTCATCTCGCGCAATGCGCGTCCGCCCACGTCTTTCAGCTCCGGCGCGTCGCCAACTTCTTTCTCCAGCAGCGCACTCAGCGCGGTGGCCACAAACTGGGGCAGATGACTGACCCACGCGACCAGTTCGTCGTGACGCACGGGGTCGAGATCGAGCGTCTTCGAACCCATGGCAGCGACCCACTCCCGCCAGCCTTTCACAAGCGCAGCGGAGTGAGGCGAGCGCGGCGCCGCCGGATCGTCGGTGAAAAGCCAGACAGCTCCGCGAAAGAGATTTGCATCGCCCAGGGCTGCGCCGCCGCGCTCCTTGCCTGCCATTGGATGGCCGGGAAGAAATGCGGCACGCTCCGGTGTGTTGTAAAGCCGCGCGCCGGCCTCCGAGATGATCCGCTTGGTGCTGCCCACGTCGGTGACCAGGTGTTCGGAGCCGAGGACGGGAGCCAGCTTCTCCATAAAATCGAGCGTTGCGTAGATCGGCACGGACAGCAGCACCACATGGCTGGCTCGCGCGGCCTCGATCGGGTCTGATGCAATCGAGTCGATCGCACCCATCGCGAGCGCCGCTTGCGCCCCTTCCGCGCTCCGATTCCAGCCCACGATCGTGCCGCGATAATTTGCCGCGCGCAGCGCCAGGCCCACTGATGTACCCAGCAGGCCCGTGCCCAAAATTGCGATGCGCTCGATCATGGATGTCCTTTGGAAGCGGAGTTGGCGGGGTTAGAGCGCTTTCGGCCGTGGTGTTTACAGTTGCGATGGATGTCAGTGGTCTCCCACCCTTTGCGCAAAGAACGCACAAAGGATGGGGCACCCGAAGTTGTGTTAACACTCAACTCGAAAATGCTGTAGCCGCGCTTCGCACTTGTTTGCGGAGTCAGCAAACCTCTGAACAGGTCTATTTGCTACGCCAACATTCCCTCAGGGGCTAAAGCCCTCTCTAATTTCGAGGCAGTTGCGGCACGGCTGAAGCCGTGCCCTTTCAAATCGTCGACCTAAAGAGATTCCCTAACTCCGCTAAGCTCGCACGTTCCGCTCCATCTTACAGGCTTCTCCCCACAGCCGTGGCAATCACGCGGAGCTCGCCCATCAACTTTTCAAACTGTTCCAGATAAAGCGTCTGGGCAGCGTCGGAGGCGGCTTTGTCGGCGTTGGGGTGAACCTCGACCAGGATTGCGTCCGCGCCCGCGGCCAAAGCGGCTTTCGCCATGGGAGCGACCATGTCGCGCCGGCCAGTGCCGTGCGATGGATCGGCGACAACCGGAGAATGCGAGAGCTTCTTCAACACCGGAATGGCCGAGATGTCCATGGTGTTGCGCGTCGAGGTCTCGTAAGTGCGTATGCCGCGCTCACAGAGGATGACATCGTAGTTGCCGCCGGACATGATGTACTCGCTCGACAACAGCAGCTCCTCAATAGTGGCTGCGATGCCGCGCTTGAGCAGCACCGGCTTGCGCACCTGGCCGAGCTCGCGCAGCAGGTTGAAGTTCTGCATATTGCGCGCGCCTACCTGGAAGCAGTCGACGTAAGGCAACATGGGTTCAATCTGCGCGATCTCCATGACCTCGCTTACGGTGAGCAGGCCGTAGGCATCGGCGGCCTCGCGCATCAACTCGAGTCCCGGAATGCCGAGGCCCTGGAAGGCGTAGGGAGAACTGCGCGGTTTGTACGCGCCTCCGCGCAGAAAGCTGCCGCCTGCGGCCTTCACGCGCTTGGCTGTTTCGAACATCTGTTCGCGGGTTTCAATGGAGCACGGTCCCGCCATTACATGCACCTGGTCGCCACCGACCTTGACGCCGTTGGCGAACTCCACTTGTGTGCCTTCGGGACGAAAGGCGCGGCCGGCCAGTTTGTAGGGCGCCGTAATTCTATGCACGTAAAGCACGCCCGGCAACAGTTCGAATTTTCTAAGTTCGACGTTGGCTGTTGGTCCCACGCCTGCCAGAATGGTCTGGTAGGCGCCCGTGGTTCGATGAACATTGACTCCGGCGTCCACCATGGCGTCGATGACTGCATCGATCTGCTCTTCGGTGGCTTTCTCCTGCATGGCTACGATCATTGCTTCTTCCCTGTCTCGGGCGTCTGTGCGCCAGCGGCATGGCCAGACGCAGCGGCCTGGGCGTTTCTTTCCGATGCCAACTCGTCCCTCTGCAGGGATCGCATCACGTCGATGATGCGCTCGTAGATATGCGTCAGCTCGATGTCCGGCAGCGGCCCCTTGTTGGCCGCGCGCACGTTGGCATAGACCACCTTTTCGCGCGCCGGCTCATAAACCGGCAGCGAAGTGGCAGCCTTCAGGTGACCAACCATCTGTGCGGCGCGGGCCCGCTCGCTGAGCAGCTCAACGAGCTGGCGGTCCAGTGCATCAATTCGAAGTCGCAATTCTTCCAGCGTCATTTCATCCTCGGGTTGAATCCCTGATCGCCGATTGCAATCGGGCGATCGCGCGGGGATTGCATTGGAAACTGAGTTGGCTCTCAGCTACCCACTTTAAGCTCTCAGCTCCATCCTGCTGGTGCGAAACCTGGCGGCTCGACCCGGCAAAGGGAAAACTGAATGCTGAAAGCTAAGAGCTGAAGGCTGATAGCTCTTTTACCGGGCCAGCGTCGTCCGCCGCGGCGGACAGGTGCAGGCCCTTGATAAATCGAGCCACTGCTTCGGGCGCTGTCTCGGCGCCATTCTCCGAGGTTGCCCGTTCAATCAGCTCGACAATGGCGCTGCCAATCACCGCGGCATCCGCGAACTCCGCCACCTGGGCGACGTGTTCCGCGTTCGAAATGCCG
>Ga0075522_10002997_pt1 | contig 12388 bp, 12 predicted proteins | sample NGEPerA_FD_74796 | JGI IMG/M metagenome (GOLD analysis project Ga0075522, IMG submission 74796) | Arctic peat soil microbial communities from the Barrow Environmental Observatory site, Barrow, Alaska, USA - NGEE PermafrostL2-A | ecosystem: Environmental > Terrestrial > Soil > Wetlands > Peat ... | reverse complement strand
GGCTCGTACTTCCCCGAGTTCCACGAGATGGGCCTCAAGATGATCAAGGCCCAGGGGGGGATCTTCGGCTGGGTCTCGGACTCGACGCGAATCTTGGCGGCGCAGGAGGCGGTTGGCGGCTGACCTGCCCCTGACCGGCCTGGTCTGGCGCGCGCTGGACGTGCCGGCGCTCTACGAGCTCATCTCCGGGCGGCGGGCCGCCAGCGTCATCCCGCTGTGAACTGTCATTCAGCGGCGCGCGGGCCGGCGGCCCGTCCGCTCCAACGCGCTGTTGGCCGCCGCTCTGAGCCGATCTTCATCCTGCGGCTGGACGTCGGGCACGCTCGCAACCGCAGGAGATCATGCTTCGTTGCGATTGGAAAGTTAATTTACGCGCGCCGCCTTAGCGTGTCGTTCGTGCCTCCTGTCTTCGGCGAACCGGGCAAGCGCAAACGTTTGGATCATTCCTGCCTGAAGTGCGTGCTGGACCGATGTACTGAGGAACAGGCCGACCACCTCTAGATTGTGCGCGGGATTTGAGGGCAGTCGTTGGCCTCCCGTCGTCATCCGAGCCATTATATCGGCCTTTTATTTGGCGTCTACGAAACAAGATCAACCCTCACCTTCCAGCATCCCCTCGCGGATCACGAACGAAGCAACCGCATCCACGCCCTCGCCTCCCCGTACGCACGTAAACACAAACGGCCGGTCGCCGCGCATCTTGCGGGCGTCGCGGTCCATGACCTCTAACGAGGCGCCGACGTGGGGCGCCAGATCGATCTTGTTGATGACCAGCAGGTCGGAGCGCGTGATCCCCGGGCCACCCTTGCGGGGGATCTTGTCGCCGCCCGCCACGTCGATCACGTAGAGCGTGAGGTCGGCTAGCTCGGGGCTGAAGGTGGCGGCCAGGTTGTCGCCGCCGCTCTCGATGATGACCATGTCCAGCGTCGGGAACCGGTGCGACAGCGCCTCGACCGCGTCGAGGTTGATCGAGGCGTCCTCGCGGATGGCGGTGTGCGGGCAACCGCCGGTCTCGACCCCCACGATCCGCTCCTCGGCCAGCGCGCCGCTGCGCACCAGGAATTGCGCGTCCTCCTTGGTGTAGATGTCGTTGGTGACCACCGCGATCTCGTACTTGTCGCGCAGGTGCTTGCAGAGCGCGTCGACCAGCGCGGTCTTGCCGGAGCCGACCGGCCCGGCCACACCCAGCCGCAAAGGTTGCAATCTCGTCATTGGAATAGCCTCATCGGATTAACCCCCTCACGATCGAAACAGCCGGCTGTAGAGCGTCTCGTGCCGCGCGCTGGCCAGCGCCTGGCCCGGCGCCGCCGCGCCCAGCTCGCCGTCGCCGAGCGCCAGCGCGCGCGGAACCGCGTCGCGCACCGCCTCGCCGGCCGCCAGCAGCAGGCGTTGCCCGGCATTCTGGCCCAGCGGCACTAAGCGGACCGCCGCGCTGGTGACCGCCTCGGCCCACGAGAATGCGTAGCCGGCCAGCGCGTCGGGAAGCGGGATGGCAAAGCGCGCGGCGGCCAGCGCGAACATCGCCGCGTGGGTCACCTGTGGGCGCGTGTGCCAGGCAGCGGCTTCGTCGATCCCGACGGCGTCGAGCACGCGCGCCAGCGCCGCGCCGAGCTGCCGGTCCTCGGCGCGCGTCTCCTGCGTGGGCCGACAGGCCAGCAACCAGGTGCTCCAGCGCGCGACGGCGCCCGGATCGCCCGCGCGCCAGGCGCCGATGAGCCGTGCGAGCACCGGCAGATCCAGCGTCGCGAGGCTGGACCCGAGCAGACCAAGCACCCACTCGGCGGCTTGGGCCTCGTCGCCGACCCATCCGTCGGACACCGCCTGCTCCAGCCCCTGCGAATAGGCGAAGGCCCCGATCGGCAGCGCCGGGCTGACGATCTGCAGGAGGCGCAGCAGCGGCAGTCCGTCGTCGGCCGCCGGCGTCAGCTCAAGCACCATGGCGGTGGCCTCCGTGACCGTCACCGTGCGGGTGGTCGTGGCCGTGTTGGTCGTGATCGTGCGGATGCTCGTGGTCGTGCACATGCGGCTCCCCGCCGTGGCGCGGCTGGGCGTCTGAGGCGGCGCCGTGCCGATACCCGCCGGCCTCCGGCTCGAACGGCCGGCTGACCGTCTCGGCGAGCAACCCCAGGTCTTCGACCATGCCGTCCAGCACGTGATCGTGCTCGTAGGCCAACCAGTCCGAGCCGAGCTGCACCGGGATGTGGCGGTTGCCCAGGTGATAGGCCGCCTGCGCCAGCCGGAGCGGATCCTCGGCCCGCACCAGCGACAGCGCCTGCGGCGCCGCGAGGACCGTGACGACCGCGCCGTCCTCCGCGCGCAGGCCGTCGCCGTCGCGCAGGATCGTCCCGCGCGGGAGGATCAGCGCCACCTCACGCCCGTCGTCGAGCTGGGTCCGCAGCCGGCTGCGCCGCCGGTCATCAAAACGGAGCGTCAGCACGCCGTCGGAACGACCGGGCACGCCCCCCACGATGACTTGCGTGAACTTCTGCATCTCAGGTGTCCGCGCCTCAGAACAGAAAGTAACGTTGGGCCAGCGGCAGCGTCTGGGCCGGCTCGCAGGTCAGAAGCTCGCCGTCGGCGCGCACCTCATAGGTCTGCGGATCGACTTCGATGGCCGGCAGCGCGTCGTTGAAGACCATGTCGCGCTTGCGGATCGTCCGCGTGTCGCGCACCGCGATGGCCCGCTTCTGCAGCCGCAGCCGCGCCGGCACCCCCGACTCGAGCGCCGCAAGCGAGACGAACAGCAGCGAGGTCGAGTGCAGCGCGCGGCCGAGCGCGCCGAACATGGGACGGTAATGCACCGGCTGCGGCGTCGGGATCGAGGCGTTCGGATCGCCCATCGGCGCCGCCACGATGAGCCCCCCCTTGATGATGACCGCCGGCTTGGCGCCGAAGAAGGCCGGCCGCCACAGCACCAGATCGGCCAGCTTGCCGACCGCGATCGATCCCACCTCGTGCGAGATGCCGTGGGTAATGGCCGGATTGATGGTGTACTTGGCTAGGTAACGCTTGACCCGAAAGTTGTCGTGGCGGCCGCCCGCGGCGGCGTCCTGGGCCAGCGGGCCACGCTGCTGTTTCATCTTGTGCGCCGTCTGCCAGGTGCGCGTCAGCACCTCCCCCACCCGCCCCATGGCCTGCGAGTCGCTCGACATCATGCTGATGGCGCCCAGATCGTGGAGGATGTCCTCGGCGGCGATGGTCTCGCGGCGGATGCGCGATTCGGCGAAGGCCACGTCCTCGGCTATTCCCGGGTTGAGGTGGTGGCAGACCATCAACATATCCAGGTGCTCGTCGACGGTGTTGGCGGTGTAGGGGCGCGTCGGGTTGGTCGACGACGGCAACACGTTGGGCACGCCGCAGACCTTGATGATGTCGGGCGCGTGGCCGCCGCCGGCGCCCTCGGTGTGGAAGCTGTGGATGGCGCGCCCCTTGAACGCGGCGATGGTGTCGGCCACGAACCCCGACTCGTTGAGCGTATCGGTGTGGATGGCGACCTGCACGTCGTGCTCCTCGGCGACACTCAGGCAGCAGTCGATGGCGGCCGGGGTGGTCCCCCAATCCTCGTGCAGCTTGAGCCCGGCGCAGCCCGCCACCACCTGCTCGGCCAGCGACTCGGGCCGGCTGGCGTTCCCTTTGCCGAGCAGGCCGATGTTGACCGGCAGCGTGTCGGCCGCTTGCAACATGCGCGAGATGTTCCATGGCCCCGGGGTACAGGTGGTGGCATTGGTGCCGGCCGCCGGGCCGGTGCCGCCGCCGATCATGGTGGTCACGCCCGACATGAGCGCGTCGTCGACCTGTTGCGGCGAGATGAAATGGATGTGGGTGTCGATGGCCCCCGCGGTGAGCAGGCAGCCCTCGCCCGCGATGATCTCCGTGCCGGGCCCGATCACGATGTCGACGCCGTTCTGAACATCCGGGTTGCCGGCCTTGCCGATCCCGCTGATGCGGCCGTTCTTGATGCCGACGTCGGCTTTGACGATGCCGCTCGGATCGAGTACCACCGCGTTGGTGATCACCGTGTCGGCGACCTCGTTGCCGGCGCGCTGGCTCTGGCCCATACCGTCGCGGATCACCTTGCCCCCGCCGAAGGTGACCTCTTCGCCGTAGACGGTGTGGTCGCGCTCGATCTCGATCAATAGGTCGGTGTCGCCCAGCCGCACGCGATCGCCGGTGGTTGGGCCGTACATCTCCGCGTAGGCCCGCCGATCGATGGTCTTCATTTCGCCTTCCCATCGAGTGGACCCATCACCTCGCCACGGAATCCCTGCACGATGCGCGCGCCGCCGTAGGCGACCAGGTCGACGGTGCGGGTCTGGCCCGGCTCGAAGCGGACGGCGGTGCCGGCGGCGATGTCGAGCCGGAACCCGCGGGCCGCCGCGCGGTCGAACGTCAGCGCCGGGTTGACCTCCGCGAAGTGATAGTGCGACCCGACCTGGATCGGCCGGTCGCCGGTGTTGGCCACCTCGAGCCGCAGGGTGGCCGCGCCGGCGTTGATCTCGATCGAGCCTGGCATCGCCTCGACGCCGCCGATCCCCAGCGCGCGCTTGACGGGGATCGGTTGGTGGACCGTGACCAGCTTGGTCCCGTCGGGGAAGGTGGCCTCGACCTGGACCTCCGGGATGAGCTCGGCGACGCCTTCCATGACGTCGTCCTCGCCCAGCAGGCGCGTCCCTTCGGACATCAGCTCGGCGACCGTGCGGCCGTCGCGCGCGCCTTCCAAGATGGCCGCCGAAATGTAGGCCACCGCTTCGGGATAGTTGAGCTTGAGGCCGCGCGCCTTGCGGCGTTCGGCCACCAGCGCGGCGGTGAATAGCAGAAGCTTGTCTTTTTCGCGGGGGGTCAGTTCCATGGGTTACAGCTCAGGTGGCCCAGATGCGCGGCGCGACGGCCGGTCGTCCGAGCAGCGCCGGGCGCAGGAGCTGCCAGCCGGCTTGGATGAAGCTCCGCGCGCGCTCGGCGCTGCCGCCGCGGTAACGCACGACCAGGAGCTCGCCGTCACCGAGGACGGTGGCGGCCGCCAGATCCGAGCTGGGCAACGCCGATGCCAGCGCCCGGAGCGTCGCAACGGTCTCGGCATCCGGCGCGGGCGCCGCCACCAACAGCGTCATCACCGGCGCGCCGGCCAGTCCAAAGGCGGCCGCGTGAACCGGCGCCCCCCCGTCGAATCGGCCACGCTCGATGAAGAGCGGCTCGGCGCCGCGCCAGACTTCGAATCGCTGGCGGCAGGCGCCGCGTAGGAACGGCTCATCGCGCGCCGGCAGCCCGAAGCAGATCGTCTCGGCGCCGATGAAGCGCGCGCGGGGCGCGAGATCGAGCCGCGTCTCGATCTCGATCGCGGCCCCGTCGAAGATAATCAGCTCCTGCGGCAGCCACTCGAGCGATCCGCCCGCGCCGACGGCGAGCGCCTGGGTCAGACGCGAGGTGGGCCCCAGCGTCCGATAGGCCTTCCCGGCCGCCGGCGTGGTGATGAGCGCCTGCGCCTGGGCGCCGACTCGCAGATCGAGCCGCAGCTCGTCGCCGCCCACCAGACCGCCCGGCGGGTGCAGCAGATACACATGGCAGAGCTCGGGACCCTCCGGCAGCAGCGGCCGCTGCACGACGAAGGGTCCGCGGTGCGCGCGGTGGACCAACCGCGTGGCGGCGCCGGGTCCTTCGGCCGCGAAGCCCAGCTCGAGGGCACCGGCCCAACCCGGGTGGGCCAGCCCGCCGTTGCCTGGGCGCGCCAGCCCGCCGTTGCCTGGGTCGGCCAGCCCGCCGGCGTCGGTGCGGGCGAGCCGGTCGAGGTCGTCGACATTGGCTTGGCCGCCGACCCCGGCGAGGTGGGGGCCGCGGCCCAGGTTGGCGACGCTCCCCACGCGATCAACCGGCTTTGTTGTCCGTCTTGTTGTTCTGCGGCGCGGGCGCCACCCAGCTGTTGGGGCGCTCCCAGACCACCAGCACGACGCAGCCCTCGGAGCTTTCGACCGCGTGAATCGAGCCCGGCGGATTGACCACGTGCGTGCCGGCCGGGTAGACGCCGCGATGGTCGCGTTGTGACCCGCGCAGGACATAGATGTGCTCGACCCCTTCGTGCCGGTGGAGCGGCACGGAGCCACCGGCGATGTAGCGGAGCAGCGCCCCCGAGTCGGCGCTTTCGTCGCCCCAGACGCGGTGAATCTCGACGCCCGGCAGGAACGGCTGCCAGGCGAAATCGGGCTGGCTGGAGCGGGCGAGCAGCTCGTCGAGTCGAAGATCGTCACGGTTCATCCCCACCAACGTACGACGCGCCCCTCGGGCGCCGTCAAGCGTGACCCGCCATGTGACGGCCGATGACCCCCAGATCGGCCTCCCCGATGGGCGTCTCGTGGACGGCGTGCCCCTCGCTGATCACCACGATGCGGTCGGCCAGCGCGAAGATTTCATCCAGGTCGGCGCTGATGAGCAGCACCGCCGCCCCGCGGTTGCGGGCCGCCATCAGCCGCGAACGGATCTCGGCCACCGCCGCGAAGTCCAGCCCGAAGCAGGGGTTGGAGGCCACCAGCACCGCCACGTCCTCGGAGAGCTCGCGCGCCAGCACCGCGCGCTGCACGTTGCCGCCCGACAGGCTCCCGATCGGCGCGTCGGGCCCCGGCGTGCGGATGCCGTACTCGACGATGAGCGACTCGGCCTTCTTGCGCAGCGCCCGTCCGCTGACCAGCGTCTTGCAGAACGTGAAGGGGTGGCGGTCGAAGCGCCGGAAGCCGATGTTCTCCGCCACCGTCATGGCGCCCACGCAGGCGTTGCGCAGCGGCTCGTCGGGCAGGCAGCGGACCTTGAGGCCGCGCATCTCGGACCGCTTGGCGTGGTACGGGATTCCGCCGACGGCGATCTTGCCGGCGCGGGCGTCGCGCTGGCCGGCCAACACCTCGACCAGCTCTTCCTGGCCATTGCCCGACACACCGGCCAACCCCACGATCTCGCCGGCGCGCACCTTGATCGAAAAGGTCGTGACGGCCGGCGTACCGAGATCATCGTCTGCCGACAGGCCTTCGATCTCCAGCACCACCTCGTCCTTCGAGGCCACCTCTCGGGTGCCGCTGGCCTTGGGCGGCTCCTCGCCCACCATCATGCGCGCCATGGCGGCGGGGGTCAGATCGGCGACCCGACCGCCGCCCGCCGGCCGCCCGCGCCGCAAGATGGTGACCTCGTCGGCGAAGGTCATCACTTCGCGGAACTTGTGCGAGATCATCAGGATCGTGAGCTTGCCGGCGCCGTCCTGCTTGGCCATATTGCGCAAGAGGCCGAGAACGTCGTCGGCCTCGTCCGGCGTCAGCACCGAGGTCGGCTCGTCCAGGATCACGATCGAGCTGCCCAGGTAGAGTTGCTTCAGGATCTCCAGCTTCTGCTTTTCGCCGGCCGCCAGCATCCGCACCGGACGATCGGGATCCAGCTTGAACGGCATCCTGTCCATGAAGGCCGCCACCCCTTTGCGCTCAGCGGCCCAATCGAAGATGAAGGGGTGATCGCGGCGCGAGAGGATCAGGTTCTCGGCCACCGTCATGTTGTCGACCAGCGTGAAGTGCTGGTAGACCATCCCGATCCCCAGCCCCGCCGCGTCGCGCGGCCGTTTGATTTGGCTGACCACGCCGCCCACCAGCACCTGCCCCTGATCGGCCGTGTAATAGCCCATGATGCACTTGACGAGCGTGCTCTTGCCGGCGCCGTTCTCGCCCAGCAGCGCATGCACGGAGCCGCGCTCGAGGCGCAGCGACACGTTATCGAGCGCCACCACCGAGCCGAACTGCTTGGAGATCCCGATCGCCTCCAGCGCGGGCGTGGCGGCGTCGACGACCGCCCGTGCCCCGTCGGAGACCTCGGCGCTCACGCCAGCGACTCCAGCAAGACGCGCGAGCTGGACACGCTGCCGAACACGCCGTTCTGCATCTTCACCATCTTGATGGCGGCCTGGTGGTTCCCCAGGTCGGTCGCGGCGCAACAGTCTTCGAGCAGCAGGCACTCGTAACCGCGATCGTTGGCCTCGCGCATGGTCGTGTGGACGCAGACGTCGGTGGTGATGCCGGTCAGGACGATGTTCTGAATCCCCTTTTGACGCAGGATCAGATCCAGGTCGGTGGCGCAGAACGAGCCTTTGCCGGGCTTGTCGATGATCGACTCGCCGGCGCGGGGCGCCAGCTCGGGGATGATCTCCCAGCCGGGCTCACCGCGGACCAGGATGCGGCCGCACGGTCCGGCATCGCCGATGCCAACCCCTTCGTTGCCGACCGTCCGGCGCGACCGCCAGCGCTTGTTGGCGGGCAGATCGGCCAGATCGGGTCGATGCCCCTCGCGGGTGTGGATGATGTGGAATCCGCCGGCGCGCATCCGTTCGAGCACGCTCTGAATCGGCCCGATCGCAGCCCGCGAGGCCGACAGGTCGTATCCCATCATGTCGATGTAGCCGCCCTTGCCGCAGAAGTCGGTCTGCATGTCGATGATGATGAGGACCGTGTTCTCGGGGCGCAGATCGCCGTTCCAGGGCCACGGATAGGGATCGCCGGGCACGAAGCGGGTTGCGCCGCGGGTTGCCCCGCGGGTGGCGCCACGGGTCTCCGCGCTCATCGCGCCAACCTCAGCTCGGCCGGCTGACCCAGGAGCGAGCGATCGGGCGAGCTGGTCGCCACGATGATTGCCAGCGTCAGCACGTAAGGCGCCGCGTTGAACAGGTAGTAGCCCGACGTGACGCCCACCGACTGCAGCGCCGGCCCGAGCGCGCTGGCCCCCCCGAAGAGCAGCGACGCCAGCAGGCAGCGTACGGGATCCCAGCGCGCGAAGATCACCAACGCCACCGCCATCAACCCCTGCCCGCTCGACAGCCCCTCGTTCCAGCTCCCGGGATAGAACAGCGACAGGAACGAGCCGCCGACGCCGGCCAGAAAGCCGCCCGCCATGGTCGCCCGCGCGCGCACCCGCAAGATGTCGTAGCCCATCGCGCGCGCGGCATCGGCGCTCTCGCCGACCGTGCGGATCACCAATCCCCAGCGGGTGCGGCGGAACATGAAGCGGACCGCCACCGTGGTCACGAGGCCCAGCACGAAGAGCGCGTTCACCTGTAGCGCCGAGCGGACCTGCCCCGAGGCGCTCCACCAGCCCAGCGATACGGCAGGCAAGTGCGGCGCGGTCGGTCCGATGAGCGGCTTGCCCAGAAAGAACGCCAACCCGACGCCGAACAGCATGAGCGCGATCCCCACCGCGATGTCGTTGACGCGCGGCCGGGCGCACAGCCAGGCGTGCAGCGCCCCCAGTACGACGCCGCAGGCGCCAGCCGCCAGCACGCCCAGCCACGGCGAGTTGGTCAGGTACGAGACCCCGTAGGCGGTCATGGCGCCCATGACCAGCGTCCCTTCGAGGCCCAGGTTCACGCGGCCGCTCTTCTCGGTGATGCACTCGCCCAGGCTGACGAACAAAAACGGCGTGCTGATCCGGATCGAGCCGCCGATCATCCCCAGCGCCACGCCGCCCGCCGCGCTCAAACCGCCACCGCCGGTTTGCGGAGCCAGCGTTTTCCGTACAGCGAGTCCGAGAAGAGGATCGCCAGAAACAGAATCCCCTGCAGCACGTTGACAGTCGCGTCGGGCAGCTCGAAGACCCGCTGCAGAAGGCCACCGCTGGCGCCGATGCCGCCCAGCAGCAACGCCACCGGGATGATCCCCAGCGGATTGCCGCGCGCGATGAAGGCCACCAGGACGCCGGTGTAGCCATAGCCGGTCACCAGCGAGGCGTTGGCGTTGCCGTGGATGGCCGCCACCTCGACCGCGCCGGCCAGGCCGGCGGAGAGGCCGCCCAGGAAGGTCGCCACCACGATCAGGCGCCGCACGGCCAGGCCGTTGAGCAGCGCCGCGCGCACGTTGCCGCCCACCATCCGCGACGCGAACCCGAAGGTGGTGCGCTGCATGAGAAACCAGGCCAGCAAGCAGGCGACCAGGCCGAACGCCAGCCCCCAGTGCACGTCCAGCCCCGGCAGGTTGCCCAGCATGTTGTCGTCGCCGATCGGCAGCGTCGACGGCTTGTTGAGGCTGGCCGGATCGCGCAGCGGCCCCTCGACCAGATGGTTGAGGAGCGCGATCGCGATGTAGTTGAGGAGCAGCGTGCTGATGGTTTCGTTGACCCCGCGGTAAGCCCGCAGCAGCCCCGCACCCGCCATCCAGAAGCCGCCCATCAGCGACCCCGCCACGAACATCGCCACCTTGACCGACATCGGCGAGTGCATGTGCACGCCGACCACGGCCGCCGCCAGGCCACCCAACACCATGGCCCCTTCCCCGCCGAGCACCACCAGGCCGAGGCGCAACGGCAGCGCGGTAGCCAGCGCCGTGAGCATGAGCGGTGCCGCCCGCTGCAACGTGTTCTGGAACGAGAACCAGGTCCCGAACGACCCGCGGTACATCTCGTGATAGACGGCCAGCGCGTTGCGGCCGGTGAGCGCGACGAAGACGCCGAACAAGATCAGCGCCCCGATGATGGCCCCGCTCGGCACGGCGAAGGCCTCGATCGACCTACGCCGCGCCGCACGCCGCGCCTCCACCTTGGCGGCGACCGCCGCCAGGTCCGCCACCGCCTTTGGCCCGCTGGTCGGAGAGAGTGCACCGATGGTCACGCCGATTCCCATCTCAGCCCCGACTAGTGCGTCTTCCCGACCACGCCCTCGACCAGGTAATCCATCTTCTCCAGCGCGATGTCGGTCTGCTTCTCCTCGGTCCCGGCCGGAATCACGACCTTGCCGGTGTTGTCCTTGAGCGGACCTTTGTAGATGACCATCGTCCCGGCCATGAACTTGGCCTTGGCCGCATCGGCTTTCTTCTTGGTGGCCGCCGTGACGGCCTTGCCGTACGGCGCGACCTTGACGAACCCCTCCTTGAGGCCCCCCCGGAGCAGGTGCGGCCAGGGCTGGCCCTTTTGAATCCAGTTCACGTACTCGGTGTAGACCTTCCCCCAGTTCCAGTCGGCGCCAGTCAGATATCCCTTCGGTGCCAGGGCAGCCTGGTCGACGTGGTAACCGGTCACGAAGACGCCGCGGCGCTCGGCGGTCTCGACGATCACCTTGGGCGAATCGACGTGCATGGTCAGGACGTCGATGCCCTGATCTATCAGGCTGTTGGCGGCTTCCGCCTCCTTGACCGGCATCGACCAGTCCCCCGTGAAGACGACGGTCGTGGTGGCCTTGGGATTGACCGAGCGGGCCCCCAGCGTGTATGAGTTGATGTTCCGGAGCACCTGCGGGATCGGCTTGGCGGCGATGAAGCCCAGCTTGTTCGACTTGGTGGTCAGCCCGGCCACGATACCCGCCACGTATTGTGCCTCGTCGATGTACCCGAAGTAGCTGCCCACGTTACTCGGGTGCTTCCCCTCCTGATAGAGGCCTCCGCAGTGCAGGAAGGTGACCTTGGGATACTTCTTGGCCTCCTTCAAAATGTGGGGATCGAAGTAGCCGAAGGAGGTCGGAAACAGCACGGTCGCCCCGTCCAGGTTGATCATGCTCTCCATGGTCTTCTGGACCGCCGAGGTCTCGGGGACCATCTCCTCTTCGCGTATCTTGACGCCGGGCATCTTGGCGATGACCGCGGCCCCCTGCGCGTGCGCTTGGTTGTATCCGTAGTCGCTCTTGGGTCCCACGTAGATGAAGCCTATCGTCAGCGGCGTGGCCGCCTGCGCCCGGTTGGCGCGCGGGTTGGGGGTCAGGCCCCCCAAGATACCCAGCAAAACGGCGCCCCCGACCAACCGGGCCCCGATCCAACTTGCCAGCGAAGCAGCGACCGCTCGACCTTTGACTCGTCCTTTGATCATGCTCACTTATAGGACGCGCGATGTTTCTCAAATCTTTCGTCGCTCACCATTGTTGGTAACTTCGTCCCACGGCGCGCGCACGGCGGTTGTCGCGGGCGATCCACTCCGGCATCCTGACCAACCAGACGAATGGCCGATTCCACTTCGCCCCCTGCCGCCCCGCGCCCTGCCGCCCTGGGCGCCGGCGCCCTGCGCGCCGATCGACCCGCGGACTTGGTCGCATCCGCCGATGAGGCTCTAGCGCGCATCGCGCGCCGCGGAAATGACGGCGTCTGGATCGCGCTCACACCACGGGAGCGGTTGCTGGCCGAAGCGCAGGCTCTGATGGCTCGGCAGGCGGCCGGAGAAACGCTGCCGCTCTTCGGCCTGCTCTTCGGCGTCAAAGACAACATCGACCTCGCCGGGCTGCCCACCACCGCGGCCTGCCCCGCCTTCGCCTACACCCCCGCCAAGAGCGCGACGGTGGTATCTCACCTGCAGTTCGCCGGCGCGCTCTGCGTCGGGAAGACCAACCTGGATCAGTTCGCCACCGGCCTGGCGGGCGTGCGCTCGCCCTACGGGATCCCGCGCAACTTGTTCGACGACAACT
>Ga0075522_10002996_pt1 | contig 12390 bp, 9 predicted proteins | sample NGEPerA_FD_74796 | JGI IMG/M metagenome (GOLD analysis project Ga0075522, IMG submission 74796) | Arctic peat soil microbial communities from the Barrow Environmental Observatory site, Barrow, Alaska, USA - NGEE PermafrostL2-A | ecosystem: Environmental > Terrestrial > Soil > Wetlands > Peat ... | reverse complement strand
CCGCCGCAGGCGGCGACGGCGATAGGTAACAAGAGGCCCAGGAGCAGACGATTCGAAGCATTCATTCGGTCCTTCACGGGTGGCGATCCTTTACTTGAGGGGAGGCCCGTACAGAGTCGGGCGCTTGTTGATGTAGCCGAACGACGTCCCCGCCGGCCACTTGATGTCCTGAAGGACGTTGCCGCTCTGATCGACCTCTTGCAGCTCGCCCTTGGTCGAATACCCGATGACGGTGTTGCCGTTGGGCATGCGTTGCACGTCGCCCATGACGTCGACCTGGATACCGGGGTTGGCCTTGTAGGACCAGGTCTTCTTGGCGGTCTTGGCGCTCGTATCGAGCTGCATCTCGATGGCGAACGACCCGCTGCCGTCGCCGACGGTTCCGGAACCGCCCCCCGGAACGGCACCTGCCTTGCTGTTGTTGTTGAAGATGATTAGGTCGTTCATCGACAGGACATGGATGCCGTGCTCGCCGCCGGCCCAGGTGTCACCGGTAAAGGTGTTCGTGATGCCGTTGGTGCCGCCGTTCAACACCCAGACGGTCGTTCCGGTCTTGGTGACCTTGGTGATGCAGTCGTTGTCGAGGTCGGAGAAGACGAGCGTGTCGTCGTCCGATGAGTACTCGATGTTGTTGCAGTGGCACATCCCGGTCCCCCCGTGGGCCTTCTTCGAATTGACGACCGTGGTGGCGGTGCTGCTGGCAGCGCCGTTGGCGGGGAAGATCTTGATGTCGTCGCACCCCTGCGAGCTGTTGTAGGCGTAGAAGGCGACGCTGCCGTCGGGGAGCGGCGTGATTTGGTGATTGGCGCCGCTGAACGGGGTCGAGAAGTCGGTGTCGGTCAGGCCGTCCATCGTCACGCGGTGGACCTGCGTCGTGCCGCTCGGCACGTTGGCATTGTTGATCCACATGTACGTCCCATCGTAGCTCATCCGCGCGCCGGTCATCTGCGTGACCGCGTCGGTGTACCACCAGACGTAGTCCCCATCGGCGTCGATGATGTACGCGGGCGCGCTCGACGTGAGCGCGCCGCCTTGATATTGGCTGGTGATCAGGAAGCCACCGGTCAACGCGGTCTTGTTCTTGGTGGTAATCGTCAGCGTGGGGAGCAGGCCGTTGGGGAGTGCGCCCGTCGTGATCATGTTGTCGTTGCCGACGCACGAGCCGCTGGCGTTCGAGGCCGTGACCCGAAAATGGTAGGGCTTCGAGGCTTTCATCCCGAGAAGCAGCGTCCGGTAGTTGGTCTGGGTCAGGTCGACGGGCGCCGTCATCCCGTAGGTCGTGTCGAGGCCGAAGTCGATTTGCGCCGACGTGGGGCTGGCGAGGGTGGTCGACCAGGTCACGATGCCGACGGTGGGGATCTTGCTGCTGAGCGAGGACATCACGGTGAAGCTGCAGCTGGTCGCCGTCCCGGTTCCGCCGGCGCCCGTCGAGCCGCCACGGCCGGCGACGCCGGTCGTGCCGCCCGAGGCGGTCGTGCCGCCCGAGCCACGTCCCGCCGAGCCCGTCGTGCCCGCGCCGCCTGAGCCTCGTCCGGCGGTGCCCGTTATGCCCGTCCCGCCGCTGCCCACTCCCGTGCCCCCGGTGCCGACACCGCCGCTGCCCTTGCCGCCCGAACCGCTGGCGCTGCCGCCGGTGCCCGTGGTTCCAGCCGCTCCGGTGTCGCCACCGACAGATCCGGTCGTCCCAGCCGCAGCGCCGCCGCCGGCGCCTGTGCTGCCACCCTCCCCGCCCCAGTTATCACTTTTGGCACACGCGACGCCCAGGGCCAGCAGGCAAATTAAACAGGCAAATTGAGTCTTCGTGCGCCACATGCGGACGTCCCCCCTCCAACTTTCGTTGGCTCGTAAGAGGCAGTGCCAATCGGGCGCCAAAGCGGCTCGGCGAAACGACAAATTCCGTGCTTTTTCGAAATAAAATAATTTCAGATACCCAGAAAAATCGACGAAAGGGCAACGCTTCCGTGAATACATGGGTGAACGACCGACGAACCTTCACCCGCCGCACGCCGACCCCGGCGTGCCCGCCGGTTTCGGCTCAGCGCACCCGCGCCCGCCGCGCGGCCGCCGTCAGGACCCCGGTCCGAGCCGGATCAGACTGATGGCCGCATCGTCCATGTAGATATAGGCGGGCGTGGGCAGAATGTCGGTCGACGCGCCGCCGGCGTCCCACTGCAGCCAGTCGTTCGGCACGGTCGCCACGCCGGAGCGCTGCAAAATGAGCGTGCCGTCCTGCCAAACCGTGACCTCACCGGTCGCCCCGGTGGCCTTCGACAGGAACACCTCCAGCTGCACCCAGGCGTCGAGCGGGACGGAAACCGGGGCGGGCTGCTGCAAATTCACCTGATTTACGTAGTCATAGAGCTGCGCCGCCAAGCCTCCGCCGGGCAAGGGATACAGATTCACGTCCCACAGCGCGAGCAGGTTCTTGCCGTCGCCGGTCTGGCTGCCGCTGAAATGCGTGAGGCTCAGCCAGGTCCCGACCGTGATCGACGACGGCACGTAGAACCACGCGCTGTAGTACCCCGCCGTCGGGCTGGGCTGATTGCGAAACAGGTAGCTGGTCGAGGTCATGCTCGCGGTGGGGGCGATCGCGATCTGGCCCGAGTAGCGACCGCGGTGGGCCATGGCGGTGGTCGCCGATGATTTCATGCCGACGTTTTGAGTGTAAGTTCCCCCTTCGCCGTCCCTGGTCCACTCCGAGAGATTTCCTGGCTCGAATGTCCCCCGCCAAAGGATGCTGGCCGGCCCGTCGCCGATGCTGCCCAAATCGGCCTGCTTTTCGCACGCGGCGCAGGCAAGCAGACAGGCGAAGACCCCCGTCGTCCTGGCGTCCAATCGCGCGCGCAAAACAATCTGCTTGGCGGTCACGCTGCAATTCTGGATACCATACCGACATCCGCGGGGCCATCGGACAGGCGAAAGCGCCGATGGCCCGCGTTGCGGTGATGCCGGGAATACGGCCGCCGCGCCCGAGGACGAAACGGTGCGACCAAGACCCCCAATGAACATCGTCGCATCCGTCATGCTGGTGACGGTATTCGCGTCGGCTGGAAAGGTGCGCGCGGCCGATCGTCCAGAGACAGCTCCGCCGCCGTCTCTGTCCCCTCCGATTGCCGCAACGCCGGCGCCCGGCTGTCCAACCCGCGAGGCGGTGGCCGCCGCGCTCTTCCCGGCGGTGGCCCACCTGCGACCAGGCCGCGATCCTTTGCCGCCCGATTTCCGCGTCGTGGATCTCGGCGACGCCTTCGAGATCCGCGCCGGTGGGCAGGTGCAACGCTACGCCGACGCGCCACGCGACTGCGTCCAGCGCGCGCGGGTGGCGGCGGTCTTCGTGGACCTGGCGCTCAACCCTCCGTCGATCCTGCCTCCGCCCAACCCGCCGCGCCTCGTCGTTCGGGCGCCCACGCTGGTGGGCCAGCGGAACTGGCTGTCGTTCGGGGTGGCCGCCCGGATCGATGACGCCGTGGGCGGAGGCAACAACACGGCGGGCGGAACGACCGCTGGTGGCGAGCTCGAAGTCGCGGCGGGGAGAGGGGTGTTTGGTCTGGCGGCAGCCGTCGGCGCCGTGACATCGACCGAGAACGCCATCGACGCCGTGCGCGTCGGCCAACGGCGCTTTCCATGTAGCTTCTCGGCCACCGTTCGCGGGCGAACCGCGCATATGGAGTTGCGCGGCGATCTGGGGGCGTCGCTCACGCCGTTCACGTTGCACGGTCAGGGCCTCGAGACCACTCTGCCCGTGACCCGTTTCGACGCCGGGGCGCGCGCGGCGGTCGAGCTGAGAATCTTGACGCGTGTGCTGGTGCCGTTTGTCAGTCTGCACGCCGAATACTTTCCCCGGACCTACGAGATCTCGGTCGCGCCGCTCGGGAACATCGGCGCGACGGCTCCGGTTCAGATCGGCCTCTCGCTGGGCGTGGCGTTCGACGCTCGGCGATGACCGAGAGGCGGCCAATGTCCATGTCCGGAGCCGGCACACCCCCTCAAAGGCGCACCCGGACGTTCCAGGCGTTGGTATTGGCAACCTTCGTCTTGGGAATCGTCCTGCGCGCGCCGACCTTCTGCCGGCCCCTCCTGTCCGACGACGAAGCCATCTACGCCACCACCGCCGACGCGCTCCGGCGCGGCGACCTCCTATATCGCGACGTCGTCGATCACAAACCGCCGCTCATTTACCACGTCTATCAGGCCGCCTTCGCAGCGCTCGGTAACTACAACACGCAGGCGGCGCACGCCTTGGTCATCCTGTCGGTGTTGATCACGGCGGGATTTCTCTTCGCGATCGCGTCACGGGCCAGCCCCCATACCGACGGCGCCGGCCTGGCTGCGGCGGGTCTGTTTCTGGTCTTCTCGACGACCTGGCACGACTACGACGCCCTGGCGGCCAATTGCGAGCTGTTCTTGCTGGCGCCGCAAACCATCGCGGCGTGGTTATTGTTGCGTGACCTGCTCAAACCAGACGCCCCGCGGGTGGCGACCCATCTGGCGGTCGGCGCGCTCATCGGGGCGTCGGCCTTGTTCAAGTACCAGGGGCTGACCTTTCTCGGCGTTTCGATGGGCATGCTGCTGTGGTGGGTGGTCCTCCGGCGCGCTTCCTGGCGGTGGGCCGCAAGCCGGGCGCTTTGTCAGGTAGTGGGCGCGCTGCTGCCGCCGGCGCTCTACCTGCTGTGGTGCGCAGCGGCCGGTAACGCCGCGGCAACCATCTATTGGTTCAAATTCAATTTCTCTTACGTCGCTGCCGGCCCGACCGGGATCGCGGCGCTGGCCCGCGGCTTGCGCCGAACCGCGCTCATCGGCGGCTCGGCTCTGGTGCCCTATGCCCTCGGCCTCCTGGCCGCGGGGACGGTGGCCGCCCGCGTGGCCCGCGCGATTCGCCGCCGGTGGCGCGGGGAACCGCCAATCGATGCCGACCTGCCCGCACCCGCGATGACGCTGGGCTTTCTCTGGCTGGTCACCTCGGCGGTGGCGGTGAAGATCGGAGGACGCTTCTTCGGGCACTACTTCCACCTGATTCTGCCGTCTCTTTGCCTGTTGGCTGCCCCGAGCTTCTGTCGACTGTGGAACAAAGGCCGGTCCCCGCGGGTGATCCTGACGGGGTTGTGCGCTCTGCCGGCGTTGCTCTTCTTCGCGTTGGCGACCGTTGGCCGCTCGGTTGCCGCCGACCTGGATGAAAGAGAGCCGCCTTACGACGAGGTCGCGGCCCGCATCGCAAGTCTCACCACCCCGGACGAGCGCATTTTCGTTTGGGGAAACTCCCCGCAGCTCTATGTTCTGGCGCGCCGCTCGATGGGCACTCGGTTCTCATTCTGTAACTACATGACCGGAGAGAGCCCGGGCACGCCCACCGAGACCGGCCAGTCGAACGCCGACGCCAACCAGTTGCCAGCGGCTTGGGAGATGTTGTTCGCCGACCTCGAACGCCGTCGGCCCACCCTGTTCGTCGATGCGGCCGCCGCCGGCTGGAATGGCTACGGCAAGTACCCGCTGGCGCGCTATCCGCCACTACGGGCCTACGTCGACCGACACTATCGGCCGGCAGAGATTCGCGCCGGCGTCGTCCTATACCGACGGCTGCCCGAGCGGCCACCTGAGCGACCATGAGACCGCATCAGATAGACCGCCGTGGCCACCGCGGCCACCGGGACGACGTGCGTCAGGTGATAGGTCAGCGCGTAGGAGACGGCGACCGCGCGGGGCGCGCCACACATGACCAAGGCGGCGGCGGCGCCCGCCTCGAAGGTCCCGAAATTTCCGGCCAAGGTGGGAATGGCGATGGCGGCGTTGATGCTGACCAGCGTCAGCAGGGCCGCGCGGAGGCTCGGCTCGAGATGGAAAGCCCGCTGGAACAGCACCAGCATGATGAGCTCGCTCGACCACCCGAGCAGCGACAACCCGACCATGGCTGCCACCCGGCGCGGCGTAGAGGCCCGCAACCCCGACCACAGCCCGCGCCGGACACGGGGCCAGCGGCCCAAACGCGGCACCACCCAACGGCCGGCGCCGAGCAGGGCGGCATACCCCCAGATCACCAGACCCGAGATCACCATGGCCACGGTCCCGAGCCCCGTCGATCGCGCGGTCGCGAAGATCAGGATGGCGAGCGCCAGCACCTCGGCGCCTCGCTCGGCCCAGGTGCAGCCGTAGTCGATGGCGAGCTGTCCCGCTGCCGCCTCTCCCGGAGCTCCGGTTCGCCGCAGGCGTGCGGCGCGAACCAGGTCCCCACTGCCAAACCCAATGGCGGCGCTGGCCAGCAGCCCTTCGATGGTTGCCGCCAGCACCGCGCGAAACGGCGGCGGATCCATCAAGGCCACCTGCCACCGCGCCGCCTTGAGCGGCAGGTACACGGCGAGGTTGAGCAAGATCGTCGCCGCCACCGCCCCGGGCGCGCTCGCCGAGAGGTGGATCGTCCAGGGCTTCTCGCGCCCCAGCACGACGGCCAGTAGAGCAAGCGGAACGCAACGCAGCAGCAGCCGCCAGCGGGGGTGCTTCACGCGCGATCCAGCGTCAGGAAGGTGAAGCCGTCGCCGCGCAGGCGTTCGAGCATTCGCGGCAAAGCGGCCAGCATGGGCCCGATGTCGGGGTGTTCCTCGTCGCCGCGTCCGTCGTGCAACAGCAGGACCATGCGCGAGCGAGCGAAGCGCGTGGCCCGTTTCACGAGGACCTCGGAATTAGGTCGATCGGTGTCCCAGATGCCGCGGCTCCAGGCCCATAGCTGGCAGCGCAGCGCCCCCGCCGCGCGCAGGGCCGCCGCGCTCTTGAGGCCGTGCGGCGGACGGTAGAGTCGGGCCGGCGGCGCCCCCAGAGCCGACAGCTCTCGAATCGCCGTGGCGAGCTCTTCCTCGACCGAAGCCTGGCTGTCCCGGTGGATCTTCTGGTGGGTGACGCCGTGAACCGCGACGGTGTGGCCGCCCGCGACCAATCGGCGCAACAGATCGGGATGGCGGCGGGCGTTGGCCGAGAGCACGAAGAAGGTTGCCTTGACCCGATAGCGGTCCAGGATCTCGAGCACCGGCCCGGTGCCGGCGCTCGGTCCGTCGTCGAAGGTGATGGCACACACGCGTTGCGGCCGGCGGGGAAGGCGCCAATGAACGCGCCCGAACGGATCGAAAGCCGGGATCTCCCGGAAGGCCCACCATCCGCCCAGCACGGCCGCCGCCAGCAGAATCGCGATTCTCGCCACCGTCGGAATGGCCGGCAATCCCAGCAGGAGGCCGATCCCCGCGCCGATCGCGAGGACCACCAGCCCCCGGTTCACCCACGCGCCGGCCTTGGCGCCCACCGCTACGCCGCGACCTTCGGATACCGGGTCGATTGTTCGCCGGCGGGCCGGGCCACCCGTTCGAACACCTCGAGGATTCGGCCACCGATCTTTTCCCAATCGAAGGCGTCGGCAATGGCCCGCCCGCGGGCGATGCGCTCGCGCTCGTCCCGCCGCATGGTATCGAGGATGGCGTCGGCGAAGGCTGCCACGCTGTTGTCGGCCGCCACGATCACGTTCGACCAATGGTCGCCCGCCCGATCCGTTCCGAGAGCCGGCAACGCCACAACGGGCAGGCCCGACGCAAATGCCTCCAGCACCATGATGGAGAATCCCACCGCCCGCGCCGGCAAGAGAAAGACCGAGGACGACGCCAAGATCTCCGGGCGTTCGTCGTAGACCGCCCCGAGAAATTCGATCCGCTCTCGGAGATGCGGCGGCACCTGCGCCTCGAGGCCGCGGCGCATCGGACCGTCGCCGGCCATGAGCAATCGCACGTCGGGCAACCGGTCGGCGATCTTGCCGAAGGCCTCAATCGCCACGTCGGGGCCGTTGCGCTTCTCGAGGCGGCCCAGGTAGACCAGGTTTCGGGTGCCGGGTCGAAGATATCGGGGGCTCGGGCTGGCTCGCCAGGCCACCCCATCGATACCGTTCGGAATGACGTTCGGGGAGAACTCGGCGTAGCGGCGCATCGACTGGGCCGTCGCCTGGGAGACCGCGATGACAGAGGCGGCACGACGAAACACCCAGCGGTAGTACGGCGCCACCCGATGTCGCCACCCCGCGTCGGGAAAACACGAGTGCAGCGTCAACACCTTCGGGCCACCAAACATCGAGAGCCCCCAGAACGCCAAACCGAAGTCGCAGGGCCCGTGAATATTGAGCAGATCGAACCGCCCCCGACGGAGCGCCCGCCGAAAGTTGTGGGCCGCTCGAAGGCCGATGGTGGCCTGGCTGAACGTCCCGCCGCTGCGGAAGGTGTGGGCGTGGCCGACCCGAATCACGCCCCGCTCGGCGTCCTCGGGTCCGGGTGCTGCCGACGGTGCGGGGCTTCCGGTCAGAATCGTGACCTCGACGCCCCGACGATCCAGCAGGTTCCGCAGGTGGCGTACATGCTCCTGGATGCCGCCCAGGCTGGGGAAATAACTCTCGGCTACGATGCCGACGCGAAGAGGACGCATGGGCATAGCGGGCTTATCGTAGCCACCTTCGACGGTCAAGCTCGGCATTAATTTTGAAAATCCATTTAATCAACCGACGCGCTGTCTTTACTCGACGCGCTGCTTCGAGCTTTTTGCGCATATTACGATCACCCTTTGGCCGCGGCGGTGGGTTGGTTGCGTTCATTATCGGTCGCCTACTGCGGCCGAACGAAGATCGGCGGCGTTTCGCGGGCGTAAATTTCCAGGTCGCCCGCGGCGAAGACGCGGCGGTAACCCGCCGGGATCATGGACCTGGCCTCGGGCGGAATGGCCCAGGTGAGCAGGTGGCTGAAGCGCGGCTCGGCCAGCCGCCAGAAGGCGTCCCAGAGATCGCGCCAGGCCGCCGTACAGGCCGCGTCGACCGGCTCTTGCCGGAGCATCTTGCACACCTGCGCCGGCGTGCCATTTCGTTCCGCGAATTGATCGAGGGCCGGCGGAATGAGCTGATGCGGCGGAAACTCTCGATAGGTGATGGGGTAGGAGCGCTCGACGGCGAACACCAGCGGGGCAGAGGTATCCTTCGCCACCGCGTAGTAGCCCCAGGCGTGGGTGAGGCTGGCCGTGAAATCACTGGTCTTACTTTGTTTGAACAGCAGAGGAAGCAACGTGGCCCGCGCGGGCACCGCTGCCATCCCGGCCGTGAACTCCGCGCGGTCGCGGTCCAGCCGAAGGTAGTCGATGCCCTGTACCACCGAGAAGGACAGCGCGCAGGCCGCGAGCAGGGCCACGACCGGGCCGGGCAGCCTGCGCGGAAGTCGAAGAGCGAGCCCCATCCAAAGGAACGGCACCAACCGGCAGTTGAGGTAGTTCCAGTTGCTCAGCATCACCGGCAGGGCCAGGTAAGCGGCGGCCAGAACCAGCAGGGCGACCCTGGACAAAAGAGGGCGCTCCGCCCGACCTTCCCCGTTTGCCCGCCAAACAAAATACGGCAACAGCACCGCGGGGACGATGGTCATGCTTCCCCATCGGGTGAGCGCGCCGGATGCATCGAGCCAGAGGTGGCCAACCAGCTCCCACGGATTGAGATAGGTGAACGCCGCCGATGCAAATGTCGGGGCGTGCTCGGCTTTGACCAGCTGTTGCCGCGCGACCAGGAACGACAGCAACCCCGCCGGGGCGAGCGGGAGCTGCATCGTGAGGAATGCCTTGATTCGCGCCCGCCGGTTCGGGCGGCCGATGATGTGCAGCGCGACCAACACGCCCACCACGGCCAGCGGGAACGGGTGAGCGTACCAGACCAGGCCCGCCAGCCCGGTGATGCCGACGCCCCGTCGCAGCGTCGGGCTCTCCCGCTGTCGATCGATCACCGTCAGCAGAATCAGCGACAGCGCAAAGGCGCACGCGAAGTTCAGAAATCCCATGGAAACGGCGAAGCTGTGCACCAGGGGCCAGACGAAGAGCATCGCCACCGCCAAAACGCCCCGCCCGGCGAACCGCAGCACGAAAAGCGGCAGCGCCAGCGCGTTCAAGGCCAGGACGACGGCGACGAACACCCGGGCAGCCCCATAGAGGCCGCGGCCTCCAAACGCGTAGAGCCAGAGCGTGAGCAACGCATTCGACCTGAAAAATCCATTAAAGAGGTACTGCGGATAGAGGTCGGGGTGCGCAACGATGTGCGCCGTGGCCAGATGATTGGGCAGATCCTGAAGCGGCGGCAGCTCGACCAGCAGCAACGGCCAGGCGGCCAAGACGAACAGCACCAGCGTGAACGACAAAGTCAGCCGCGTATCCGACAGCTCAGCCAGGCGCCGCCAGGGATCGCGGAGCGGGGGCGCCGCAGGTTTGGCGCCATTCGGGGAATGCTCCCCGACCGAAATTTTTTGGAACATCACACCCTCTGGTCCTACCATCGGTTGCGGCCCATCTCCATCCCGTTGCCGGCCTCCGAGAACGAGCAGCCCCAGACGGCAAATGCGATCAGCGTCGAGGTCGAGAACAGCCTATCCAGCCACAGCAGAGCGCAGCTCCGGGCGAGCAACACCGTGCACGCGCCGAAAGAAAGGCGTTCAAAATCGAACGCCGCCGCCCAGGGCGACGCGTAGGTACCGGGTCTTGTTGTCCAGCTCGACCCCGGTTTGAGGCACCTTCTGAAAGCCCCATTGATAGCCGATCCCCAGGTTGACGAAGATCCGATCGGTCATGTCCATGGCCACCCCACCTCCCACCGCCAGGACGAATCCTTTGGCCGCGCTGGTGCCTGACAAAGCGACGATCGAGTACCCCGGAAGAACCTCGAGGTAGGGCGTGATCCTGTCGGCCAGCGAGAACTCGTATGCCACGCGGGCCATGAAGTCGTATTGTTTCGCCGCCGGCGGGGGCGCCAGCTCGCTGGGGTTGACCTTGTAGTTAACGTTGTAGATTACCTGCGGCGCGAGCCCCACATACAGGCCTGCGATAGCCCGGTAGCTCGCCGACAAACCGGCGCCGTACGCGAACGAGGCGTCTCCGGTTGCCTCCATGCTGCCGATCGGGGTGGTGAGCTTGCCGAGCCCCATCGGAAGGAACGAAAGACTGACCTCGATCCGTCGGGATGGTGGTCCAGGCGGCGGTGCATCGGATGCTGGCGCGACGATCCCCGCCGTTGGCGGCGGCGAAGCACTGGGCGCAATCTCTTGCGCACGGGCCCCGGCGCCGAGCGCGACCAACGTCAGACCGATCAGGGTGCTTGCTTTTCGCATCTGTTTTGTCTCGCTCGTTTGGTCGCTGCTAGAAGTAGAAGGAAAACCGGAGCCGGACGCTGTACATCTCGTCGTCGTAGGTGGTTGCGGGGTTCGTGCCCGCATCCAGAAAGTGGGCCCGCGAATAGCTGCCCACCAGCTTGATGTAGAGCTGCTGGAAGACCACGTACTGGGCCGCCACGAAGCTCTGCCACAACCAGTAGTTGTCGACGACGTTGGGATTGGCGATGTTGTTTTGGTCGACGTTTCGGGTGAAGAGACCGCCCACGCCGAGTAGGAGCGGATGCCGGGCGCTGCCATTGGAGAAGTTGGCAAACCCGCCGTAGCTGGTACGGGTGAGGCTCCCGGTCGTACTCTCCTGTCCATTGGCGCCGATGTCGAAAATCGTCCCCTGCGCGACGTTGAAGCCGAGCTCGACGTGCGGCTCGAACACGAATTGTACGGCGCCGCCGACGCCTTTCTTGGTGATGTCCGTTTGATTGGTCGCAGCCGCCTGGGCGGTGGTGCGCTGCCACTCCACGCCCCCTTTGAGCTTGAGCCAGCCGAAATCGAGAATGGCGACCGGACGGGTCGCGACTTCCGTGTTGCCGCCGCTGTCGCTCCCCACAGTCCCGAGGGCCTCGAAGCGAAGAAACGGCAACGGATAGTAGTGGAGAGCCATGTTGCCGGCTTCGCCCTGCGGCCGGAACTCGTCGTCGGTCAGACCATAGAAGGTGAGGCTGTTGGGGTCGCCATGGCCGACGGCGCCCACGCGCTCGAAGGAGTTCTGATCCAGGCCCATCCCGAGGTGAAAGACCTCCCACCCCTCGAAGCGGCCGACCTGGAAGTCCCACTTGTTCCACTGCCCGATCCGCAGCCAGAGGTCGTCGGTGTCGGCAGCGCCGAGCGCCGACCTCTCGGCGGTCTGATCCTCGGTCCCCACCAGCTCGACCTGCCCCTGGACGAACCAGTCGTCGAACGAGTAGGTGGGCGTGACCCGCAACAACATGCGTCCCTGCTGCGTCCCATAGGCGATCTGATCCTGGGAGATGGCCGACGCGTTCTGGCCCCAGGGAGCGAACTTCACGTACGCGGTGTCGAGCCAACCCCACCCGGAAATGCCGATCACGAACCGATCGCGGCCGGCCTTGGCGGGCAGGTACGGCCACTGCAGGCCGTGAAAGGTGAGCCACAAGGAACCGTACTTGAGCCCGCGCGTCTGCGGCTCTGGGTAAGCCGTACCCGGGAGCCGCTGGATGCCGATCTCGGTGAC
>Ga0075522_10002994_pt1 | contig 12393 bp, 8 predicted proteins | sample NGEPerA_FD_74796 | JGI IMG/M metagenome (GOLD analysis project Ga0075522, IMG submission 74796) | Arctic peat soil microbial communities from the Barrow Environmental Observatory site, Barrow, Alaska, USA - NGEE PermafrostL2-A | ecosystem: Environmental > Terrestrial > Soil > Wetlands > Peat ... | reverse complement strand
GATCCATCCCTATCCGGTCGGTCACGATCGCCAGCCGCCCCCGGGGGCGGCAGCCGAATTTCTCCGGCCCTCTCATCCAGATTGTCGCGCCACTCTCATCCTGATTGTCGCGCGGCAGCCGGCGCGGCCTTGGCGGCCACGAGCCTCGACAACGCGGTCTTCGAGCCGGCCCTGCGCGATCTTCTCCTCAGCGATGTCGAGGGCGGCGGCCTCCAGCCGGTGGACTTCCGCTCGCTCGGCGTGCGCGAGTTCGGGACGATCTACGAGGGTCTTCTGGAATCCGAACTCTCAGTCGCCGACCAGGATCTCGCTCTCGACAACAAGGGGTCGTACGTCCCGGTTCGCGGCAAGGCCGCCCCGGTGGTCAGGAAGGGAGAGATCTACCTCCACGACCGCTCCGGCGCCCGCAAGGCGTCGGGCAGCTACTTCACCAAGAGCTTCGCGGTCGAGCATCTTCTCGATCGCGCCCTCACGCCCGCCCTCGCCGACCACCTGAAGCGCGTCGCCAAGATGGACGAGGCCGGGGCGGCGGAGGCCTTCTTCGACTTTCGGGTGGCCGACATCGCCATGGGCTCCGGGCACTTCCTGGTCGCCGCCATCGACCGGATCGAAAAGGCGTTCACCGACTATCTCGCCGAGGGCGGCGCGCGCGGCGCGGTGCGCATCCGCGAGGAACTCCGACGTCTGGAGGAAGCGGCCCGCAAGCAGCTGGGCGAGATGGCCGACCAGATGGCCTTCGAGGACAGCCAGCTCCTGCGCCGGCTGATCGCCCGGCGCTGCATCTATGGCGTCGACATCAATCCGCTGTCGGTGGAGCTGGCGCGGCTGGCGATCTGGATCCACACCTTCGTCCCAGGCCTGCCGCTCAGCGTCCTCGACCACAATCTCGTCAACGGCGATGCCCTGGTGGGCGTCGGCACGGTGGCCGAAATCCGCGAAGCCTTCGAGGCGACCAGCACCGCCCTCTTCCCGGTCGACGCCGACAACCTGCTGGGTCAGGCCGCCCAGTCCCTGCGCCGCTTCGCCAACCTCGCCGACGCCAGCCTCGGCGACGTCGCCGCCGCCAGAGCCGCCATGGAAGAGGCACGCATCCTGGTCGGCGACACCCGCGCCCTCTGCGACATCATCACCGCCGCCCGGCTGGACAAGGATGTCCGCTACCAGTTCGAAAACTGGGAACGCGACCGCGCCACCATCCAGGCGAGCCCGGCCCGGCATCGGGCGCTGGAGGTGCTGGCCGGCCTCAAGGTGTTCCATTTCCCCGTCGCCTTTCCCGAAGTGTTCCTGCGACGGCGGTCGGGGTTCGACGTGATCCTGGGCAATCCGCCATGGCAGGAAGCGACCATCGAGGATCACGCCTTCTGGGCGCGGCATTTCCCGGGCCTGCGCGGGCTGCCGCAGACCGAACTGGAGCGAGAGCGCACCCGCCTGCGCAAGGCGCGTCCCGACCTTTCGATCCTGTTGGAGACCGAACTCGCCGAGGTCGCCAAGGTCCGCAAGGCGCTCACCTGCGGCGCCTATCCCGGCATGGGGACGGGCGATCCCGATCTCTACAAGGCCTTCATGTGGCGCTTCTGGAACCTCGCCGCCGCCGAGGGCGGGCGGATCGGGGTGGTGCTGCCGCGCAGCGCTTTCGCCGCCAAGGGTTCCGAGCTGTTCCGAAAGGTGCTGTTCGCCGAGGCGGCCGGCGTCGATCTGACGATGACGCTCAACAGGGCCGGCTGGGTCTTCGACGAAGCCGAGCACCGCTACACCATCGGCCTCGTCGCGATCGAGCGCGGGCGGCGTCAGGGCCGGACGATCGGCCTGCGCGGCCCTTTCGCCAATCTCGCGGCGTTCCAGACCGGGCACGACAGGGAGCCGACGCGGTTCACCGGCGAGGAAGTGCTGGCCTGGAACGACACCGCCTCCCTGCCCCTCCTGCCGACGGAGAGGTCGCTGGGCGTCTTCACCCAACTTCGTAAATCGCCGCGCCTGGATCTCGACGACGGTGCGGACTGGCGTGCGCGCCCCGACCGCGAGCTGGACGCGACCAATCAGAAGGATCTGATGGATTTCTTCGAGAAGCACCCGGCGAACTACTGGCCGGTGTTCAAGGGCGAGAGCTTCGACCTATGGAGCCCGGACCGGGGCCCGGCGACCTACTACGCCTGGGCCGACCCGGACGTGGTCACCGACTGGCTCTACGCCAAGCGCCTGCGCGCCAGCCGCGGCGGCGCCCACTCCGAATTCCCCGACGCCTGGCGCCGCGACCGAAACACCCTGGCCTGCTACGCGCCGCGCATCGCTTTTCGGGACATCAGCCGGGCGACGGATAGTCGAACTGTCCGCGCCGCTCTGGTGCCGCCCAATATCTGCCTCGCGAACACCTCGCCTCACGTTTTGTGGCCGCGCGGCGACGAGAGCGATCAGGCGTTCGTTCTCGGCGTTCTCAGTTCTCTTCCGCTCGATTGGTACGCGCGCCGGTTCGTCGAGACGCACCTCAACTTCTTTGTCTTCAATCCTCTCCCCATTCCCCGCCCCACCCGCACGGACCCTCTGTGGCTTCGCGCCGTCGCCCTCGCCGGCCGCCTCGCCGCGCCCGACGCGCGGTTCGCGGACTGGGCGGCCAAGGTCGGAGTCGAGCACGGGCCGATCGCGCCCGACCTCAAGCAGGACATGATCGATGAACTCGACGCCGTGGTGGCGCGGCTCTACGGCCTTTCCGAGGACCAACTCGGCCACCTCTTCGAGACCTTCCACGAAGGCTGGGACTTCGCCCCCCGCCTGGCGGCGGTGACGGCCCATTTCCGGCGCTTGCCGACCTCGCTCTAGCCCTTGGCGGCGTCGTCTCCCCTGGCCATCAATGGTTTGTTGGTGGGAATCGGGGGCGTATGGTTGCCCGGAAGATCGATGGAGTCTGTGGAAGATGGCGCTCCGAAAATCTCCGATGAAGTCCGCTCCGCCGCGTCCGCAACTGGAGCGCCTGCTGGCGTGGGCCCGCGAGGTGGGCGTGACCGACGAGGAGTTCCAGGCGCAACGGGCAAGCTTCGCCTATGGAAATGCGTCGGCGACGGCCGATCGGATCACCAGGGAGTCGGCGCGCGAGGCGGCGCTGCGCAATCGCCTGATCCGCGCATAGTCGCGATGAGCCGGTGACGATCCGCGTCGAGGTCAAGCCGGCCATGCTTCGGTGGGCGCGGGAACGCGCGCGCCTGGACATGGATTCCCTGGCGCCACGTTTTCCCCGTCTGGCCGAGTGGGAGGATGAAACCGCGCGCCCGACTCTCAAACAGATCGAATCCTTTGCGCATGCCACCCACGCCCCCGTGGGCTTTTTCTTCCTCGCCGAGCCGCCGGTCGAAACCGTGCCGATCCCGGACTTTCGAACCGACGGCGCGCGGCGCGTCGAGCGGCCGAGCGCCGACCTGCTGGACACCATCTACATCTGTCAGCAGCGGCAGGAGTGGTATCGCGACTTCGCCCGCTCCAATCGCCACGATCCGCTCGGCTTTGTCGGCTCGATGGGTATCGACGGCGAGGTGGTCGGCGCGGCCGCCACGATGCGAGCCGCGCTCGGCTTAAACCTGGAAGAACGCCGCCAGTTCGGGACCTGGACGGATGCGCTGCGCGCCTTCATTGCGCAGGCCGACGCCTTGGGGGTGTTGGTGATGGTCAACGGCGTCGTCGGCAACAACACCCATCGGGGTCTCGATCCGCGGGAGTTTCGCGGCTTCGCCCTTGCCGATCGGTGGGCGCCGCTGGTGTTTATCAACGGCGCCGACTCCAAGGCGGCGCAGATGTTCACCCTGGCGCACGAATTGGCGCACATCTGGCTCGGCCAGACCGCGCTGTCCGATGTCGAGCCTGTAACCACGCCGCAGGATCAGGTCGAGCGGTGGTGCAATCGCGTGGCCGCCGAACTGCTCGTTCCCATGGCTGTTCTGCGGGAGGAGTATCAACCCGGCGAGGATTTGCCTGAGGCGGTCAGTCGGCTCGCTCGCCGCTTCAAGGTCAGCACCCTGGTCATTCTGCGGCGCATCCATGACGCTGGCGGCCTGACCAGGGACGAGTTCTGGGCCGGCTATCGCGCCGAATTGGACCGAATTCGGGAGATACCCAGAGGCAGCGGGGGCAACTTTTACCTGACCGAAACGGCGCGGGTCGGTCGCCGCATGGCCCTTGCGCTCGTCTCGAGCACCCTCGAAGGACAGACGCTGCATCGCGACGCCTACCGCCTGCTCGGTATCTCCAAACACGCGACCTTCAGCGACCTCGCCCACAGCCTGGGCGTCGCGTGATGGCCTATCTGCTGGACGCAAACGTCTTCATCCAGGCCAAGAACCTTCACTACGGCCTCGATTTCTGCCCGGCGTTCTGGGACTGGATCGTCGCCGAGCATGCCGCCGGCAAGGTGTTCAGCATCGAGAAGGTCGGCGACGAGATCGCGGCCGGGGCCGACGATCTGTCGGTTTGGGCCGATGGCCACAAGGAGCTGTTTCTGAGGCCGGACGCCGCCATCGTCGGGGTTCTCGGCGCCGTCAGCGCCTGGGCCACTAGCCAGACCTATGAATCGGCGGCCGTGAACACCTTTCTGCAGGTTGCCGACTACTACCTGGTCGCACACGCGCTTGCCCACGGCCATGTGGTCGTGACGCATGAGATCGCGGCGGCTTCGACGAAGAAGATCAAGATTCCCAATGCCTGTATCGGCCTGGGCGTGAAGGTGATGACGCCGTTCGAAATGCTGCGACTCGAGCGGGCGAGGTTCGTTCTGGGCCAAGCGTCGTGAGCAGCCCGGAATTCATCGACAATCTGGACGGCAACACCCTGGCGGCCGCGGTCGCCCGGGTCATGCGCGACGGCATCGGCCAGGGCGGGCTGGGCGAGACTGTCGATCCGCCCGGCCGGGTCGATATCGCCTCGGCCTTCTTCAGTCCTGCCGGCTTTGCCCAGATCGCCGACGAACTTTCGGAGGTCGAGCGCATCCGCCTGATGGTCGGGGCCGAACCACCATCGGAGGCCAAACCCCCTCGGCGGCGGATCGACGAGACGCCGGCGCAGTTCGAGCGCCGGCTGTTGCACGCCGGGCTAGGCGATCTCGACGATGGCCTGCGCGCCGAGCGCGACCGCTTCCCGTTCACCCGTTCGGGCAGGGCGGCGCTGGCCAAGCTGATCGCGATCCTCAATTCTGGACGCATGGAAACGCGGCGCTACGAGCGCGCCTTCATGCACGCCAAGGCCTACATCTTCGCGCCCAGGATCGAGGCTTTCGGCGGCGGCGCCGGGGTGATCGCCGGCTCCTCGAACCTCACCAAGGCCGGCGTCACCCGGAACCTCGAACTCAACCTCGCCCGCTGGGACGATCCGGTCGTCGGCCAGGCCCAGGCCTGGTACGAGCGCCTCTGGGAGGAGGCGGTTCCGTTCGATCTCATCGAGCTTCTCGAAGAGGTGCTCGCCCCGTTCACGCCGTTCGAGATCTTCCTTCGTACGCTTTGGCAGCTCTACGGCGGCGAGGTCTCCGCTCTCGACATCGAAGACCAGGGCCTGCCGCTGACCAGCTTTCAGAAGCACGGCGCGGCGCGCGCCCTGCGCCTCATCGAGGACACCGGCGGGGCCATCGTCGCCGACGAGGTGGGCCTTGGGAAAACCTTCATCGCCGGGGAAATCCTCAAGCTGTACCTCGACCGGCGCCAGCGCTGCCTGCTGGTCTGCCCGGCGCAGCTACGCGACACGACCTGGCGGCGCTTCCGGTCGAACTTCTATCTCAATGACGTCGAGTGCCTCTCCTATGACGAGCTGGCCATCGATCGCCAGCTGGCCATGGCCGATCCCGACCGCTTCCAGGACAAGCTCGACCGGCCTCTGCGCGAATATCAGCTGATCGTCATCGACGAGGCGCACAACTACCGCAACCCCGACGCGGCGACCCGGGCGGCGGTCCTGCGGCGGCTTCTCTGGGGTCAGCGGCGCGACGTGCTGATGCTGACCGCGACGCCGGTGAACAACTCGCTGTGGGACCTCTACCATCTGATCAGGTTCTATCTGCGGCAGGACGCCTTCCTCGCCGACCGCGGCATCCTCTCGATCCGCGAACGGTTCGAGAAGGCGGCCAAGGAGGACCCCTCCGCCCTTTCGCCCGATCTGCTCTATCCGATAATCGACGCGACCACGGTCAAGCGCACGCGGCAGTTCGTGAAGAAGCACTATCAGGGCGACCTGATCCGCCTGCCCGACGGAACCGAAGGCATCATCGTCTTTCCCGAGCCGCGGGCGATGACCGTCCGCTATCCGCTGACCGATCCCTTGCCGGCGTGTTTCGATCTTCTCGAAGCCGCTCTCGATCCTGACGAAGGTCCGGGCGCCATCCGGTTCGCCCGCTACGTTCCGGGGAGCTATCTGCGCGAGGAAGCCGGCGGCGACCTCTTCGACGATGACGACGCCCGCATGGCGGCGACCGTCGGCCTGCTGCGGTCAGGCCTGCTCAAGCGGTTCGAATCCTCGGCGCACGCCTTCCGCCGTACACTGAACAAACTGATCGGCGAGCACGAGTATTTCCTGTCGGCCCTCGACAAAGGGCATGTGGTCAACACCCGCTTCCTCCAGGAGCTGTCCGGCGCCGACGACGAGCTGCTGGATGAACTGCTCGACTCACACGAAGGCGTTTCGCCGGCTGGCGACTATGACGTACCGGTCCTGCGCGCCGCCGTGGCCGGCGATCTCGCAAAGCTGCAGGCGCTGTGCGCCGCGGTCGAGGAAATCACGCCGGCCAAGGACCCCAAGCTCGCGGCGATCATCGAGACCCTCGTCAAGATATCGGCCGACGCGCAGGCCGAGGCGACCAGCGATGACGACGAACGCCAGAAGCGCAAGGTGATCGTCTTTTCGTTCTACGCCGACACCGTGAAATATCTGCGCGAGGAACTGGCCAAGGAGATCGGCCGCAATCCCGCGCTGGCGGCGTTCCGAGGCCGGGTCGTCGCCGTGGCCGGTAGTCTCAACGTGGAACCGGAGGAGGTCGGCCGCCAGCACGCGGTGAGCGGCTTTGCGCCCCTTTCCACGGAATCCACCGATCCGACGGATCGCTTCGACCTGATGATCTCCACCGATGTGCTCGCCGAAGGGGTGAACCTCCAGCAGGCCCGCCACATCATCAACTACGACGTGCCGTGGAACCCGATGCGCCTGGTGCAGCGGCACGGGCGGATCGACCGGATCGGCAGCGCGCATCCCAGGGTCTTCCTGCGCACCATCTTTCCCGCCGACCGGCTCGACCAGCTGCTCAACCTCGAACAGCGCATCCTAAGGAAGATCGCCCTGGCCGCCGCCAGCGTCGGGGTCTCTTCGCCCGTCCAGGGTGGCGCGGCCGGCGGTCAGGTGTTCACCGAGACGCGCGAGGAAATCGAGCGCCTCATGGCCGAGGATCCCAGCCTCTTCGAGCGCGGCGGGGCAGCGGGCGCCGGCCAGACCGGCGAGGAATACCGCCAGACCTTGCGCAAGGCTCTCGCCCGCGACCGCGACCGGATCGCCAAGATGCCGTTTGGGGCCGGCTCGGGCATGGTCAAGGGCGATCGGCGGGGCGTCTTCTTCTGCGCGGCGGTCGGCGAGCGGACCTATCTGCGATTCGTTCCCGCCGAGCCCGACTGGCGGCTGAGCGAGGGGGCGCCGATCATCGCGGAGATCGGGACCTGCCTTCGCCTCGTCGAGTGCGAGGAGGCCACCGCGCGAAACTTGCCGCAACCTCTGGAGGATGCGGTGTTCGACCTCTGGCCGGTGGCGCGCGACGATATTCATGCGGCCTGGATGCGGGAGACCGACCCGGCCAATCTGCAACCCCAGGTGCGGCCCCTCAACCGGCGGGTCGCCGAGTTCATCCGCGCCCACCGGCCAACCGACGATGAAGGCGCGAAGGTCAATCAAGCCCTGGATATCCTCGAAGCCCCCTGGCCGCGCCGCGAGGAACTCATTCTGCGCGATCTCTTCGCGGATGAGGCGCATGAGGGTGTCGAGAAGTCGCGCCGCATCGTCGCCTGCATCCTGGAAACCGGCCTGGAACCCTTCAGCCAGCCGCCCCTTCTCCCGCCGATCGAGGCGGAGGATATTCAGCTTGTCTGCTGGATGGGGCTGACCCCAGACGCCGGAAAAAAGGGCCCGGCGATTGGCCGGGCCCCGTTAAACGGGGATACCACCGCCGTCTTTCCGGCTGCCAGCCCTTGACCCCGGGCGCGGGTGGTCACACCGGGGCGGGAGCATCGCGCTTCGCCTCGGCGATCTCTCGATCGATCTGAGCGCGAGGAATGCGTTCCCAGCTTCGCCCGGATACAATTCCCCAGTTGCCGCTCTCGTTGGGCCGGCGCCAGCGTGGCACAGCCGCCTTTGTCAGTTCGGCCAGAGCTTCAAGGTAGTCATCGATGACGTCTTCAGCCCCCTTGGGCCCGATCCTGTAGCCCGCAGGCCCTCTTAAAGCCGGCAAGAACTTGCTCTGATCGGTTGCCACCGGAATGAAGGTGTACTCTTCCGGAGGTCGCGACTCCTGTTCGACGTCATCGTTGACGAGAAGCGCCGGATCGACGGAAACGTCGCGACCCCAGTCCTCGGCCAGGATGTCCAACTCCGCGATCAGGGGCCAGATCGAGAACTTGAACCCTTTTCGCCTCAGCCATTCTCGCGCCGACTGCTCCGTGATGAAGCCCTTCTTGTCGATTACCGGCGCACCCTCAGCGGCCTCGTAGGCGGCATTCTGGATACGCTTGAGGCTGACGCCGCTCAGATCTGCAAGGTCGCTGGGTGTGATCGGCTGTCCCAGGTCCAACTTGAGACGTGCCAGCGCCTTGCGTTGCGTGCGCACGAGGGCGTCGTATGGCGCGTCAACATGCCCGGGGGCGAGTTGCAGGATGCGATCGACATGTGCCGCCAAGCCGCGAATGGTCCCCGGAACATCTTCGGCCGCCTCCAAGAGCAGGCGCCTGTTCTGGGGAACGTCCTTGTCGCTCCAGTCGATCGGCTGAAAGATTCCGAATTCCGCGAACGCGCGGAGCACGTGGAGTTCGTCGAACAGAGGCGGCCAGCCAAACCCGTTCTCGACGTTGTTCCACGTTTCACGCCAGGCCGGATCGTCGGCGGCGCCGGCCTCACCGCTGAGCATGGCCTTCAGGGAGGCCATTACGCGCCCCGCTGTGGCCGGTCCGTACACCAGTTCGACCAGCGATCCGGTGTTGAGGAAGGCGCGGATAACCCCATCCTGCTCCTCATTCCAACAATGGTCCGCAACGAAATAGCTCATTCGCCCGTCGAAAATCTCTCTCAGCGTGTCCATGGCCGTTCTCCTGCGGGCACGAACACAATGCCCGGCCACCCGGCTATGTGCCGGCGCGTGATGGTCCTTGTCAAGGCAAATGGGGCGACGGGCAAGCGATTCGTGCCCTGCCGCTAGTTCCACCACGATCCGGACGCGCACGATCACCGGCGACAAAGGCGCTTTCCTGGTCGGCTGGGACGACTGGAGTCAGGTGGAGTTTGGAGAAGGGCGGTATGCGATCACGCCGATCACGCACCAGTCGCTTCGCCGCCATATCGCGCTGGACTGAGTCAGCCCTCAGAGCGAGGGCTGAATGCCCTCGCTCACCTAGGAGGGTGCCGGACTTCCAGACCACCCTAGCGCGGCCCGCGCAACGCCGGCGGGACCACTTCCGGCCCTCGCTTGTCCACGAAGACGCACTTGGTGTCACCGACATAGCCGCAGACCCAGTGGCGCCGTCGCCCCAGCCCAACCTGGCGATCAGGGCATTCGCGGCGCGGCGGTGATTCTGTTCGGGCGTCGCTCGATCCTCGTAGGGCCTGGAACCTCGCTGCCAATATGACGTCTTCGCGACGATGCGAACGCCTCCGCGCGAGGTGGAGTCATAGAGACGCGTCGTGATCGAATGCCGCATCAGGCGCTCATTGAAGAACCCGCTCATCTTCCCGTCGGAGGGCGCGCGCCGGGAAGGACTCTGCGCTCCGATCTCTCCTACCGGCGACAGGGAGCCAGCGCCATGAAGGGCACGGCGGGGATCGAGGACGCGGCGGAGATGGTCGGGGGTCGCACCTCGGACCTGGGCGTTGTCTCTCAGTGCGCCGCCGTCGCCGGCTCGAGATGGAGTTCCCGCAGCAAGTCGACGGCCCGATCCAACCGCCCGTCCTTGACCTTCTGGCCCTTGCGCCGGGTGATCTCGCCTCGCCAGTCCGCCACGCGTTCGAAACTCACGAGCCAGTCGACGGTGGCGGCGAGTTCGAGCACGGTGATGTTGGTGTGGGCGAACCTGCGGATGAGTTCGGCGACGCGCTCACGGCCCAAGCTGTCATACAAGGCGTCTTTCGGCTTCGCCGCCCCGGTGAGGACAAAGCGGCTGAACAAGGCGCCGTCGCCCTGTCGCGGCTCCCGTCTCTCCTCGATCAGGTCGAACGCCTTGGCGTCCTCCGCGGCGTTGTCGAGTTCGCGCGAATAGGGACCGTAATGGTGATACTCGAACGCCAGCCCGGCGTCCCAGCCGAGCCGCTGGAGCAGATAGGCCGTCTTCTGCAGCCGCACCCGACCGATCAGCTCGCCACTCGGCGCGGCGGCGACGATGGCCGTGACGATGTCCTCGCGGTCGGTCATCCCGTTCCTCCCTTGTTCATGAGCGCCCGAGCACGTTGGCGATCCGATTCGCTTGCGAAATAGTAACGCGTCAGCCGGCGTTTGCCCTGCTCGACGAGCGAGCGGATCAGCCGTGAATGCTTGGACACCTCCCGCGGTCCTTCGGCGTCGAGGATATGCAGCTTCTTGTGGATTCGGTCGTCGTCACCGCCGACCTCATTGTAGGCGCTGAAGGCCGCGCTCTCGTCCTTGGCGACATGGTCCTCGAATTCGCCAGCCTTGCGCATGCCCTCGATCAGCCTTCCGGCCTTGGCTTGCCGCCCCTCGTCTTGCCCGAAGAAGCTCAGGTCCAGAGCCTTGTAGAAGCGACGCTCGCGCAGGCGCGCGGCCAATTCCGAAAGAACCGCGTCGGGGGACCGGGACATGGGTTCGAGAGCCGCCGTCAGGACCATGTCGTCCAACGCCAGGTAATCGGCGACGGTCGGCTCCGCGTGTCCGAAGAACCGCCAGAGGGGGTGTTCCGCTGTCAAGCCGGCCGAACTCGGATCGGCCAGGTTCTCCTCAGCCAGTTCGGCGACGCGCTCCAGCAGGCGGGCGATCATGTACTCGACGCATCGCGTCGTCTTGTGGAAGTACACCTGTTCGTGGAGCGAATAGCGGGCGAGGAGAAACTGCTCGGCGGCGGGCAGGGCCTTGAGGTCGAGGCAGAATGTTCGCACCGTCGGCGGCTGGCCTTTGGCATCATCGCCGATATCGGACGCTTCGAGGTCCACGGAACTCACGCGGACATGCTCCATCAGCCAGTCGAAGTCGATCGCCCCCGCCCCCGTTCCGGTCATCAGACGGTCGCGTCGCAGATAGTCCAGGCGGTCGGCGTCGAACGAGCTGGAAACCACGGCGTGGTAGAGATCGATCGGGTCTTCCGCCTTCAACAGAGCGGCGACATCTTCGCCAAACTGCCCGTCCTCACGATATCCCTTCAGAAGCCCGGCGATGCCGCCGGGCGGATCACGGATGATCTCGGCGGTCCAGGCCTCGTGACGTTTGGCGCCGCCGCGCGCCTTTTGCACGCCTTCGAAGGTGTGGCTGAACGGGCCATGACCGACGTCGTGCAACAGAGCGGCGATCACCGCCACGTCCGCCCGCCCCTCATCGAGCGTCTCGCCGCCGCGGGCCAGTTCCCGCCGAATAACCTCGATGAGCCGGCGAGCCGTGTGGAATACGCCGACACAGTGAGCGAACCGGGTATGGGTCGCGCTCGGAAAGACGAACTCGGAAACGCCGAGTTGGCGAATGCGCCGCAACCGCTGGAAGGCCGGCGTATCCAGCAGTGCCCAGGCGAGCTGATCCAGAGGCGCCTCGCCTCGAAAAGTGATCAGTCCGTGGACCGGGTTTCGAAGGCGCTGGTCGCGGGTCATCTACGGAACATATCAGGAACAATCATGATCGTGAAGTCGTTCCACGCGCCTGGGAACAGGCGCGGCGTCGTAGCCGCCGAGTCGGGCTCGCATGCCGTCAGGGCTTAGCCCCTTCAGGCGCCGGGGCTCCATCGGCGGTCCACGCGGCGACGATATGGAGTTTGTGGCCTTTAACGCCTGGTCGTCCGCTTCGACCAATATGCAGGGATGCGAGTTCGTCGAACTTCCGCGGCCGGAGCGCGGGCTTCCAGGCCGCATCTGCGAATCATCTGCGAAGCTGTTGATGTTCCAAAGAAAGTATGCGGGCTGGAAGCCCGCGCTCCGAAGGCGATGTGATCGCGAACACCAGCGGAACGCAAGTGGCGCCCATCAAATTAG
>Ga0075522_10002993_pt1 | contig 12394 bp, 8 predicted proteins | sample NGEPerA_FD_74796 | JGI IMG/M metagenome (GOLD analysis project Ga0075522, IMG submission 74796) | Arctic peat soil microbial communities from the Barrow Environmental Observatory site, Barrow, Alaska, USA - NGEE PermafrostL2-A | ecosystem: Environmental > Terrestrial > Soil > Wetlands > Peat ... | reverse complement strand
GCGGCGGACGAGGCTGGTTGGCGCCATTCGATACGCCGCTGGAGACGATCGACCAGATCGCGCAGAAGACGCTCCTGTTCGGTCTGCCCTGCATGACGGCAGGACTGCTGATTGGCTCCGTGATGGCGCTCCAGCAAAATGGTCCCGCGTACTTCAGCGATCCTAAGATTGTGCTGACCTTCGGCCTTTGGGCTGCATATGTAGCGATGATCTTCATGCGCAAGGCGGCGGGGCTGCGCGGACGCCGCGCCGTCTATCTTTCGAGCTTCGTGGTGATGGTAGTGCTGTTCGTGTGGGCGGCCAACCAGTTCTCCGCGGTTCACAGGTTCCAGACGCCATGAGCCACGCAGATATCCAGGATCGGCGACTGTCGATTGTGAAGCCGGCTGCGGAGGCCGCGCAGCAGCCTGCCGGCGCGACTACACCGGGCATGCTGGTGCTCGTCGGGGTGAATCACACCACTGCGCCGATCGAAGTGCGCGAACGGCTGTCGATTCCTCTGGCGCGACTGGCGGACGCGGCGCGAACTCTTACGCAGCAGCCGGGCGTGCGCGAGGCCATGGTGCTCTCGACCTGCAATCGCGTCGAGTTCCTGACGCATCGCGATGCGCGGCATCAGGAGAGTGGCGCTGCGTTGCTCAGGTTCCTGCATGAATACTTCGCGGTCCCCGCAGAGACGGTTGAGCCGCATTTATACGAATATCGCGACCGCGAGGCGGTGCGGCATCTCTTCCGCGTTGCCTCGTCGCTGGACTCAATGGTGGTCGGCGAGCCCCAGATTCTGGGGCAAGTGAAAGAGGCTTACACCGTGGCCAGAGAGGCGGGCGCAGTCGCAGGCGCGCTCGATCCGCTGCTGCAGAGGGCGTTCTCAGTCGCCAAGCGCGTGCGCACGGAGACGCACATCGGCAGCTCGTCGGTCTCGATTGCATCGGTCGCGGTGGAGCTGGCGCGCAAGATCTTCGGCTCGCTCGATGGCCGCACGGTGTTACTGGTGGGCGCGGGCAAGATGAGCGAACTGGCAGCGCGCCACCTGATCCAGCAGGGCGCAACACAGATACTCATCGCGAACCGTACCGAGGAGCGGGCCGCGGGAATGGCCGGACAGATTGCGCAGCAAATCTCCATGCAACTGGCGAACGACCCGGCGGCGATCCTGTGCGCGACGGAAGTCATACCCTTCGACCGGCTGCATGAGCAGGCGCGCCGCGCGGACATCGTCATCACTTCAACCGGCTCCGACCAGCACATCTTCACGCGCGCGCATGCCAAGGAGATGCTGGAGCGGCGGCGCAACCGGCCCATGTTCTTTATCGATATTGCGGTGCCGCGCGATGTGGACCCGACGGTGAACGAGCTTGAGGGTTGCTTTGTCTACGACATCGATGACCTGCAACAGGTGGCTGCGTCCCACCTTGCGGACCGGAGCAGGGAATCGGCGGCAGCGGAGAAGATCGTCGCGGACGAGGTGGCCAGGTACCAGAAGCATCTCGAGGTACGCGGCACGGTGCCCGCGATCGTCGCGCTGCAGGAGAGCGCCGAGGCGTTGCGACAGGCGGAGCTGGAGCGCGCGGCGAAACGCCTTGGCCCGCTGACAGCCGAGCAGCAGGAAGCGATCGATGCGATGACGCGGTCGCTGACGGCGAAGCTGCTGCACCCGCAGATCGTGGAGCTGAAGAAGAAGGGCGAATAGCACTCCACTTCAGTCTGATCACGGGTTCAATGAGTGTGGCCCGCCGACTGAGATAGCCTGTAAATAATCCTAACTGCGTGCCTGATTCTTGATCAGCATAGGCGCGATAGGATCCGGTTCGATCTCTACACTGTTGCCGACTGCACGGAGGAAGACTACGGTCGCGGCAAGCGCAGTCGGGTCGGCGTCCGGCGGGTGGACGAGGTGCGCAGGCGCGCCTGCCGCGAGGCCGCCGCGGATGGCGAAGCAGCGGGCAGGCCGGTAGGTGCAGGAGGCGAGGTCCGTAATGGATTGCGCGTCCGAGGGCGTCAGCAGGATGGTGCGCGGCGGGGCCATGCGGTCGAGCATGGAGAAGATTTCCAGCTTGGACTCGAGCTCGTCGGGTACGAAGTCGATGGCCAGGTCGGCGGAGCGTACGGCGTCTTCGACGGTGAGAGCGGTGGAGAGGGAGCCGACCGCATTGGATGCGGCGCCTGCGTAGTCGTCCTGCGCGCGGCGGAGGTTGGCGGGCATCACATCTTCAAGGAAGACGTGGAAGCCTGCGCGAACGCAGGCGAGGGCAAAGCTGCGACCGGCGGTGCCGGCACCGATGATGGCGACGGTGCGAATGGATGATTGAGTGCTTTGTGTCATTTCATCCCACCCATGCGCGCCCTGACCATCGCGCGTCAATGAGGCACCCAAAACGCATTCTTCGCAGTGAGTCTGCGAGACGCATTACTTCTTGGCCTGCAGCGCCTGGACCACGGACTCGTAGCTGGGGTCGGCGGCCTTGATGTGGGCAGCGACGCGCGCGCGCTCCTCTTCCGTAAGCGAGGGCAGCACGGTAAGGATGCGGCGGAGAGTGACAGAGATGTCGTCAACGTAATTCATGGTGCGGATGGCTTCGCCGGAGAGAGGCATTGTTGCTCCTATAAGTGATGTCGTCGGATTCAGTGTATCGCGCAACTATTGCACAGCAGGGAAGTCCGATTTCGGTGCGATGGAGCCGTCGCGGTCGGTCATCTCCATCAGGGCTGCGAGCTGGACAGCAATATCCGGGTCGAGGGCATCGGGCCCATAGCGCCAGGTCCAGTTGCCGTAGGAGTTTGCCGGCGTATTCATGCGCGCCTCGCTGCCCAGCAGCAGCACATCCTGCATGGGGACGATGCAGAGGTTGGCGACCGAACGCTCGGCGGCACGAACCATGGCCCAGACGGCATCGGCATCGCTTGTCATCGGCTGCAGGTACGTCTGCGCGTTAGCGCGTTCGATTTGAGTTGCGCCGTCTCGCCACCAGCCAAGCGTGGTGTTGTTGTCGTGCGTTCCGGTATAGACGACGGTGTTGGGGACAAACTGATGCGGCAGGTAGAGATGCGCGCCGCGATCGGCAAAGCCGAACTGCAGGATGCGCATGCCAGGCATGCCGAAGCGCTCGCGCAGCTCGTCGACCTCAGGCGTGATCAGGCCCAGGTCCTCGGCGATGAAAGGCAGCTCACCGAAGACATCCTTCAGGCGCTGGAACAGTTCGTGGCCGGGCGCTTTGATCCACTGGCCGTTCATGGCGGTCTCTTCATCGGCGGCGATGGACCAGTAGGCCTCGAAGCCGCGGAAGTGGTCGAGCCGCACCATGTCATACAGCGCCAGGGTTCGGCGGACGCGCGCTACCCACCAGTCGAAGCCGCGCTCGCGCATCTCCCCCCAGCGGTAGAGCGGGTTGCCCCAGCGCTGGCCGGTGGAAGAGAAGTAATCGGGCGGCACGCCGGAGACGCGAAGCATGCGGCCCTCGGCGTCCAGCTCAAAGAGCTCAGGGTGGGTCCAGACATCGGCGGAGTCGTAGTTCACAAAGATCGCCATGTCGCCAAGGATGCGGATGTCGCGCTCTTTGCAGTAGGCACGCAGGGTGCACCACTGCTCGTCGAAGAAGAACTGGATGACCTGCTCGACCATCAGCTCGCGGCCATAGTCGTTGAGCGCAGCGGTGAGGGTGTCATGCTTGCGCTGCGCGTACTCGGCGGGCCACAGGTGCCAGCTGGCGTAGTTAAAGCGGCGGCGCAGCACGTTGAAGAGTGAGTAGTCGGTGAGCCAGGAGGTGTTGTCCTGCGAGAACTTGAGGAAGCGTCCGCGCGCGTCCTCGTCGGCGTTGTCGAGGAAGTTGGCGGCGGCCTCCTCGATGAGCGGGTGCTTGGCGTCGAAGGCGGCGACGTAATCGACAAGACCGGAGTCGCCGGGCAGGCCCGCGATGCGGTCTGCGCTGAGCCAGCCCGCGTCGACCAGGCGCTCCAGCGAAATGAGGATGGGATTGCCGGCAAACGCCGAGAGCGCGGAGTAGGGTGAGCTGCCGTATCCGGTGGGGCTGAGAGGAAGCACCTGCCAGAGGCGCTGCTTGGCTGCTGCAAGAAAGTCCACGAAGGCGTAGGCCGCGGGGCCGAAGTCGCCGACACCGCCGTAGGAGGGCAGGGAAGTGACGTGCAGCAGCACGCCCGACATGCGGTCGGAATTCATGAGCGGCCCTCCGCTCGCGGCGCATGAGGTTGGGAGGCGGTGGAAATATGCAGGCGCATGGCGCTAGTGTGATGCAGGAAGATCAAATGCGGTCGATCAAAGATGGCAATGCCTGCCCACATAGGATGAAGACGGACAGGCATAAGGTTGTGGGCCAGTTTAGGTGCCCGGAACGCCCGACGGCTGCTCGGCCTCCTTGGTGAGGCGAATGCCGCCGCCGTCCTGATATTTCTTGGCCAGCGAGCCGACGAAGATGTTGAACATCTGGCTGCGTTGATCGTTGAGCAGTTGCTCGCGCGTCTGGTCCAGGTTCTTGGCCATCTCCTCCGCGGTGGGCTGCTGCTTGTCTGTCACTGCGAGGACGACCTCCGACTCGCCGGTGTCGATGGGGGCGGAGATGCCGCCGACGGACAGCTTGAATGCGGGCGCTCCGGGACCCGCCATGGAGCCGACATCGGGCACCTGCGCATCGGCGCCCACCAGGTCGCTGGACTTGACGGGCACTTTGAACTCAGCGGCTGCTTTCTTCAGGTCATTGAGGACCTTGGCGCGGTCGGCCAGCTTGGCGCCCTGTTGCTGTAGCAGCTCCGGCGCGCGTTGCGAGCGATAGTCGTCGAGGATGTGCGATTTGTACTCGGCGAAGTCGGGCGAGTGCGCGGGCTTCACGTCGACAACCTGGTAGACCGCATAGCCGTTGCCGGTGGCGACGCTGGACGGCGCCGCATCCTTCTGCGTGGCGAACGCCGCGGCAAGCATCGGCGCGCCATCAGTGAGGCCTGCCACAGTTCCGTCCTTGCCGATGGAGTCCGTGGTAACGGCTTTCAGGCCGTGAGAGGCGGCTGCCTTCTCGAGGCCGTTCTGCTTAGCGTCATTGGCGAGCTGCGTAGCGAAGTTCTCTTCCGCGGATCCCGCCTTCTGCTGTGCGAGGATCTGCGAGATAGCATCCTTCACGTCAGCAAGCGGCTTGGTGCCGGCTGGCTGCTTCTGCTCGGTCTGGATGATGTGGTAGCCAAACTGCGAGTGGACCAGGCCGGAGGTCTGACCGGGGTTGAGTGCCATCGCGGCCTTCGCGTACGCGGGATCGAGGCTGGCCGTGGGCATCATGGGAAGCTCACCGCCCTGTTCCTTGCTACCGGGGTCGTCGGAAAACTTCTTGGCGAGATCGGCGAAGTTGCCGCCGGACTGGAGCTGCTTGAGAACGTCCTGGACCTTTGCTTTGGCGTCGGCGTCCGTCTTCGCATCGGCGCCCGCGGCGACGGAGATCAGGATGTGGCGGGTCTTCACCTGCTCGTCGGCCTTGTAGTCCGCGACGTGCGAGTTGTAGTAGGCCTGGATCTCCGCATCGGAGACCGCGGGCTTGCCCCCCGGCAACTTCGAGGCATCGAAAGCAGCGTACTCAATCTTGCGCGTCTCCGGGATGGCATTGGCGTAGCGGACCGCGTTCTGCTTGAAGAAGGCCTGGAGGTCGGCGTCGGAGGGATTGATGGTCTTCTTGATGTCCTCCAGTGAGAGGACGGCGTAGTCAAACTTCACCTTGGTGCCCTGCGTGCGATACGCGTCGCGCACCGCCTGGTCTGAGACGGTGACGCCGCCGGTGACGAGTTGCTGCAGGCGTGTGATCTCCATCTCTTCCTTGATCTCCGCCTCAAACTCGTCGACCGATGCGCCGGAGCCCATTACCATCTGCACGAAATTGGCATAGCCGGCGTCGCCGACGTACTTGCCGTTGGGGAAGATGTACTGGCCGAACTCGCCCTGGTGAAGCTGATTCAGCAGGTCGGCTTCGGAGACATCGAGATGCAGGCGGTCAGCCTCCTGCTTCAGGAGGGCCCGCTGGACCAGCGCTACTCCGGCGCGGCCCATGGCATAGGGCATCATCACCCGCACCATCTCGTCGGTAATGCCGCGCTGCTGCTGCAACTGGCGCTGGGCAAGCTGGCTCACCTGCTGGGTCTTGATCTGGTCGCTCTCTCCGAAGATACGGCCGAAGAAACCAGGGGTGCGCACCGTCGCGTAGATGCCGGTGGTGGCGCCACTGTCGAGGTTATCCATCAGGCCCGGCACAAGGTACACGACCATGGAGATGCAGGCTGCGCCGATAATGACGCCGAAGAGGATCTTGGTGACTTGATTGTCCCGCTGAAGAAAACGAATCATGCTTTGCTGCCAGCTTTCACAAGGATGCGCGCGACGGTCAGTGACGGACTGGATCACACCAGAGCAGCCCGTTGGCAAGGCTGACTTCAGGAGGTTTCCGGCTCGAAGACCGTGCATCTGCCCGGTAATTTTGCTCGTTTCGGATGACGCTCCGAAGAAATAAGCAGGGCAAGAGACAAGTATAAATCAATGGGGCGGAGGCAGCGCCCCGCTCGCCGCCGGCGGGTACTGTCCTATCCCAGCGTTGCCGCCTAGCCTGAACCGCCCCTCTCACAACTAGGGCAAATCGCCGTTGCGCTTACCGACAGCGGATTAGTACCGATATGTCGGCTTAGGGGAAGCGATCCCTGGTCCCGCCCGGAAAGTTGGGTTTTCGGTATTGTGGCAGGATTGGCGCGCCGGCCGACCTTCCTTCTACAGAAACCGCTCTGCAGAAGAGTCCCTGTCGAGACCCTGCTTGGTGTCCCGAGAGATGTCCCGTAGTTGACTATTGGCGTCACGTTGCGTCCCTTTGCATTGCTGAGGACGACTGTAAGTCTTTGAGATCGCGTGGCGTCGTCTCGATTCCGAGATTTGCCTTCCCGCAGCATATCGAGCATGACGGCTTAACCGCACCTGCAGCACTGGCCGGCCAGTTCGAACCCGCAGAGGATATTGGGCAAGAGTCGCTAATGGCCAAAAACCAAACGAAACGGAGACTTGAATTGCTCGCCCGGAGAACCGCAAGGCTGTCCACTCAGGGGAAATTTGCGACCTTCGGCGTAACTCGAGGCCGAATCACAGTTGGTCCGCCAGTATCATCGATCACATTGCTGATCTCACCATTGCTGCCCAGCGCGACCGTGATCATGTCGTGAAATCTCACGTTTGGGTTCTTCGGCGTCTCAATGGCCCGCGTCAACGTGACCCCGCTATGCCGAAAGACGCTGTATATCCCCAGTCCCCAGGCTTCGTGGCTCCTGACTGAATCGGCGACCTTGTAGGAAGCCCACCCATTTACACCCTGCGCGCTCGAATAGCTGACCTGATCGGGAGGATCGTAGGGAATTTCCGATTGATAGAAGTACGTTCGCCCGCCGTCGCCATTCCAGAGGACCTGGAACTGTTGGTGATGCTCGACGAACAGGCCGTAGGCTGTGACGTTGTTCCCGTTCACCACCAACCCGTTTTCGCTGGTATTGCTGTTCCATCCTACGCCGGAGCCATGGTCTGCCCGCCAGATCCAGGTGTGATCGACGATGGTGTCGTTGCTGTTGATCTTCAGGTTCACCAGCGTGCGGCCGACTGCGGCACCGCCCACTCGAAAAAAGACGTCATGGAGTGAAATGGGATTCTTAGCGTGCGTGGCCTTGCTTCCATCCGGTCCCACTTCCAGCAGAACGGGCGATTGGGCAGCACCCGCATCGAACAGCAGGCCAGCGATGATGATGCCGTCAGCATCGGCAGTGCTCATCGCCGCAGTACCGCGGATTGGACGCAGAGTGGCAAAGCCCAGGCCCAGCACTACTGTATCGGGCCGGGTCACACGAATGGGCGCGTCGAGATCATAGATTCCCGGCGTCAACAACAGATCTCTGCCTCGCGCCAACTGCGCATTGATGGTCGCTGCGGTATCTCTCTCTGACCGCGCGATGTAGAAGTGGCTGAGAGGAATGGATCGCCCCGGCGTCGATCCCGCGCGCCAGGTGATCCCTGAGCTGTTGCTGCGCAATGCGGGAATGCGCACGCTGTAGTTCCCAGACTTGGTCACTTCGAGGAACGGCTTCTCGCGAACAACCGGTGTCTGCGCGACCTTGGTGTACGGAGGTGTTGGCCATTCACCCGCGGGAGGATGGTTGACGCCGACGAAGACCATGTTCCAGTTGGAGCCGGTCCAGCTACCCCACTCGCTATTCCTCGCGATCCACTGCTGCTGCGTCCCGGAGCCGACGTTGCCATCAATAAGGTCGTCTGACATCCAGCCGCCGCTCGCCCAGCCGCCACGCTGATGCAGCACCATGTCGCCCCGAACATGCATGCGGCGAAACGGCACCGCCTGGGAGACGGCCCACTGCATCACGCCGCCCGCAGGCGTCACTGAGAAGCCTTCGGCCGCCCTCCAGAAGGTGGTCGTGGCGTTGTCGTTCCGGGCGCTCGCGTCTACCAACACATTCCCGCCGATGTGGGTATCGTCGGGTGAAGCTCCCAGCCCCAGCACCTCTGTGTAGAAGCCGATCGGAACATCCACCTTGTAGCCACCTGGAAGAAACAGCAGTGCGTTGCGTTGCAGGCCAAATTCGTTGTGCTGTTGCGTGGCATACACCGCATCGATCTGCTTCTGGATGGCCGCCGCCGGCATGGTTGGATTGAAGACGAGCACGTTGGGGCCGAAGTCCGGGCGAGCGCCATTGGCCGCCAGAGCCGGCGTCGTCGCGTAGATGAGCGCCGCCATGCCAAGGCCAATCCCTAATGATCGAATCTGCATGTCGATGATCCTCCTTGAAGCTGCCTGCAGGAACTTTGCAGTCCGATTGACAAAACGGAAGGGCGCTTGTCGGTGCTTTGCAGGATAAGTGGATTGAGTAGCCACCATCGGCCAACCACCATTTCTCCGGGGTAGAGACCGGCGACGACCTCGCCTCCAGCGGCTCAGGAACAGTACGCCTCCTTCTGGACCTCCGGAATCGGTGGCGGCGTCAGCGTCACCTTCCTTCCCCTCGCCCGTTCAAAGTCGCCTTCGACCTCAGCGGTTCCACTCATCCCGGTACGAGTGTAGTCCGTCATGCAGATGTGCAGTTATGGAGTGCAGCTTTTCCGCGTTTGACCTTTTCGAGGATGTCTGTGGCTTTTGCGGTCCAGATGAAGGGTTTGGGTTGGCTGTTGTGGTGTTGGACGTAGGCGAAGATGGTCTTTTGCAGGTCTTCGACGCTGGAGAGAAGTATAAATCAGTCGTAAATGCGCAGCGATGGCCGACTGCCAAATACCCCGATTGCGGACGCAAATGGTGCCTATGGATCGAGGGAGTTGCGCACTGTGAGGCTAACGGAAAGGGCCGCTGCGATGCGGCCCTTTCAGTCGATATTGATAGCTAGTAGGGATACGGGTACGGCGCACGATACACGGGATACGGGTACGGCGCCGGGTAATACGGCCGACGCCGCACCAGTTGGGGCTGCTGTGAACCACCGGCGGGACCTGCGCCCTGCGCCAGCCGGTCCATCTCCTCCTGTGAGACGGTAGCGACAGTTGCCGGCTGGGCAAGGTGGAAGGTGAGCAGCCCTTCCGACGGAACGTAGACCTGTCCATTGTGCGAAGCGGCCGAAACACCAAGACCGGCGGCTCCGCCGACACCTGCGCCGATGGCCGCTCCCTGTCCACCGCCTGCGGCAGCGCCCACAAGCGCGCCGAGAACGCCCCCGACCAATGTGCTGTTGACGGATTGGACCGCCTTGTCCGCGCCGTTATGCGTCCAGACATCGGAGGCAATGAGATAGTCCTGTCCGCCCAGAGAAACGGAGGTAAGTTCCAGCGAGAGTTCGCCCCGTCCGGAGACGGACCCGGACTTTCTCGCGTCGACCACTGTCCCGTGGACGACCGCTCCGCGCGGGATGGCGATAGCGCCCTCAGCGGCAACATCGTTCACCACAACGCCATCGAAGCGGTCGCCCGTCTTGGTCTGCGCGCTGTCCAGGGTCTGGTCGATACGGATGCGAACCAGCGCTCCGGCAGGGATAAGCACCTGCTGACCAGCCTGCTGGCCCGCGTAGGCCGGTGCGCCGTAATACCCACCGCGCGGACGCTGCGGGTAAGGCTGCTGCTGTGGGTAGCCTTGCTGTGGATAGCCCTGCTGTGGATAGCCCTGCTGGCCCTGTTGTGGATAGCCCTGCTGGCCCTGTTGTGGATAGCCCTGCTGCGGCGGCTGCTGCCCGTAGCTGGGCTGCTGCGGATATTGCGGATAGCCCTGCTGTGGGTAGCCCTGCTGGCTCTGTTGTGGGTAGCCCTGCTGGCCCTGCTGTGGATAACCCTGCTGCTGCGGGTACTGCTGTTGCTGCTGCGGATAGTCCGGCGGCGGCGGCGCATGCGGCCCGTTGTACGGCTGGCGATATTCCGGAGCCCCGGGGCCATAACTGGGGCCGGCAGCCATATCGGGGAACTGCGTCGGATCCTGCCCCGCTGTGTCGGGCGGGGGCGGCGCTTGAGTGTCTGCCATCGCGCCATTGCCGCCAGAGGCAGCAGGCTGGCCCGGCTGTGTATTGGCGGCATCGGCGGAGACCGTCAACTCGTCAACCACCTTTTGCACGCCCGACGTGCGCGCCGTCAGGTTCTCTGCCTCGGTGCGCTGGGACTCGCTCTGAACAGACCCTGAGAGCGTGACCACGCCAAACGCCGTCGTCGTCGTGATCGACTGGTTGGCCAGATCGGGCGCGCCTGCGAGAGACTTCAACACATTGGCCTGGACCTGAGCGTCGGATACGGCAGACTTCGCGGAACTCTGTGCAGACAGTGATACGCCAGACGCAAGCGCGACCAGTAACGCAGCTGCGGTGGCCGGAAAGATTCTGCGAGACGAGTTGGAGAGATACATCGGACTTCCTCCGAAATTGCACATAAGTAGGCGCAGCGTGTGGCGCGCCAGACCCGTATCTGTTCAGACTCAGAAAGCCGCCTAAAGTTCCGGTAGCGGGTCATGACCCGCCACCACCACGTTCCGCGCCTGTTTGACCCTCGTGCTGCATCGCCGTATACTTGGATTGCGGGGTGGAGCAGCCCGGTAGCTCGTTGGGCTCATAACCCAAAGGTCGTAGGTTCAAATCCTACCCCCGCAACCAATCAAATCAACAACTTCGAGTCGGTCAGAAAAACGGATCGACTCCCGATATCTCCCAATAAGGAAAATCGGGTTTCAGGCGCTCGCTTTCAAAGGCTTGAGCAACATCTCCACAATCTTCCCATTCGCTTCCCGCTTCGATGACGACATTGCTTGCCAATAGACATTCATCGTCGTCTGGATGGAAGCGTGTCGCATCAATTCCTGCTGCACTTTCATCGGTGCTCCGGTTTCGTCCAGCCACGAACGATATCCTCAAGCTTCATGTTTCGATTTTGAAGTCTCCCCGCCAACAGGCGCAGCACATCGTCGAATAGCACACCTGCTGCTATTTCCTCGGGCTGCGAACTACTCTCTTTCGACCACCGAAGGGTCTGCTTCGTGATTCCGGAAATCCGTTCCAACTCGGTCAATGCCATTGCCAAGTATGCAAGTGTCGACATCGTGCCCATACATGGAGTGATCGTCGCTTCCTTCGATTTTCGGGTGAGGAGGCAAAAGGCCAAGTTGACGTAGCGGAGTGTGTGGCCCGGACCGCCCACCAATCCGAAATGGAGTCATTGGGCAGGCACTGGCAGAACAACGGAAAACGTTGTTCCGTGCGGATCGCTTGTGCGCGAACGAACACTGATGGAGCCGCCGTGCTTTTCGATGATCTGCTTGCAGACCCACAGGCCCAAGCCATTCCCTGTCGAAACTTTGGTCGTGAAAAACGACTCAAATATCCTCGGTATTACCTCCGCGCGGATACCTTGGCCATTGTCGGCGATCGTGATCCGAATGCGTGAGCTTCCATCCAATGGGTTTCGCGATGTGGCAGCCCGCAGCGTAATCCTGCCACCTTCGCCAAGTGCATCCAGGCTGTTGAGCATCAGGTTCGAGATCACTTGCCGCAGTTCGCCGAAGCTCGCGTGGATTTGCAGCAGATCGTCGCACTGCTGTTCCACGATGACCTGCGTAGAAACCATCTTCGCTTGCAGCAGGTCGATGACGGAATTCAGCAAAGGGACAACGAGAAAAGTAGTCGGCGCGGACGTTTCGCGATAGAAGCCCAGCGTCTGGCGGGTTATGTGGGCGATACGTTTCAGCTCATCATCCGCCGTTTTCAAATACTGATGAACCGGCCCTGGGGTGTCGGCGGTGGTTTGCGCCAGGAACAAGAGGTTCATCACGGCTGCCAAAGGGTTATTGATCTCATGCGCGAGCACTGCCGCCATGCGTCCGGCTGAGGCAAGCTTCTCGCTGCCGATGAGCGC
>Ga0075522_10002992_pt1 | contig 12395 bp, 13 predicted proteins | sample NGEPerA_FD_74796 | JGI IMG/M metagenome (GOLD analysis project Ga0075522, IMG submission 74796) | Arctic peat soil microbial communities from the Barrow Environmental Observatory site, Barrow, Alaska, USA - NGEE PermafrostL2-A | ecosystem: Environmental > Terrestrial > Soil > Wetlands > Peat ... | reverse complement strand
TCTGGGCAGGGGAAAGATGATGGGAGTGGACCACAACAGGGATCAGCAGTGGGTGGGAGCCTCAGCGGCGTTTTATGTCCGCCGATGAACTTCGATATCCAATGATTCATTAAGCGTCGGAACCCAAAGTGTCAACAGCCGTTTTGTGAGCCTGAAATGGTCTTTTGAGCCTCGCTGTGTGCCGGCTAGCTGTTTGTGTAAGTAATTTATTATAAATAAGATATAAGAAGAGTTCGTCTTCCCGCGGGGAGCGTTAGAGGCTTCTTAAAGGGCCACCAAGATAGGGCTGTTTAGCAGTAAGTTACCTAGCTTGAAACTTTCGTGCTGTGGGTATTACAGCTAAAGTTCGCTATTGTGGCAGTTGTGACCGGTGTGGTCCGGGTGCCAACGATGAAACCAACGAAGTCGGACTTAAATGTCCAGTCTGCTATTCCAGGGCCATCGGGCATACGCCAAGAAGTGCGCTGTTCGGTGCGGTTTCCCCTTGCGCTTCCCGTGGTCTTGACCAGCGGGAAGTCCGAACTTACTGCCTTGACGCGGAATGTCTCATCGAGTGGGGTTTTGTTTGCGCTTGATCGGGAGTTGAAGGTGGGGCTCGATATCCGTTTTTCGATGCGTATGCCAGGCAATGTGCTGGGTACACCCCACGATGTACTGGTTCATTGTGCGGGACGTGTGGTACGCTGCTCTCTAAGCCAACATCAGTACCTCGCTGCCTCGACGATCGATGAGTACCAATTCGCCGAGCAATGAGATTACGAAAGAATTTGGCGGCGGACTACTATGGAATTCCTGGACGATTCCCCGGATAGCGAGATTGTCGACAAAACGGTCAAGCCCGGCGCGATCCGCATCATTCTTGCGGATTCACAGGCAATCTATCGCGTAGGAATCCGGAAGGTCTTTGCATTGGAAGACGACCTGCGCGTCGTCGCCCAGGCGGACTCTCTCGAGAATCTGCGAGCCGCAATCGAGCGCTATCCCACCGACATTGTTCTGCTGGAAGGGAGTCTGTTGGCCGGCACGGCCAATGTGATTCCTGATCTGTTGCGGCTTGCTCCCGATGTGAAGTTGATTGTGCAGGCTGTTGCGGCAGATGAAAATCATACCGTTGAGCTTTATCGCCGCGGTGTGCGCGGCATCATCTCCCGTTCCATCTCGCCTGACCTGCTGGTGAGATGCGTACGCAGAATCGCCGCTGGAGAAACCTGGATCGACAACCAATCGGTCAATTGGGTGATTGAGGCCTACCGGTCGCAGGCAGCCGCTTTGGTGAGCCCGCGCAATCAGCCTCGTCTTTCGCCCAAGGAAATGGCGATTATTACCTGCATTACCCAGGGCAAGCGCAACAAGGAAATTGCTTTTCAACTGGGTACCACCGAGCAGGTAATCAAGAATTATCTGCGCAAGATTTACGATAAGCTGGGCGTTTCAGACCGCCTCGAGCTGGCTCTCTATTGCCTGCATAACAAGATTATTCAGGCGGACGTGGACGAAGAGATTCTCGCGAAAAAGGTTGTAGTTACCTAGCGATACCCACGACCGCCACTTCCTCGGCCGATTTCATTCCCACCGCATTCCTTCATTGTCAGTCGCGGTTTTCGCTTTTGGCGCCAGGTGCCAGAAAAGCCTCGCTGTTTTTGCGGGCCAACTCTACCAGTTTGATCAGTTCAGTCAGTTCGGCCTTGCTCATATGACCCAGCAGTTCCCGTGGAACCCGCTCAATGACGGGATCCATTGCCTTCAGCAGTTCCAATCCAGGTTCAGATATCTGAGTCCAAACAACGCGGCGATCGTGCCGGTCGCGTTGTTGGCGGATGAGTTTGAGTGCCTTGAGCCTGGACAGGAGCCGCGTAATGTCCGGCTCGGCAGTGATCATGCGGCTGCCAATGGCCGCGCAGGTAAGCCCGCGCGGCTGTGCGCCGCGCAAGATTCGCAGCACATTGTATTGCGTTGAGGTCACGCCCCAGTCGCGAGTCTTGCGATGGAAGGCGCGGTGTAAAACGTCGGAGGTACGCATCAGGTTCAGCAGTGCTTCCTCTTCTGCGCTGGAGAAGGGGCGTTCCTGCACGATTTCGAGTTTGAGGCCTGCCATCTTCTCTCTCCCATCCATTTTGGTTCTAACCCTGCCGGGTGCTCCTGGTTACTGCTTGGCGAGGTCCAGATCGATGCTCAGCTTGACGTCGTCGCCGACCATCGATGCCGGAAACTTGGTTCCAATTCCGAAGGCTGAACGGCTGATGGTGGTGGTGGCCGAGAATCCGGAGTGCTGCTTCTTGTCCATGCCCTGAACCGGTCCTGTGGGGCCGTCAACATTCAGCACCACGGGCTTGGTTACGCCGTGAAGAGTAAGGTTGCCGTTCACAACGAGTCCGTTGCCGCTCTTCGCCACGCTGGTGCTCGTAAATGTTGCATTCGGGTATGTAGCGATGTCGAAGAAATCCGGAGTCTTCAGGTGATTGTTTCGGGCATCTTCGCTGGTGTCAATCGTGGGAACGTCGATTGTGGCGGTCACCGTGGACTTGGTTACATCAGTCTGGTTGTACGCCAGAGTTGCGGCTACCTTGCCGAACCGCCCATGCACGTTGGAGATGCTGAGGTGGGTAATGGTGAAATCCACTTCGCTGTGGGCCGGATCGGAGACCCAGGTGGAGGTTTGTGCCATGACGAGGGGAGCCGCCAGTGCCAGAATGCCAGTCACAATTGCGATGCGCTTCATTGATATGATCCTCTCGGTATTGGGCCCTGGGGCCGGTTTTAGATGAGATAGAGCAAGAAACTCTCGTTGGGAAATATGCACGGGCGCGAGGGGAAAGCTGGTCCACCCGGCTGGAGTTCATCTCATACAAATTAGACGCAGCAGGCAAAGTATTTGTTGCAACAAATATTCATCTTTATTTCTAGCTCCTGCGCCGCACTGCGATTCAAAGGGGGATTGTCCGCGACCTTACGCACCCAATTCAGGTTTGCTCACTTTCGCGGCCGGGCAGGCCAGGGTTCCGGTCTGATATTCTCGCGCCTATGTCTGTACTTGCACCCTTCCGCCAGCTGAGTAGTCAGCAACGCCACGCATTTCTTGCCGCTTTTCTAGGCTGGACGCTCGACAGTCTCGACTTCTTTTTGCTCATTTTCTGCGTGAAGGCGATTGCAGGGGAGTTTCACACTCAGCCATCGGCGGTGCTGGGCGCGGTCTTCATGACCCAGGCCTTTCGCCCTGTGGGCGCGCTTGTGTTTGGAATGCTGGCCGATCGTTATGGGCGCCAGCCGGTGCTGATGTTCAACATCCTCAGCTTCTCGGTGATTGAACTTGCTTGTGCCTTTGCGCCATCACTAAGCGCGTTGCTTGTGCTGCGGGCTTTGTTCGGAATTGCCATGGGCGGCGAGTGGGGCGTGGGCGCGGCGCTGGTGTTTGAGACATTGCCCAAGGAAGGCCGCGGCACCTTCTCCGGCCTGCTGCAGGAGGGCTACGCGCTGGGGTCAATTCTGGCTTCAGCAGCCTTCGCGCTCCTCTTCCAGCGCATCGGCTGGCGGGGGCTGTTCATCGTCGGCTCGTTGCCGGCCTTGATGGTCTTCTATGTGCAGGCGCGAGTTGCTGAGTCGCCGGTGTGGCTTGCCGGCGCAAAAAAGCGCATGGCACGCGCCGCTGCAGGATCAGCCGCGCCTATCGTGCCCCCTAATCTGATGGCATTTTTGCCCACATTTCTCTTCCTCATCCTGCTCATGACAGCATTCATGAGTTTTTCGCACGGAACTCAGGACGTATATCCGACCTTCCTTGCCGTGCACGCCGGGCTATCGCCGGAGACGATCGGGATCATCGGCGTGCTCTACGGTTTTGGATCCATTGCCGGCGGCTTTGTGTTTGGAGCGCTCTCTGAGAAATGGGGCCGCAAGCGCGCCATTGTGACCGCGGCGCTGCTGGCGATTCCGGTGATTCCGCTTTATGCCTACGGACACTCAGCCATCACACTAGGCGTCGGCGCGGTGCTGATGCAGTTCATGGTTCAGGGTGCCTGGGGCGTGGTTCCGGCTTATCTCACCGAGCTTTCGCCGGCTCCGGTGCGAGCGACGGCGCCGGGGCTTGCCTACCAGTTAGGTGGGCTGGTTACATCGTGGAACGGGAAGGGCCAGGCGCTGGCGGCGGAGCGCTGGGGTAATTACCCAGCCGTGCTTGCCATTACGGTGATTGTGGTGGCTTTATTGCTGGCTGGCTTTGCGATGCTCGGCCGTGAGGCCAAAGGTATGGAAATGAGCGAGGTGTAGCTCGCAGGGCGCGGCCCACTTGTACCGGGATTTGGGAGGAGTAGCGGGTAAAACCGAGCAGTTTCAATGGAGTTGTCAGGCCATCATACAATTCATGTGTTGCGGGCTTCACAAAAGCGGGAGCCCGGAGCTAAGATAGGCGCAGCATTGCAATCCTCGGATGCTGAATTGCAATCCCATCAAGAAAAAATCGAAACGGGAGAATCGGCTATGTCAGAGATTCCAGAGCTGAAGACGACCGACAGCACGCCCAAGACGGTCACCAGACGCAGATTCATCCTGGGAGTCATCGCCAGTGGTGGCGTCGTTGCCGCGGCAAACTACAAGTTCATCTCCTCCGCAGTTCACGGCCAGATGTCTTCCGCCGGCGAGCGGCTCATTACCATCAACGTAAATGGTATGCAGCGGCGCGTGGATGTGATGAAGCAGGAGACCCTGGCATGGACGTTGCGTTACAAGCTCGGCCTTACAGGAACCAAGCTGGGTTGCGACCGGGCCGAATGTGGAGCCTGCACCGTTTTGATTGACGATGTGCCGCACTACAGCTGCTCCACGCTTACGCACACTGTGCGGGGCCGCAAGGTTACCACCGTTGAAGGACTGGCGAGCGCGGATGGCAAGCTCCACCCCATTCAGCAGGCAGTGGTTGACGAACAAGGCTTCCAATGCGCCTTCTGCATGTCCGGCTTCATCATGTCGGCGGTCGGCTTCCTGAAGGCAAATCCCAATCCCACGCGTACCGAACTCGCACACGGTATTTCTGGAAACCTGTGCCGTTGCCAGGACTACAACAAGATCCTCGACGCCATGATGCGCGGCGCAGAGTATATGAGGAGGGCTTGAGCATGCTTGAAAACGGTCAGAAAGAACCAACCAAGCCGAAGCCATCCGAGCGTGTGTATGGCGCCGGTTACAAGCTCATTGGCAAAAACTATCCCACCAACGATATGCTCGCCAAAGTCACCGGCAAGGCAAAATATGCTGAGGACTTCCGCGCTGAAGGCATGCTTTTTTGCAGGCTGGTGCTGAGTCCGGTGCCGCACGCCCGCATCAAGCGCGTCCACCTGGATGATGCGTTGGCGATCCCCGGTGTAAAGGCCATCCTCACTGCTGATGACATTCCAGCCCAGGCAGATAGCATGAACGATAACGGCACGGTGATTAAGGCCAGCAAGTGGGGCGAGCGCGCGCTCACCAACGAACCCCTCTACCAGGGCGATCCGATCCTTGCCGTCGCCGCTGTCGATGAACTCACCTGTGCCGAGGCGATTGAAAAAATCCGGATCGATTTCGAGCATCTGCCATTTGTCATTGATCCTCTTGAAAGCCTGCGCCCCGGCGGCCCGAACGCCCGCGAAGACGGCAATGTGTGGGTTCGCCCGGAGCCGCCGAATCCGCCCATCCCGCAGCTTACCAAGGTCAAGTGGACGGAGCAGGACTTCGCCGACTACGACAAGGGCAATCTACCCATGGGCCATGCGCCTGACGAGTGGTCCTTTGGCGACATCGACGCGGGCTTCAAGAACGCCGCGCTCATTTTGGACGAGACCTTTATTACACCCGATGTGAGCCATCAGTGCCTCGAGCCCCGCACCGCCATGGCCTACTGGCAGAACGGCAAGCTCTTCCTTCATTCAGGAACGCAAAGCACTTTCCAGACCAAGCCCGCGATTGCGAAATGGATGAACATCGATGTAGACAAGGTCGTATTCATCAGCGAGTACACCGGCGGCGGATTTGGCAGCAAGATCACCGGCGGCATCACCATGATCATTCCGGCGCTCCTGTCCAAAAAGCTCAACGCTCCGGTGATGATGCGCATCAGCCGCGAGGAAGAGCACTACATCGGCCGCGCGCGCCCGAGCGTTGAAGGTCGAATGAAGATCGGCTTTGCCAAGGATGGCCGAATCACTGCCATTGACATGTTCACGGTCTGCAATAGCGGCGCCTACGACGCGCAGGCCGATGGTGCTTCAGCGGCCCGCATCGTCTCGCTTCTGTACCAGCCGCCTGCCATGCGGCAGCGCGCAATCTCGGTGATGACCAATACGCCTCCGCGCAGCGCACAGAGCGCGCCTGGCGGAATGCAGGGAGTCACCATCATCGAACCCATCCTTGCGAAGGCTGCGCGCAGACTCGGCGTTGACCAGGTGGCTTTGCGCCGCGTCAATTGCCCTGAGGGCAAGGCGGAATTCGGAGTAGCCGTCAAAGGCGTGCGAGGCCACACGACCAGTTGTTTCCTCAAAGAAGCGCTGGACCGCGGCGCGGAGCAGTTCAAGTGGCAGGAAAAAGCAGCGCGCCAGCCCAAACGCAGTGGTACCTTGGCGCGCGGCGTCGGCGTGTCGCTGAGCTGCTTCGTCGGGGGCACCGTCGGGTTCGACGGACTCCTGGTCATTACGCCGCAGGGCCGGGTCCAATTTCAATCGGGCATCGGCAATCTGGGAACGGAATCGGTGATCGATGTCCATCGCGCTGGTGCTGAGGTTCTTGGTGTGCCCTGGGAAGTTTGCGACGTCGTATGGGGCGATACCTCGAAGAACTTTCCTTATACCTGTGCCTCCGGCGGCAGTCAGACTACCCACGCAATGTCGCGAGCGTCGCATGCTGTCGCTACGGAATGCAAGTTGAAACTCCAGGAGATCGCCGCCAAGTCTCTGGGTGGCAAACCGGAAGACTACGAAGTTGCCAACCAGCGAGTCTTCCGTAAAGGTGGTGGCGCCGGCTTGAGCTTCGCGCAAGCTGCCCAGCGCGCCATTCAACTGGGTGGTATCTACGATGGTCACGACGTAACCCCCGACGTCAACAAGCAGACCAAAGCCTCAGTGGCGGCCTTGGCGGGACAGGGACTGGTTGTGTCGGCCAAAGACAAATACCCTCGCGACGGCCAGACGTATTCCTATGTCGCGAGCTTCGCCGAGGTTGAAGTGGATATCGAAACCGGGAAGTACTACATTCTCGATTTCCTCGCCTATGCGGATGTTGGCACGGTGATGCATCCGGCTGCGCTCGGTGGTCAAATCCTCGGCCGATCGACATTGGGTATTGCCCACGCCATCGGCCAGAAATGGGTGTACGACCCGCATTATGGCGTCCCTGTGGCAAAGCGCTTCTACCAGAACAGGCCCCCCACTATCCTGGATGTGCCTAACGATATGCAGTGGGAAGCGCTCGACATTCCCGATCCTGAAACACCGGTTGGCGCGCGTGGCGTTGGCGAGCCGCCCGTCGGCGGTGGTTGTGCCGCAATTCTCAACGCTCTTGCAGACGCGGTGGGCGACGAAATATTCCGGCGCGCACCTGTAAATTCCGACACTATCCTGACTTCGTTGGAAGCGGGACATCCGATGCAACATCCCTTAATGGCCCACATCTGATTGCGATGTGAACGGAGAGAGCTATGGCAGTTATAAGAGACGTGATGCCCGCTTTTGATCTGCTTCAGCCCAGCTCGGCTGCTGACGCGCAAAAGCTGCTGCAGCAACACGGGGAAGAAGCCTGGGTCATGGCCGGAGGACTCGACAGCTTCGACTGGCTCAAAGACCGCATCAAGAAGCCAAAGGTGCTGGTTGACCTGAGCGGAATCGACGAGCTTAAGGGAATTCGCACCAATGGCGACGGCGTTGAGATTGGCGCCATGACCACGCTTACTGAAATTGCGAATCACCCGGTGATCAAGTCGCAATACGGATTGCTCTCCCAGGCCGTTGAGTTGGTTGCCTCGCCGCAAATCCGCAATCAGGGCACCCTCGGCGGCAACGTGTCGCAGGACGCACGCTGCTGGTATTACCGCGACGGCTGGCCCTGCTATCGCGCGGGCGGCAACATTTGCTATGCCGACACGCCGGTAGGCCGCAATCGCGAGCATGCCATCTTCGGCGCCAATCGCTGTGTGGCTGTCCATCCTTCCGACGCTGCCCCCGCGCTCATTGCGCTCGACGCGAAGTTCGTTATCCAGACGCCCAAAGGCGAGCGCACTGTGGATGCGGAAGATTATTTCCTCGGACCAGAGATCGATATCACGCGCTTGAATATTCTTCAGTCCGGAGACCTTCTCACCGCCATTCGGATTCCCTCCACGTTTTCGGGCGCGAAGTTTTATTTCGAAAAAGTGCGCGACCGCAACGTTTGGGACTTTGCTCTGATGAATGTGGCTTCTGCGATGGTGGTGTCGGGCGGCAATATCGACCGCATCCGCATCGCCGTTAGCGCCGTGGCTCCCAAGCCGATGCGCTTGAGGGCAGTGGAAGATGCCGTTCGCGGCAAGCCGGCAGACGCAACAACCGGCACAATGGCCGGGAACCTCGCTGTCCAGGGCGCTGTTCCACTGCAGTTCAACGCGTACAAGATTCCGTTGATGAGAAACCTGGTGAAGCGCGCCATTGGCGGCGTGCAGGAGGCAACATGGACTTCATAACCTGGGCAATCAGTCCGTGGGGAAGATCCGTTCCCATCCATATAGCGTGGTACCTGATATGGGTTGCGGTGATTGCGGGATTGCTCTTCATGATTGTCCACGCACTCTACGTGGCCATCTTTGCCGCGCCCAAGAAGTTTACGAAAAACGATTCACCCGCAGTCTTGGCCGCTGTTCCCGAACGAGTTCCAAGGCACTCCCTGGTCGCGCGCGCCTTTCACTGGCTCATGGCGATCTCGATGTTCGCGTTGCTGATTACAGCGTTCCTTCCCAAGGTTGGCGTCAAGTTCGATTGGGTGACGTACCACTGGATCGCTGGGCTGGTGCTCACCGCGTCCATCATCTTCCACATCATTCACGCCTCTTTCTTCCTGGACTTCTGGTCCATCTGGCCTGACAAGATTGATCTGCGTGACGCGAAAAGAAGGCTGCTGCGGTCGATAGGCAAGGAAGCGCCGCCGCCCGATCGATTTGCAAAATATCCGTTGGAGAACAAGTTATATCACGCCGTGATTTTGCTGTCCGGATTGGCAGTGATCGTGACTGGCGTGTTCATGATGAAGCGCGTCAACACCGCCGGCATCTTTACGCGCAATCCGTATCTGTTCGGCGACATGACCTGGGGCATGATGTATGTGCTGCACGGCCTGGCGGGTGTCGGTCTGATCGCATTGATTATGGTTCATGTGTATTTCGGAATTCGACCGGAGAAGCTTCCGATTACCAAGTCGATGATCTTCGGTTACATGAGCCGCGATTTCTATCTCGAAGAACACGATCCAAAGCGATGGGCGGTCGAAGAGTCATCGCCACCTCAGAAAGGGTATGCACCAAGCGATGCAGACTGACATTCAGGAACATTGCAACACAATTGAGGCGTGCTACGAATTCACGCTTTCCTATGCTGCACAGGGACTTCCCAGCGATGAGGGTGCCCCATCGGGCAAGCAGCTCCGCGAGCACCTGACTCGCGCTGCCGAAGCGTTGCGCGGTATTGATGCGAGCTGCTCGGCGGCAGTAAAGCAGGAGCAACTCACGCCGGCAGACAAATATCAGGCGTTTTTCGCTGTGCTGGCGCGGGATGCGCAGAGCTCGCTGGTAGCCATCGAACTGGTTTTGGCCCAGCCCGCCATCAGCTCCCAGTTAATCGACAATCTGAACGCATCCTTGCACCTTCGCGCTCTGCTCACGGATTTGTTTCTGATCACTGAGATTCTCGAACTGCGGCAATCGCAGCCAAAGGCGATGGCGTCCAATTGATCGGATGTTTCGCAGTTATCGCATAGGTGTTCCGGATGTACTCGCCCCAGGTTCTCGATCACTTCGAGCATCCGCGTAATGCCGGAACAGTTGCCAATCCGGATGCAACCGTGCAGATTGAAAATCCAGCATGTGGCGATGTTCTGAAGCTGACGCTCAAACTCTCCGGCGATCGCATCGAAGAAATCCGTTTCCTTGCCAAAGGGTGTGTCTGCTCCATGGCCTGCGGCTCCGCGCTCACTGAGCTCGTTCAGGGCAAGACGATCGAGCAGGCAAGGGAACTGGAAAAGGAATCGCTGGTCCGGGCCGTAGGCGGTTTGCCTCCCGCTTCCGCACACGCAAGCCACCTGGCGATGGACGCCCTCGCAGCCGCACTGAGCCAACTTACAGCCAAAATCTAGTGGTGTCCGCCACACAGATGGTCGTTTATGTTTTGAAAGGGCACGACTTCAGTCGTGCCGCAAATGGGCTGGAATGGGCGGGGCTTTAGCCTCTGAGGGAAGGTTTCAGGCAATTCGATGTGAACTTGGAGCCGTTTGAAAATGACTCTATTTGCGGCGGCCTACACTACAGCATTTTCGAGTTGAGTGTTAACACAACTTCGGGTGCCCCATCCTTTGTGCGTTCTTTGCGCAAAGGGTGGGAGACCACTGACATCCATCGCAACTGGAAACACCCCGCCGAAAGCGCTCTAGTGTGGCTTCGAGCCGGCAGCTAAAAGCGCAGCATACTCTTCCGGCGTATTCACATCCACGCACACAAAGGAATCCGGGACAGGCACGGCCTCGATCAGTTGCGCATGTGCGCGCTTGATCTCTCTTGCATTGCTGGTGACGGGGGCCGCCAGAAACGCATCGATCAACGCGCGGCTCGCCAGTAGCGGATGCCCACGTCTGCCGTTACTCTCCGGGGCCACGCCCCATTTCCCAAGTGCGAGCGCCCGATCGAACGAAGTGCTCAGCTTTTCCATGCTGGCCGCGCACAGCGGAGGGCAGTCCACCAGGGTGATCATCGCCGCATCGCAGCCGCGCGCCAGCACTTCGTGCAAGCCTACCTGCAGCGAACTGAATTGTCCCCGGTCTGGGTCAGGGTTTCGCACCATCGATGCGCCGTTCGCGGCAACCACAGGAGCGATCTTGTCTGCGTTTCTTCCGGCGACGACGACGATGGCTTCAGTAAACGGCTTCAGCGCAAGGATCGCCGCGGAGAGCAGTGTTTCGCCATTAGAGCAATTTGAGCCGGATGCGGCAGGCGGCCACGGAAGCAGCGCTTTGTCTCTGCCCATGCGGGTGGATGTGCCCGCCGAGAGAATTACGCCGCACATTCTGTAGAGCCTGTCCATGGGGAAACAATAGCAGAATGGAGGAGGAACTTAGCTTAGCTTTTCAGCACCGCTGCAAGAGTCCTTGGCTTCTATTGCGGTATCGCCAGCTATGGCATCCATCCCGCCCGCCTTGTACTTGTGGAACCAGCTCATGTGCGGAAGTGGGCGCTCCACATTGCGGCGGACGCCGATCAGCTCTGCCAGGATAGCGACGGCGATTTCTTCGGGAGAAATTGCGCCAATATCCAGGCCCACCGGAGAGTGCACGCGTTCAAACAACTCCGGCTTCAATCCCTCTTTGGTCAGCTCGCGAAATACAGTGATGGCCTTTCTCCTGGAGCCGACCATCCCGATATACTTCGCTTGCGTTTGCACCGCCCATCGCAGAACGCGCATGTCATCACGGTGTCCGCGCGTAACAATCACGATGTAAGAGGACTCATTGGGAGATATGACGGACAAAGCCTTGTCGAAGTCTTCGGCGATCACTTCTCTGGCTTCAGGAAATCGCTCGCGGTTCGCATAAGCATCGCGATCGTCCGTCACGATCACGTCGAACCCCGCGCGCCCTGCTGCCTTGTAGAGTTCGTATCCCACATGACCCGCGCCGAAGATGTAGAGCACTGGCGGCGGCAAGACCGGCTCAATAAAGATATCCAATGTACCTCCGCAAACCAGGCCGGTGTCGTACTTCGGGTCCTGGTTCAGATCGAATGTGAGCGTACGCGGCTTTTCGCTGGCCATTACTTCGCGCGCGGCCTGCCAAACCTCGGCTTCAACACAGCCTCCGCCGATCGTGCCGGCGATTGTGCCATCGTCGCGCACCAGCATCTTGGCGCTCTTGAAAGATGGAATCGAACCGCGCACGTTGACGATCGTGGCCACTGCTCCCTTGTGGCCCGCACGCTGTAACTTCACGATCTCTTCGTAGATATCCATCTATATCAATTATTGGATCTACGGCAAGGTAAGTCAACCGAATGCAACCCAGCGTTCGCATGGCTCACCGGACCTGAATGCCAACAATCGAGACAAAGTCTGTTCGAACTATTCCATTCAAACGCTTGAGTACTTGGTGCAAAGCTCGCGAATGTGTGCCAGTGTCTTAGGAATGCCGACCTCGGCTGTCTCGCC
>Ga0075522_10002991_pt1 | contig 12397 bp, 11 predicted proteins | sample NGEPerA_FD_74796 | JGI IMG/M metagenome (GOLD analysis project Ga0075522, IMG submission 74796) | Arctic peat soil microbial communities from the Barrow Environmental Observatory site, Barrow, Alaska, USA - NGEE PermafrostL2-A | ecosystem: Environmental > Terrestrial > Soil > Wetlands > Peat ... | reverse complement strand
AGCGGCATCTCCTCGTCGCGGGCCGCCATCTGCCACACGTTCGGCCACATCTTTTCCATCTCGGCGCGGAAGAAGGCGTCTCCAGTGTAGCGTTCCGCAGCCAGCGGCTCGGAGCCGCGGTACTCGTAGACCTCCTGGGCCATGAACTCCGGCATCGGTCGGGAGTCTGCAGCCACCAGATCGGCCCAGCTGACACCGGGCCAGCGCGCCTGCCCCTTGCTCTTTGCCGCCACCTCATCAGCCATCGCCCACCCCCTTCGCCCCGACAGAAGTTACTTAATCAACTAGTTATTCAGCTGCTGCCACCAGTCTTCACATACTCGAATAGCTCGATCATGTTGCCATCCCCATCCGCTACGAGCGCGAAACGTGCGTGGATACGACCGACCGGGGGGCCCAGATCCGACTCCGCAAGGAATACGTTGGGTTGCGCCAGCACGACTGCTCCCCGCTCTTCGAGTGCCGAAAACGTAGAGGCCAGATCACGCACGGTGAGAGTGATATAGGCGAGCCCGCCGTGCGTTCCGAAGTCAGCAAGCGTCATTTGTCGCGGTTTTATGCTGCCCGATGGATAACGGTACAGCTTGAGCAACGAATCACCGAGAAGATAAATATGAACTTCGCCTGGGCCAACCGGCAATCGACCCGCGTAGGGAAGGCCGAGAACTTCGCCGTAAAAGCGGCGTTGAGCATCCAGATCCGCGACAACGATACCGATATCGGCGGCTTGCTTAGCCAGTTGGATCATTTGCGTCTCCACCCCATCGAGCCTGCCGCAGGTCGGCTGCATAACGGTGCAAAGATGGGCTCCGTTGCAAATTACTTATATGTTTGATTACAATAATGTCAGTGGGAATCGGGGTCAACTGAAAAGTAGAACCATAATGCCAAATACCCAAGGGGCCAAAGCCAACCGTCCTCCTCGCGAAGTCCTCGTCGAGTTGTACCGGAAGATGACGCTGCTCAAGCAGAACGATGAACGGTTCCGCGCGGTGATCAAGTCAGGCCGGATCATTGGCAACTACTACTCCCCCCGAGGCCAGGAGGTCATTCCGTCAGCCATCTCCTGCCTCCTGAAGCGCGAAGACTACGTCTGTACCATCTATCGCGGCATCCACGATTCCCTCGCGAAGGGTGTCCCGATGAAGCTGCTGTGGGCAGAGCTCTCGGGCCGCGCCACCGGTTCATGCAAGGGGAAGGGTGGGCCCATGCATATCACCCACCCTGAGTCGGGCGTCATGGTCACGACCGGCGTGGTCGGCTCCTCGATGCCAATCGCAAACGGCCTCGCGCTCGCATCGAAGCTCCGCGGCGATGGCCGAATCGCAGTCGCGTACTTTGGCGATGGAGCCAGCAACATCGGTGCGTTTCACGAAGCGCTGAACCTGGCATCGGTGTGGCAGCTGCCGGTGGTCTTCGTCTGTCAGAACAACCGCTACGCCGAACACACCAAATACGAGTGGGGTACCGCCATCGATCAGGTTGCCAAGCGCGCCGCGGCGTATTCAATTCCGGGAGTTCACGTCGACGGCAATGATCCGCTTGCGATGTACGCCGCAGCCAAAGAGGCAATAGAGCGAGCACGTGCGGGCAATGGCCCGACGCTGATCGAAGCGATGACGTTTCGATTCCACGGACATCTGCTCGGTGATGTGGATGCCTATATGGGGCAAGGTGAGAAGGAGGGCTGGATGGCCAAGGATCCTGTTCCGGCTTTTCGCCGCTGGCTGTTAGCAGAGGGTTACGCGTCGGAAGCGCAGCTCAAAGCGATGGAAGAAACCATCGCCTCTGAAATTGAGGAGGCGCTGAATTTCGCGATGAGCAGCCCCTATCCAGAGATAGATGAACTGCGTCGGGACGTGTACGCGCAGGAGTTGCCACAATGACGGCCGCGAGCCAAGCGGTCGAGAAGATGACCAGCCTCCAGGCGATCAACCTGGCTCTGCATGACGCACTCGCCGCCGATCAGAATGTCATTCTGTTTGGCGAAGACGTCGGCGACAAGGAAGGAGGTGGTGTTGTCGAGGTCACCAAGGGCTTGTCCAGCAAGTTCGGCGACGAGCGCGTGCGCTCTACACCGATCGCCGAGCAGGCGATTATCGGTGCCGCCATTGGTGCAGCGCTCGCAGGTATGCGCCCCATCGCCGAAATCATGTTGATGAACTTCACGACGGTGGCGATGGACATGATCACCAACCACGCAGCAAAACTGCGCTTCATGTCCGGCGGACAGACATCCGTTCCGCTGACGATTCGGATGATGACTGGCGCGGGATTCGCAAACGGCGGCCAACATAGCGACTTTCTGGAAGCCTGGTTTGCCCATACGCCAGGGCTCAAGGTGGCAATCCCTTCCAACCCGGCGGATGCCTACGGTCTCCTGCGCGGATGCATTGAAGATCCGGATCCGTGCATCTTCGTCGAGCCGCTGGGGATCTATTGGGTGCCCGGCGACCCGCCTCTGCGTGGCAAAAGCATTCCGCTTGGAAAGGCGCGTGTTGCCCGCGCAGGTACTGATGTGACCGTCATAAGCTACGGCAAACAGGTCAATGATGTGCTCGCGGTGGCGGACAAGCTCAGCGGTGATATCAAAGTCGAAGTCATCGATCTGAGAACCATTTCGCCCTACGACGAGGAAGCGCTGCTTGCGTCGGTCAAGAAGACCGGTCGCGCGGTGGTCGTGCACGAAGCGGTGAAGAAGTTCGGAATCGGCGCGGAAATCGCCGCAAGCATTACAGAGAAGCTTTTCCGCCAGCTGAAAAGCCCGGTGCTGCGGGTGGGCGGCAAGTATTGTCCGGTGCCGTTTTCGCAGCCTCTCGAGGCAGCCTTCATGCCGACGGCGGCAGAGATCGAAGGCGCCATTCGCGCGACTCTGGCCTGAGAACATTGGCGCAAAGACCGTGATCACTCCTGTCCGCCTGCCGAAATTGGGCTTCGCAATGCTGGAAGGGACGATTGCCGAATGGGTGGTTCCTGACGGCAGCGTGGTCAATGAGGGCGATGTGATTTTTCTTCTTGAGAGTGAGAAATCGGTGGAGGAGGTCCAGTCACCGTCCAGTGGCAGGATCCGGATCATTGCGCCGGTGGGCACGAGCATGCCCGTCGGCAAGGTTGTTGCGGAAATAACATTGGAATGAGCGCGGCGCAATCGCCTGCGCGCGATGAGTTGGATGCCACACGCCGTGGCTTTTCTGATGCGGCGCCACTTGAAGGGATTCTTTGTGTTGCCGGAAAGACGCTAGCAAAAACTACCCTTACGTGTAGGGCTCACTTTCCAAGTTTGGGCTAGCGTTGCGATGGGGTCCGAAATAGTAGTTCCGAAGGGCGGCCTATCGGAATAAGGGGGAGTTCCATGACGACAGGTCCTTTGCAACGGATGGCCGCCGGTCTGACGCTGATGGTGGCTGGCCTTCTGACTATGACATTAAGCGCGTCCGTTCTGGCGGATGGCGTCTCCAGCGCAGCGGGACAGACCACCGCGGCCGACGATTCCACCGGAAAGGGAACGTTGGAGCTGGAGGAAGTAGTCGTTACGGCCGAGAAGCGATCGGAAAACCTCGAAACCGTGCCCGTCGCGGTTAGCGTCGTTTCCAGTGAGTCGTTGGAGAACCTGCACGCGCAAACGCTGGAAAGCCTGTATGGCTCGGTGCCGTCTGTGCAGTTTAATCACTACGTCAACACGCCAGATGTCGCGGCGTTCTTTATTCGCGGAATGGGAATCCTGGAAGCCGACCCCTATGCCGGCCAAACGGTGGAAATAGTCGTCGATGGGGTACCGCAATATTTCTCCATGGGCGCGATGGTAGATACGTACGACATTGATCACATTGAGGTCCTCCGTGGCCCGCAGGGAACGCTCTTTGGGGCGAATACAACGGGTGGTGTAGTCAATGTCATTACCAAACAGCCCACGGGCCAGCTGGGCGGCACTCTTGAAGTAACCTACGGCGAGTGGCATCGCTTTGACATGATGGGAGCATTCGACTTCCCGATCATTGACGACCTGCTGGCAGGCAAGGTTGTTTTCAATCATACCCAGCGCGAAGGGTGGATTACGAACGTCGTCAATGGCGGGAGCATGGGAGATGTAGATCACGACGATTTTCGGGGTTACCTTAAGCTGACCCCTCCGGGCTCGAATTTCGATTCGACGCTGCAGTTCGAATACGTCCGCGGACGCGACGGCGCTCCGGTCCAGGTAAACGGCGGAGTTCCCGGAGAAGCTCTGACTGTCGCTGCAGGAACAGTGTTCCCCGGCTCGCTACTCCCGATGTATGCCTCGCCCTGCACAAGCCTGCTTCTCCCCTGCCACGCGCCTAGTCAATACTATGGCGCGAATAACAGCGTGGATGACGTCAGCAACCTTGACACAGAAGCGGTAACGTGGACATCGAACTGGCATGGCACGCCAATCGGCGACATCACATCGATCACCGCGTCCAAACATATTCACCTTTTTGAGGAGACCGATCAGGATGGTACGCCAGAGTTTCTGCTTGATACTCTGCGTAACACGACTCTCTGGCAGATCTCTCAGGAGCTTCGAAGTAATTGGGAGATCAACAGCCGCTTGAATGCGGTCTATGGCCTGTTCTTCCTCGACGATCGCTACCACCATCTCCAATCATCGCTCATCCCATTCGCCCTTCCCGGTCTACGGCAGGATAATCTTCAGAACGAAGGCAACTGGTCAGCGTCTGGCTTCGCCCAGGCTACTGCCAAAGTGACAGACAAGCTGACGCTGGAGCTGGGTGTCCGATATACGCATGAGCGCAGCGCAATGGAAGCGGACATAGAGCGCTACAATGTCCCTGCTATTCCCCAGCAATGGATTGGAGGTACGTTCAACCCCAACGGCAGCTTCGCCACCGGCGGTCGAAGAAATTGGAACAACGAGGGTGGAAAGGCTGCGATCGACTATCAAATCGACGATGCCCGAATGGTGTACGCCAGCTGGACACGCGGGTTCAAATCCGGCGGATTCACAGGTCGCGTCGGCATCCCGCAGGATGTTGGACCCTACAATCCAGAGTATGTGTCTACCTATGAAGTAGGCCTCAAAGCCGACTGGCTCGACAGGCGACTACGCACCAATATAGACGGGTTCTACACCAAGTACCGCGACATGCAATTGTCGGAGCAGTACATCACGGCGGTGCCCGGCAACGCCTATGTGCAGGGCAACTCGATTCTCAACGTAGCCTCCGCCATCATAAAAGGCGTCGAATTCGATGGATCGGCGGTCCCATTCCGGGGTCTGACATTGACGGAGTCATTCACGTACCTGGACGCGTACTACGTGGAGTTTCCCTATACGGAAATCAATGCTCTCGCAACGACAATCGTCAACCTCAGCGGTTACACTCTGCAGAACTCACCGAAATGGGTGAACTCCATGGGCTTCAACTACGAGACCACACTGAGCATCGGCAAACTCACATTTGGGATGAAGTACAACTACACGGACAAGAAATTCCTCACTTCTCAGGTCGATGCCCCACGTTCGACGATCCAGGCGACGAACTTCGTAGACGGGAACATCGACTGGAGCCCTGATGGAGGAAAGTGGTCGCTGGGGCTTTGGGGTACGAATATTTTTGATCGGCACTATCTCGCCAATGTGTACGATTTTCCGGGTACTTTCGCGTTTGTTCAGTACGCAGCCCCACGCCAATGGGGTGGAACAGTGCGCTACCACTTCTGAGATCGACGCTGGAGATGGCGATGGACCGTAATGAGAAGCTTGTCCGCGACATGTTTGCCAACTTGTTTACGGCGGCGTCCGACTATTTCAACGAGACGTCCGAATTTTATATCTGGGGGCCCGGTCATCCGCCTGCTGTTGGCACGGAAGCAATGAAGAAGGGATTCCAGGCCGTCATCGCGCCGCTGAGCGACATCAACTTCGAGTTTCACGAATTTGCGTCGATTGGAGACATCGTGTTTTCTCGGCGTACGGACAGCTTTACGGTGGCAGGGCACCGAGTCGAAGTGGGTGTGGTGGGCTACGGCGTGATCGGCCCGGACCGAAAATTCAGCAAATGGGTTGACTTCTTTGATCTCATGCCTTTTGATCAATTTCACCTGTCCCCGAGCGTAGCGGGCGGGGTCAGGAAGTTGTGAAGGATAAGTCCATGTCGGTCCGCAGAGCCAAGCCGGGTACGCAACCTCCGAGCTACCTGGAGAAGCTGAACAGCCTCGCGATCGTGGAGGGGCGGGCACACGACTTTTATTTGGCCTGGGCGAAAAGCAGCGGCGATTCCGAACTTCAGGAAGTCATGCGATTCGTTGCAATTCGAGAAATCGAGCACTCCTGGGCATTCAAGAAGCGGATTCGGGAATTGGGCTATGAGTTCGTTGACGGACCTTGCAAGCTCTGCGACGAATGGCATGCGCTATTCGAGTCCGATGCCAGTGACCTGGACAAATTTCGAGGATTCGGCTTCGGTTCGCCGGAAGCGCTCCCGAAAGACGACTTCGCGGACTTGTTCAATGATTTAACGCTTGATTCTGAAACCGGAGCGCTCCTGGGTCGGTACGTTGCCGAGGAGCGCGATAGCGCCACCATGTTCCTCAACGTCTATCGGCGCATGCTGGCGGACGAGCAGGCTCCTTCTTCGAAGCGGCGATCGAGCCCCGAGCAACGGTAGGCGAACTACTATGGCTACGTCTTCGAGTCAGGCGGCGACGCTGGGTGGGATCCCGCTCAAAGAGATCGACGGAAGCCCCCGCACGCTCGATGATTATCGCGGTGAGGTGCTGTTACTCGTCAACGTGGCCTCGAAGTGCGGACTCACGCCGCAGTATGAAGCGCTGGAGCGTATCTACAGGCGATATCGCGATCGTAAGTTTCGCATCCTCGGTTTTCCAGCCAACGACTTTCTCCAGCAAGAGCCGGGAAGCGATCAGGATATCCAGGCCTTCTGCAAGACCACATACGATGTCAGCTTCCCGCTCTTTTCCAAGATTTCCGTGGTGGGCGAATCGCAGCACCCGCTGTACCGCGCTTTGGTAACGGCGGCGCCGACCTCCCAGGGTGATCCGGAGGGATTCCGCCAGCGCCTGGTTGGCTACGGAATAGCGACCAATCCGGCTCCCGGAATACTTTGGAATTTCGAGAAGTTCCTGATCGATCGCCAAGGGAGGGTGAACGCGAGATTCGCGCCGTCGGTCGAGCCCGAGGATGCCCTGCTGACCGGTGTCATCGAGCGGCTATTGGCTAACTAGCGCACAGAGTAGGCGCTGAGACGATCGAGATAGTGTCGGGGGAGCATATCGGAGGCAACTATTCGGGTCGCCTGCTGCCACTCGAGACCATTTAGACCAAGAACGCGGGGGCATCTAATGGGCTTGTCGGCTGAGGAAGGCGGATACAGAGCGCTATCCTACAAATTCATCGCTCCGGCCCCGGTCGTTGGGGCCATCCGGCGTGATGGCATCCTGCAGCGAATCGCCAGTCAGCAACGAGCCAATATCGTGCTGCTTCAGGCTCCAGCAGGCCACGGTAAGTCCACAGCGCTGCAGCAAATCAAAGAGGTTGCCGACGGCCAGGGACAGCCCACAGGTTGGCTGACACTGGATGCAGGCGACAACGATCCGCGCCGGTTCTTTGCGCACTTCCAGTCGCTGTTGATGAGAACGACCAGTGAAGAACGACGGGAGCTGAGCAATCTGCGGTATCATTCAGATGGGCTGCTCGAATATCTACTGAACATCGGCAAACCGGTTTCACTGTTTCTCGATGAGTTCCAGACGGTTTCCGATAAGACGGTGCTGTCATTCTTTCGTCTGCTGTTCGAGCGAGCACCGGAAACGCTGCGAATCTATCTGGGATCCCGATCTCTCCCCGATGTCGGGTTGACTCGTCTGCTGGTCGACAATCGCGTCGTGATACTGCGAGGCGATGATCTGCGCTTCACGCCACAAGAAGTGGAGTGTTTTTTCTCGGCGGCCGATCTGGGGATCGATAACGGCGAAGTCGATGCGATTTATCGTCGAACGGAAGGCTGGCCCGCGGCTTTGCAGCTGTTCAGGTTGACTCTCAAGAGTCCGGACGTGCGCCGGTCGCTGCTCGACCACGACGCACGAGCGCCGCGCGAGCTGGCTGAATACCTGGGCGAGAATGTGCTCACTCTACAGCCAACGGAAATTCAGGAATTTCTTTTGCGCACGGCAGAGCTGATGCGCCTCAATGGCGATCTCTGCGATGAGGTATTGGGCTGCTCCGGTTCGGCAGATATCCTGCTTCAGCTCGAGCGATCGGGCATGTTTCTGCGGTGCATTGATCCGACGGGCGGATGGTTCAGATACCACACTCTGTTCTCGTCCATTCTGGCCGATCAGCAGCGCAGCCGGATTCCGGAACTGGGGGTGCGGATACATCGCCGTGCTGCACACTGGTACATGAGACACCGTTTCTACGAAGAGGCTGTACATCACGCCACACTTTGCGGCGAACATTCGCTCGCGGCCGACGCCTTGAATCAGTGGTCGTCGACATTGGTGGCCAGGGCTCAGTTGAAGACGATTGAGCGCTGGAGCGAACAGATTCCTTTCGAAGAATTGTCGCGTCGTACGGATCTGGCGATCAAATGCGCGTACGCGCTGGTGTTTCTGAGGCGGCGGCAGCGGGCCAAGCCCCTTCTGGATCTGCTGGAGCAGCGCTCTGGAACGGGCAATGTCCTGGAGACCACGAATCCCGATATCGTCCTGTCCATGGCTGCCATATCGGCGGATGATGATCATAGGGCTTTTGCAATCAGCGCGAGTGTGCCGGTCGAACGCCTGGACGCGGAAGGCTTCGCTGCGTTTGAGCTTGGCGCATGCGCCAACCTCCGCGGCTTTTGTGCGTTGTCAGCGCAGCAACCTGAATCAGCTCGGGAGTACCTCGCGCTGGCACGCGTTCACAATGAGCATGCAGTTGCGGCATTCAGTTACGGCTACACGATCGCTGTAAGTGGCGTGTTGCTGATGTTACGTGGCTCCCTGAGGGAGGCACTGGACAAATTCAAAGAGGGACTACAGACCCATCCAATGATGGACAACTCTTTTGCTTCCGCCAGTCTGATGTCCTGCTATGTGTGGGCGCTCTACGAAGCAAATGACCTCGAGCAGGCTGAGCGGCTATTCGCGCAGCACCAAGAAATAATTTCCGACTCTGCTCTACCTGACTTTCTGACGGTTGCCTACCTGTCGATAGCGCGCGTGCACGACGCTCGCGGTCGCCCCGCGAAGGCAGACGCACTCCTCGATGAGGCGGAGGCGATCGGCATTGGGAGTGGCTGGAACCGCCTGGTCGACACCGTGCGATCGGAGCGAATACGTCGTGCCCTGGTTCGCGGTATGGTCGAAATAGCGGGCTCCATTGTTGCTGGCGCACCGGTGCGACGTCCCGGTGGGCAAGGGTGGATTCCATTCGCCAATGACGTGGAGGATCGGGAATTTTGCGAGATTCGCTTGGCTTTGGCGACTTCTCGGCTCGAGGAAGCTCACGAACTGATTCAGGCGGAGCTCAAGCGGCAAAAAGGGCGGGTGCTAAGGCAAATCAAGCTCCAGCTGTTCCTGGCCATGTATTTCAGCCGAAATGGCGATCAGCCCGCAGCTCAGCGCAGCCTATCCATTGCGCTGCGACTGGCCCGGGACGGCGGATTCAGGCCAATCCTGGATGAGGGTGAGGAGGTCGTCAGATTATTGCGGGAGCGCTATCGGCTGCTGCTCGCAGCCGAGCCCACGGTCAGGAGGGCGGACCCAAGTCGCGAATTCGTCGAGAAGCTGTTGGAGGCTTCCGGCACGGACCTGGGACGCGCTGCGGGCATGTCGCAGCCAACGCTCGAGCCTCTGACCGATAGGGAGCGCGAGATGCTGGCACTGCTGGCAGACGGGACTTCCAACAAGGAAATCGCCCTTCAGCTCTTCGTCTCGGAGAATACAGTCAAATATCATCTCAAGAATATCTACGCCAAGCTTTCCGTGGCATCCCGCCTGCAGGCAATCACGGCCGCTCGGCAGTTCGGCATCATTCATTGACATGCCGGCGCGCATCGACATTTGACGCCGTTGTGCGTGTCCCCATGAATGGCGCCGGCGACATATTCGACCTAAGCGGCAAGACGGCGCTCGTGACAGGCGCCTCGAGGGGCTTGGGGGCTCATTTTGCTGAGGTGCTCGCGCGCGCCAATGCGAGAGTGATCCTGGGCGGGCGACATCCGGAGCAGATTCGGACAGTCATCAGTCGCCTTCCGGAACTGCAGCGCAATGCAGCCACCGTGCTGCCGATTGATCTGCTGAGCTCCGAGTCAATCAGTGGCGCACTCGGATCGCTCAAAGAACTCGATATCCTGGTCAACAATGCGGGTGTCGTGCACAGTGCGGCCGTTCTGGAACAGTCGGAGGCGGATTGGGACAGTGTCGTCGACACCAACCTCAAAGGCCCATTCCTGGTCTCGCAGATGGCGGCAAAGTTGATGGCGGCAAGTGGAAGGGGAGGCTCCATCATAAACATAGCCTCCATACTCGGGCTGCGGCAATCTGCGGCCGTGCTGCCGTACGCAGTATCCAAGGCGGGACTCATACAACTTACGAAAGTCCTCGCTCTGGAGCTTGCGCGCTTCAATGTTCGAGTGAATGCCCTGGCACCTGGATACTTCGATACGGAGCTGAATCGTGACTTCTGGCAGTCGCCCGCAGGGGAGGCGCTCGTGCGGCGCATCCCGCAGCGCCGATTGGGGCAGAAGTCGGAGTTGGACGGTCCGCTGCTGTTACTGGCTTCAGAGGCATCCCGCTATATGACCGGAGCAGTCATTGCGGTTGACGGCGGACATCTGGTGAGCGGGCTATAAATTGTGACTGCGACGCTCGCTCATAGAACACTCTTCATCACGGGCGCGAGCCGCGGAATCGGCAAGGCGATTGCGCTGCGCGCGGCCCGCGATGGCGCCAATGTCGCTGTTGCGGCGAAGACCGTCGATCCGGGCTATAAGCTGCCCGGAACCATTTTCGACACGGCCCGCGAAATCGAAGCGTCAGGCGGGAAGGCGCTCGCCATTCAAGTGGATATCCGATCCGAGGACCAGGTGCAGGCGGCCGTGAAGGCAACCGTGGAGCGCTTCGGAGGCATCGATATTCTGGTCAATAACGCCAGCGCGATCAGTCTGACGGGCACGTTGGATACGCCCGCCAAAAAATTCGATCTGATGATGGCCGTGAACGCTCGGGGCACGTTCGTCTGTTCGCAGGCATGTCTGCCTCACCTCCTGCGGAGCGAGAACCCACATATTCTGGTGCTGGCACCGCCACCCGACATACAAGCAAAGTGGTTCGCCAGGCACGGCGCTTACTCGTTGGCAAAGATGGGAATGAGTCTGCTGGCATTGGGTATGGCAGAAGAGTTTCGCAAGGACGGAGTAGCGGTCAATTGCCTGTGGCCACGCACGCTGATCGCGACGGCGGCGCTCAGGAACGTCGGCGTGGGGCTCCAGGGTGGAACCAGGAATCCGGAGATTGTGGCCGACGCTGCCTACCATATACTGACCGCCGACTCCCGCAGGACTACAGGCAACTTTTTCGTGGATGAGAGCGTCCTCCACTCTGCTGGTGTCGACTCGCTCGATCACTACACTACGACGCCTGGAGTCAGGCCGGCTACGGATCTGTTTTTGCCCGAATAGACCACTTGTCAGAATCGAACCTTACCCAGGACCGAGCACTACCCATTCGTGTGGTGTCGATGGAGTGCAGGCCATGCTCAATAGATGGTGCGTCGGAGGCCTGGCGGGGTCATAAGGAGCCTAAATGAACGATACGCAGCACCTTCTGAGCCTCTACAAGGGCATCGTGCGTTGCATGCTATGGGAGCAGGGTCTGTTAGACATGCTCGCTGAGGGACGAATCTCCGGCTTCTTTCACGCGGGTAGAGGCCAGGAGGGCGTCCAGGTGGGTGCGATAGCGGCCATGGGTCGGGATGACTACCTGCTTTATGCCCATCGGGGCTGCGGCTACATGATCGCCAGGGGCATGCCAATGGAGGTTTTGTACGCTGACTTCCTGGGCATGACGGAGGGTTCGACCCGGGGAATCGGCGCCGGCATCGTTCATGTGGCGTGGCCACCTCTTGGAATCCTGGGCCAGAGCGGTACGCTGGGTGGCTCGTTCACCATCGCTGTCGGCGCAGCTCTGTCCGCGCGGATTCGCGAGCGAGACCAGGTCGCGCTGTGTTTCTTTGGTGACGGCACCTCCAACCGCGGCACCTTTCACGAAGCGGCCAACGCTGCCAGCGTCTGGAAGCTGCCCGTGGTCTGGCTGTGCGAGAACAATGGGTGGGCGGTATCGACCACCTTCAAAGAGAGTTGCGCCGTGGACAGAATCGCCGATCGGGCCGCAGCCTATGGAATGCCCGGCG
>Ga0075522_10002990_pt1 | contig 12400 bp, 13 predicted proteins | sample NGEPerA_FD_74796 | JGI IMG/M metagenome (GOLD analysis project Ga0075522, IMG submission 74796) | Arctic peat soil microbial communities from the Barrow Environmental Observatory site, Barrow, Alaska, USA - NGEE PermafrostL2-A | ecosystem: Environmental > Terrestrial > Soil > Wetlands > Peat ... | reverse complement strand
TAACCGAAGGCTTCAGCCATTTCGTCTCCTCCATGACTGCTCCGGTTGCTTCCGGCTGGAGCGGTTGCCGGGTGGGGTTCGCACCCACTGGAAAGCGCCGCCTTTCCACGGCGCACACCCGTCTCAGACGCTGAACGACAGCGACTGGGCGACGCCTGCCGAAATCGCCTGCGCCTCGCGCTGGATCAGCTGTTCGAGAAGATTGTAGGAAGCGCTCGCGCTGCCGGACGACGTCGTCGCCGCCGGCGAGGTCATCGTGATCTTCGAGCCGTCGGGGTTGGTGATGGAGGTCGTGGTCGAGCCGTCGCTGTTGGTTGTCGTGGTTGAGGTAGCGCCCGCCAGGGCCTGCAGCAGCGGATCGCTCGCTCCGTCCGCGCTGGTGGTGGCACTGGTTCCCGTCCCGCTCGTCTCGCCCGAGCCGCCGACATGGGCGTGGTGATGGTGGCCGTGGCCTCCCTTGCTCCCGGCTCCCTGCAACGCCGACTTCATTTCGCCGAGGCTGACCGAGCCATCGCCATTGGCGTCGAGCTTGTTGAAGACGTCGTCGGCCTGCGCAAGGTTGGTGCCGCCAGCGCCGAGCGCGTTCTCGAATTCCGATTTGCTGATCGCCCCGTCACCATTGGCGTCGATCTGCGAAAAAAGATCCTGCAGCGCGCTGGACGAATCGGTCGACGCCGATGTGTTTGTCGCCGTCGACGACTGGCTCTGTGCCGCCAGCAGCGCACTCATGGTGGCCGGGGATATCTGGGAATAGCTGGCTGGCGTTGGGGAAGGGCTGGAGGCACCTGCGGTCGCAGCACCGGCAGTGTTGCTGAAGGGATCGGTTGCGGCCTCGGCGAAACCCGATGCCTGGCCGGACGCCGAACCCGATGGGGTCAGCGACCGAATGGCGTCCAGCGCGGAGGATGCGGCGCCAAGGGCAAACAGCATGGCAATACTCCAACAGATACCGCGAGGATGCGGCCTTCAAAAATTAGCGCCCTACCCTCAGCAATCTCCGTGCCATCGCGAAAAGACCCATAAGGCATTGGCGTTCTCCAGTCGGGCAAGTTTGGCGCACCCCGGCAATTGATGCCGCCAACGGCAGAATTTTCCGCCCTCCGCTGGTCACCCTTCCGCATTGCCGCCGGACCTTGCGCGTGTTACGCGGAAACCGTTCCGCAACGCTCGAACTGGTCTTCGGAAAGCGCGCCCATGTCCGCCCAATTCGCGTCACGTCCCCTCGTCATCGCGCCATCGATCCTGGCGTCTGACTTCGCCAGGCTCGGCGAGGAGGTTCGCGCCGTCGATGCGGCCGGCGCCGACTGGATTCATCTCGACGTGATGGACGGGCATTTCGTTCCGAACATTTCCTTCGGGCCCGACGTCATCAAGGCGATGCGCCCGCACTCCGGCAAGATATTCGACGCCCATCTGATGATCTCGCCCGCCGATCCGTATCTGGAGGCCTTTGCCAAGGCCGGTTGCGATCACATCACGGTGCATGCCGAAGCCGGTCCCCATCTGCATCGTTCGCTGCAGGCGATCCGCGCGCTCGGCAAGAAGGCCGGCGTCTCGCTCAATCCGGGCACGCCGCTCACGGCGATCGAATATGTCATCGACATGATCGACCTGGTGCTGATCATGTCGGTCAATCCCGGTTTCGGCGGCCAGGCGTTCATCGCCTCGGCGCTCGGCAAGATCGGGGATCTGCGCGCGATGACCGCCGGCAGGCCGATCGACATCGAGGTTGACGGCGGCGTCAGCTCCGATAACTCCGGGCAACTCGCCGCCGCCGGCGCGAATGCCTTCGTCGCCGGCTCCGCCGTGTTCAAGGGCGCCACCATGGAATCCTACAAAGCCAATATCTCCGCGATCCGCAACGCCGCCGCGCTCGCGCGCGGCGAGGCGATCTAGCCAGATGCAAATTCCGCTACGCTGATTGCGTCGCGCTTGTCTTCTCGATTCCGGGTTGACGAGGAGCGTCGTTCGGACCTTGCGACAGCCAGCGCTCCGCGGCATCGCGGCCACTTCGGTGCAGCATCTCGATAAAACCGCGCCCGATATCGACGGCGCTGCGCTGGGCGAGTCCCGCGATCTCGTCTTCCGCGGTGATTCGAAACAGTTTCAGGGAATCGAGCTTCGGCGTTGTCCCCTCTCCGCGCGCCAGTTCGAGCGCAGCGAGTTCAGCATTGAGCGCCGCATTGGCCATGATCTGATCGAGCCTGCGGTCGATGGCCGCCATGGTGATCGGGACATAGGCATCGCGTGACGGGGTGAGTTGAACGACCAGCACGTCGCTGGCATCCGTGTCCTGCACCAGTTGCATGATCGGCGGATTGGCCGCATAGCTGCCGTCCCAATAGGCCTCGCCATCGATCTCGACCGCGCAATGGATCAATGGCGGACAGGTTGATGCAAGCACCACGTCGGCCGTCAACTCCTTGTTGCGGAAGATTTGCAAGCGGCCGTCACGAACGCGGGTCGCTGCGACAAGAAGCTTGGGGCAGGCAGAAGCCGTGAAAGTGGAGAAGTCGATCTCTGCTGCCAGCGCCTGACGGAGCGGATCGAGATCGACCGGATCGAACTGCGCCGGCGACAATCCCCGGCCGAAGGTGACGGAGGTTCCCGCCGGCGAAAATCCGCCGATCAGCATCAGCGAACGGAACGAGCCTTCATCGGTCACTCGTCGCCAAAATCGTTTCAGCCGCGACCGCGCCCCTTCACGGCCGCCTTCAACGAGGCCGGATGCAAGCAATGCCGCATTGACTGCTCCCACGCTGGCGCCGCTGATGGCATCAAACTCGCAATTCGGCGCTTGCAGCAGCCGATCCAGAACGCCCCAGGTAAAGGCGCCGAACGAGCCACCTCCCTGCAAGGCCAGCGAAAGCCGGCGCGGCGGCCAGATCCGGCCTTGGCCGGAATCCGTTCGTCGCGCGGCTGTGACCTTCCAGGCGTTGTTCTGCCAAATGGTTCCGACTTCGCTTGGCGCCGGCGGCGAGACCGGCAAGTCCTCGGCGGTTGCGTTCGTTCTTGCAGGCAACGCCGGAGCCTCGGCCCCGGCCGACCAGATATCGGCGGCCGACGGCAACCGGCCAGCGTGCGGCGCAAGAATACCTTGGCTTGCGCCGTCCGGCGGCACGGCCGATTCGATCCCGCTCATTTCCTCAGCCACATGGCGCAAACAAAATGGTGTCGGCAGGATGACACGCTTCGAAGGCATTCGCCACAACCGCCGAATTTCGCGAGCGGTGAATCCGGGGGACAACGGCGTCGATTGCGTGACCGGCAGCCACCCACTCAATGCGGAGGCCAATCCTCCGGCTGGCGCTCGTCGCGCACGCGCCATCACAAACCCGAAGGTTCCACGGCGGAACTCAATCCGATACGCGGCCCGCGCCCAGGAGCCAGCCGTGCACGATCTGCCACTTGTCCCGCCCCCGCGATTGAAAATCCAAAAGCGGAGATCGCGCCTCATGCAGTTCGAGAAAGAACTTGAACGAATCGCGGCCGCTCGCCGTTCCGCTATTGATCGACTGGGTTTGAACCCATCGGTCCCATTCCAGGATAGTCAAAGGTCTGGCCTCTTTCTGTCTCATCCAACACTGCCCGGTTGAAGAGTGGTTCCCCGCTCTTTGGAAGGCAACGTTCGGTCAAATGATTACAGAATCGTTGCCCCCGATAACTAAAGACGGCCTCAATTGCGGCATGATGCAGTCCGCTGCGGTGCAATCCCCAACGGCGAAACCCTCGGTCACGACGCCGGGCCGAACCAGAGGCCCGGCCATCGCGCTCACATCCCGAGCGAGAGGCGGTCGGCCAGCCAGTGCGGCCTGGGCTTCGGCATTCATGGAGTCCGATCGGATGCCGATGGCACTGTCGTGGTTGCCGCGCACCGCCGACGCGCCGTTCTCGACGAGGGCCATCACGGTATCGACCGCCCACTGCGGATCGGCGCCGTATCCGACGTAGTCGCCGAGCAGAATCATCCTCTCCGCGCCGCGGGCGCGCGCATCCGCGAGGCACGCGGCGAAGGCCTGCCGGTTGGCATGGATATCGGCAAAAACAGCCAGCCGCACGATTTCCTCCGTGCCGATTCTGTTCGCTGGGCTTGGGCCCGATTTAATGGATATCAGACAACGCGGCCGCCAAGGCGCGCAATCGCATTGACCGCCGAGGGCGATGCGCCACGGAGGAATTTCAAGCGCGCAGGAAAACCATTCAGCGCCTGCGCGGGGCTTCCAGGCCCTTAAGCAACAGCGCCAGCAAAGTGTCGATCCGCGCCGGCAATTGCGGGTCGCTCCATTCCTCCGCATGGGCGGGATGGTGGAAGCGGCTGGTGGCGTCAAACAGCGCGCGCGCGGTTGGCTTGATATCGGCGATCTGGAATACGCCCTGCTTGACGCCTTCGGAGAGGATATGGGCCAGCTGATCGACCAAGCCGTCCTTGTGCGCCTTCACGACCTTGCAGGCTTCCTGCGCCAGGGTCAGATAGGTCTCAAACATCTCCGGATCTTCGCCGAGCTTCTTGTGCTTGATCGCGATCATGGTGCGCAGCCAGCGTTCCAGCCGGGCCGGCGCCGGGCCGGTACTCTCCGCGATCTTCAGGAGCGGCGCGTTGACCCGGTCGAGCCAGCGCTTTGCAACGGCCTCGCGCAGCGAGGCCTTGCTCGGGAAGTGACGGTAGACACTACCATGGCTGACATCGAGCGCGCGCGCGACGTCGACCACGGTCGCTTTCGCAAGCCCAAAGCGGCGCAACACGTCTTCGGTGACCTCGAGAATCCGTTCGGGGGTCAGAACAACGTTTTCGTTCATGAGCGCACCATTTGCTTCCAAGGCTTCTTACTTCCAAGGCTTCCGCCGGCTGATCCGGTGGAATGTCATCGCTAACGTCTTAACGAGTGAATCGCTCCGCTTGCGCGGCGAGGTGGCGGGCAACGCGGGCATTGAGCCAGCGCTGGATTTGGGCGGTCAGTTGGAGAATTTCGATAGTCATGGCGGTCGTCCTCTAGAAGTCCCGGCTTTCGGCGTTGAAACCCGGGTGACACCGATCGTGGCGTCAACGGCAATATAGAGTATCTCGCTGACAGATTTCAATATCTGTTATTCAATATTCCGTGATTGATCGGACCTGGCCGGCTGCATAGCTGTGCGGAAGCGCGGTACGCCGCCTGCGCAGGTTTGTCTCACCCCGGCCGCTCTGCTAAAGCGCGGCGTAACCCCCTGCCATCCCGCCATGAGCCACGAGTCCTCGATGATTCCCCGTTACACCCGCCCGGAAATGGCCGCCATCTGGGAGGCGCAGACGCGCTTCAAGATCTGGTTTGAAATCGAGGCGCATGCGGCGGACGCGCAGGCGGAGCTCGGCGTAATTCCGAAGGAAGCGGCGAAGGTCATTTGGGCCAAGGCCAGGGATGCGATCTTCGACGTCGCCCGGATCGAGGAGATCGAGCGCGAAACCAAGCATGACGTCATCGCCTTCACCACCCATCTGGCCGAAATCGTAGGCCCGGAGGCGCGCTTCGTGCACCAGGGCCTGACCTCCTCCGACGTGCTCGACACCTGCCTCAACGTGCAACTGACGCGGGCCGCGGACCTCCTGGTCGAGGACATCGACAAGGTGCTCAAGGCGCTGAAGAAGCGCGCCTTCGAACACAAGATGACGCCGACCATCGGCCGCTCCCACGGCATCCATGCCGAACCCGTGACCTTCGGGCTGAAGCTCGCCTACGCCTATGCCGAGTTCTCCCGCGCCCGCGAACGCCTTCTCGCCGCCCGCAAGGAAGTCGCCACCTGTGCGATCTCGGGCGCGGTCGGCACCTTCGCGCAGATCGATCCGCGGGTGGAAGAACATGTCGCCAGGGCCATGGGCCTGACACCCGAGCCGATCTCGACGCAGGTGATCCCGCGCGACCGCCACGCGATGTATTTTGCAACCTTGGGAGTGATCGCCTCCTCGGTGGAGCGGCTTGCCACCGAGATCCGGCATTTGCAGCGCACCGAGGTGCTGGAGGCCGAAGAGTTTTTCTCCGAGGGCCAGAAGGGTTCCTCGGCAATGCCGCACAAGCGCAACCCGGTGCTGTCGGAAAATCTTACGGGCCTTTCGCGGATGCTGCGCGCCTACGTGACGCCGGCGATGGAGAACGTCGTGCTCTGGCACGAGCGCGACATTTCGCACTCTTCCGCCGAGCGCATGATTGCCCCCGACGCCACGGTGACGCTGGATTTCGCGCTCAACCGGCTGGCCGGCCTGATCGACAAACTGCTGATCTATCCGGAAAACATGCTCAAGAACATGGATCGGCTCGGCGGCCTCATCCACTCGCAGCGGCTCCTGATCGCGCTGACGCAGAAGGGAGCGAGCCGCGAGGACGCCTACAAACTCGTGCAGCGCAACGCCATGCCGGTCTGGCGCGGCGAAGGCGACTTCCAGACCCTGCTGAAGAAAGACGCCGCGGTGAAGAAATATCTCACCGATGCGGAAATCTCCGAGCAGTTCGACCTCGGCTATCACTTCAAACACGTCGATACCATCTTCCGCCGCGTGTTCGGCGAGAGCTGATCCGCTTCGGGCGGGCGCGGAAGCCTCCTGCCCGGGATGCCGTATAATCGCCCTCGTCTGAAATTGCGTTGGACGCCGGCTGCAATTATTGGACGAACGGGGAATGGACCAATGCAACGATGTGGCGCATCACCGCGCCCTGCCTTCCGGCCCTGTAACGCTGCGGCCGGCGATGAGAACTGAATGGTAACCCCGGATCGGCTAAGATCGCCTTCGTGCCAAAACCTCCGACGATTCTTGTCTTCGATTCCGGCCTTGGCGGCCTGACGGTACTGCGCGAGATCGTGGGTGCGCGGCTAGATGCGCATTTCGTCTATGTCGCCGATGACGCGTTCTTTCCCTACGGCCACCACGGCGAGGACGAGATCATCGCCCGCGTGGTGCCGCTGGTCGGCGAATTGATCGATGCGCATGCGCCCGATCTCGTCGTGATCGCCTGCAACACCGCATCCACCCTGGTGATGTCGCATCTTCGCGAGCGCTACAGGGTGCCCTTTGTCGGCACGGTGCCGGCGATCAAGCCGGCCTGCGCGAAATCGAAAACCAGGCGCGTCTCCGTACTCGGCACCAGGGGCACCGTGCAGCGCGAATACACCCGCGCCCTGATCCGCGACTTCTCTCAAGGCTGCGAGGTTAAGCTGGTGGGTTCGGGTGAGCTTGCCGCGCTCGCGGAGAACGCGTTGAGCGGCGGCGAGGTCGGCGACCGCGAGATCCTCCATGAAATCGCGCCCTGTTTCGTCGGCAATGGCGCGGGCGATCCGAAACGCACCGACACGATCGTGCTGGCCTGCACGCATTATCCGCTGCTGCTGGACCGGCTGGTTAGCCTCGCGCCGTGGCCGGTCGACTGGATCGATCCGGCTCCCGCGATCGCCCGGCGGGTTTCGGACTTGCTCCCGCCAGCCGGGAACGACGCCGACCATGCCGGCGCCGAGATGATTTTCACCTCAAAACGCCCGCACGCGTTGAGCCGGGCGCTGACGCCGTTTTTCGGCGGCCGCGTTCCCGCGTGAACGGCGATTGACGCTTTCCGGGTCGTGGCCGCGCTGCTAGCCTCATCCCCGACCACCCTACAATCCTCGAACGGAGCATGGATTTGACGCCGCCTGCACCGCTCAACCGTCTGCGTGAATCATGGCGGCAGCGACGCCCCACCTTTGGCGCGATCGCGACCATCCCCAGCATCCAGACGGTACAGATCATGGCCCGTTCCGGGCTCGACTGGATCATCGTCGACCTCGAGCACGGTCCGATCGATCTGGGCTCCGCGCATGCGATGATCACGGCGACCGCGGGCACGCCCTGTGTGCCGCTGGCGCGGATTGCCGCCAATGAGCCGTGGCTTGCCAAGGCGCCGATGGATATCGGCGCGCTCGGAATCAATTTTCCAATGATCTGTAGCCGTGGCGACGCCGAAAAAGCGGTACGCAGCGTGCGCTATCCACCGCATGGGGACCGGCTTTGGGGCCCGTTCCACGCCCCGTTTCGCTGGGGCGTCTCGATGGGCGACTATATGGCGACTGCCGACGACGATATGATCTGCATGATCACGATCGAGCATGTCGAAGCGGTCAACCGTATCGACGAGATCATGGCTGTCCCCGGTATCGACGTCGCCGTGATCGGACCCGGTGATCTCGCGACCTCCATCGACAAGCGCGGCCGCATCGACGATCCCGAAGTGCAGGCATTGATGGCGCGCGCCGAGGCCGGCATCCTCAAGAGCGGCGTCCCGATTGGCGGGGTGGCGCGGACAGCCGAACAGGCCAATCAGATGATCGACCGCGGCTATTTGGCACTCGCGCTCGGCTTCGACTGGTCGCTGTTCCAGCGCGGCATTGCCGCGAGCTTTGACGGGATCAAGCGTTGAATTCAATCTTCAGAGCAAGTTACTGAAACTACTTGTGATTCATGCTGTACATTGGGCCGGGCCGAATGCATCGCGCACTGGGCCATCACGCGCAAGCATCTAGCGTCTAAACCCCGGGTTCGTGCTAGATCAGGCCTAATCGGCGGCCGTCCGGCCTCGTCTCGCCGGCTTGCAGTTTACGGGAATTGAATGAACGATGCGTGGAACGGTTCGAAAGATTTCCCTGCCACGCCGCGTCGTCATCGACCTGATGCGGGCATCGGCGGATGTCCCCTTTGTCGCCGTACGACGAACCCTCCGCATCGGCCGGCTCGCCACCGCGCGAAAGGGTCTAAGTCAGCGGCCGGCGTGGGCCGCAATTTTCGCCAAGGCGTTTGCGATTCTGGCCAGCGACCAGCCGATCCTGCGCCGGGTTTACCTGAAATGGCCGTGGCCGCACTTCTACGAATTTCCGCAGACACTCGCCATGATCGTCGTGGCGCCTGACGCCACCCCGGACGGGGTGCTGCTGTTTCCCGTCAAGGCGCCCGACCTGATGTCGCTAGCCGATGCCGATGCCAGCATCCGGAACGCGAAAACCCAACCTATCGAGATAACGCCGTTTTTCCGCAAGACGATGATGGTGACCCGCCTGCCGCAGCCGATCCGGCGACTTGCCTGGGCCCTCGGCCTGAATTTCGGCCGCCAGCGCGGAAATTATGTGGGCACGCTACTCGTTACCTCGGTCGCGGCGTTCGGAGGCGGCGAGGTCGAAGCGCGCGGGCCGCAATCCTTCATCCTCAGCTATGACAAGGTGTCCGAAGATGGCGCGATCGATGTGATGATCCGCTGGGATCACCGGATCACCGACGCCGCGTTCATCGGCGGCGAACTGTCGCGGCTCGAGCAGGTCCTCGACAATCACATTGCCGATGAGTTGCTGGCGCTGGCTACGGCGCAGCGTGGCGCCGTCGCGGCGACGCCCGCCAGACGCATGGAACGAATTGCCGACCGATGAGAACCTTGCGCGGACGCACGGCATTCGTCACAGGAGCGGCCTCCGGCATCGGTCGCGCGATCGCACTCGCGCTGGCGCGAGAGGGCGTCGACCTCGTCCTCACCGATCTCGACGCTGCCGGCCTGCAATCGACCCGGAGCGACGTCGCGAAACTGGGCGTGGGTGCGACGACCGCTGTCTGCGACCTGACACAGCGTGAGCAAATCACCGAGTTGCTGGACCGGCTGTTTTCAGCAGCGCCCTTACACATCCTCGTCAACTGCGCGGGGCTCGCGCTTTACGGCCCGCAGCGCTCTGTGAAGGACCGCGAGTGGCGCGATCTCATGGCTGTCAACCTGCTCGCGCCCATCCAGATCACAACGCACCTGATGAACACCCTCGCGAGCGCCGACGAAGCCCATATCGTCAACATGGCCAGTATTTTCGGCCTGGTCTCGGTCCGCGGGCTTGCGGCCTATCAAGCCAGCAAATACGGCCTCGTCGGCTTCACTCTCGCGATGCGCAACGACTATCACCGCAAGAATTTCGGCGTCAGCGTGATTTGTCCGGGCCTGGTCAAGACCCCGATGGTCGAACCCGATGGTTCGTTGAAGATTTATGCCAAGATGCCGAACATCCCGGCGTGGCTGTTCACGACGCCGGAGCGCGTCGCACAAGCGACCGTCGACGCCATCAAGCGCGACCGAGGATTGGTCGTCATCACCTTCGCTGCGCGCGTGCTCTGGTATTGCAACCGCTTTTTCCCCGGGCTCTTCGACTTCATGAATCGCGAGGGATGGCGATCTCGAGGCGCCATCGTCCCGCAAGACGAGATGCAGACTCCGCCGTAGCGCCTGCGACCTCCCTCAACGCTCGCGTTGCATGCGTTCGACGATCGCCAGCACGGCTGCGCGAGGAAGGAGTCGCGTGACCATCGCGGCAACCTTTGTGCCGAAGCCGGGTACGCAAAGCGCGCGCCCTGCCTTCATCGCGTTCCATCCGGCGCGGGCCACCACATCGGTGTCCAGTTTGTGTATTCCCTTGAACAGCGCCGTTTTGTCGGCTCCCGCGCGCGCCAGAAACGGCGTCCGCAGCGGACCCGGGCAAAGGCAGGTCACAGTGACGCCGCTATCCCTGACCTCGCGCATCAAGGCCTGCGAGATCGAAATCAGATAGGCCTTGCTGGCAAAATAGACCGCCATGTGCGGCCCGGGCGCGAATCCCGCGACGGACGCGACATTGAGGATCGCGCCGCTCTTGCGTGCGACCATCCCGGGCAGGAATCGCAGCGTCAGATCGGTCGCCGCCCGCACGTTGACGTCGATGATCTCGAATTGACGCTCGCGACCCAGTTCCACCGCGTCGCCGAACAGGCCAAAACCGGCGTTATTGACGAGGATATGGCAATACAGATCGAGCGCATCGAGCTCCCGCGCGATGACGTCGCCCGCGTCAGGCGCGCTCAGATCGAGAGCCAGCACCTCGGCCAGTCGGCTCGCCCCGTTGATATCTGCCGCAAGCAGGTCCAGTTCAGTCCTGGAACGCGCGATCAGGACCACTTTGACCCCTTCGGAGGCCGCCAGCCTGGCAAATTCGGCCCCAAGACCCGAAGATGCCCCTGTGACCACGACTGCCGGCTGCATGAAACGACCTGTTTTTCGGACATTTGCGGCCTGCCGAGGCCTCCGCGACCCTTGTCTTAGCGGCCGGATCGCAGATTTGACAGTCGGACCGATAATGCCTAGAAACCGCCTGCTCGCGGGCCGGTTTCGGCCCGCGATGCGTTTCGCGACCCGCGGTCCGTCCCCTGAAAGCTTGGGGGCTGGACCTGTCGGCACCGGGAACTTCCCGGCGCACAGGAGGGCGCGTTTCCTCATATCCAACCTTAAAAGAGGACGCGATGACCAAGCGCAGTGAGGCGAAATACAAGATCGATCGCCGTATGGGCCAGAATATCTGGGGCCGCCCGAAGAGCCCCGTCAACCGCAGGGAATACGGCCCCGGCCAGCACGGCCAGCGCCGCAAGGGCAAGCTCTCCGACTTCGGCGTGCAGCTGCGCGCCAAGCAGAAGCTGAAGGGCTACTACGCCAATATCAGCGAACGCCAGTTCCACGGCGTCTATGTCGAAGCCGGCCGCATGAAGGGCGACACCGGCGAGAACCTGATCGGCCTGTTGGAGCGCCGTCTCGACACCGTAGTCTATCGCGCCAAATTCGTCGCCACCATGTTTGCCGCACGCCAGTTCATCAATCACGGCCACGTCAAGGTGAACGGCCGCCGCGTCAACATCGCGAGCTTCAAGGTCAAGGTCGGCGACCTCGTCGAGGTCAAGGAGTCCTCGAAGCAGCTCACCCCGGTCCTCGAAGCGATCCAGCTTTCCGAGCGCGACGTGCCCGATTTCCTCGAGGTCGATCACTCCAAGATGACGGCTAAATTTGCCCGCATCCCGGCCCTCTCCGACGTACCGTTCCCGGTGCAGATGGAGCCGCATCTGATCGTCGAATTCTATTCGCGCTGATTTTTATCAGCGCTGATCGAGATCGAAGGCTCCGGTTTTGCCGGGGCCTTTTTGTTTTCGTCGTGCCCGGGCTTGTTCCGGGCATCCACGTCTTTATGGTCGGGGAAACAAGCAAGCCGCGGATGGTCGGGACAAGCCCGACCATGACGCGTCGCAAATGACGAGACCAGCCATGACCTACACCCCTCCCCCGCGCGATCCCAAGGCGCCGCCCGTCCGCATCAACCTGTTGTCCGACACCCAGACCCGACCGACGCCCGGGATGCGCGAGGCGATCGCGCGAGCCGAGGTCGGCGACGAGCAGGTCGGCGACGATCCGGCCGTGAACGAATTGTGCGAGCGGGTCGCCGATCTCCTGGGCAAGCAGGCCGCGGTGTTCCTGCCGTCGGGCACCATGTGCAACGTCACGGCGACACTGGTGCATTGCCGGCGCGGCGACGAAATTCTGGCGCACGAGACCGCGCACATCATCGCCCGCGAAGGCGGCGCGCA
>Ga0075522_10002989_pt1 | contig 12400 bp, 8 predicted proteins | sample NGEPerA_FD_74796 | JGI IMG/M metagenome (GOLD analysis project Ga0075522, IMG submission 74796) | Arctic peat soil microbial communities from the Barrow Environmental Observatory site, Barrow, Alaska, USA - NGEE PermafrostL2-A | ecosystem: Environmental > Terrestrial > Soil > Wetlands > Peat ... | reverse complement strand
GGGTGGCCGAGTCGAACGGCAATCTCCGCCGCGTGAGCCGCTCGCCGAGGTCGCCGACGAGCGCAGCGGAGGCCAGCGCGGCCCGCGGCACATGCCAGCCGGGCGGTCGCCTGCCAAGCGACCGAAGGACGATCTCGTAAATCTCTCGCGACGAGTAGGCGATTGGCTCCGCGACGATGTAAACCTTGCCCGCCGCCTGCGGCCTTTGCGCGACGAGGATGGCCGCATCGACCGCGTCTTCGATGTTGACAAGGCTGCGCTTGCCCGAGTACTGAGGCAGCGGAGGAAAGATCCCGCGTTCGATCGCTCTGATCATTCGCGGCAGGTGGCCCTTGTGGCCCAGGCCGTATACCATCGGCAGCCGAAGGCAAACGGTCCTCATGCCTCCTTTTGCGTTCATCTCTAACACCAGCTCTTCGGCCCGCAGCTTGGCGCGACCATATGACGTGGTCGGAGCCGGCGGGGTGGCCTCATCGAGTACCGACGCTGAGCCCTCACGCATGACGGCGCAGGAGCTGAAGAACACGAAGGCGCTCGCCCCGGCCTCAACGGCTGCTTGCAGCAGATTGCGCGTGCCTTCGACGGTTACCCGGAGGTGCTCGGCCTCGGCGTCTGGTCCCTCGTCCATCATGTGCACGCGGCCGGCCAGGTGGAACACCGCTTCCGGCCGTGCATCGCCGAGGCCGGAGATCGGGTCCCGGCCAAGGTCGGCGACGATGGTGTCGGTTCCGCCTGGTCTTCGCGCCAGGCGATAGACGCGAGTGCCCATCGCCTCGAGACGGTCGACCAGGGCGCTGCCGATGAAGCCATTCGCGCCGGTGACCAGAGCCCTCTTCACGACTGGCAATGTTCCCGCATCGGCGTGCCGCAGGGAGCGCCTCCGATGTTCCGGCTGCCGGGAGGTCAGGTTCGGCCTCGATCAGCATGGTGGGCGACGTTGGGGTCGAACCAACGACCTCTCGCGTGTGAGGCGAGCGCTCTTCCACTGAGCTAGCCGCCCATAGGGGGGACCATTTTACCTGCGCGGCTTACGATGTCTGCTCACATGACGGCCCCCGAGCGGCCTCCTTTACACGCCAGGCACTGCATGGCTTGCAAGCCCGGTAGCCCGCACCTCTCCCCCGCTGAGATCGAGCCCCTGCTGAATCAGCTCCAGGGGTGGAGCCTGGAGGAGGCGGACGGTCACTTGCGACTCTCCAGGGTTTATAAGGTCAAAGGGTTCATGCCCGCTGTGGACCTCGTCAACCGGATCGCTCCGATCGCCGAAGCGGAAAAGCATCATCCAGACCTGCTGGTCAGCTGGGGATCCGTGACCGTTCAGCTCTGGACGCACGCCGCCGGCGGGCTCACCGAGAACGATTTCATCCTGGCCGCCAAGCTCGACCGGCTGTAAGACGGAGGCGGCGTAGCTCAATTAGCCGCCCCGCGGCGCTAAAGCCGAGCATGAGTCGAAGTCTTAACAAGGACCCCTTTGCTTTGTCTCCAGGTCCGGTGATAGCTTCGTGAAGCTCATGGGTTACATCGTCTGCTGGTTTCTGCATCGTGGTGAGCGAGAGGTACTTGTCTCAGGTGTCCTGCCGTGGGGAATCGATGAGGTGGTCTTCTGCTGGCGCTGCGACCGCATGCGGGGCCGCGCCGTCAAGGTCCTACAGCTCAACCACCTGCGCGCGTAGCGCGGCGGGGGTCACGCCATGACTCCAGCCTCAGCGCTCTAAAACGACTGCCGGATAGTAGGCCTGGAGGATGGTCCTCCGAGGGAACTGCTGGGCTGCCAGGTCGCGAAGCTGAAGGTCTACGTTCCAGCTCACCACCACCACCGCATCGCACGCCGCCAGCTGGTTCGCGCTCGACACAACGGTGAAATCCGTCGTATAGGCTGCCAGCACCTGCTCATCCGCGTGGATCACGCACACCGTTTCCCCAGCCGCATCAGCGCGCTCGACGAACGCCGCCGCCTGCGGCAGGGCGAGCGGATCCTCCGTGTAGCCGGTGACCTGGCTCAGGGCCGCAGCAACCGCTCCGAGCAGCACGACAGGGGCCAGCACCTTCCAGCGCCGGATCGCCGCTGCCATCAAAAGCGCGCACGCCGGGACCAGGAAGATGAAGAAACGCGGATACAGGTACGCGGGCTTCAGGCCCAGCCAAAGGATTGCGACCACGACGACCAGCACCGCGATCGAGGCCCACAGCCACGGCTCCTTGCGCAGCGCCCACAAACCGAGGCCGGCCGTGCTCAGCCAAAGGCCTAGCGATAAAAGGACCGGGGCTCCGAGCAGGAAGAAGACGAGGTCGCGCGGGAAGGTCGGATTGAAGAGGCTGGGAGGAAAGCCGTGCTGCAACAGCTCCATGACCTCGATGTTGGCGTTGGCGGCGACGCCGATGAGCCCGGCGACAAGGCACGCTGGCGCTAGCTGGACCAAAGCAGGCCAAGAGCGGCGAGTCGCGATCCAGGCGACGTGGCCGGCAAGCACGACCACGGCGAAGACGTGGGCGGAGATGGCCAAACCCATCAGGAGCGCGTACACGACGAGCCGCCAACGGCTCCAGCGGCCGGCAAGGATGACGGTCGCGAGCAGCGAAAAGAGCGCCGCGAGGCTATAGCCGCGCAGGTCGCGGCTGTTGTCCACGAACAGGGGATCTGTAGCTATGAACACGGCCGCGCTGACGCCGGCCAGCATTCCGAACTTTCGTGCGAGGACCGCCGTCATCAACCCGACGGTTCCACCGGCGGCCAGCGCCGGCAGCAGCCGGTACACGGTCTCGCTCCTGGAGCCGGTCGCCGTAAAGATGATGTGGCTGACGAGTGAGATGAGGACGTGGTCGTTGGAGGCGATGGTCTTCAGCGGGATCGTGGGCAGGGCCGAATGGACCGCGAAGGCATCCCACAGCGAGGGGGTGGCGATGAAGTTGGCGAAAGTGGCTGCCGCGTCGTAGCCGAAGGAACGATTGCCACCGATCAGGTAGATAGCGGTCGTGGCCGCGCCCAGCACGATTCCGACGAGAACGGGGGCGCGCTTCGGCATGGCGGGGAAGTTAACTGCTTTGGGTGGTTGGGCGTTTAAACGACCGCTGCTCCGGCGCCCCTCTGGCGCTACGCGCCACCTCCCCGCGGAGCAGGCACGACATCGACTTCCACCTCTGGCAGCACTTCCTCACCGGTGTAGGCGGAGGCCTGCATTCGGAACAGCCGAGCGTAGCGGCCGTTCAGACGCATCAGCTCGTCATGCGTACCTTCCTCGACCAGCCTTCCATGCTCGAGGAAAACAATGCGGTCGGCTCGCCTCACCGTCGAGAAGCGGTGTGAGATGTAGACCGCGGTGCGTCCCGCCGTGAGCGTGCGCAGACGCTCGAACAGGTCGTATTCCGCCTGCGCATCCAGCGCCGATGTCGGCTCGTCCAGCAGGAGAATCTTCGCGTCTCGCATGAACGCGCGGGCGAGCGCGACCTTCTGCCACTCGCCTCCTGACAGATTCACGCCGGAGTCAAACCATTTGCCCAGCGCCGTGTCGTAGCCCTGGGGAAGGCCTGAGATCAGCTCGTCGGCGCCTGCCTGCTTTCCGGCGGTCTCGATCGCCTCGCGATCCGCGATATCCGACAGGTTGCCGAGCCCGATGTTCTCGGAGGCGGTCGCCTGATACGTCACGTAGTCCTGAAACATGGCGCCGATCTGCGCTCGCAGGTCCATGGGCTCGAAATCGCGGATGTTGATGCCGTCGATGAGGATCCGACCTTCAGAGGGGTCGTAAAGGCGGCAGATCAACTTGAAAAGGGTCGTCTTGCCCGCGCCGTTCCGGCCGACGACGGCGAGCGTCTCGCCAGGCTTCACCGTGAAGCTCAGCTCGGTGAGCGCATTCTTCTCGGCCCCGGGGTAAGCGAAGGTCACGTTGTCGAACCTGATCTCGCCCGCCATCGGCTGCGGGACCTTCACCGGTGTTGCGGTGACGGGCATCGACGAGCGCGTCTCCATGAGCTCGAACAGGTTGTTCAGATAGAGGTTGTGCTCGTACATGCCAGAGAAACCGCTGAGGATGCCTTGAATCGAGCCCTGGACAGACTGCGCCGCCACGGTGTAAAGCGTCAGATCCCCAAGACTGAGACGCCCAGCGATCGCCTGCAGGGCCACGTACAGGTAGGTCAGCGTGGTGGCAAGGGTGCTCAGGTTGCCCCACGCGAAGCCGGTCATATACCGCTTGGCGACCTGGGAGCGCTGGCTCGCGTAGAAGGCATCGGCGATCAGCCTGTAGCGCTGGATGAAGTAGGTGCCGAGGCCGAAGAGCTTGACCTCTTTCGCGTAGCTGTCGGTGGTGACCAAGGTCACGAGGTAGGTCATGCGCCGAAGCAGGCGCGAGCCCCAACGCGCGATGTTGTAACCGCGCCAGCCGTACCGGGTGTCGGCGATGAAGGCTGGGATCGGCGAAACCAGCGCCAACAACGCCAGCAGCGGGCTCACACCGAGCAGGAGGGCGATCATCGTGATGAAGGTCAGCAGCGTCTGGACCAGGCCGAACGCTGTTGAGATCATCAGCACGGGCCGATTGATCGAGTCGGTCTGAGCTCTGCGGAGGAGGTCGTAGGACGCGGGGTCCTCGTAGAACGACAGGTCGAGGGAGGCGGCCTTCTCCATCACCATCAGCTGGATTCGCATCGCGACCGAGTTCTGGAGCAGCTGCTGGGTGATATTGCGGATGGTGCCGAGCAGCGCGGTGAGCGCGAAGAGCAGGAGCTGGACGATGGAGAGAAAGATGATTGCCCCTACCGCCGTGAATGCGGGGGTCTCCCATGGTCCGAGAGCGCAGCCGGCAGCTGGGTTGTTGCAAAGCGGCCACACGCGATCCGGTTGGTGGAAGCTGTGGATCGCGATTCCCTGTACAACCGAGTTGATGAGCAGCTTTGCAGTCTCCGCAGCAGCGGCAGGGATGATACCGGCGATCGCAGTGGTCATGAACAGGCCAAGCGTGGTCGCGGGGCTGGCGTCCCAGACCAATCGCAGGACACGAGGCAGCGCCGCGCTCGTGCCAGTGACCGACTGCTTGAGGCTGAGCCAGCGGCTGCGGAGGTCCTTTGGTCCCTCCTCCTCAGGCGGCGTCCCGATCGTTGGATCGCCTGTCAGACCGCTGTTGGCAGGGCCGACGTCAGCAGGTTTCTTACGGCGGCCCGCCCACCAGTGCATGCTCGGCGGCCCGCCCTGAGGCGGCATCATCCCCATCTAGTGGACCGTACCGGCCATATCTGGAGCATTCGACGTCCCAGACGGCCGGGTGCCCTGCGGGCGCTGATACCTGCGTTGCGGGTCCCGGCGATCGTCTTCAGGCATCGAAAGATGCCGTCCTCCTCTCGCCACCCGCGCCTTGGCACCGGTCGCCTGGACCGCCGGTCTTCGAGCCTGCGGCCTGCTCCAGCTCTGGCCAGACAGTCCAGTCGTGGGGCTGGGCCGGCCTCCCGGGCAGTCGCCCGTAAAATCCGGAGGTGGCCAAAGGCAAGCGGGGACGCGTGGTATTGATCGACGCGCACAGCCTCATCTATCGCGCGTTTTTTGCGCTGCCGCCGATGAGCACCACGGACGGCAAGGTGACGAACGCCGTGTACGGGTTCACTTCGATGCTCGCCATCGTGCTGGCGTCGCGCCCCGAGTTCGCAGTGGCGGCATTCGATGTCGCAGCTCCGACGTTTCGATCGAAGGAGTACAAGGAGTACAAGGCAGGGCGCCGCGCGATGCCCGAGGACCTGCGCCCTCAGATCGAGATGGTGCGAGAGGTGCTCGAGGCCTTCTCGATTCCGATTCACGGAATCGCGGGCTTCGAGGCCGACGACGTGATCGGGACGCTGTCGCGCATCGCGGAGGAACGAGGACACTCGGTCACCATCGTTTCCGGCGACCTCGATTGCCTCCAGCTCGTAACCGATTCCGTCGAAGCCCTGGTGCCGAGGCGCGGCATCACCGACACGTTCATCTACGGGCCCGATCAGGTGCGGCAGCGCTACGGCTTCGAGCCCCCTCAGCTGATCGATTTCAAAGCGCTTCGCGGCGACACCTCAGACAACATTCCCGGCGTCCCGGGCGTCGGCGACAAGACGGCCGCCAAGCTCGTGCAGGACTTCGGGTCGGTGGAGGCTCTCCTGGAACGCGTCGACGAGCTGCCTGATGGCCGGCTGAAGACTTCGCTCAAGGCGAACGCCGACCAGATCCGGCTAGGCAAGCGCATGGTCACCATCGTTCGCGACGTTCCAATCGAGCTCGACCTCGAGCACGCGCGCTGGACGCGTTACGACTACGAGAAGGCGCGGGCGGTGTTCGATCGCATGGAGTTCAGGCAGCTGCTGACCCGGTTCCCGCCGCCGGACCAGGTGCCTGTGCAGCCGAGCCTCATCTTCGAGGCGGTGCCCCAAACGGCTGGGCTTCGCGTGGTCGATGACGCGGCTGAGGCGGTCAGCCTGCTGGCCGGCGCCGCGGACGTCGGTGTCTTTACATTCAGCGACGGTTCGGGCCGGGACGCGAGGGTCTGCGGGGTCGGCGTGGCGACCGAGCGCGACACCTTCTACGTGTCCCAGCCCGACGCGATGGACGCAGTCGCGAGCACCCTGTCGGACCGACCGATCTCCGGCCACGACGCCAAGGAGACTGAGCTCGCCTTGCGCGCGCTCGGCGGCGGAAGGCGCGACTGGGCGTTCAGCACGTTCCTCGCCGCATACCTGCTCGGCGCAGGGTCGCGCGATCCGCGTCTCGAGGACCTGGCGCATGAGTTCCTCGACATGACGTTGGTCAGCACTGAGCAGCTGCTCGGCACCGGACGCAGCGCACGCAAGGCAGCTGACGTGCCTGTTGCCGAAGCTTCGGAGTTCGCCGCGCGGCGGGCGGAGGCGATCATCCACCTGCGTCCGCGCCTCGAGGCGGAGATGCGCAACCTGGGTGTCGACTATCTCTTTCACGAGATCGAGCTTCCGCTGGCAGGCGTGTTGGCGGATATGGAGTCGGAAGGGGTGGCCATCGACGTCCCTTACATGAAGGGCATGCAGGAGGAGCTCGCCTCGCACCTCGCCGCGATCGAGTCCGAGGTTGAGCAGGTGGCAGGCCAGAAGTTCAACCTCAACGCGCCGCAGCAGCTGGCGAAGGTGCTGTTCGAAGACCTGCGACTTCCAGTCGGTAAGAGGACGAAGACCGGCTATTCGACGGACGCCGACACGCTGGAAACGTTGCGGGACAAGCACCCGATCGTCGATTTGATCCTGGAGCATCGCCAGCTCTCCAAGCTCAAATCGACCTACGTCGACGCGCTGCCTCAGCTTGTCGATCCGCTGAGCGGGCGTGTGCATACATCGTTTGGACAGGCGAGCACCGCCACTGGACGGCTGTCGTCCTCGAACCCCAACCTCATGAACATTCCCATCCGGACCGAGCTGGGCCAGCGCATCCGGCGCGCCTTCAAGGCGAGCCGTCCGGGGCATGTGATGGTGTCCGCGGACTACTCGCAGATCGAGCTGCGAATCGCGGCGCATCTCAGCGGCGACCCAAAGCTGCTCGGGGCGTTCGCGGCGGGACAGGATATCCACACGGCCACTGCGGCGGCGGTCTTCAAGATTCCCATCGAGTCCGTCGATGCCAATCAGAGGCGCCTCGCCAAGGTTGCGAACTTCGGCTCCATCTACGGACAGGGCGAGTACGGCCTGTCGCAGCAGCTGGGCATCACAGGTGACGTGGCACGCGAGTTTCTCGCCCAGTACTGGGCTGCCTACTCGCGGTTGAAGGAATACCTAGACGAGGTGCGGCTCAAGGCGCGCGAAGAGGGCTTCGTCGTCAGCGCGACAGGAAGGCGGCGTGCCATTCCCGACCTGCGCTCGCCCAATTTTCAGCTGCGCGGCGCTGCGGAACGCATGGCGATCAACTTCCCGATGCAATCGCTTGCGGCCGACATCATCAAGATCGCGATGGTGCGCCTACAGCGGGAGATCGAGGCCGACCACATCGAAGGCAAGATGCTGCTTCAGGTGCACGACGAACTGCTTTTCGAGGTGCCGGAGGCAGAGGTCGACCAGTTCGCGGAAAAAGTGCCGCGCATCATGACCGGCGCATACGAGCTCGAGACCGGCATCGAGGTCGAGACGAAGGTCGGACCCAACTGGGCGGACATGAAAAAGCTCGCGGTCGTCCGTGCATAGGAGGACGGATGCCTGAGCTGCCGGAGGTCGAAACCATCGTCGCCGACCTGCGGCCACACCTGGTAGGCCGGACCATCATTCGCTGCGACCTGCGCTTTCCGACCATCGTGCGGCACCCGGAACCAGAGGTCTTCATCGACTCGATCGCAGGTCTCAAGATCACGGCCGTCGGGCGGCGAGGAAAGTACATCCTCATCCGGTTGGTTGACGACGTCGTGCTTGTCGTGCACCTGGGCATGAGCGGGCAGCTCCGCCTCGTGGATGCGGCGACGCCGCTGGCCTCTCACACCCATGCGGTGTTTGATCTGGACGACGGGCGACAGCTCCGATATCGCGACCCGCGGCGATTCGGGCGCCTCCTGCTGGGCACCGAGTCTGCCCTTCTGGACTTCAAGGCGATGCCTGTGCTCGGCCCAGAGCCGATCGACCCGGACTTCGGGGCCGACGACCTGTACCAGCGCTTTCGCCGTCGCAGGGCGCCGCTGAAGGCAGTCCTTCTCGACCAGTCGACGATCGCCGGTGTGGGCAACATCTATGCGGACGAGTCCCTGCACCGAGCTCGCCTGCGGCCCGACCGGATTGCCGGTAGCCTCAGCCGGAAGTCCGTGCGGCGCCTGCACGAATCTTTGCGTGATTCGCTGCTCATCGCAATCCGCAATCGGGGCAGCTCTGTTGATACCTATCGCGATGCATGGGGCGAGCTTGGCGGGCAGCAGGAAAAGCTCCTGGTGTACGGCCGCGCGGGCGAGCCCTGCTTCACGTGCGGCCGTCCGCTGTCGCTGGTTCGCATCGCGGGACGCAGCTCGGTGTTCTGCCGCCGGTGCCAGCGCTGACCGCTCGGCTGGTCGTCCTCGCCGTCCTGGCGGGCGCCTGGGTCGCACTGACGCTGATGGTTGGAGCCGGCTGGTTCGGCGCGCTCGATCAGCAGGTGCTGCTCGCGATGTCCGGCGCATGGAGCGAGCCATTGCACCCGCTGTTCCAGGCCATCGCGGAGCTCGGCGGCCCCGAGGTCACCTCCATCCTGATGCTCGGTTTGTTCATCTTTCTGTGGCGCGGTGGCTATGGCGCAGATGCGTGGGCTGTACTGGCGTTCGTTGCCGCCGTAGGGCTCGAAGTCTTCTACAAGGAAACGATCTACCATCCCGGACCGCCACGTTTGATCGCGCACCGTGATGGCCCGAGCGTCACCGACTTGCTTACCGGATCGAGCAACCTGAACAGCTTTCCAAGCGGGCACATGATCCGCACTGTGGTCGCCTACGGGCTCATCGCTTTCGTCGTGAGGCGTCTGGCTCCATGGCGTTTGGCGCGCGACCTGGCCATCCCGATGGCGGTCGTGCTCATCGTCGTCATGGCGTTCGACCGTCTCTACCTCGACGCCCACTGGGAGTCGGACGTCATCGGCGGCCTGCTTCTCGGCGCCATCGCACTGCTCAGCGCAACCGTGTGGCTGGACAGGCCGCGAAGGGCGGAGAATTGAGCGGTTGAAGGATCGCCCAGTCTTGATCATGATCTCGGCCCGCGGCCGCAACGACGCCGAGCGCCTCGGAGAAGGCCTGGTCGAGGCGCGGCTCGCGGCCTGCTGCTCCGTGGTGCCGACCGTCCGTTCCTTCTATTACTGGGAGGGCCAGCTCAAGCGAGAGCACGAGTCGCTGCTCCTCGTGAAGACTCTCGAATCGCGCGCCGAGGCCGTCCAGGAGTACGTCCGCGCGAATCACTCCGCCGAGATTCCCGAGATCCTCCAGGTCGCGATCGAGGGCGGCCTTCCCTCGTATCTCAAGTGGCTCGCGGACCAGGTCGCGGAGCCGGCGACCGACCATCAGGTGACCCCTTAGACTCTGCGGTGGGGTGGCCACGGCTGTTGATCGACGGGACGCTGATTCGGGTAACTCCGGGGGTCGGCGGAGCCGCGCGCGCCGCCGCGCAGCCGCCTCGGAAAGCCTGATCACCCCAGAGGCTGTTGCGCCGGAAGCCGTCGCTGCGGAACCACCTTCTCCGCCGGCCGTTGTACACGTAGTGATCGAGGGGAAGCCCGAGCGAAGGCGCGTAAACCGCAGAAAACCCAAGGGGCTCGCCGTTTCGGACCCACCGGTCGCCCAGGTCATTGAGGAGTCGGTCATCGTGGCTCCCGCGGTTCCCGCGCCGGCTCCGCCTAAGCCTGTGGCGGAGGCGATCCTCATGCCGGTGACCGAGGCTGGGGACGACAGATACGCCGATCTCATCGGGCAGGCGGTGGGGCTTCGGTTGGACTCCGTATCTCGGGACTTCGGAGGCAACGAGGAGATGCGGGTGGCGGCGCTGAGGGACGTTTCAATCGAGATCGGCCCATGCGAGTTCGTCTCCGTGGTCGGTCCATCAGGTTGTGGAAAAACGACGCTACTGTCGATGATGGGCGGCCTCGACCGTCCGACCTCAGGGCACGTGTACGCCGCCGGCCTGCCGCTTGGTGAGCTCTCGGACAGCGATCTCGCCGACTACCGTCTGCAGCGCGTCAGCACCATCTTCCAGTCGTTCAACCTCGTGCCGTCCATGTCCGTCGAGGACAACGTCGCGCTTCCGCTGACGCTGGCCGGAGTCGGGCTCGAGGAGCGCCGCCGACGGGCGCGCCACCTGCTCGAGCTGGTCGGCCTGGAAGGTCGCGCAAAGACTCGCGCGAGCCGCCTGTCAGGCGGGGAGAAGCAGAGAGTCGCAGTCGCCCGTGCGCTCGCCAACAGGCCGGGTCTAATCCTGGCGGACGAGCCCACCGGAAGCCTGGACTCCGCCGCCGGCGAGGTGATTCTGGACCTGCTCACCGACCTCAATCGACGCGGGGCGACTGTCGTGCTGGTCACGCACGACCACGAGGTTGCGCGCCGTGCCCGTCGCGTGATCAGGATGATCGACGGCCGCGCGATGGAGCTCGACCACGGAACCCAAACCGTCCGCAAGCAGGACCCCGTTGCGCCACCTGCCCGCCTGCACTGGCGCGACACTTTGAAGGTCGGCCTCGGCAGCGCTGGCCGCCGGCCGCTGCGAACCTCGCTGACGACCACAGGCGTCGCCATCGGCATCGCTGCGATGAGCTTGATAGTGGCGCTTGCCGGCGGCCTGCAAGGTGCCTTGAGCGCCCCATCGCTGGTCAAGAGCCAGCTCCACCAGGTGGCGGTCTATCCCAGCGCCGACTCCACCTCGGGCACGTTCGACGCGGCCACGCTGGCCACCCTGGCCGGCCAGAGCCACGTCCGCGCGGCGTGGGGTCAGGTCGCGATGAGTGGAACCTTCAACGAGGTCTCGGCGCAGCGCCAGCCATATCCCCAGGTGGGCTCTGTGGTGTCCCTGCCTCCGCGAGACCAATCAAACCCAAGCCTAGTGCTGAGTGCCGGACAGTTGCCAACCTCCGATTCGGCGCCCGAGGTCGTGCTCACCGACAGCGAGGTCGCCGTTCTCGGCTTCCCGAGCCCGGCATCGGCGCTCGGCACGGTCCTCAAGTTCAACGCCCTCTACGGAGTGCTGGCGCTGCCCGGCATGGAGCGGAACCCCGTCATCCATCGTGTGCCGGTCCAGCTGACTGTGGTCGGCGTGGTGCCGAGCCGGTCGATGCCGGGCGGCGTTCCAGGCGGCATGGTCCCGTACGCGCTGGCCGGCAACTACTGGAGCCAGCTCGCGCAGGCCAACCAGTGGAAGGGAGGCGAGTTCGCCAACATCACGCTGCTCGCTGATTCGGGCGGCACCGTGAACGCGTTGCGCGACCGCGTTGTGTCGCTGGGCTTCCAGGCGCAGACGTTCGGCGACCAGTTCCGTGGATTCGAGGACCTGTTGGGACGGCTGCGGCTGGCGCTTCTCGGCCTGGCCATCGTCGCGCTCCTTCTCGCGTGTCTCGGGATCGCCAACACGATGTACACGGCAGTGCTCGAAAGGACCAAGGAGATAGGCGTGCTGAAGGCACTGGGTGCGCGCTCACGGGACGTGCTGCTCTTCTTTGTCGCCGAGGCGGCCGTCATCGGCCTCGCCGGCGGCCTCATCGGAACCCTCGTCGCGGTCGGCCTTGCCCGGCTCGGCAACACTGCGGTCGATCGCCTGACCCAGGGATTCTCCGCCGGCAGCCTCGACGTCTTCAGGCCCGACGCATGGGTCGTTGTGGCGGCGCTTGCGCTGGCAGTACTGCTCAGCACCGTGAGCGGCCTGCTGCCGGCCGTGAGAGCGGCTCTACAGGACCCCGTCCAAGCTCTGCGCTACGAATAAGAACAGGGTCCCTGTCCCCGCACGG
>Ga0075522_10002988_pt1 | contig 12404 bp, 16 predicted proteins | sample NGEPerA_FD_74796 | JGI IMG/M metagenome (GOLD analysis project Ga0075522, IMG submission 74796) | Arctic peat soil microbial communities from the Barrow Environmental Observatory site, Barrow, Alaska, USA - NGEE PermafrostL2-A | ecosystem: Environmental > Terrestrial > Soil > Wetlands > Peat ... | reverse complement strand
TGCGTATTTCAGACCATCCTGGGCACCGATTTCAGAGGATCGTGGGCAGTGATTTCACGGGAAGCTGGGCAGTGATTTCACGCCATCGTGGGCAGCTCTGCCTGATGGGGTGAAGGAGCTTCGATCGACAGTCTAATCGGGCTAGGCCAGCCCTCGTTTTAGCAACGAGGGGCCTATGCCAACTGAGAGATTGTTGATGCGCCGGATACGCGATCTTCTGCGACTAAAGCATGAGAATGGCCTGAGTAGCCGGCAGATCGCATCCGCGCTGGGGATCAGCAAAGGCTCGGTTGGGAGCTATCTTCAGCGCGCCCAGGCATTGGGCTTGAACTGGCCGTTATCTGCGGAACTGACGGATACGGCTTTGGAACGGATGCTGTTTGCACCATCGGTGACAGAGGCTGAGAGGTCGCGGCCCATGCCCAACTGGGCCTATATGGACCAAGAACTGCGTCGCCCCGGGGTGACCCGCAGACTGCTTTGGCAAGAGTACCGAGCCGATCAGCCGGATGGCTACGGTTACACGTGGTTCTGTGTGCAGTTTGATGTCTGGAAGCAGTGCTTGTCACCGACCATGCGCCAGCGTCACGCCGCCGGCGAGAAGGTATTCGTCGACTACGCCGGCGATACGATCGATGTCATTGATCGGCAGACAGGTGAAGCGCGGGCGATGAAGCTGTTTGTCGCCGCGCTCGGTGCTTCTTCCTACATCTACTGCGAAGCCCGCCCTAGCGAGGGACTGGCCGACTGGATCGGTTGTCACGTCAACATGTTCGCCTTTTTCGGCGGCACCACCAACGTCATCGTCTGCGATAATCTTAAGTCGGCAGTGACCAAACCCGATCGCTACGAGCCCGCGATCAACCGCACCTATCAGGACATGGCCCGCCATTACGGCACGACGGTCATTCCCGCACGCCCCTACAAGCCGCGCGACAAGGCCAAAGTCGAACAATCGGTACTCCTGGCTCAGAGATGGGTGCTGGCGCGCCTTCGTAATCGACGATTCTTCAGCCTGGCCGAACTCAACCTTGCCATCGCCGATCTGGTCGGCGGGCTCAATGCACGCGTTATGCGCGCCTATGGCCTTAGTCGCGCCGAGCTATTCGTCAAAGTGGATGCCCCAGCTCTCAAAACACTCCCGGCCGAACCCTATGCCTTCGCCATTTGGAAGCATTGCCGGGTCGCCCTGGACTACCATGTCGAAGTCGATGGCTGCTGGTACTCGGTTCCGTTCCAGCTGATCCGCGAGCGTGTCGATGTGCGTGTCGCCGACAAGACCATCGAGATATTCCACAAGGGTGGACGTATCGCCAGTCACGCCAAGTCCCTTGGACGCCACAGCCACACGACTATTGCTGACCATATGCCCAGCGCCCACCGCCGCCACGCCGCCTGGACGCCAGCCCGGATCATGGCCGCTGCCGACAAGATCGGGCCGTCTGCCGCCGCCCTGTGTTCTGCCATCATGACGACGCGGCCCCATCCCGAGCAGGGTTTTCGTACCTGTCTTGGCATTGTGGTGCTGGAGAAGACCTATGGGCAGGCTCGCTTAGAGGCGGCCTGTCAGCGCGCCGTTCTGATCAAGGCGAGGTCCGTCAGCTCCGTGCGTTCCATCCTGCAAAATGGTTTGGATCACGCCTTCCTCGATGACGAACCGCAACCCGAGCCCCTGCGTCACGGCAATATCCGTGGCCGCGACTTTTTCCATTGACCCAAAGGAGACCGAATGCTCACCCATCCTACCTACGAACGACTGACCGCCCTTGGCCTGACCGGCATGGCCACGGCCTTTGAAGAACAGCGCGCTTCTCCAGATCTCGGCGCCCTATCCTTCGAGGAGCGCATCGGCATCATGGTCGATCGTGAAGCCTGCGAGCGCGATACCAAGCGCTTGACCGCTCGGCTGAAGTTCGCCGCTCTGCGACAGAGCGCCTGTGTCGAGGACATCGATCTGCGCACCCCGCGCCAGATCGACCGGGCGCTTCTCGCCCGCCTCGTTGCCGGAGATTGGATCGAACAGAAGCAAAACTGCCTGATCACAGGTCCTACGGGGATCGGCAAAAGTTGGCTAGCATGTGCCCTCGGTCATAAGGCCTGCCGCGACGGCAGAGCCGTTCTCTACCAGCGTGTATCACGCCTCTTCGAGGCCCTCGCCCTGGCCCGCGGTGACGGCCGCCACAGCCGCATGCTCAAAAGTTTGTCCCGCATCGACCTGCTGATCCTCGACGACTGGGGGCTATCGGTCCTAACTCAAGGCCAGCGCATCGATCTGCTCGAGATCCTCGAGGACCGTAATGGGCGCGGCGCCACAATCATCACCAGCCAAGTTCCTGTCGAGCAATGGCACGAGGTCATCGGCGATCCCACCTTGGCCGACGCCTGTCTCGACCGCCTCGTTCACAATGCTCACAGGCTAAATCTCACCGGAGACAGTATGCGCAGAATCCGGGGCAAGCGCGCGCTTGACGCCGACCAAAAAACTCTCAATCAATAGCCAACGTCGGTCAGGCTCACCCTGCCCACCATCGTCCGAATTCACTGCCCGCCATCACGCGAAATCAGCGCCCACGATCCGCGAAATGCGCAGGCTTGGTACAAATACGGGAAATACCTTCAGCAATTTACTGAAGCTGGCACAGCTTACGATGATGTTCATCAGCCGGGAGCGCAGCCTCCATTTTCAGGCATATACAAATGTGTTGGATGCGGTCATGAAATTGTCGCCGAACACGGACGGCAATTCCCACCGCAAAATCACCGCCAGCACACACCGGCTCAGGGGACGATTCGGTGGAAGCTAATCGTTTATGCCGACCATACGTCCACTACCCTATAGGCGGATCGGCGCTTAAGCGCAGCGGAACAATTTCTTCTGCTTGATGGTGACCCCATAGGGATGGCGCAAGCTTCCCTATGGCGGTTGCTACGCCAACCAGCTTTGCTGCCGAACAGTTGGACTGCATGAAATCGGCAACGGCCCTTACGTCGTGATCTATTTCTATGGTCATGGTGACAGCGACTCCTGTTTCGCAGTATAAGATTTGCGAAACGGCGCGCGCTGTTCATTGCGACGGAGGCGGGGTGCCAGCCCCGCCCGTCACCCCCGATTATAGCCCAATCATCTTCTATTGAAAGATTCCGGTCTTATGCTGGCCGCGTAACTTGATCCGGCAATCAGCATACTCCTGCGTTCCTGTCTTTAGGCCGTATGACTGGCAGGCTTTGTCATCCTCGGCGGCAAATCTATCTGGATCAGCATAGCCAGCAGTTCCCGGTAAACAGTCCGCGTGAACAAAGCCCACGGCGCAATCTACGGGATGGTTGGCACAGCCCGCTAGAAACCCGGAAAGGATCAGGAGTCCTAAGGTCCGCTTCATGTCTTGCGTCCCTGTTTGGTCCGCTTGGGACTCGCCTTATCCTTAGCTTTGGGCGTGTGTGGCTTGGGTGGCGTTTTCAGGAAATGCTGCACCACTCCCTGAAACTTGGGATCTTTGGTTTCGTCGGGGGTCTTTGGCATGGCTGGCAAACCTAAATCAAAACATCTGCATCCAAATCGCCGTTACTTCGGCCCGCACATTCGTCCGGCGTTGCTAAAATATACCGCCCTCGTTGGCGAAGTAACATGGGCGTCAAACAACTTGCACGCTGAATTTCTGTGCATTCTGGAGGTATTGATTCCAGACGACAAGAAAAAGGGAGGAAAGAGGCGCGTATTTATGCGGAATCAGGAAGTAGCCAAAGAGTTGTGGCATTCGCTCAAGAGCGACGACGCACAACGCGCCGCCCTTCGAGCGTTTGCTAAGCATACGACGTTTTTGAGCACGCCCAATCGCAAGAGTTTGTTGTGGGCGATTGATTCCGCCGGGCGATTAAGTGAGTACCGCAATGACGCGATTCATACCGCCTTCATTCACGATGATGACGGGCGGAAATATTTTTTTACTCCAAGCCACGCCGGAAGCCCGAAGCGAGTCGAAAAGTTAGAAAGAGTCGGATACGCCCGACTCTTCAAAGCTCTTATTGGTGACTTAAATCAGCTTTCTGATTACTGCGTCTGCATTTGGTTAAATTCATTGGAATCGTACGGCGAGAAGCCGTCCCCATTGCCAAGAAGACCTGTTCTGCAATCTGTGTTGCTCGTCCAGAAATCCCCTCCAGTGACGAGCATCCCGACACGGCGGCGTCCAAGACGGAAGCGCCAGCCTCAAGCATCTCGGGCGTGATTTTAGGTCCAAAGTCCTCTCGTCTGGATGTCGCCCCCGCGTTTTTTGCACGGCGGGGGCGTTTAGTGTCGGCCTGTCCCTTGATTTTATTCACTAATTCCTCCGTGTAGTCAAGTATACAATCGCCGCTTTCTTGTCAGATACCGTGAATTTGCGGCCTCTCCGCACTACATTCGCTCCATGAACGCACCCCAGACGGATTCCCTGCTGCTCACCGCCCGCAATGGCGCGGTCTTGCGGATTTCCCTCAACCGGCCCCAGGCGCGCAATGCCCTGAGTTCGGCCTTGATGGGCGCGCTGGCCAACCAGCTGGAAGCGGTCGCGGCCGATACCAGCGTACGGGTGGTGATCCTGGCAGCGGAAGGGAATGTCTATTCCTCCGGCCATGATTTGAAGGAGATGCAGGCGCGCCGCGCCGAGGGCGACAAGGGCGCGGCTTCGTTCGCCGCCCTCTTCCATCAATGCTCGGCCCTGATGCAGCAGATCGTGGCGCTGCCCAAACCGGTGATCGCGGAAGTGCAAGGCACCGCCACCGCGGCCGGTTGCCAGCTGGTGGCAAGTTGCGATCTGGCAATTGTGTCCGAGGTCGCGCGCTTCGCCACGCCCGGTGTGGATATCGGTCTGTTCTGCTCCACACCCATGGTGGCTTTGTCGCGCAGCATCGGCCGGAAGCTCGCGATGGAGATGTTGCTCACAGGCGAGCCGATCAACGCCAATGATGCGCGCAGGATGGGTCTGGTCAACCGTGTGGTTGGTCCCGCCGCGCTCAAAGGCGAAACCATGGCGCTGGCGCAGAAGATTGCGGCCAAGCCCCGCGCCACGGTGCGCACCGGGAAGGAAGCCTTTTATCGTCAGATCGAGATGCCGCTCGCCGAGGCTTATGATTATGCCTCGCGGGTGATGACGGAAAACATGCTCGACGCCGAAGCCGAGGAAGGCGTCTGCGCTTTCCTGGAAAAACGCCCGGCAAAGTGGCCGCAATGATCTATTCCGACACCCTGATCAAAACCATCCTGCGGTCGGTCAAGACCATCGCCATGGTAGGCGCCAGCGCCAATGAAATCCGGCCGTCCTATTTCGCGATGATGTATCTGCTCAACAAGGGCTACAAAATCGTGCCCGTCAATCCGGGCGCGGCGGGCAAGGAAATTCTCGGCCAGAAAGTCTATGCCAGCCTGAAAGAGGTGCCCGCGCCGGTGGACATGGTGGATATTTTCCGGGAAGCGAAATACGCGCCCGCGATTGTGCGCGAGGCGCTTGAGGAAAAAGACCGGCTGGGATTCAAATATGTCTGGATGCAGCTGGGCGTGGTGAGCGAGGAAGCCGCCAAGCTAGCTGAAGATGCCGGCCTCACCGTGATCATGGACCGCTGCCCCAAGATCGAGCATGGCCGCTTCTCCGGCGAGTTGGGCTGGATGGGCGTCAACCGCAAAGTGATCGACAACCGCAAGCCGCTGCTGTTCAGCAAGGGCGGCAGCCTGAACCGGCTATGAGCGTGCTTACGATTTACGGCGACTCCATTTCGGGCAATTGCCTGAAGATCAAATTCGTCTGCGACCGGCTGGGCATTGCCTATCGCTGGGTCGAGACCGACGTGATCAAGGGCGAAACCCGCAGCCCCGAATTCCTCAAACGCAATCCCGCCGGCCAGGTGCCGGTGGTCGAATGGCCCGACGGCCGCACCCTGGCGCAGTCCGATGCGATCATTTTTCATCTCGCGGAAGGCTCGGCGCTGATCCCCACTGACGCGTTCGAGCGCGCCCAGATGCTGCAATGGATGTTCTGGGAGCAGTACAGCCACGAAACCGTGATCGCGGTGCGCCGCTTCCACAAGACCTATCTGAAAAAGCCCGAGCACGAGATCGACCCCAGCCTGATGCCCAAAGGCGAACGCGTGCTAGGCGTGATGAACGATCATCTTGCCGGGCGGCGCTATTTCGTGGGCGAAAAACTCACTCTCGCCGACATCGCCCTGGTCGCCTACACGCGCTGGGCCGGCGAAGGCGGCTTCGAGCTTGGCCGCCATCCCCATGTGCAAAGCTGGATCGGCCGCGTGGAAAAGGACCTGGGTCTTGCCCATACGGCGTGACATGTTCCTGGGATTGGCGCTGGCCTTCACGCTAGCTGCGACCTCGGCCTTTGCCGCCGACAATCTCGATCTGGCCCGGCGGCTGGGGCATTACGACGGCGGCGTCACCCTGTTGCTGAAGAATTTCGAGAGTGGCCTCGCCGCTTCCACCGCCGCACCCGACATTTTCCGGCAGAGCTACGACCAGGCGATCATAGACAACCAGCCCGTCATCGCGGCGGCGGACGAGCAGATCGCGCGCGTCTATGCCGGGCTCTTTTCCGCCGCCCAATTGTCGGCGGAAGTGAACTTCTATGAGAGCCCTGAAGGCCAATCCATCGTCTCGCGCAATCGCGCGCCGACGGGAGCCGTGATCTGGCCTGATCCCGGCTCGCTGAACCTTTCATCGAAGGAAGCCGCGGCGCTGGTCCAATTCAATCAAGCGATCCAGCAACGCGCCGCCATCGCCGCCAAGAATCCCAAGGCGATGGACCAGATCCTGTCCGCGAAATCGGGCGCCATGATCAAGGTGCGCGTGGCCGCTTATATAAATTATTGCAAAACCCGCGATTGCAAAGCAGAAGGCGTGAAGCCGCAATAAAGGATCGAGATATGGCCGATTACGGTTTCAGCACTTTAAGCGTGCATGCGGGCGCCCAGCCCGATCCCGCCACCGGCGCGCGGGCGACGCCCATCTATCAGACCACCGCCTTCGCTTTCGAGGACGCCGATCACGCCGCGGCTTTGTTCAACCTCCAGGTCTTCGGCAACATCTATTCGCGCATCATGAATCCCACCAACGCGGTGTTGGAAGAACGCGTGGCGGCGCTGGAGAATGGCCGCGCGGGCCTTGCCTGCGCGTCCGGCCATGCCGCGCAGCTTCTGGCCTTCCACACGCTGATGAGCCCGGGCAGCGAGATCGTCTCCGCGCGCCAGCTTTATGGCGGCTCGATCAATCAATTCTCCCAAAGCTTCGCCAAATTCGACTGGCATGTGAAATGGGCCGACACGCGCGAGCCCGATAGTTTCAAAGCCCAGATCACGGACAAGACCAAAGCCCTGTTCGCCGAAAGCATCGCCAATCCGGGCGGGTTGATCACCGACATCGAGGCCTTGGCCAGGATCGCCCATGACGCGGGCGTGCCGCTGATCATCGACAACACGTTGGCCTCGCCCTATCTGATCCGGCCGATCGAATGGGGCGCGGATATCGTGCTGCATTCGGCCACGAAATTCTTAGGGGGCCATGGCAACTCGATGGCCGGTGTGATCGTCGATGGCGGCAAATTCGATTGGGGCAGCGGAAAATTCCCCACTTTATCCGAACCCAATCCGTCCTATCACGGGATGCGGATGTGGGAGACGTTCGGCGACATGGCCTTCGCAGTGGCGACGCGCGTGCTGGGCTTGCGCGATCTGGGTCCGTCGCTGTCGCCGATGAACGCCTTCCTGGTGCTGACAGGGACCGAGACCTTGCCGCTGCGCATCCAGAAACATTGCGACAATGCCTTGGCCGTGGCGCGCTGGCTGAAAGCCAATCCCAAAGTGGCCTGGGTCAATTACGCGGGGCTGGAAGACAATCCCAGCTATGCGCTGCATCGCAAATATTGCCCCAAGGGCGCGGGCAGCGTGTTCACCTTCGGCCTCAAGGGCGGCTATGAGGCCGGCCTCAAAATGGTGAACAGCGTGAGGCTGTTCACCCATCTCGCCAATATCGGCGACACCAGAAGCCTGATCATCCATCCCGCTTCCACCACCCATCGCCAATTGTCGGACGAGGACCGCGCCAAGGCCGGCGCAGGCAATGACGTGGTCAGACTTTCCATCGGCATCGAAGATGTCGCGGATATCATCGCCGATCTCGATCAGGCAATGGCGGAATAGTGCCTCAACTCATAAGCATGCCAGACGGCGGCGCATAACAAGGTCGCCGCCGTCACCTGGTGGAAAGCGGCCAGCGCCTCCGGCGCCTGCAGCGACAGGGTGACGACGCCGAGCGCGACCTGGAAGATGGTGATGGCGGCTACCAGCTGGGCGGTAAACCTGGCATAACCCCCTAGCCTCAGCCCGCGCGCATAGATGAAGAGCGCAAACCCCGCCACGATATAAGCGCCAATGCGGTGATCGAACTGGGCAAGGCCTGGATTCTCGAAAAAATTGATCCACCAGGGTTGAGAGAAAAACGGATGCTCCGGCAACAGATGGCCGTTCATGTCAGGCCAGGTATTGTAGATCAGCCCCGCATGCAGGCCCGCCACCAGCGCGCCCAGCAGCATCTGGCAATAAACCAGAGCGGCGAAACAAAACGCTCTGCTCGCCGGACGCGGCGCGGTCTTCAGGTCGCGCAGATATTCCAGCGCGATCCAGAGAATCGCGACCAAGAGCAGCAGCGCGGTGCCCAGATGGATGGCCAGCCGGTACTGGCTGACCGAGACGCGCGTCTCGAGCCCCGACTCCACCATCCACCAGCCGATGAAACCCTGAAGCCCGCCCAATAGGAACAGCACCAGCATGCGCGGCCAATCGCTTTTGCGGATCGCGCCCTTCCAGGCAAACCACAGGAAGGGAATGACGAACATCACGCCCAGAAGCCGGCCCAGCAGGCGATGCGACCATTCCCACCAGAAGATACCCTTGAAGGCCTCCAGGCTCATGCCCCGGTTCTCCAGCAGGTACTGGGGAATCTTCTGGTATTTGGCGAACGCGTCGGCCCATTGAGTGTCGTTCAAGGGCGGGAGCGCGCCCATGATCGGGTCCCATTCGGTGATGGACAAGCCCGAGCCGGTCAGCCGCGTCAGCCCGCCGATGGTGACCATGGCGAGAATGATGAGGGCGATGGCGAGAAGCCAGATTCCGACTTGCTGACGCGATGCCTTGGGCATGGGCTCTCCTATCGCGGGCGGGGCCCAAGGTCCACTCCAGGCCCTCTTGTCAGCCTGCGGCGTTTATGGCGATTGTCAGACTCATGACTCCGCACACCAAAAAGCTGATCGGCGCCGTTCTCAGTCTGATTTGGCTGGTGATTTACGCCCTCTTCGCCACCGGTCTGGCGGTGCGCATCCTGCCGCATGCGACATGGTATGTGAGCTTGCTGTTTTATGCCCTGGCCGGCCTACTTTGGATGGTGCCCATCGGGTTGGCCCTGCCCTGGATGTATGCGGAGCCTAAGCGGTGATCGACAATCAGGAACTTCATCGTTTCGAGCTTGAGGAGAACGGCCATCTGGTCTTCGCCAATTACCGCACCCACGACAACCGCTATGTGATCACCCATGTCGAGGCCGATCCCGAATTGCGCGGCACCGGCGCGGCGGCGCGGCTGATGGAGGCGATCATCGCCCGCGCCCGCGCCAACAATTTCAAGTTGGTGCCGCGCTGCTCCTATGCGGTGACCTGGTTCGCCCGTCATCCTGAGATGAGCGATCTTATCGGCTAGCTGGCCCGCATTTTTGCGAGGCCCGGCGCGCGGCGAATTTTGCTAAAAGACCCAAGCTTTGGAGTCTTTCGCCATGCTCAAAATGCCCGCCTTCGATCCCGCCGAGGTTAAGGAAAGCAACGCCACCAGCTATCCGCCGCCCTATCACACCGACAATACGAACCGTTACAACCGCCGCATCGGCGATCACGCGGGCCTCACCCATTATGGCGTGGTGCTGACCAGGATCGTGCCGGGCGGGCAATCCTCGCACCGCCATGCCCACGCCACCCAGGACGAATTCGTCTATGTGCTGGAAGGCGAACCAGTGCTCGAAACCAATGGCGGCGCGCAACAGCTCAAGCCCGGCATGTGCGCGGGCTTTCCCGCCGGCGCGGGCGAGGCGCACCGCTTCCTCAACCGCACGGACAAGGACGTGCTGCTTCTGGTGGTGGGCGACCGCAGTCCCAATGACGATGTGCGCTATCCCGACATGGACATGCACCTTGCCTGGCAGCCGGACGGCAGCCGCCGCTTCTTCCACAAGAACGGGACGCCGTATTAGGGGATAGGCGCGGGGCGCGGCGGCACCAGCTTGCGGTAAAGATGCCAGGTTGCGTGACCCAGCACCGGCACCACGACCACCAGCCCGACAAAGGCCGGGATGGAGCCCAGCACCAACAAGCCCGCGACGGTCAGGCCCCAGACCGCCATCGACCCGGGATTGGCGATCACGGCCTTCACCGAGGTGCTCACCGCGGTGTCCAACCCCACATCCTGATCCAGCAGCAGCGGAAATGAGACGACACTGATCATCATCGCAGCCAATGCAAACAGGAAGCCCACGCCAATACCCAGCACGATCATGGCCTGGCCGCCCGTGGTGCGGAAGACGGCGTGCGCGAAAGCGCCGATCGACGTCAGCGGCGTGGCGCCCATCGTGTTGGCGTAGATCAGCCACGCCGCCAGGATCCACAGCAGGAACAGCGCGACCAGGCCTGCGCCCAATATCATGATTGAGCCGATGGCAGGCGCTTTGAGCACATCGAAGGCGTTGGCCCAGCTTACCGGCACGCCGCGCTCGCGCATCCGGCTCATTTCATAGAGCGCCAGCGCCGCGAAGGGCCCGAGGATGGCGAAGCCCGAAGCCAGCGGGAACAGAAGCGGGATCAAGTCATTGCCGAACACCAGCCTGGTGAGGAGCAAACCCACCACGGCATAGACCACGCACAGCATCACCACATCGCTGCGATAGGCCTCGAAATCCTCGAAGCCTTGGCGGATGGCATCCTTGATGTCGCTGACGCGGATGTGGCGGACGGTGAGAGCGGGAGAATGGATCGTGTCCTGAACGTGATGCAGAGAATGACCGACCGAACTCAACGCTTTGGCAGTGCCCACGATCTGCGAGCCACCCCATTCGATGGGATTGCGGATTGTCATGCGCCTTCCTCCTGGCCTGTTATGACCGGGGCGCTCAGGGGCGCGGCGGCAATTGCCGTCGGTCACAGGAGACCCGCGACCTTTCGGGAACAGTATAGGCGTGTTCCCATGCATTGGGCAGGCGGATATTTCGGGAACTCCTGCTGCCGGATCATTTGTTATATGGGCATTTTCGCCGGTTTCATGCGTGTCAGCCGCACGGCTTTACAGCGTTCATGCCCGGTTCAGCTTCCAGACGCGTATTGTGGCATCAGCTTTTGAGGAATGGGATTATGCGCAAAGGGTTGATCGCTGTGGGCCTGTCGGCAGCCGTTCTGGCGGCGACAAGTTCGGCCGCGTCGGCGGATTGGCACCACCACGGTTATTATCACCGCGGACCGGGACCCGTTCTGGGGCTGATTGGTGGCATCGTGGTGGGCGTCGCGACGATCGCGACCCTGCCCTTTGCGATTCTGGGCGCCGCCATCGGTCCCGCGCCGCCACCTCCTCCACCGGCTTATTACGGACCGCCGCAGCAGCAAGGTTATTATGGCCCGCCGCCGCAGCGGGGTTATTATGGTCCGCAGCAACAGCAGGGCTATTATGGTCCGCCGCAAGGTTATAATGGCCCGCCGCAGCAGCAGGGCTACTACGGTCCGCCGCCCGGATATAGCGGCTACTAGAAAGCACGTCTGCGTCAGTCGCGTTTTGCCGGGAGAACGACCTGTCCGTCTTCCTTGGTGAAGGAGGCGGGCCTGCGCTCCAGTAAATCGAGCACCAGTTCGGAAGGCCGCGACAGCTTCGTGCCTTTCGGCGTGACGACAATCGGCCGCTCCACCAGGATCGGATGGGCCACCATTGCGTCCAGGATGCGATCGTCGCTCACGTCAGGCTCCAAAAGTCCAAGTTCTGCCGCCGGCGCAATAGATCGCGAGGCCTTGCGTTCATCGCCGCGAAAAGCGCTTCGAGTTTCTGCCGCGTCCAGCCGCTCTTGAGATACTCCACCACGATGGGCCGATAGCCGGCAGCTTCGATCATCGCCAGGGTATTGCGCGAAGTCCCGCACGCGGGATTGTGATAGATAGTGACAGGAAAATCGTCGCTCATGGATCGCTCTCCTCACGTGCTTCAGCCGACCGGTGAGTTTGGATTGTTGGTCGGAGCGGCGGGATTTGAACCCACGACCCCCAGTCCCCCAGACTGGTGCGCTAACCAGGCTGCGCCACGCTCCGTTGCCAAGAAATGAGGCCTGAAAACCTCGGGGGCGCGGAATA
>Ga0075522_10002987_pt1 | contig 12404 bp, 14 predicted proteins | sample NGEPerA_FD_74796 | JGI IMG/M metagenome (GOLD analysis project Ga0075522, IMG submission 74796) | Arctic peat soil microbial communities from the Barrow Environmental Observatory site, Barrow, Alaska, USA - NGEE PermafrostL2-A | ecosystem: Environmental > Terrestrial > Soil > Wetlands > Peat ... | reverse complement strand
TCAGGATACTGGCCGTAGAGTTTGCCCATCGCATCTGAGTAGGCCTGCACGCGCTCAGGAAATTCCTGCTTGCCGGGGCGGTAGAAATCGCTCAACGCGGCAATGTAAGCGCGTTCCCGATCAGGCTTCGCCGGCGGCGACTGCGCCTTCTGAATCTCTGCCCACCCTTTAGCGACAGTGCTGTCGCTTGGCCGGTCCCAAATCTGATGGAAGTAGCTCATGGCCGCACCCCAGTGCGCCATGGCGCAGCCTGGATCAGCCTTTGCAATCTCCTCGAACTGCCGGTCGGCCTCCTCATACCAGAAGTCATGCAGCAGCGCGACACCGCGGTTGAACGGCCCTTGTACGCTGGCCGCGCACGAAACAGAAAATGACACCGTGCCGAGCCGCTCGGGAGCGGCAGCAGGACCAGGCTGGGCCGGATGGTCCATTGCCATCTGGGCGAAAAGGGGCAGGGAAGATAGGGCGAGCAGGGGAAGCAGGAGTATCTTCATAGCGTTCGATTATAGGATGAGCGAATATGCTCTGAGCCAGCTTCTTTGCAAACCAGCCCTGGAAATTTCCAATCTTCCTTTCGCCGTCCCGCCAGCACGCCCGCTTTGATCCAGACCCCAACCTTGTTATTCTTGCCCCACATGGAATTCGCTGCGATTCAAACCCACGGTCTCACTCGGCGCTTCGGCGAATTCACTGCCGTGGACGGTGTCACGTTCAGCGTAGCTCCGGGGCAGTTCTTCGGATTTCTGGGGCCGAACGGGGCGGGTAAATCCACCACCATCAAAATGCTCACCGGCCTGCTCGAGCCGAGCGCTGGCACCATCGAGATTCTCGGCAAGCCATTCAGCGCGTCGGCGCTCGACCTCAAGCGCCAGATTGGCGTGGTGCCCGAAGGCATGGCGCTCTTCGGCCGCCTCACGGCGCCCGAGTATCTCCGCTTCGTCGGCCGCATGTACGGACTGGACCGCGAGACCACGAACCAACGCACGCAAGAGCTTTTAGAGTTCATGCAGCTTGCCAACGAGACCCGCAAGCTCGTCACTGACTTCTCTCACGGCATGCAGAAAAAACTCGCATTGGCCGCAGCCGTAATTCATGGGCCCAGGGTACTGTTTCTTGACGAGCCTTTCGAGGGCGTCGACGCTATCGCCGCTGGAATGCTCAAGGCCATGCTGCAAGGGATGATCAACCGCGGCGCAACCATCTTCCTCACCACGCATGTGCTGGAGATCGTAGAGCGGCTGTGCAGCCACGTGGCCATCATCCACCAGGGCCGCCTTGTCGCCAACGGGCCGCTGGAGGAGCTGCGCGCGGGCGTCGCCTCCACGCTGCCCGGCGCGCAAAGCGCTCAACGGCTCACGCTCGAAGAAATCTTTCTCTCCATTGTTGGCGCGGGCGACCAGCAGGACCTCTCGCAGGAACTGTCATGGCTCGCATAAACGGGGCTCGCATAGACAACGCAGGCATGGACGGTGCACAGCAGGCACTCGCCACCGGCGGCGGATTGCTCAGCCCGCTGGCCCGCGCGCAGTATGCGGCGCTCGCCCGCCTCCGCTGGCGCGTCTTCGTCAACGGGCTGCGTTCCAAACTTGGCGCATTCGAGTTGGGCGCGCGCGTTGTTGCTTATGTGATGTACGGCATTCTGGGGCTGGGTCTTGGTGCTGGCGCAGGGGCCATTGCCTACTCGCTCGCCGACAGTCAAAATTGGCAATACTCTCCCATCGTCTTCTGGGTGGTGTGCCTCATCTGGCAGGTCGTTCCCATCATGCTTGCTTCCTTCCAGGAACAGTTCGATCTGAGCAGCCTGCTGCGCTTTCCTGTCGGCTTCCGCTCCTTCTTTCTGCTCTACGTAGTCTTCGGTCTCTCAGATTTGTCCACAATCATCGGCGGCCTCTGCTGCTTCGGCATCCTTGTCGGAGTCACCGCAGCCCGTCCCGACTTGTTTGTTTGGACCGCACTGATTCTCGCCATCTTTGCGGCCTTCAACATCCTGATGGTCCGCGCAGTCTTTGCATGGATCGACCGCTGGCTCTCGCAGCGCAAAACGCGCGAAATTCTTGGCGCAATTTTCATGGTGCTCATCCTGAGCATGCAGTTGATGAACCCCGCTGTGTGGCAGCACGGCCATCGCGCTTCAGGGAAACGCCAGCAGCAACAAATACAACAAATGCTTGCCTCACCGTGGGTGAAGACCGCCAACGAAGTGCAAGAGTGGCTTCCGCCGGGTTTGGCCGGAGTGGCACTGCGGCAAGCCGCGAGCCAGCAGCCAGCGCCAGCTTTGGGATCGTTAGGTGTGCTTGGACTTTTCGTGGTGGCCGCCGGCAGTGTGCTCGGTCTGCGTCTTCGCGCCGAATACCATGGCGAGAATCTGGGCGCAGCTCCCGCTCTCAAGAAGTCAGCTAAGAACTCCGCGAAAGCAGTTCCAGTCCGCGAAAAAACCGCGGAGCGCGAAGGCGATTGGCGCTTCGGCGGCTCAGGCCCCATTGCCGCGATCATCGAAAAAGAAATTCGCAGCCTGCTGCGCACTCTTCCGTTGCTCTACGCCGTGGGTGCGCCCCTGGTGCTGGTCCTTGTCATCTCCGGCAGCTTCATCAGGGGCGCTTCGCGCGGACCTGCGCCATTGGTGGCATTCCCGCTCTGCGTTTTCTTCGCGCAGATAGGCTTCAGGATGTTGTTCTCAAATAACCTGGGCACTGAAGGAGCGGGAATTCAACTCTACTTTCTTTCACCCACGCCCATGCGCACCGTGATGCTGGCCAAGAACCTGCTTCACTCCGCCGTGTTCGTTGTCGTGTTGGTTATCGCGGGCCTGCTGGCGACGCTGCGCCTGGGCGAGCCCGGTGCCGTTGTAGTAGCAGCCACGATTGCATGGCTTCTTTTTGTTCTGCCGTGCAACCTTGCCGTAGGAAACATCTTCTCGCTCACCATGCCCTATCGCATAAATCCGGGCCGCATTTCGCGTCAGCGCGGATCGCAGGCCAGCACCCTGCTCAGCCTGTTGTTGCAGGTCGGAGTACTCGCGGTAGGCGCGCTGGTCTTCGAACTCTGTTCCATCGGCGGCATGATGTGGCTAACCGTCCCCATCTTCCTCGCGCTTACCGTTGTCGCGGTGTTTGTCTGGCTGCGCATCCTGGGTAACTCCGACGACATCGCCAGCCAGCACAAGGATCTGCTGATCGCAACGCTGATGAAGGCAGATTGAATAGGGATCAGGGCTCAGTGAACAGAGGGCAGAAATCAGAGGGTCCGGGTGAGAAACGGGTGCCCCACCTGCAGCTTCAGCGCATTTTGGAACGGGCTCGTCAACAATCGCGGGTTTCGGTATTGCGGGTTCCGCGACCACATTCCTATAATGTCTCCAAATCTCAAGTTGAAGGTCATTCGATGAACCGCTTTTGCAGGGTGTTCTTGCGCGCAATGATCCTCCTGCTGATCTGGACGGCGACAGGCCGAGCTTCCGCCCAGAAGACGCCGCAGACAATCCAAGAGGGAGTGGGCTGGGACCGTTTCATAGTGGGCGCCAGCATGAACTCCCTTATTGATGCCCTCGGCTTTCCCGACAAGTCTTCATACGGTCGTTTAATGCGGTGGGACAAGGCGGGTCTCAATTGTCTGTTGAACGAAAAAGACGAGGCAATCGAACTGCGCTTCGAGAAACGCTTCAAAGGCGTTACTGGGAGCGGTGTAAAGTTCGGCATGTCGGCCGACAATGTCCGCAAGATCTACGGCGATGCCGGAGAGATGGAGTGGCGCGGCGGCGGCATGAAGCTTATCTGGCCTTCCCGGGGCATCCTGATCTGGTTTCACGACAACGCCGTTTATCAGATTGTGATTTTCCGGCCGCAGACGTAGAACACGATCCCGCAATGCAATCGGTAGTTACCGAGGCAGTCAGTGCCGGGTCATTTTTAACCGAGTGTCCCCTAAAACGGTATGTCGTCGTCCGAAATCTCGGCCGACTGTGCCACGTCGTCCTGTCCGGCCGGCGGGCGCTGGTCAAAGCTGGCTGCCGAACTCGATGAACTCGTCGAACGGCTGTAACCGCCCGAGCCCTCCTCGCGGCCACTCAGCAGCGAGAGATCGTTCACGAGAATCTCCGTCTTGTAGTGCTTTACGCCTTCCTTGTCGTCCCAGGTGCGCGTCTGAATCTTGCCCTCGATATAGAGCTTCGATCCCTTCTTCACATAGTCGCGGACAATCTCCGCGGTGCGCTTGAAGGCCACCAGGTTGTGCCACTCGGTGCGGTCTTGCCAGTTGCCCTGCTGGTCCTGAAAGCGATCGCTGGTGGCAAGTGAGAAGTTGGCCACCATGGTGCCGCCGGGGGTGGAACGAATCTCCGGATCCTTGCCCACATTCCCTAAAAGGATGACTTTGTTAACGCTCTTTGCCATGTTCGTTCACTCCAGTAATTTCAAAGAATAACAGACGATCAGCGCCCGCGTGCGATTCGCCTGTTGCGCAGCCATTTGGCTACGCCCAAAGCCAGCAGCAGCCCGCCAAAAGGGATGCACATCAGCGCGACAATCAGCGCGAACCAGCCGGTGTTGGTGCTGGCGCCAGTCGGCGAAAAGCCGCCCAGCACGGTCTCCAGCAGCGCAGCGGCCAGCAGGCCAGTGCCCACCATTGAGCCGCCCCACTGCAGCAATTGCCGTGTTCCGTCTTCGGGTTGGGCAAGACGGGGTTGAACTGATTGGTTAGGTGCAGGCTTCAGGGGACGTGTTGTCATAAGTCCTTTATCCTTGCGCCAGGCGCAGCATCACGTAGGTGATCACGCCGGTGACCGAGACATACAGCCACAGCGGGAACGTCCAGCGTGCAACCTTGCGGTGCTGAGGAATCCGCCCGCTCAGCGAGAAAAAGAACGTAACCAAAACCAACGGCAGCGCCACGATCGCCAGGATGATGTGGCTGGCCAGCAGCGGCAGGTATACACCGCGCAGCGCCGCGTGAGCCGGGTAGCGGACATCACCATGCAGAGCGTGGTGCAGAATGTAGCTCACCAGAAAAAGCGTTGAAAAGCCAAAGGCCGTAATCATTGCCGCGCGGTGCGCCTTGATTTTGCGCGCCCGGATGAACGTGTATCCGATCAGCAGCGAAGTGGCGGCCAGTCCGTTGAGAACCGCATTCAGTGCGGGTAGAAATGCGTATTGCGCGCTCGTTGCCGAGGCGGGATGAATATAAATCAGCCAGAAGAGAAACAGTGTTGCCGCCGCACTTATCACCAGAATCGCGGCGATGGTGGGGCGTGTACTCGATTGGGGTGCGACCGTGGACGTCATGATTCCGCTTCCTTGTTACCTGGCGATGGCGCAGACCATCAAAGTAGTGAAGAGGAGGGGCAGGTACAGGACGCTGACCTTCAGCAGATCGCGCGCCAGCATACGGCTCTCGGTCTCATCGCTGGTGCGCAGAATGCCTGCGAAGCGAATGGTGTAAGCCAGGTAAAGCAGCCCCAGCGCGCCGGCCAGCGCGGCATAAGGAGTGCTCGCCATGCCCAGCCGCCACGGAATCAGGCTCACCGGAATCATCGCCACTGCAAAAAACAGCGCCTCGGCCACCGTGGACCGTCCATCCGGCTGCACCACCGGCAACATGCGGATGCCTGCCCTCGCGTAATCGTCACGGTAGAGCCAACTGATGGCCATGAAGTGCGGAAACTGCCAGACAAAAAGAATTGCAAACAGCGCAACGCCCTGCCATTCGATGCGTCCGCGCGCGGCCGTCCAGCCCAGCAGCGGGCCCATGGCACCGGGAAATGCGCCGATGAATGTAGCCAGAGCGGTCACTCGCTTCAGCGGCGTATAAATCGCGACATACGTAAAGGCCGTGAGCAGCGCCAGCGCCACGGTTAGCAGATTGGTGTGCAGCAGCAGCCACACCGCGCCCAACGCCAGCGAGCCGAGTCCCGCCACAACTCCCTGCGCCAGCGAGAAACGCCCTGAGGCCAGGGGACGGTCGGCAGTGCGCTTCATGAGCGCATCGGTCTTGCGTTCCAGCGCCTCATTCAACGCGCCGGCTCCGGCCGATACCAGCCCGATTCCCAACAGCGCATCCAGCAATCCACGCTGCACACTCGAAATTCCCGACAGCATCGACCCCAGGTAGAAGCCGCCCCAGCCCGTAACCAGCACCAGCCCTACAACTTTCACCTTGAACAGCTCGCGCAGGTCGTGAATCAGCGTAGCCGTGGCCCCCGGCGGCGGCGCATGCACATGAATGTGCCCATGCTCGAGGTTTTCAGCGGGCACGGGAAGGTCTACCGGATTGGCGGCCTGGGAAGCGGGAGTCATTGGGAAGGATAAAGCCCTCGGCTGCACTGCTCAGAACGGAAATGCGCCTGTTTCGATCATACCAAGCTAGGGGAGTAGGGAAACTAAATCTCGAATTTTCAGCCCAATCGTGCGGCCCGCAGAATCGCATCTGCCACCTCTTCTGGGGCCAAGTTATCCACAGCAATCGACACATGCGCCGTCCGGTAAAGCGGCAGTCGTCGCTCATAGCGGCTGGTCAGATTGGCCTGGTCGGCCAGGATGGGCCGAGTGTGTTCGGTTCCCCCGCAGCGCGCGAGCGTCGTAGCCAGCTCCACCTCAAGATGAACCAGGATCGTGCGCGGAGTCGAGAGCAGCAGCAATCGTGTCTTCGGATGCTCAATGGCCCCCCCGCCCAGTGCCAGCACCAGGTGGTTACCCTCCGCCAGCCGCGCAATGGTCGCATGCTCGCGTTCGCGGAACTCCGCCTCACCGTGGCGCGCAAAAATCTCGGTAATCGGTACTCCGGCCTCAGCCTCAATCACGTCGTCTACATCCACGAATCTCCAGCCCATCCGCGCCGCCACCAATGGTCCGACGGTTGTTTTTCCCGACCCCATAAAGCCGGTAAGCACAATGCGCCGATGAGCAGACGCCGAGTCTGGCAGGGACGCTGACGGTGAGCCGGGCGATGCCTCGGAATTGTTCTGAGTTGTCATTCGATCTTCACGCGCGGATCGATTCCGCGTTCTCTCTTTTCAGTATAGGGAAGCGCAATCAGCAGCCGCGCCTTCAGCCAAGCACCATCACAATAGCGCCCACGGTAATCAGCGCCCCGCCCACCAGCGCAGACGCATTCAGCTTCTCCCCCAGCAGCAGCCACGCAAACACCATCACCAGCGGCACGCTCAGCTTGTCCAGCGGAGCAACCCGCGAAGCCGGGCCCAACTGCAGTGCGCGGAAGTAGCAGATCCACGACAACCCGGTCGCCAGCCCCGACAGCGCAAGAAAAAGCAGCGTCCGCCTGTCGAGCGCACGAATCTCGCCGTGTTTGCCCAGCGCCAGCGCAATGCCCCACGCAAACACCACCACCACGCTAGTGCGCAGCGCCATGGCCAGGTTCGAGTCCACATGTTCCACGCCCACTTTGGCCAGCAATGCCGTGGCCGCGGCAAACGCCGCCGAAAGAAGCGCCCATCCAATCCAGCTCATAAAAAATATGGTACGCGGCCCCGGCCCGCAGCGCTGATTTGACCGGCATTTACAGCGAAACCAGAGTTACTATACCCCGAAGCGATAGGCCTCAAGTCGACGCGACCACCAGGGAGCGGCGACCCCGCAAATGGCTCAACAGGGCACACCAACTCTGGTTTCGCTCTAGACTTGAGGAATGCAGACCGGCCGCGCCAGCAGGACAGCCTTGAAAGTAGCCATTCGCCGCGCCGCCCACCAGCTCATTGACCTGCCTCGCGTTCTCGACGACCCCATTGCCGTGCGCCTTGTCGGCAACGGATTCGCCCGCGATATGGAACGCGCCATGCACAAGGTTGCGCGCGATTTTCGGCTCTTCATGGCCGCCCGCAGCCGCCATGCCGAAGACCGTCTGTCAGCCACTGTTGCGCAGGGGGTCAATCAGTATGTGGTGCTCGGTGCGGGTCTCGACACCTTCGCCTATCGCAACCCATTTCCGTCGCTGCAAGTCTTTGAAGTGGATTTTCCCGCCACCCAGCAGTGGAAGCGCGACCTGCTCGCCGAAGCCGACCTCTCCATCCCCGCCAACCTCACCTTCGTTCCCCTGGACTTCGAACACAAAACGCTCGCCGAGGGCCTCGCTGAGGCGGCCTTCAACGCTAACTCCCCAGCTTTCTTCGGCTGGCTCGGAGTCGTTCCCTACCTCACGCTCGATGCCTTTCGCTCCACACTCGCCACCATCGGCCAATTGCCAGCCGGCACCGCCGTCACCTTCGACTACGTCTTCGCGCCTGACACGCTGAGCCCCAAACGACGCCAGGTCTTCAACACACTATCCGAGCGCGTGGCCGCAGCCGGTGAGCCTTTCCGCCTCTTCTTTGCGGCCGACGAGTTGGAAAACGAACTGCACCGCGCCGGGTTCCACCGCTTCGAGCAGGTGGATTCCGACCGCCTCAACGACCTTTACTTCAAGGACCGCGCCGACGGCCTCAAGCTCTCCCCAGTCCGCATCGGCATGCTGGCCACCGCCTGGGTCTGAGCGCGATTCTGGGTGCAGCTACGCGTTAAGATGAGTCATGCGCCTGTTCGCTCCAGCGTTCTTTACCGCCGTCATGCTCACTGTCTCCGGATGCGGATATCACACTCTCGGCGCCGCCACTCATCTGCCCCCGGACATGCACACGCTCTCCGTCCCGCTCTTCGCCACGCGCACCGAGACCTACCATACTGAAACAGCAATGACCAACGCGGTGATTCGTGAGTTTGCTTCCCGCACCCGTTTCCGCGTGACTCCTGGCGCGGCCCCTGATGCGGGAGCAGTGCTGCACGGCACCATCCTCAAAGAAGCCGTCGCGCCGCTCACCTACAACTCGTCCACGCAGCAGTCGTCCAGCTTCCTCATCACCATCGTCGTTTCCGTCACGCTCAACGGTCCCGACGGCCGCGTCCTCTACCAGAACGGCAACTACGTCTTCCGCGAGCAGTACCAATCCACCACCGACCTGGCGACGTTCATTCAGGAAGACCCGGCCGCCATCGACCGTCTCTCCAAAGCCTTCGCCCGCCAGCTCGTAGCCGACGTGCTTGAAGGCCTCTAGGAGAACCTCTTATCAAGCCGTCACTTTGAAAGGGCGCGGGTTTGCAGCGTGCGGAAGAACTCGATTCGGTGAAGGGTACGGGCTTCAGCCCGTACATAAATCGAGCAAAAAAGAAGCGGGCTTTAGCCCTTGAGGGAATCTGGACCAATTCTCCACAGCCTCCGCAGCGAAGAACTGACGAATCCCAACCCCAAGCCGCAACAATTTCCGACAGCTCATCTTTATCGGGACTGGCCTCGACACGCCGCACAGGATATTCTGGAGCCGCATGATCCACGCATTCAAAGGCTGCGCTGAACGGAGACTAGCGCTTTGACGGTCGCGCGCTGGGGCGCAGGATTCGCCGCCGTAGGCCGCTTTGTCGCTGAAATCGAAGCTGCCGCGGCCAACAACGGTACGCTCAGACCGAGCTACGTGCTGGCCGGCGATGAAATCTTCTTATTGGATCGCTGCCGCGCCGCCGTCCTGAAAGCCTTTGTGCCGCCCGATCTGCGAGATTTCTGCCTTTCCGATCTCGACCTGACCACAACGTCGATCTTCGAAGTGCTTGACCGCGCCCAGACGCCCTCGCTCATGGTGCCCTTCCAGGTAGTCTTTGTGCGCAATGTGCGCCAGCTTTACACGCGCGGCGCAAAGAAAGATGAGTTCGCCGCGCTCGATCGCTATTTCCGCTCGCCCAACCCCCAGGCGCTCATCCTCTTCGTCGCCGACTTCATCCGCATCCCTTCTGACTCGCGCCGTATGGAGATGGACGACAAGAACCGCTTCGAGCGCCTCACTGAAACTCTAGGCGAACACTGCGGCATGGTCGAGCTGGCCCGCGTCAGCGAAGAAGATGCAATGCGCTGGACTGTCGCCACGGCACAGGAGTCGCAGGTCCGCATCGACCCCGACGCCGCTCGCGAGCTTGTCGATGCCTTGGGCGCCGACATGATGCTCGTCTCCTCCGAATTGGAAAAGCTGCTGCTCTATGCCCTGGGCCGCGGCCGCCTCACGTTGGGCGATGTGGAAACAATGGTGCTCGGCGCCAAGCAGCGGTCGCTCTACGAACTCACTGACGCCATCAGCGCCCGCGACCGCGTCCGCGCGCTGGCCCTGCTCCAAGGTCTCCTGAACAGCTCAGACGCCGGCGAAGACGCAGCCATCGGCCACCTCTATATGCTGGCCCGCACCTTCCGCCAGATGCTTGTGATTCTGGAAAAGAACGTCCGCGATTCGCGCGCCATCTGGCAGGCTTTGTGGCAGGGCTTCCGCATGCCGCCCTTTGCTGCCGATGACCTCATCCGCCAGGCCCGCCGCTACAAAAGCCGCCGCGAACTCACCCACGCCCTGCGCCTCGTCGCCCGCGCAGACCTCGAACTGCGCTCCTCTCCGCCCGACAAGCGCCTGGTCCTCGAGCGCCTCGTCTACGAACTTGCCTCAGAGCCCAAACCGGCGCCATCTCTCTTTGCTTCAGCCCAGTTATCGTTCGAAGGCTAGAGAAGCGATAGATCCTTTAGACAACTTTCGAACCTGACACTGCTTTGAAAGAGCGCGGCTTTAGCCGCGCAGCCAGGTAAGAATAAAAGACCCCGGGCTTTAGCCACGGAGGGAGGAAATTGCGTGACAATGATTTTGAACTTCACAATCGGTCGCCGCGATTCGAGAGCGCACAATGGAAATAACTCACATGTTCACCCCGGCCAACGTAATCGCCGCTTGCCTCGCGCTCTTTCCGTTTCTGGCCGCGGCCTTCTTCCCGCTGCGCTTCGCCGGCCGTGCGCGCAACTTCCCCGCATGGTTGCAGCTTTCCTGCCCCACCCTCCTGAGTCTTCCGTACGTGCTGGTGACGTACTTCGCCGGCATCTTCCGCTGGGAATGGTTCGCCCTGTATGCCGCACTTCCCGCCTTGGTCGCCCTTCTGCTCAGCCAGGCCGCCCGCGTCGACAAAGCCCAACGCGGCACCTGGATGGATTTCCTAGTTCTCGCCGCCCTGGGCCTCGCTGTCGACCTGCGTTGGTTTGAAGCCGCCTGGCCACCTCACCTGGCCATCTTCAATAAAGTCCTGTTGCTCGACGCCGGCATCTACGGCTTCATCCTCATACGCAATCTTGATGGAACCGGCTTCGACCTGCGCCTGCGCCTGCGAGATGCCGCCATTGGACTGCGCGAGTTCGCCATCTACACGCCGATTGCGCTCGCGCTCGGTCTCAGCCTGGGCTTCCTGCATGCGCATGCAGTCTGGCCGCCGCTCACGTCCATTGCCTTCGCATGGATCTTCACTTTCTTCTTCATCGCCGTACCGGAAGAATTGTTTTTCCGCGGCTGGCTGCAGAATCTTCTTGAGCGGCGCACGGGCCGCTATCCCGCACTGCTGTTGACCGCGGTCCTCTTTGGCCTGGCGCACTTCAACAAGCGGGCAGTGCACTTCAACTGGCGTTACGTGCTTCTTGCCGCAATCGCAGGCATCTTTTATGGCCGGGCATGGCGGCAGCATCGCCGTGTCGCGGCGTCCGCCATCACCCACGCGTCAGTGGACGCCGTCTGGTCCCTGTGGCTGCATTGACGGCGCATACCGGTGTGTAGGGCTGTAAGTCAGGTAACCGAGTCCAACCCGCATGTTGTGAACCATGGGCCCGGGAACGGTAATCGCAATCGTGATGCCGAAGATGGCGTGCGCCATGCCCAGCGGATAGAGATTGCGGTAACGAAGAAAGATCAGGCACGCCGCGAAACCCCAAATCAAAGTCACCGGCGTAAGGATGGGGTTAGGCAGATGCGCCAGCGCAAACAGGCCTGCTGTCGCAAATACAGCGGCCTTGTCGTCGTTCAGCAAGCGCAAGAATCGCAGCAGAAAAAAGCACTGCATCAAAAATTGCTGTACGAATGTCCAGACAACATATGCCCAGTAGGTCCTGACGACATGAAGCAGGCCGTGGTGAATATGCACCGTATGCATCTCTCTGGCCATCGCCAGCGCCGCCGCAGCCAGCACCAGCGCCAGGCCCACCACCCAGAGCGAGCGGAAGAAATTCTTCCTGCGCAGCCCCATCGCCTCCAGGCCGTCCCACGAGAGGCACGTCATGGTCGCGAGCGCGGCCACCGCTACCATCCACAAATATCGTTGCACCGGGCGCGGCGACCAGATCACCGCCATGATCAGCACATAGGCAATCGCAATTTCAATACAAGCGCGGCGCTTACTGCGTGTTCTCGCTGAGTTGCCGCCACCAGCAGTCGCAGCCGTACCGTCCGCCATGCCAACGATGTTACGCCAATCGCTTGCCGCTATTCCAGAATCACGGCTGGCTCCGGCTCATGTCCGTGCGTCGTCAGAGCCACGGCAGCGGCCAAAATTAGCGCGCCGCCCACCCATGCGTAGGGGCCCAGG
>Ga0075522_10002986_pt1 | contig 12405 bp, 6 predicted proteins | sample NGEPerA_FD_74796 | JGI IMG/M metagenome (GOLD analysis project Ga0075522, IMG submission 74796) | Arctic peat soil microbial communities from the Barrow Environmental Observatory site, Barrow, Alaska, USA - NGEE PermafrostL2-A | ecosystem: Environmental > Terrestrial > Soil > Wetlands > Peat ... | reverse complement strand
ACTCAACCAAATGAAAACCGTTTTTCCAGGTTCCAAATTGCGCCTGCACTACTCCATTCGCGAGGCATTTTGAGGCAAAAAGCGGACATTTTGCTTGACTCCTATGTCAGGAGTTCTGGAGTCACCGATGTTTAAAATTAATCAATTCGATTCAAATGGTATGACAACGGACTGGTTTGACGCATTTGAGCAGATATATAATTTGGTTAAATCCCAGGCAGACGCAGCGCTGTAGCTTTGACTTCAACTTCTCCTTCGTCCTATTCTCAGTTCGGAGTTGTAATAGGTTGGACTGTTTTCTACAATGGCTTATTCCAGTAATTCCGCACCGCCAATAAAATTGATGAGCCATGGCGCTCGCCGCCAGTCGCGGCGGCTGAGAGCGACTGATGCACCGTCCAAATTGTGACCGCGCTCCGCGCTTTGTTCACTGACACCTCAAAGACTCCGGCCGGGCTTGCTGAGATGCAATTGGACTCCGAGCGTGCGTTTTGCGACCTGTTTGAAAAGTCGGTAATCGGATGGTGCTTGATTGAATTTTTGGCGGGCCTATCTTGAGACGTCAGGCCGACGTTTGCATATGATGAGCACCATGACGCCAGAGCAGTTCGAGATTTTCTTTCTTCTTGTCTGTGCTTGGGCTGCGGATCAAGAGCGGGACATTCTGCGGGCAGGCCACGCGCTCAATAAGGCGCAGCTTGCAGACGCGAGAAAAGTTGGTGTTGCCCAGGCGGAACGTGTGCGTTTGCTCAAGGTTGGTCAGATACCATTCCCGACCGATCCGGCGCTGACATTAGTCGCTAAAAAGATGGGTTTCTCTTCACGCGACACAATAGGGCGGACCCTCGGTTATGGAATTCTTATTCGCTCCGACAAAATGGAGGACCGTTCTCTCGTCGTGCATGAGCTTGTTCATACGACGCAATATGAGCGACTAGGCGGATTGCCAGGGTTTCTGCGCCCATATCTATCGGAGTGCGTTTTTCCGCCAGGCTATCCCAATGGGCCGTTAGAACAGGAAGCGAGGGCTATTTCTAAGAAAGTGTGCGCCCGCGCGGCGCTGTAGCCGATTAGTATTGGGTGCATCCGCGACAAAGATTTACGCTCTTTTCGGGCCTTGAACATGCTGTCGAACAATTGATGGGCGCGGTGGCTTTGGGTTCACATTTCTCCACCCCTTGTTGATCCGTATGCGGTTGAGCGGGCTACCCCCGCAGTATTCGACTAGGGCGAAAGGACGCCGTAAAAAATTTGCATATTATTCGTAGTCGGTTGGGAAGTGAACTGATACATGCCTGGAGGGGATTCAACGGGATTACCAACCGTCGCCCAGTTGCTCAGCGGCAACGATAGATTGGTGGTGGACACGACTGTGAAGGCCGCGCGCGGAGTGTTGGTGAAGGTAAATTGGAAAACTCCGTTGGCCTGCATCTGCAAGCCGGTCAAAGTCGGCGGCGTGCCGATAACTCCCTGGATAATGGGAATGGTTTGGCCAAGCAAATTGATATTCGCAGTTCGAGCCGGGCCAGTATTGGCGGTGAAGGAAAAGCTCACTATGCCATTGGTGACTGAGTCGATAGTCAGCCACGATTGTGAACTCACAGGAGCAAACGGGGGCGGCAAATTCTGCGTTGCTGGCATCACCGCTGGTAATGCATCACTGCCGGCAGACATACTTTCCAGCCTCGGTGTCGGGTCCACAAAGGCATGGGGCAGTTCTTTGATTGCATTGTGGCCAGAGTCTGCAATGTAAACATTGCCAGTGACGTCCACGGCCACGTCTTCGGGTTGGCTCAGGCCCGAGGCGGCCAAGGTGCTCAGTATGTTGGAAGCCACCGTCCACTCTTTAATCGTATTATCGCCAGCGTCTGCAATGTAAACGTTGCCCGATCCGTCCACTACCACGGCAGAGGGTCTGTTCAAACCAGAAGACACCAAGGAAATCACATTGGTGTTGGCCGCCGCAAGCTCCTTGATCGCGTTATGGCCGTAGTCTGCAACGTAAATATTACCCGCAAGGTCCACCGCCACGCCGTCTGGTTCGTTCAACCCCGAGGAAATCAATGTCGTCACGCTGTTATTCACCGCCATCCATTCCTTGATTGCAGCGTGGGAGGTGTCGGCGATATAGACATTCCCTGTGACACCGACGGCCACGGCCTCTGGTTCCAACAGTCCTGACGCTACCAAGGTGGTTACGTTGCTGTTTGCGGGCGTCCATTCCTTGATCGTGTTAAGACCAGAGTCGGAAAAATAAACATTGTCGGATCCGTCCAACCTCACTCCTACAGGTAATTCCAACCCCGTGGACACCAGAGTCGTCACCGTATTGTTAGCCGGCATCCATTCCTTAATCGCACCGTGGACGGTGTCGGCGATGTAAACATTGCCCGTGGCATCCACCGCTACGCCAGAGGGTGTAATCAGCCCAGTGGACACCAAAGTGGTTACTGTTCCAGCCGTGACATACGTTGAACCGGCCTGCGTGACAGCCAGTGTCTGGCCGGCAATGGTGAGGGTGCCGGAGCGCGTCGCACCGGGATTGGAATCATAACCAAAAACCACATTTGTACTGCTTGTGCCGCTTAAATTGGCCGCGCTAAGGTGCAACCAAGTGGCATTTGGCGCGGCCGTCCAGGTGGCAGTTGCAGGCATGACCGCAAGCACCACGCTATTGCTGCCCGCGGTTGGTCCCACTAGAAGCGTGGTTGCGCCGACTGAATAACTCAAACCGCCCTGCGTAATGGAAACGGGTTGGCCGAGCAAAGTGAGATGGCCGGTGCGGCTGGAACCAAAATTGGCGGTAAACGAAAAGTTCACTACGCCATTAGTGATGCCGGTAATCGTCAGCCAAGGCTCGTCGCGGGTGGGGGTGAATGGGGCGAGCAGATTTTCGGTGGCAGGCAATACTACGAGCAAATCGTTGCCAGCGTTCGCGTTTTCCGATTTGGGGGCCTGATTTACGAACGCATACGGCACTTCTTTGATCGCATTGTTGCCGGTGTCGGCGATATAGACATTTCCAGTGCCGTCCACCGCCACGCCGGCAGGGCTGCTGAATCCAGATCCCAGCGCGGTCAGAGTGTTGCTGGCCGCTGTCCACTTCGTTATCGAATTGCTGAAGGTGCTGGCGAGATAAAGATTGCCTGCCCGATCCACGGCCACGCCAGATGGGGCGTTTAACCCCGATACGAGGGTAGTCAGGTTGCTGTTCGCCGCTACCCATTCCTTAATTGCATTGTTGCCGCTGTCAGCAATATAGACATTGTCCGCCGCGTCAACAGCCACGCCAGATGGGCCATTCAAACCTGGCACCAGAATGATCACGTTGCCGCTGGCCGCAACCCACTCTTTGATCGCGTTGATGCCGGTGTCGGTGAAATAGACATTGCCCGCACCGTCCACCGCCACGCCAGAGGGACCGTTCAGACCCAATATCAGTGTGGTCACGTTGCTGTTGACAGCACTCCATTCTTTGATCGCGTTGTTGCCGGTGTCGGCGAAATAGACATTGCCCGCACCGTCCACCGCCGCGCCTGAGGGACCGTTCAGACCCGATACCAGTGTGGTCACGGTGTTGTTCGTCAGCGTCCATTCCTCAATCGTGTTGCTGCCGGTGTTGGCGATATAGACATTGCCCACCCCGTCCACTGCTACCCCGTGGGGCATGGCTAAACCCGAAAATACCAAAGGCGTTACTGGCCCAGCCGCGACATAGGTTGAACCGGCCTGGGTGACATTAAGCGTCTGGCCGCTAATAGTTATCGTGCCCGATCGTGTTGGACCCGGATTGGCATCGCAACTGAAGATTAAATTCGTGCTGCCCGTGCCGCTTTGCATCGATGGCGTAAGATGCAACCAACTGACGTTGGTTGCGGCCGTCCAGACGCCGAAATTCGGGAACACAGACACAACGACGCTGTTGCTGCCCGCAGCAGGACCCACCAGGAGCGCAGATGTGCCGAGGGAAAAAGTCGGACCGTTTTGCGTGACAGGTATGGTTTGGCCTAGAAAGCTGATGTGGGCGGTGCGGATGACCCCGGTATTGGTGGAAAAGGAAAAACTTACCACGCCGCCCGAGGTTCCGGTGATGGTCAGCCACGATTGATCACTCGTGGGGTTGAACGGTGCGTTCAGATTTTCTGCGGTTGGCAACACCACAGGCAAAGAATCGCTGACGGCAGTCAGACTTTCCACTTTTGGGGTCGGATCCACGAAGGCACGAGGCAGCTCAATGACCAGACCTCTGTAAGAGTCGGCGAAATAAACATTGCCTAGTCTGTCCACCGCCGGCCCGGCCGGTTGGCCCAATCCCGTCGTATACAGAGTGGTTACGGAATTGCTAGCCAAGGTCCACTTCTTGATCGTGTATGCTTCTACGTAGGAGTTAACGTCGGCGACATAAAGATTGCCAGCGCCGTCCACCGCCACGCCAGAGGGACCAGACAATCCTGAGGACACCAAAGTGGTCACTGCATTGTTCGCCGCCGTCCAATCCTGGATCGAAGTTCCGCTGGTGAAGTAAACATTATTGCCCGCGGTGTCCACCGCCACGTAACTGCCTCCTGGCACCAATGTGGCCACGCTGCCGGTTGCGGCTATCCATTCGTCGATTGCGCCGTCGGCGAAGTAAACATTGGCCGCGCCGTCCACCGCCACGCTGGTGGGATAAGTATATGATCCGAGGAAGACCAAGGTGGACAGATTGCCATTGGCCAATTCCTTGATCGCGTTGTCGGAGTTGTCGGCAATATAGACGTTCCCGCCGCTACCCACCGCAACAGCCTCGGGATTGTTTAGCCCCGAGGAGACTAATGTGGTCACAGTATTGTTTGCAGCCGTCCACTTCGTGATCGTGTCTTTGAAGTAGTTGGCTGCGTAAACATTGCCCGCGCCGTCGACCGCCACGCCAAATGGTCCAGCCAACCCCGATACCAATGTGGTCGCCGATTCAACTGCGACATAAGTTGAACCGGCTTGGGTGACAGTCAGCGTCTGGCCGGCAATGGTGAGGGTTCCGGAGCGCGTCGCCCCCGCATTCGCATCGAAACTGAAAATCACATTCGTGCTGGTGGCACCGCCTTGGTTTGCCGGAATTAGATGCAACCAGGTGGAGTTCGCCGTCGCCGTCCAAGCATTCGAGTAGGGGTAGACAGCCAGAGCGACGCTATCGGCGCCAGCACCCGGCCCCTCCGCCACCGCCGTTGTGCCAAGGGCTTGGCTGGAAGCGCGTTGCATGACAGGGATCAATTGGCCGAGCACGTTAATGTAGCCCGTGCGGCTGGAGGCGGTGGCCGTAAACGCGAAACTGATGACTCCGTTGGTAATGCTGGTGATGGTAAGCCACGACTGGTCACTGGTAGGAGCAAACGGCGCCTGCAGGCTGGCGGTGGCAGGCAACACCACTGGCAACGAGTCATTGCCAGCGGCCAGACCTTCCGACTTGGCGGTCCGGTCGACAAACACATGCGGCAATTCTTCGATCGCGCTGTTGTTTGGGTCAGCCGTATAGACATTGCCCGCCCTATCAACCGCTACACCCGAAGTGATGCCAGGACCTGTCGCCAAGGTGATTTCTGCACCGGTAGCCACCAACAGCATGTTTATGGCGGGTCCATACGTGTCGGCAATATAGACGTTTCCAGAACCGTCTACCGCCACGCCATAGGGGTTGGGCGATCCGGCAACATTGACAAGATTGCCAGTGCCCGGCGTCCACTCCTGGATTTGGCTCTCATAAGTTGACGCGACATAAAGATTATTCGCGCAATCGACTGCAACGCCGTGAGGATGCTTCAGACCGACAATCAGGTTAGTGACGCCGCCGCCAGCGGCCAGCCATTCGAAAACGACGCCATCAATGTCCGCGAAATAAACATTGGTTTCACGGTCCACCGCGATGCCATAAGGGGAGTCTAATCCCGAAACTAGTGTGGTAACGTTGCTGTTGACAGCACTCCACTCTTTGATCGCGTTGTTGCCGGTATCGGTGAAATAGACATTACCCGCACCGTCCACTGCCACGCCGGAAGGGGCATTCAGTCCCGTGGACACTAATGAGGTCAGGGCTTTGTTGGTCACTGTCCATTCCTTGATCGCGCTGTCGCCGGAATCAGCGATGTAAACATTGCCCGTGACATCCACCGCTACGCCCGACGGTTGACCCCCAGTGGACACCAAAGTGGTTACTGTTCCAGCCGTGACATACGTTGAACCGGCCTGGGTGACAGTCAGCGTCTGGCCGGCAATGGAGAGGGTGCCGGAGCGCGTCGCACTGGGATTGGAATCGTAGCCAAAAACCACATTTGTGCTGCCAGTGCCGCTTAAATTGGTCGCGCTAAGGTGCAACCAAGTGGCATTTGGTGCGGCCGTCCAACTGGCGGTTGCAGGCGTGACCGCGAGCACCACGCTATTAGACCCCGCAAAAGGACCTACCAAAAGCGAGGTGGTGCCCAGCGTATAAGTGGTGGTTTGTGCCTGCGCGGCGGTCAACGCCAGCCACACCAACGCGATGAAGGCGCCGCAAAAGCGCAGGTAGCGGTCACGACACATGGCTATAAGCATGCCACATGGATGTGGCCTTAGCGAGTCTTTTGTGAATACAAACAGGTGTCCGGACAGCGAATCGCCTTTGAGTTGCTCCACAACCAGGCCATAGAGCCGGTTGAAACTGCCCCGCAAATCTACTGATGTGTGGCGACCAGCACCCTGGTTGCGCTGGTGACACTTAACACGGCAGCGCGTGCAAGACTTGGGCAAAGGTCTCATTCTCGGAACAATTTTGCAACCGGACAGTCCAGCCGGACAGTCCAGCCGTGCGGACTGACCACGTCCACTGCGTAACGCAACGGCATTTTAGGCAGCGTCACCTCTTGGAACTTCATGGGCGGCGAGGTTGTTTCGCTTTCAACGCGCAATCATTTGCTCAAGGTAGACAGCCCAACCCCGTGGCGACCCGTCATGAACATTGCTCGATTTCCGCCACAGACCCTCCAGACTGAAGGTATGGGGAAAAAATGCCTTCTCGGGTTAGTGATCTTGCTCGTAGCCGTTTTTGGCGGGAAAATGTGGTTTGCCACCCGTTCCACGGAGCCTGCCTATGGGGGACGACTTTTGTCCGCGTGGTTGCTCGATAGCCAGGAGCACCGCCAAATCGGCGAACAAAACCGGCTTGCGATCCTTCAAATTGGCACTAACGCCATCCCGGAGTTGGTCTGGATGGCTGGGGTCCGGGACGCACCGTTAGAAAAGAAAATGGCCAGTCTCGTGCGGGGGCTGGCAATTCCTATCAAGCTCCGAACGGCGGATGATTATCATGAGATGGGAACTCTCGAATTCTATGTTCTTCAGTCACGCGGGCGCACCGCCGTGCCAGACCTCGTCGATTTGCTCAAAAGTAACGATCCTGAGGTCCGAGGCACGGCCGCCGACTGTCTGGGCAATATTGGGCCGGACGCAAGGGCAGCAATTCCGCTGCTTGTTCGTTTTCTGGACGACACGCATCGAATTGTCCGGGTCGACGCCACGATTAACTTGGGTCGAATCCACATGGAGCCCGGGGTCGTCGTGCCCGCTCTAATTGCTAAACTGAACGTTTCAAATTCGATTCTGCCGACGACCATCGGAACCCTTAGTCAATTTGGAATGGAGGCAAAAGCAGCAGCGCCCATCCTGCGGGAGTTGCTAAGAAAGACAAACGTGTACCCCGACTACGTGCGAAGTGAGGCCACTAATGCGCTGAGACAAATTGATCCTGACACTACCACTGGCGGACGTAAATAATCGGAAGTCCCTTGCCACAAGCCCGAAATCTGATATGCCAAAACCAACCCAAGAGCGGCTGGTTTTGAAGTGACCCGTGACAACATTTTTTAATCCTTTCTCTCGAAGTGGTTGCTGTGACGCACTCTTGCCACACCGATTGCATCGGTTGTTCCCAATGCAAGGGCTGCCAGCGCCGCTTCACAACCTTTCAAGCCCTGGGCTTGGGGCGGGCATGCAAAGTTTGCCGCCGCCCCGTATCCTTCGTTCATAAGAAAAGGCCCGTAGTTTAGTCAAGTTAAGCGTGAGGCGGGTCCGCAAACTTGTAGAAAGAATTCGACTTTTTGTAATCGCGGGTTTAGCTCAAAGGTGCTTTGATGGAGTGGGAATGCGGTGATTCTTAAATTGAACAGGGTTATGATAAAAATCTCAAATTTTAGTAGCGTGCTTGAAATAGCGTTCGGGCTGAATGCGTTGTTTTTTTTGTTTGAGCTTGTCCCTCGAACGGAAGAACGCGTCCGTGGGTTGGTGGAAAAGTATGAGCAAGTTTATCAACAAAAAGTAAAAGCAACGGGTAGTACCGAAGCATTTCCAGTTGGCTTTGTGATTTCTGCTACCTATCCGTACAAAAAGCGATTGATGGAAAAAATCACCGTAATAATGTCCCTGGTTCTTCTGGGGTTTTTAATTTATTCGAGCTTTGTCCCCGATGCCGAAATGTCTTCTCGTAGGATGTGGGTTTTGCTATTCTTTTCCTTCGGGACTCCATTTGTTGCAATTAGTATTTGCAAAGGTCCGATCCGCCGGCTTGAAGCTGCCATTAAGGTCTTGGAGCATCAGACAAATGACGCAAGACAATCCAAGTCGAAGAAAGAAGTGGACGAATGGAGAAATCAGCGTCAAAGCCCACCGGCCACTAACCCGCCCCCGGCAAATATTCAATAGGGAAAATCCATACACCGAGTCCTTTGGAAAATGAACGGGCTGTGCATAAGTCTAATAGCATTCGGCAGACGTTGGAACTCAGTTCATCTTATGCGCGATTCGCGTTCTTGGTATTTATCGCGAAAACTGGCCCGCGTGATTGCGGGCGCGGCCTAATGTCACCAATGTTTCGAGGATTTCCGCCACGTCGGCGGGCTTGGCTCGTTTGAATTGCTTTGCCAGTTCGCTAGGCGTAACAGGTCCGCCGAAATGGTGCAAGGCGGATTCCGTTGCCTTCACGCGGTCGGATAAGGACTTTGGCCATTTTGACTTTGTTGCACGGACGGTTTTGGTTCTGGCGTGTTTTACGGGCTTTTCCGTGGTGGCGGGCAAAACCAATTCCGTTTGGTCTCTGGCTTGAAACTTAGGCCGCAACCAGTGGACAATTCCGCGCTTTTCATCGGCGGCGCGTTCGGCATTCAAGGCAACGAGCCGTTCAAGGATTTCCGCGTCTGTCAGCTTGGCGGGCCAGCCATACGCGGCGAACACGGCGGCGTCTAGGTCGTCGTGCAATTGTTTGAGGACGGAAACAAGGGCCTTGTCGTGAATCAACTTTTCTTTGGCGGTCAGCGGTTCGTTGGCGCGGATTTTTTCGAGAATATTGTAAAGGCTGGTGAGCGTTAGACTGTGCTGGGCTTGTACGCGCTTGCGGTGAGCGTCCAATTCCTCTGCCAGTTTGCGGATCGGCTTCTTTTCCGCCTCGCCGCAAAGCGGAAACGGAAATTTTTCAAAGCTCGTTGACTTAACGTAAGTCGGATCATTTCCAACCCCCAACCAACTTCCAGCGGTCAAAGCCCACAGGCAATGAATGCGACTGCTCAAGACTCCAAGAAAATGTGCATCATCAAACGGAAAAGCAATCAATTTGCTGTCTGGAATGATTATGGAATCAAGAAATTGAAATACGCGGTGCTTTGCCGTCTTTACTGTTGCGATATAGCGACGCAATTCAACGAGCGCAGGGCGGAATTCACGCCGAGGTTCACCGAAAACCCACCAGTTATCTCGATACGTTGCGCGGTTGTTTGAATCGCGCTCTGGCTTAACGGTCGTGAGAACGTGCTGATAGACCTCCGGAAACTTTTGGCGCACTTTATCAACTGTGAGGCCGAAAAGATCAATCACCATAGCGTTGCGGGGTTCGCCGGTGAGGTCACGTCCGTTAAGGTAAGGCCGAATGTGCTTTTCTAAACCAGCGATTCGACCAAGCCCAAGTGATTTTGCTTCGTCAGCCGTAACGACAAAACCCAGTCCGTGAAGTTTTACACCTTCGGAGCTCATTTTTTCGTTTGCTTTAAGCGTAGCTGCTACTGAAGCATTAGCCCCAGTGGTAAGGTCGGCTGAAATTTGTCCGTGCTTTGACTTGAAGGAAACTTTTTCTGAGCCGTCCGGCTGGGGTTCTTCAGCGGTGACTTCCAACAGTTCGCCGGGGAGTTCACCCGGCGCACCCACCGTCATGGCAATTCGCACCGCCGCGCCTTCCGCCGTGTCCACCCAGGGATGATCGGGAATGGCAAAAAGCAGCGAGAGCGGCGGCTTGGCGGATAATTGCGCCTGCACTACCCGGCGCGCAAAGGTCTGGCGCAAGCTGTTTGTGGTGATGAGGCCAAAGCGTTTAGCCCGTCCGGCGCGGGTCAGTTCGGCGGCTTTGTGCCACCAGTATAAAACAAAGTCGGCGGATTCCGGCACGTCGGGATAAGTGGCACGAAGCGTTTCGGCGTAGCCGTCGCCCAAGTCTTCGCGCATTCGGGCGGTGCCGATGAACGGAGGGTTGCCGACGATAAAATCAGCCTGCGGCCATTGAGCGGGGCGCGGGTTAGAGTACGTTAGCAAAGGAATGCGCTTGGTTTCGTCCGGGACTTGGCGGCCTGTGACCATGTCTGTTTTCGTGCTATGCCGGTCCCAGACGGTGACCGCGCCTCCTGCCTGATTACGGGCAGGCCGCGGTTCGCCGTCGTACTCGAGCACGGCGTCGCGACGTTGAATGTTGTCGAATTGTTTCAGGACGGGTTCGCGAGGCGGCGTCTGACCGCGCGTGCGGAAATGCCATTGCAAATAGCCAATCCACAAAACCATTTCGGTGATGGCAACGGCTCGCGGATTGATTTCGAGGCCAAGAAACTGGTGCGGGTCAACTGTGTGCGCAGTCAATTCAAGTCGGAAGCTTTCGCCAAACTGGTTCGCAAAATCGAGGACTTCGCCTTCGAGGCGTTTCAAATGTTCGAGCGAAACGTAAAGGAAATTACCGCAACCGCAAGCGGGATCAAGGACGGTGACTTTGCAAAGCCGTTCGTGGAATACGTTTATTTCCTCGCGGGCGGCTTGAATATCACCGCGCTTGCCTAGCGCCACCGCGGCAGCGCGGACGCTTTCCCACTCGGCGCGGAGCGGCTCTACAACCGTCGGCAAAACAAGGCGTTCAACATAAGCGCGGGGCGTGAAGTGTGCGCCAAGCTTATGGCGCTCGCCTTCGCCGCCAAGTGCGCGTTCCAACAATGTTCCGAAAATGGCCGGTTCAACGTGCTTCCAATCCTGCCGGGCGGCCGCCTTCAGAATGCCGAGCTGAGTTCCATTTACGGGCAAAACAGAATCATCAGCAAATAGGCCGCCGTTAAATTGAAGCAGCTTCCGGCGTAGAATGACGGAAACGCTTTTGCCCGTGCCAGTGTTCATTTCGCGAAACAGTTGCCGGATGACATCCTCAAATCCATTGCCGTCGGCAGGAAGCGAATCCAGCAATTCGGTGAAGCCTCGCTTTTCCCGGTCAGGCAATAAACCGACATCCTGGGCGAACATGCAGAACAGGCAACGCGCGAGAAATTCCGCAACGACCTTTGGCGTATGGCCTTTTTTTTCAAAAGACTTGGCCAATTCGGCCAAATGCTTGGCAACCTCACGCGTAACTTCCGCGCTGTGACTGGCTGGGTCCAGCGCCAGCGGGTCCGTCCAAATGAGTTTTAACCGCTCGCGCACGCGTTCGTCTTTCAACTGCTCAAGCCGGATGCGGTAAGTCAATGGATCGGGAAACGGAAGATAACTGCGGCCTGTCAACGAAAAGTCAGCGCGGATTTCGGCAGCGTGCCCCACGTCCACTACGAGCAGGAACGGCGGATAAGGTTCGCCAGCCGGCAAGGCGCGGATGTAGCGCTGGCCCTGCACCAGCGCCTTCAGCATGGCATCGTCCCAGCGTTCGGTGTCGCGAACAGGCGCGGCGGATTTCCTGGCCTTGGAAACTGCGCCGATTTTTTCGGCGGCAAGCTCAAGGTTCGTTTGTTCCGGCCTAGCGTCCTGAAACTGTTTCGATTCGAGGACGAAGCAGTTTCGTTTATAAAGATCAATGCGGCCATTGCTCGTCGTGCCGTCGGCGTGATGTTCAACGATGGGAAACTCGAAGAAATAACCGTGCCCTGGGTGCGGGTCGGGATGCGGCAAGTCGAGGACGTCGCAGAGGTCGAGGAGGAATGGTTGAGAGTTAGCTCTTTCGGACGGACTTGCGCTAGACCAGTGCGCTATGAAGTTTTCTGTGGTCCGTTTGGACATCCCGCAGCTTAGCAGCCTGTTGAAATAAAGGAATTATTGAAAACAGTGCGACGCGGGCGCCAAAGATATCTCGCGATATCTTCCACCCATAGCTCCAATAGCCGCCGGAGTCTCTGGGTC
>Ga0075522_10002984_pt1 | contig 12412 bp, 12 predicted proteins | sample NGEPerA_FD_74796 | JGI IMG/M metagenome (GOLD analysis project Ga0075522, IMG submission 74796) | Arctic peat soil microbial communities from the Barrow Environmental Observatory site, Barrow, Alaska, USA - NGEE PermafrostL2-A | ecosystem: Environmental > Terrestrial > Soil > Wetlands > Peat ... | reverse complement strand
GGCGCTCCCGGCCTCAGCGAGCGGCAGATCTGGTCGGTGGCGCTGGCCTCGGCGATCGCCTCGCGCAACAACGCCTTTACGCGCGCGATCGAGTCGGCCGCCAGCGGGACGCTCGACGCCGCGCATGTGCAGGCCGCACGTGCGGCGGCGGCGATCATGGGCATGAACAATGTCTATTATCGCTTCCTGCATCTGGTGGAGGATGCCGAGTACCAGGCCATGCCGGCGCGGCTGCGCATGAACATCCTGGGTAATCCGGGCATCGACAAACTGGACTTCGAACTGTTGTCGCTCGCGGTCTCGGCGATCAACGCCTGCGGCCTGTGCATCACCTCGCACGAGAAGAAGTTGCGCGCCCATGGCATGACGCGCGAGATGATCCAGAGCGCCGTGCGCATCGCCGCAGTCGTACATGCAGTGGCCGGTGTGCTCGAGTATCACTCGGGAGATGCGGGCACGGTTCCGGATGCCGTGGCGGCCTAGCGCGCGCGCACTGGCGTTGCTGGCACTGCTGGCAGCCAGCGGTGCCTCGTGGAGTGGGGCGATCGTCGACGATGATCAGCATACGTTGCAGCTGAAGGTCGCCTCGCCCCGCATCGTGAGTCTTGCGCCCGGAGCCACGGCCATGCTGTTTGCAGCGGGCGCGGGCGCGCAGATCGTCGGCACCAGCGACTATTCCAACGAGCCGGCGGCCGCGCAGGCCATAGAACGCGTGGGCGACAGCCAGAGTTTCGATCTGGAACGCGTGCTGGCGCTGCATCCGGACGTGGTGGTGGTCTGGAGCGGCGGCACCAACGCGGCCCAGATCGACAAGCTCGAGCGCGTGGGATTGCCGGTATACCGTCATCGCATCGAACGGCTGAGTGATATTCCCGGGAGCGTGCGCCGCCTGGGTGCGCTGGCGGGAACACAACCCCAGGCCAACGCGGCCGCCGATGAATTAAGCGCCAGCATCGAGGCGCTGCGACGGCGCTACGCCGATGCGCACGCGGGCAGCATATTGATTCAGCTCTGGGATCATCCGATCTACACCGCCGGCCGCACCGAGCTCTTGTCGGACGTGGTCGCTACCTGCGGCTATCACAATGTGTACCAGGATCTGCCTGATCCGGGACCCGCGGTCTCGCTCGAGTCGGTGCTCAAGCGCGATCCGGATGTGATCCTGACGCTGGGTTCGGACCAGAAGGCAGCGGCCGAATGGGCGGATCACTGGCGCTCCTACCCGACGCTGAAGGCCGTGCGCACTGGCCGGATCGTTCCCTGGACCGATCAACGGCTGTCGCGGCTGGGCCCGAGCATGGTGGCCGCAACCGGGGCACTGTGCAGCGCCCTGGCGCACTGACCGCAACTTTTACGTGACTTTGCGCACCTGCGACGCTCAGATTTAAGCGGATGTTGCCACAATGGCGCCATGACGCCCGGTCAATCCTTCCAGCGGCTGCTTGATCGCCTGATTCGAGTCGGGACAGTCGTGGTCGCGTGCGTCTGCGTGCTCGTGCTGTGTGGCTGGCTGTTTCAAATCGCTGCGCTCGCGAATCTGATGCCTGGCCTGACATCCATGAAGATCAATACCGCCTGCGCCCTGCTGGCGGCGGCCGTGGCAGTCTGGTTGTTGCACACGCGCGTACCGGGATCGATGCTGCTTGGCACGACGCGCGTCATGGCCGTCGTCCTGGTGGTACTCGGTGGCCTGAGCGTGGCGGAGGATCTATTCAGACTGGATTTCGGAATCGACCAATTTATCCTGCGTGACTTGCAGTCGTCGAATGCCATGCATTCTGGCCGCATGTCGCCGGCCGGGGCATTCAGCCTGATATTCATCGGCCTGGCGCTGCTGGCGCTCAAAGCCCGCCAGCTAAACTTTGCCGCGTGGGCACATTGGCTGATAGTCCCGCCGCTACTGATCGCAACTCTTGCCATCATGGGTTACGCCTATGGGGTCAGTGCGCTATACGAGGTGAGGGCATATACCTCCATGACCCTGCACACGGCGACTTCGTTTCTCGTTCTGAGCCTGTGTGTTCTGGCGGCCGATACGCAGCACGGGTTCGCCAGCATTACCATCAGCGATACCGCCGGAGGGCTGGTCTCGCGGCGGCTGCTTCCCACGATACCCGTCATGATTTTTCTGCTGGGCTGGGCACGCCTGGAGGGCCAGTCTCTCGGGCTCTACGACACCCGGTTCGGCCTGGCATTGATGCTGCTTCTGAGTACCACTGTGTGCTTGATCGCCGTAGCGTCGACCGCCATCACGCTTCACAAGGTCGATCTGACGCGCCAGCGCGGCGAGACCGAAATCCTGAGCCTCAACGCCGGACTGGAAATGCGGGTCGAGCAACGTACCCAGGAACTGGCACAGGTATCGTCGCAGCTGCGGCTGGTGAACAGCTCGCTGGAATTGTTATCGCAGCAGGACGGTCTGACAGGGCTTTCGAACCGGCGCTATTTCGACGCCTACCTGGCCGATCAGATCGCGATCGCACGCCGCTATGGGCGCACGCTGGCGCTGGTGCTGTGCGACGTTGATTTTTTTAAAGCCTACAACGATCAGTATGGCCACCAGCCCGGCGATGAATGCCTGAAAAAAGTCGCGGCCGCGCTTCGCTCCTGCTGCCGGCGGACTGCCGACATGGCAGCGCGTTACGGCGGCGAGGAATTCGCGCTTATTCTTCCGGAAACTGACGTGACCGATGCACTGCGGATTGCCGAAGCCGCCAGGGAGGCGGTGGCGCAATTGAGAATTGCGCACGAGAAATCGCAGACCGGCGACTTCGTCAGCATCAGCGGCGGCATTGCGATGCTGTTGCACGACACGGACTTCGGCGCCCAGCAGTTGATCATGGATGCCGACCAGGCTTTGTTTAAAGCAAAACGCCTGGGACGCAACCGAATGGTGGTCGCGGGCGCCGCGGACGACCGCGACGGCGAGCGCGCCGCGAGCCCCGACGCCGGCAGCACCACGGTTTCGGTCGCTCTGCGCGCGATCGAGGACGCATCGTTGTAATTAGCACCATGCGCGCAAGGCAGCGCGCGTGGTTGCGGTCAGCGCTTCTCCATGAGCTCGAGACGATTGCCGAACGGATCATTGATGAAGACGCGCTCATAGCCTGCCATGGGTGCATCGTCGACGATGTCGAATCCCTGGTCGCGGCAGCGCGTGATGATGCCTTGCAGGTCGGTCACGAGCAGACCGGGGTGCGCCTTGGTGGCGGCGTGGAAGGTCTTGTCGACGCCAAGATGGATCTTCACCTTATCGCTTTCGAACCAGCAACCGCCGCGCTGCGCCAGCGGCGCCGGCTTGGGCGTTTCCGGCAGGCCCAGCAGCTGGCCATAGAATGCGCGCGCGCGATCTTCGCCGCCCGCGGGCATGGCGAGCTGGACGTGATCGATTCCGACTATGGGCATAAGTGCTCCAAATGCGCGATCTTGACTCGGCGCGGGGCCGCTGGCCATACTCTGCGCATGGCTATCAACGCTGTATCTGCCTTCCGCGGGCCCGCCCGCTGCTGGTGGCGTCACTCTCCAGACGGAGTGGGCGCTGGGCGTTGCTGCACGCTGTAATCGCAACCTAAGGTTAAGATCACACCAGAACCCATCTCCGGAACACTCCGGGATGGGTTTTTTGTTGGGTTTTCGTTATGAAGCTGCCATTCGACATTGCTGGGGACCTGGATACGCCGGTGTCGGCGTTCGCCAAGCTCATGCCGTTCGAGCCGCGCTTTCTGCTCGAGAGCGTCGAGGGCGGCGAGCGCCTGGGCCGTTACTCATTCATCGGCTTCGGCGACGTGCTGGAAGTGAAGCTGGATGATTCCGGGTTCCGCATCGGCAACGAGCTGCGCCCGGTCCCGGGCAGCCGCGACGAGCTGCTCGATGGCCTGCGAACAGCGTTGAAGCTGGTTCCGTTGCCGCTGCCGGCCTTTGGCCAGGTGCCATTGGCTGGAGGACTGGTCGGCTTCACGGCCTACGATGTGGTGCGTTTCTTCGAACGCCTGCCGCAGCGCCTGGCACCGCTGGCCGGCGTGCCGTTACTGCACTACGTCGCGCCGCGCTCATTGCTGGTGTTCGATCACGTCAGCCGCGGCATTGCGCTGCTGCATGCCGGCAGCGACAGCGAGCGCGAAGCGCTGCGCCATGCCGTGATCGCGGCGCTGCGCGGCGCGGTACCGCCGATTGCGACCGGCGGCAGATTCTCGCCACCGGAACCGGCGCTGAGCCGCGAGGCCTACATGTCGGGCGTGTGCCGCGCGCAGGAATACATCGCCGCCGGCGATGTCTACCAGCTGGTACTGGCCTCGCGCTTTACCGGGCGCCACACCCTCGACCCGTTCCAGGTCTACCGTGCGCTGCGGCTGATCAATCCCTCGCCCTATATGTATTTCTGCCGGCTCGGCAACATGACCGTGGTCGGCTCCTCGCCCGAGGCACTGGTGAAGCTCAACGGACGTGAAGCGCAGCTGCGGCCGATCGCCGGCACGCGGCCACGCCATGAAAATCCCGAGCTCGATGCGCGGCTGGAAGCGGAACTGCGCGCCGATGCCAAGGAAAATTCCGAGCACGTGATGCTGGTCGATCTGGCACGCAACGATCTCGGCCGCGTCGCCCGGGCCGGCAGCGTGCGGGTCGAGCCGTATCGTTCGATCGAGCGCTACAGTCATGTCATGCACATCGTCAGCGGCGTGAGCGGTGAACTCGCGCCGCAGTGCGATGCCTTCGATCTGTTCGCGGCCACCTTCCCGGCCGGCACCCTGGTCGGTGCGCCCAAGGTGCGGGCCATGGAAATCATCGAGGAGCTCGAGCCGGTACGACGCGGACTGTACGGCGGCACTATCGGCTACTTCGGCGCCCATGGCGCCATGGACCAGGCGATCACCATTCGCACGCTGGTGTTTCATGGCGACGAATACAGCTACCAGGCCGGCGCTGGTATCGTCGCCGACAGCCAGCCGGCGGCCGAGCACGATGAAGTGCTGGCCAAGAGCGCGGCGCTTTTGCGCGCGCTCAAGCTGGCGGAGGCGGGACTGTGAGCGCGCGGCTGCTGTTGATCGATAACTACGATTCGTTCACCTACAACCTGGTGCAGGCATTCCTGGTGCTGGGCGCGGACGTGCGCGTGTACCGCAACGATGCCATTACCATCGACCAGGCGCAGGAACTCGAGCCCACGCACCTGTGCATTTCTCCCGGCCCCGGCACGCCGGCGCAGGCGGGCATATCGATGCCGATGATCCGCGCCTTCGCCGGACACATCCCGGTGTTCGGCGTGTGTCTGGGTCACCAGTCGATCGTCGAAGTATTCGGCGGTCAGGTGGTGCGCGCCTCGCGGCTCATGCACGGCAAGACCTCGCACATCGAACACGATCGCCTGGGAGTGTTCGATGAGGTGCCGGAAGGTTGCGAAGTCGGACGCTACCACTCGCTGATCGCCGAGCCGGCCTCGATTCCGGCGCAGCTGCTGGTGAGTGCGCGCACCGCCGAGGGCGAGATCATGGGTGTGCGGCACCGGCAGTTCATGGTCGAGGGTGTGCAGTTTCATCCGGAAAGTGTGCTGACGCCGGACGGCCCACTGATGATGAGAAATTTTCTGCGCTGGCACGCCGGCGTGCGCGCTCATGAATGAGCCTGCCATGCGTAGCGTACTGGACCGGCTGCTCGACGGCACGAATCTCAGCGAGGCAGAGGCAGGTCATCTGCTGTCGGCCCTGACCGATGCGCAACTGCCGCCGGCGATGGCCGGTGCGCTGCTGGCGGCGCTGCGTGCCAAAGGCGTCACGGCCGCAGAATTGCGCGGCTTCGCGCAGCGCATGCGCGAGCTCGCGCGCAACCCCGGTCTGCCGGATTTGCCGGACGCGGTCGACATCGTCGGTACCGGCGGCGACCGCTCGGGCAGTTTGAATCTGTCCACGGGCGCGGCACTGCTGGCCGCCGCCTGCGGCCTGCCGGTGTTCAAGCATGGCAATCGCTCGATTTCCAGCCGCGCCGGCAGCGCCGATGTATTGCAGGCGCTGGGCCTGCCGCTGCCACTGGACGAAGCGGCCTCGCGGCGCTGCTTTGCGGCGCTGGGCTTCACGTTCCTGTTCGCGCCCTACTATCATGCGGCTACCAAGAGCATTGCCCAGGTGCGCAGCACGCTGGGTGTACGCACGGTATTCAATATCATCGGGCCGTTGAGCAATCCGGCCGCGCCGCCGTTCCTGGTGGTCGGCGCTTTCAACGTCGAGACTGCGGAACTCATGGCACAGGCGCTACATGGCACCGGGATCAGGCGGGCGTTTGTGATCCATGGCGCCGAAGGCTGGGATGAGCCGACGCCAGTGGGCGCGTTCACCTTGTTCGATGTCGGCCCTGGCGGCGTCAAGCGCGAGCAACGCGCACCGGCCGACTATGGCCTGGCGCTGTGCGCACCGGCTGATCTTGCGGGCGCCGATGCCGCCCACAATGCGCGCGAGCTGCGCCGCGTGCTCAATGGCGAACGGCGCGAAGGCGGGAGCGATGCGCATCGCGATGCCTTGCTGCTGGGCGCGGCGCTGGCGCTTGAGGTCAGCGGTCGCGAGAACACGCCGCGCGCGGCACTGGCGCGCGCCGCCCAGGCCATCGACACCGGTGCGGCGCGCGATCTGCTGGCGCGCCTGGAACGCTTCGGCGCTGAAGAAGCGCAACGCGCAGCGAGCCTATGAGCGGGGATTTCCTGCAGACCATGGCGCTCGCGAGCCGCGAGCGGGTCGAGCGCGCGCGCGCGCTGTGCGGCGAGCGGGCGCTCAAGGCGCTGGCGCGGGCGGCGCCGGCGGCGCCGGATTTGAAGCTCTCCGGCCTGGGCTTCGATCTGATCGCCGAGGTCAAACTGCGTTCACCGGCCGTCGGCCAGCTCGAGCGCGGCGGCGAGGACATCGGCGCCAGAGCCACGGACTATGCGCTGGCCGGCGCCGCGGCGATTTCCGTACTGACCGAACCGACGCGCTTCGACGGTGAGCTTGCGCACCTGGAGCAGGCGGCGCGGGCGCTGGGGCCGAGCATTCCGGCCATGCGCAAGGACTTCCTGGTCGATCCCTACCAGGTGTATGAAGCGCGCGCCGCGGGTGCCGGCGGCGTGCTGGTGATCCTGCGAATGCTTGAGCGAGCGCAGATCGCAGCCCTGCTCGATGCGGCCGCCGAGCTGCGCCTGTTCGTGCTGCTCGAGGCCTTTGACGAATACGATCTGCAGGTCGCGGGCGCGCTGGTGCGCACCTATGGTGAGCGCGTGCGACTGCTCGTGGGCGTCAACTGCCGCGATCTGAGCACGCTGCAGGTGGTGCCGGGCCGGCTCGAAGTGCTGGCCGCCAGCCTGCCCGAAGGCGTGCCGCGCGTGGCCGAGAGCGGCGTTGCGAGCGAGGCCGACGCGGCGCGGCTGGCGGCGGCGGGCTACGATGTGGCGCTGGTGGGCAGCGCCCTGATGCGTGCACCGGATCGGGTGGCGCTCACTCGCGCGCTATTGGCAGCGGGGCGGCAGGGACGTCAATGTGGATAAAGATCTGCGGCATGACGAGCGAGGCGGCGGTGGCCGAGGCGCTGAATCAGCGCGTGGATGCCATCGGCTTCGTGCTTGCCCCTTCCGTGCGTCAGCTCGAGCCCATGCGTGCCGCGCAGCTGGCCGCGCCGGCACGCGGCCGGGCCAGCTGCGTGGCGGTGAGCTTGCATCCCACGCAGGCGCTCATCGATCAGATCCTGAGCGTGCTGAAGCCCGATGTACTGCAGACCGATATCGGCGATCTCGAGGGATTGCGCCTGCCCGCGAGCCTGGCGTTGCTGCCGGTGGTGCGCGGCGTGGCGTCGCCGGGCGCCGCGACACCCGCAGCGCTGCCGTCGCGCCTGCTGTTCGAAGGCCTGCGCAGCGGCAGCGGTACCACGGGAGACTGGCACGAGGCCACGCGCCTGGCTGCCGCCACCGAGTTGATTCTGGCGGGCGGCCTGAATGCGCACAACATCGGCGAGGCGATTGCCACCGTGCGGCCGTTTGGTGTGGATGTGTCGAGCGGTGTCGAGCTGACGCCGGGGCACAAGAGCCCGCAGAAAATCGCGGAATTTGTCCAGGCCGCGCGTGCGGCGTTTGCAGGAATGCAGCATGAGTTCAATCGAAATCGATAACGAGCGCGCCGAAGGGCTGGCGGATCTGCTGGCGGGGCGATTTCCCGATGAGCGCGGGCGCTACGGTCCGTTTGGCGGCCGCTATGTGCCGGAAACGCTCATTCCCGCGCACGAGCGGCTCGAGCGCGGCGTGCGCCGCTGGCTCGCCGATCCCAAGTTCCGCGCCGAGCTGGATCGCGAGTTGGCCGACTGGGTCGGCCGCCCCACGGCGCTGAGCCCGGCGCCGCATCTGTCCAAGCGCTGGGCCGCGAAAGTCTGGCTCAAGCGCGAGGATCTGGCGCACACCGGCGCCCACAAGATCAACAACGCCATCGGTCAGGCGCTGCTGGCACGCCGCCTGGGTGCGCGCCGTGTCGTTGCCGAAACCGGTGCCGGGCAGCACGGCGTCGCCAGCGCCGCGGCCTGTGCGCGCGTGGGCCTGCCGTGCACGGTATACATGGGCGAAGTGGACATGGAACGCCAGGCGCCCAATGTCGGGCGCATGAAGCTGCTCGGCGCCAAGGTGGTCCCGGTCACCAGCGGCGATCGCACCCTGCGCGCGGCCATCGACGAGGCCATGCGCGATTGGGTCAGCGACCCGAACGGCACGTACTATATTCTCGGATCGGCGGTTGGCGGCCATCCGTATCCTTACCTGGTGCGCGAGCTGCAGGCAGTCATCGGCCGCGAAGCGCGTGCGCAGATGCTCGAGCGTGCCGGCGGCCTGCCCGATGCCGTGGTGGCCTGCGTCGGCGGCGGCTCAAACGCGATCGGGCTGTTTCATGCCTTTCTCGGCGATGCCAGTGTCGAGATCATCGGCGTCGAGGCCGGCGGCCGCGGCAAGGCGCTCGGGGATAATGCCGCTACGCTGGCGGGCGGACGTCCGGGCGTATTGCACGGCACTTATTCCATGCTATTGCAGAACGAGGACGGCCAGATCCAGGAGACGCATTCGGTGTCGGCCGGCCTGGACTACCCGGGCGTGGGGCCTGAGCATGCGTTGCTGCATTCGCTCGGGCGCGTGCGCTACGAGACGGCCGATGATCACGAGGCACTGGATGCGGTGCGCGAATGCTGTGAATGCGAGGGCATACTGCCGGCGATCGAGAGTGCGCATGCGCTCGCGGGCGCGCGCCGCTGGGCAGCACAACATCCGGGCGGCCGCGTGCTGATCGGCCTGTCGGGGCGCGGTGACAAGGATCTGCAGACGCTGTTGCAGAACCTGCTGCCCGCCACAGCCGGGAAGACCCCATGAGTACTCCAGTAGCGGGCACGCCGACGGAGCGCATCGTTGCGGCCCTGCGCGGCGCGGCCAAGCAGGGCCAGCCGGCACTGGTGGCCTTCCTGACGGCGGGTTATCCCAGCCGGGCACAATTCCGCGAGCACCTGAGCGACGTGGCTGGGTGCGCCGACGTGGTCGAAATCGGCGTGCCGTTCTCGGATCCCATGGCGGACGGCGTCACTATCCAGCGCTCGAGCGAAGCGGCGCTGCGCGACGGCGTCACGCTGACCTGGATACTCGAGGAACTGCAATTGATGCCGGCGGTCAAGGCGCCATTGCTGCTCATGAGTTACACGAATCCGCTGCTCGCCTTCGGGCTGGAGCGGCTCGCGCGCCGCGCGGCCGGCGCCGGCGTGTGCGGCTTCATCGTGCCGGATCTGCCGTACGAGGAGAGCGAGGAACTGCGCGCGGTGCTCGCTCCACATCACATCGCACTGGTGCAGATGGTCACCCCGGTCACGGGCGGGGAGCGCCTGGCCAAACTGGCGGCCGCCAGCCAGGGATTCGTCTACGCCGTGACCATGACCGGCACCACCGGCAAGAACGTCGCCTCACCGGAGGACATCGCCGCCTACCTGGAGAGGGTGCGCTCGGCCGCCACTGTGCCGGTGTGCGCCGGCTTCGGCATCCGTAACCGCGAGCAGGTGGACAAACTGCGCGGCATGGTCGATGGAGTCATCGTCGGATCCGCGCTGGTGGAAGTATTGGAGCGGGGCGAATCAGCGCGCGAGTTCCTCGCCGGATTGCGGCCACCGCGCCGATGAAGCACGGCGCAGCCGCGCCCGCGCCGCGACCGGCGCGTCTGTCGCTGCTGCTCGGCCTGCTCTCCACGGTCGGCGCGTTCTCGATCGACGCCTTCTTCCCGGCGCTGCGCGCGATCTCGCACGAATTTCATCTCTCGAGCCTGCAGGCGCAGCAGACACTCACGGTCTACATGCTCGGTTACGCCGTGGCGGCGCTGTTTCACGGATCGCTGTCCGATGCGCTCGGGCGCCGCCGGCCCATACTGGCGAGCCTTTGCGTGTACACCGTGGCCTCGGTGGGCTGCGCGGCGGCACCGAGTTTTGCCACGCTGCTGATGTTTCGCGCGCTTCAGGGACTGGTCGCCGGTGCCGGGCAGATCATCGGCCGCGCCATCGTGCGCGATCACTTTCACGGCGCCGAGGCCCAGCGTCTCATGAGCATGATCACGATGATCTTCGGGCTGGGTCCGGCGGCCGCGCCGATCATCGGCGGCTGGGTGCACGCATGGCTAGGCTGGCGCGCGGTGTTCGGCAGCATGGCGGTGCTGGGGCTGAGCCTGCTGGTGTTCGCGGCCTTGCGGCTGCCCGAGACCTATCCGCACGCGCGCCGCACGCCGCTGCGCATCGCGCGGCTGGCGCAGAACGACGCCGCGGTGCTCGGCAACGGCGAGTTCCTGCGCCTGGCGCTGGCCAGCGGCTTGTGCTTCATCGCCCTGCACGTGTACGTGGGTTCTGCGCCGGCGATCGTGCTCGACCACTGGGGCCTGGACGAGACCATGTTCGCGGCGCTGAATCTGCCCATCATCTGCGGCTATACCATCGGCGCGGTGCTGTCCGGGCGGCTGGCCGGCCGGCTGGCGCCGCAGCGGCAGGCGAACATCGGTTTCCGGCTGCTGCTGGTCATCACGCTGCTGATGCTGGTGCTGCAATCGGCGTTCGCGGCGCCGCCGATCTATCTGCAGCAGTTATTGCTGGCCGCCATGGGACTTGGGCTGCAACTGATGTACCCAGTGGTCACCTTGCGCATCCTGGATCTGTTTCCGGACGCGCGCGGCGCGGCCGCGTCGATGCAGTCTTTCCTGAGCCTGCTGATTGCGACCGTCACCATGGGGCTGGTGGCGCCGATGCTGGCCGCGTCCATGCGACGCATTGCTCTGGGCTCGCTGGCGGCGAGCGCCATGGGATGGTTGCTGTGGCAGCTCGCGCAGCGTTACCGTGCAGCGAACTCAGCGAGGACGGCATGACCACGTTCACGGTCGATTCACGTTTTTGCGGGCCGCCGGGCACGGCCAACGGCGGCTATGCCGCGGGGCTCATGGCACAGCATTCGGCGGTCAAAGTGCGCATTCGCCTGGAGCGCCCCATACCCGTACAGGTGCCACTCGAGCTTGCGCCTGTCGAAGGTGGCGGCCTGACGCTGACACACGCCGGACAGGTGTTGGCGCGAGGCCAGCCTGCCGGCTTTGAGCTCGATGTGCCCGCGGCCCCGAGTTACCTGCAGGCGCTCGAGGCATCGCGGCATTTTTCGGGCTTCAGCGAGCATCCTTGTCCTGGCTGCTTCGTCTGCGGTACCCAGCGCGCACGCGGCGATGGCCTGCGCATCTTCGCGGGCCGGTATGGCGATGATGACCGGGTGGCGGCCCCGTGGGTGCCCGATGCCGGGCTGTCGGACGGCGCGGGCAAGGTGCGGCCGGAATTCATGAGCGCGGTGCTCGACTGCCCGGGGGCATTTGCGCGCGCCGGCCTGGTGTCCATGCTGCTGGGGGAGTTCGCGGCCCATATCGACCGCTGCGTGCACGTCGATGAGCCCTGCGTGGTCGTGGGCTGGACCATTCGCCTCCGCGGACGCAAGTTCGAGGCCGGAACGGCGCTGTTCGATGAAGACCTTGAGTTGTGCGCGCGGGCGCGGGCCACCTGGATCGAGCGGCCGGTCACGGTCTTGAGTCGGTAACCAGGATGTCACTGCGCTGCGACTGACTTGTCATCCGTACCCTGCCTAGACTCCTCGCCAACGAAAGAGCCTGACCACAGGGTGCGCGGCGCCCGAGGAGACGACATGGCAACGTTGTGGGTAGACGGTGAGACCGGGCCGCTATTGCGCGAGTGGCTGCAGGGCGATTGGGCCATGTTGTTTTCGCACCCGATCGATTTCCAGTACCAGGGACTGGAGACCGATCGCTGGTTGTCCATTTTGCGCGAGGAATTCTGCGCACGGGAAGTGCGCCCGCTGGCGTGTAAGCGCAGCCTGAGCGAGCTGGATGCGGGCTGGGCGAGCGATCTGGTCGAGGAT